>Ga0316363_10001240_pt1 | contig 23655 bp, 14 predicted proteins | sample Sb_taG_3_FD_200459 | JGI IMG/M metagenome (GOLD analysis project Ga0316363, IMG submission 200459) | Peat soil microbial communities from Weissenstadt, Germany - Sb_50d_a_PC metaG (v2) (version 2) | ecosystem: Environmental > Terrestrial > Soil > Wetlands > Peat | place: Germany: Weissenstadt...
GCGGTGTTCGGGAATGAGGTAGCGGCGATACACCACATCCTGCTGCGTGATGCGGACGAGCATGTTTTCCAGCGAGATCAGCTTTTCCGCCTGGTCCTTCTTGATCTTCTTGAAGTGGTTGCGGAATCTGGCCTCGGTAAGGCACCAGTGGGCGACGGTATAGCGCGAAACTTCTTCCGCGCCCTTCGCCTTCGACTCGTACCAATCCTTATCGGGCGAGGGATTGCCCTTGAGATCGAGCGTTTCCGCATAGGTTTCGCCGAGCCGCGGATTGAAGACGAACTCGGGCGCGCCCCGCGAGTCGCGCACGCGCTGCGCCTGGGTGAGCGCCATGTCGTCGCCCACGCCGTGCTCCGGCTGGCAGGTCGAGAAGCACTGCAAGAATACGGTTCCGCGATACTCGAGGCCATCGAGAATCGCCCGCAAAAACTTGGGTGGGTTCGCCAGCGAGACCTGCGCCACGAACGGAGATCCATGCCCCGCCAGGAACGTCTCGGCGACGGTCTTCTTTTCGGTGCTCTTGCCCTCGGTCGCCGCTCCGAAAACATTCATGTCATTGCCACCCAGCATAGGCGTCGAATCGGAATTTTGTCCTCCAGTGTTGGAGTAAAGCTGGGTGTCGAGCATGACGACCTTCACGTTGGGGCGATTCTGGAGAATCACCTTCGACGTGTTCTGATAGCCGATGTCGCCCATGCCGCCATCCCCACCGACCGCCCATACCTTGGGCAGTTCAAGGACCTCGAGGTCGGTCATGAGCGTGTCGCTAAAATGCGCGAGGTCGTAATACTCGCGCGGCGTGATGACATCCTTTTCGCGGCCGAGCAGCGCATCGGCAAGCCGCTCGGGGATGACGGAGCGACGGCCGTGATCGACGATAAAGCTCTCGCCCACCAGCCAGCCGATGGTGACGCCGTCCTGAAAGAGCGAGTTCATCCAGGGATAAGGATGTGGGTTGTTCGGTGGAGTCGAGCCGTAGACTGTGTTGCAGCCCGTATGCGCGGTCATCGCCATAACGCACATGCCGTTCGGAAGCCGGCCGTCAATTGCCTGGAGATACTTGTGGTTGAAGGCCTCCTGCCGCATGACGCTGGTGAGGGCGTCCACGATTGCCTGGTCGGTGATGGGGCCGTTCTGCTCAATTCGCGCCTTGGTGTCGCGGTCGTCCTCGCCACCTAGTCCCATGATCAAATGAGCCACGGCTTGCCGCAGCAGGTCGTACTCTTCCGGGTTTCTCTTTTTGAGCGCAGCCAGCTTCGCGACTCCCGCCTGGTCGAGTTCGTCCGCTTTCGCTTGCAGCCGATCGGCTTTCGCGTGGTAGAGCGGCCGCATGTAGGCTTCGGTGACGGCAGCGATCGCGCGCAGCACGCTCTTCTCGCCGCAGCCGGCGCAGGCGCCATCGCCGCAGACCATGGCGTCGTAGTTGTGCCGGACCATCAGCATGTTGCGCAGCGTAGCCGTCTTGGAATCCTGCGGCCGCTCATCGGTGTAGAGGCCCAGGTATTTCTGCGGCGTATCCGGCAGAAGATTCACGAAGCCGGTGCCCGTCTCGTGGTCGGCGTTGACCTCCTCGGTTTCCTCGACCATCTTCAGGGCCTCGTGCTCGCCGCATGCGGTCACGCAGGCAGCGCAGCCTTTACATAAGTCGGAGACGAAGATGGAGAAGATCCCGCCGGCGCCGGGCTTCTTTCTCTCCGGAGTCGAGAAAATGGCATTCACCTTCTGGTAGGCCATGGGCACTTTGTCGATGATGGCGAAGAGCTGGCGCTTGGCCTCTTCCGAGAACCCATCCACCTCGGCCGTAATCTGGCGGAGGATTTGAGGCAGCGGTGTTCCTGAATTCTTGCCCACCGCATCGGACATCATCTGACGCGTGCGTTTCTCGATCTCGGGGAGGGATTGCAACATCTTCCCGCGCTCGCCCGGATCGGTAACGTAGCGCGTGATCGCAGTGTGCAGGATCGTCTCTACATCTTGCGCACAGTTGGGCAGGGCGGTATCGGGGCAGGCCACGATACACTCCATGCACTGGGTGCAGTTTTCGGGGATGAAGAGCGGGGTGATGAGACGCGCGACATACTTCGACGCCGTATCGCCGCTGGCAGCGGCCATGACGCCTACCGAAGCCAGAGCCGACGACGGCTGGTTGTATCCGTAGCCAGAGCGGAACTCAGCATCGAAGGTGGCGATCCGAGTGAGCGGAGTGCGCTCGGCCTGGCCCGCGGGCACTGGGAAAGAACGGCATCCGAGATGGAATCCGTCGCCGTCATCGTCGCTGTCTTGGCCGATGACCGCGGGCTGAAGCGCCACACCGCGCAACGAGGAGCGATCTTCGGCTTCGAGCTTGCCCACGCGGATCTCATGGACGCGCTCGAAACCCTGCGTCATCACTTCCATGTTCGACTTCACGACCGCTTCGCCGAGCTGACCAAACTTCTTCACGTATTGCTTTTGAACCACGTTGCGGAACTGCTCCTGGGTGATGCCGAACTCGCCAAGCAGCGGCGAGACCGCGAAGAATGCACCCAGGAAAGCGTTGCCCTGCATGCGAAGTTGAAGGTCGACGCGGTCGGTCGCCAAGCGCGCGATTTGGAAACCCGGCAAGGTGAACACGCGGATGTTTTTCTCGATGACCTGCTTGCGGGCCCACAGAGGTAACCGCTCCCAAGCCGCTTCGCCCGTCTCGTCGGACTCCCACACCAGGCTGCCGCCGTCGGCCATGCCAGCCAGCGGATTGGTGTGAGTGAATGCCTTCGGGTCGCAACAAAGCACGACGGTCACGTGACGAAGATCGCAATTGACGCGGATTCTTTCCGGGGCCGCGACCAGAAAGTACGCGGTGGGAGCGCCTTTCTTCTCGGAGCCGTACTTGGGATTCGCGCTGACGTGAATGATCTCTTTGGGATTGTCCAGTTCGTCGACAACCTTGTCGCGATCATAGAGTAGATCGTTCAAATCGCCCAGGATAGCGCCCAGGTTCTTACCCGTGGTGATTGCTCCCCAGCCGCCGATGGAGTGGAAGCGAACGGCGACCGCGCCTTCGGGCAGAAGCGACGGCGTTTCGTCGGACTTCACCTCGTAGGGATGATCGACTCCGAGCACCATAAACGAAATTCCATCGGAGGCACGCTTGCCGTCGGTGCGAGCGCGAGCGCCCGTGGCAAACTCGTACGCGCCGAAGACCTGCTCGGGCCGGAAGTCCCGCGAGCCACAGCCATAGATGCCCGAGAAAAGACGCGGCATCTGCTCGGCGGTGATGGCCGGCAGCCCGCTGGTCGCGGGACGATCGCCGGTCTGCAATGCCTTATTGAGCGCCGTCCGGATGTCGCGGCCCATGGGGTTGTCGCCCGCCAACGGCTCGTCGGTGCGCTCCAGTACGATGACATTTTTCTTTCCCGCTAGCGCGTTGATGACCGCGGCTTCGGGGAAGGGGCGAATCACGTTGAGGTGGATGGAGCCAACCTTCGCACCTCTGCGTTGGCGAAGATAATCCACGGCGGCTTCGATATTTTCCGCCGCCGAGCCGAGCGACACGAACACGGTGTCCGCGTCGTCGGCCTTATAGGCGCTGAGCATGCCGTAATAGCGGCCGGTCAGCTTTCCGAAATCCGCGTAGGCTTCTTCGAGGAACTGGGCGATCGGTTCGGAGAAGTTGTTGCGGCGCGCGGCGATGCCCTGCATGTAGTGCTCTTGATTCTGCACCGGCCCGAGCAGCACCGGGTTGGTGAGATCGATCATGCGCGGCACCCGGCGACGCTTCGGACCGAACAGGATGCGCTGGCTCTCGGTGGGACAGTCGATGATGTCGTCCGGAGCGCCGAGGAACAGGCGGATCAGTTCCGACTCGTGCTTATAAAAAGTTCGCTCCAGATGGGAAGTAAGAAATCCGTCCTGGCAGTTCATGCCGGGCGTCAGGCTCAGTTCGGTCACGCGCCGCAGGATGAGCGCCTGATCGGCGGTTTGCTGAGCGTCTTTGCCGAACAGAATGATCCATCCGGTGTCGAGCGCGCCGTAGACATCGTCGTGGCCGCAGTGCACGTTGAGCGCGTGCTTGGTCAGCGCCCGAGCGACCACCTCCAGTACCATCGTCGAGCACTTGCCGGGCGCGTGATAATACTGCTCGACGCCGTATAGGATTCCCTGGCCGGAGGTGAAATTCACTACCCGCTTGCCGCACACGGAGTGCGCGATGGCTCCGCCCTGCGCCGCGTGCTCGCCCTCGGCTTCGACCGCCAGGGCGCTGCCGCCGAAAACATTCAGGCGGCCTTCGGCGTAGGACTGTTGATAGAGTTCACCTAATTCGGTGGAAGGTGTGATGGGGTAGAAAACGCCCGCATCGGCAATGCGTGTTTCCGTATGGTAAGAGACGAGCTGATTACCGTTTGCGGTAACTCGTATGCCAGGGTAGCGAGGTGGGGTGGTCATAATTTCCTCCGCTAGCATTTACTTCTCGGTGAGCTGTCATTAGGAATATCTTCACGCCGACTTCCCGTCGTGAACGCCAGGCACAAACATTTTCACCCTTGCGGCGCACGTTTGTCAGTGATCTATGTCGCATCGGGAAGTGACGATTGCACTCGGGCGCGTTCGGGCAGATGATTAGCCGCGGGATCTGACCGAGTTTCCCGTCCGTTTCGCTGCCGAGCCTGCCTTGGGCACGTTCCCGGCGCTTACACTAGCCAGTGGGTTTTCAGCGTCCCCCTCCTGGGAAGAATAGAGAAATTCTTCGATTTCCTCGATTCGTTCGCTGGCGTCAAGGTAACCAATCTCAATGAGGTCTCGCGTGTAGTTGGGCGTGAATAGCAGGTAACTCATCAGATCGGCACAGGAAGCCGCGTCTCGTCCCAAACTGGATATAAAGTACTGGATCAGAGCGGGCATGTCTCTCTGGTGCTGCTCCGCCAGATCCGATAAATTGACCGAAGGCGTGATGACAAAGGTCCTCACTGACCGTATCTTTTCATGTCCTTCAATCCCAAGTTGATTGATGTGGCCATCGTTGAGCAACTGATTCAAATGTTCAAGGTGCTCGAGGTCAGTTGCGAGATGGTCCAGAAACATAACGTTCAAAAGAACTCCCATCACTTGCGCGATGGAAGGGTTTCTCTCATCCGTGGTTTCCTCTTGACTTTCTTTATTTCCGCAGCGCACACCGATCGCGAAAACCTTCTCCGCCCCCAGGCGGATCACCGGGCTGAGAGGCTGTTGCAGGCGCAAACAACCATCGCCGAAGAAGGCGGACCCACGCGGGGTTTTGAGCTTTACCGGCTGGAAAACCATAGGAATGGCCGAGGACGCGCAAACGTGATCGACCGTGATCTTCGTCGCCACCGTCACCAGCCGGATCCGCTTCCACATCGGATGGCCCTTTTTTCCCTGGATGAAGAGATAGCTTCTTCCCGAGTTATAGTTGGTCGCGGAAATCGCGAGAGCGTAGAGGTCCCCGCGCTTGATGTTTTCCTGGATCCGGTCGCAGTCCAGATGCTTATTGAGAAAATGGTGTAAGGGAGTGGCATCTAATAACGATCGGGCATTGCCTCCCCCCAGAATTGCGCCAAAGGAGAGATCGAATATCCAGGTTAGGGAATTTTGCACCTGGGACAAGAGACCGCAGTGAAAGATGTCGGAAGGCTGGAGAGTCGCCCAAGCTTCTGCAAGACGCTGGGTTGCCAAAGCAAAATCGCCGCAATCTGTGGCCAGAATGCCGCCATTAATCGCTCCCGCGGAAGCGCCTCCTATGATCGGAAAAGGATTACCCTGTGTGCGGGCGCGTTTCAGCTCGCCAATGCGCTTGAGAACACCGGCTTGATAAGCGCCGCGAGCGCCACCCCCCGTCATGACTAGACCGACCGCGTTTTCCATCGTCCTCCCTCGCTCGGCCCGCTTTGCCCCTATCGGCGATTCCATTGCCCGCCACCGCTATTCAACCTCACTGGGCTCACCCTTGGCTGTGACGAGACTCACAGCGCTGCGTGAAAAGAATTCGGGTTGTCGAGACAGTGTCGCCTTGCCCCGTGATCCTTGATCTATAGGAAAAACAAAAATCGATTTCAGAAACGAAATCCATAGACGGGCAATCTTGCGCTCGGGAGGAATGGTCTGGCTAAGATTGAGGGCCGTTGAAATGAAATTGAGGTCGGTGCGACTCCCAAGTAGGGGGATTGAGGTCAGGTGCGGAGGGCCTTTGTGGCCTGACGCATGTTGGGATCAGATCGGCGTGAAATAGGGCCAGTTCCTATTCGACCTTGCCGAAGCCCACGCGGTTGTTGGCGAAAAATCCCCATTACACTCATTGACCTCGGGACGGGGGTTTTGAGTTTGCCATGGGCCTGCGGCCCACCCATAGGGATGAAAGCGCATTGCTAAGGTACATTGATTCCAAACGGGTTACCCGCGACTTTCGACGGAGTGTAAACGCCTTGGAGATCATGCAGTGGTTGAAAGCGAGCAAGCGAATGGAGAACCTAGAGAACCCTACCGTGGACAAGATCCGCCGTGTGATGAACTTGGTTTTTAAGCACGGGCAGACCTATGGCCTGATTCCTCGCACCGGGGAAGCCAACCCCATGAAGTTTGTCCGGGTCAAAACTCAGTCGGAATACGAGGCGAAGATCATCACACCGGCACAATGCTTCAAGATTCTCATGGTGATGCCTCAACCGGAGCGGACTCTCACACTCCTCATCGCGGCTACGGGGCTTCGCATTTCCGAGTGCCTTGGTTTGCAATGGGCAGATGTGGACTATGACAACCAGCAGGTTTTTGTCCGGCGCTCGTGGACGTGCGGGAAGGTGGGTAAGTCAAAGAGTGCGACAAGCAAAGCTCCAGTTCCATTGGTCCCGCTACTCGCAGGCTTCATTCGCCAGTGGCAGGAGCAGACTCCCTACGCTCAAGCGACGGACTGGGTTTTTGCAAGTACTCGGCTCAAGGGCAAGCGGCCCCGCGTCGCCAACATGCTGGTGGAAGATCACCTCCGTCCGGCTGCGGTGAAGGCGGGCGTGCTCAAGAAAGGTGAGAAGGTCCGCTTCGGGTTCCACAACCTGCGGCATAGCTTGGCGAGCTTCCTCGTGCGGAAGGGGACGGACGTGAAGACGGTGCAGAAGATGCTTCGCCACAGCGATGTTACGACCACGCTCGGAATTTACGCCCACAGCATGAGCGAGGATCGTCTGGCAGCGCAGGATGACATGCTGGCGGCGATGATGACGCCGTCCAACGCGGTGAACTGAGCGACCACAGGTGTGAAACACAGATGACCGACCGCCGCTAGATTGCTTCCGCATAGCCCGGCACCCCACTAAAAGGCCAAATCGGATGGGTTGAAGAATGCTCTGACGCGGCCTTAGGCGCTACGCCTGAGCCGTAGGCGTAGCCGGCGTGAGTCCGTGGCGGCGCATGATCTCCGCCATCTTTGCTCGGTCCGGGGTTCAGTTGTCAGGCCCTCACTTAGGCCGGCTTTGCCGCCGCGCCTCGTGGCGTCAGAAGCGCAAGGACGCCCGCTATACTCAATAGCGTTGGAACGTCACCTAGAAGGTGTCCGATGTGCTCGGGATTCGCCAGAGACTGTGCGGCCATGATGCCGGCGTGCACAACGCTGGACCACACAGTGAACCAGATGAGGCTCAAGTGTGCAAGCGGGTTGCGGCTGGCAACCAGCAGAAATACGCCCAGCGTCGCATAGACGCCCAGAATCATCTGCAGGTAGTGCGACGGCCCGCCCGTGTGCCAAGCCCAGCCCGACGGCCAAACGATCGTCAGCGTGTAGAGACCGACAATGAAAGCCAGGCCCACCAGCACCAACGCGATTCGTAAGTACTTAATGCGATCAGTCATATCCATGTTTTTCCTCCTTGAAGCTATGCAACAAGATTCTCCTGGGTCAAACGGCGACCGCTTGATCTAGATTCGGCACGTTCGTGCGAATTGTGTCGTCGAACACCCACGCCGGCGCTCGATCGGGTCCCAAGTGGGTGACCACGGCCAGGGCTCCGAGGTTCGGATCCTCCCGCACAAGGTCGCGGAAATGCGCACGCCGAGCCGCCACCTCAGGACCAAACTGCGCTGCCAGCGCGGCGCGGAATTCGGCCACGATGCGCATCCGGCGGAGACCCTCGCCGCGCCGCTGCCCATAGCGCTCAAGGCACGATGGTGCCCATTCGGACTGTTCGAGCAGGATTTCGGAGAGCAGCCGCACGTCGTGTAACGCCAGAGAGAGCCCCTGGCCGATGATGGGGCCGTTGTACCCACCAGCGTCGCCGATTAAGACGATGCCTTCTACAAACGGAACCTCCGTCCACGTGTCCTCGCCACCCATCGTGGCGCAGGGGCCAATGGGTGTCGCTCGTCCCAGTGCTTCGTGGCACGGGACACAAGACAGGCCGCCAAAGTCATCCAGAAACCGGAGGGGACCCGCCGGCCGCTGTACCGGCTGCGCTGGTCGAGAGCTGTACACGCGTAGAGACGGAGCTTCTGCCCACCCTGCGGGAAGATAAAGAAACACATATCGCCTTGCGTGCCCATGGCGATGCCTTCCTGACGCCACTCCGGCACGTGATCGACAAGCATCCCGGATATCAGGTGCGTCGGCTCATCGCGCAGCAGGCGAATCCCCGCCTGCGCACGCACAGTCGACGAACGGCCATCCGCACCGACAATGAGCCGGCATGAGAGCCGATGTTCAACGCCGTCCGCCTCGAAGGTCACCGTCGGCTCGGAACCCGGGGTTACGGTCAGGCGTCCGATCCCCCTGATGACTGTCGCCCCGGCGGTCTCCGCAGCCTGACTGAGGGCAAGGCAAGCCGCTGGATGAGAGACGCACAGGGCTCCCGGAACGCCAGGCACGATCTCCCCGAGCGCACGCGCCGACGCCTCTGCCGCATGCGGGGGGTTGATTTCGTCGTAGGGAATGATGCGGCGCGCGAAAAAGCCGCCAGCCTGGACGAGGATCTCGCTGATGCCGAGATGCTGCGCCTCAGCGACTCCCCACGGTTGTATATACTCGCCCCGAACACGGTCGCGGTACGACGGCTGCTGCTCCAGCACCGTGACAGCCAACCCTGCTCGGGCGAGCACCAGCGCGATAGCTGCCCCCGCAATTCCCCCTCCGACCACCACGATGTCCGAAAATCCAGAATCTAACGATGCAACACTCACGATTGAGAGCTCCTTACAGCCTCCGTCGTAGGAATCATGTCTTGGGCAGTGGTGCAGTTCAATGAAGAGGAAATACTGTTTACCTATCTTTTGTGTATCGTCGTAAATTACTGATTCTTAGTGGATAATGCGCTGCAGAGCCTCATGCGAAAAAGAAAACCGGCAACAGTCGAGATCGAGCTGGACCTAGGGCGGTATGAGCTTCGCCGACTGGGGCGACGAGTGAAGCTCGAGAAGAAGCCCATGGAGCTGCTGATTTTTCTGGTGGGGCGGCGAGAACAACTGGTATCGCGCAAGGAGATTGTTGCGAAATTGTGGCGTTCGGATCTCTTTATCGATACCGCGCCCAACATTAACAACATCGTGCGAAAAATCCGTACTGCGCTGGGTGACGACTCCGGTAAACCGCGCTTTCTAGAAACGGTGGTGGGCAAAGGGTACCGATTCATCGGACCGGTGCGTGTGATTGATGCGCGCTATCCGCAATCCGATTTTGGATCAGGCGCCACGCGGGAGGTCAGCCCGGAAAAAGCGGGTGGGTGGAGCGAGCGGTCTTCGTTGGCCGTAGTACCGCTGATGCTCCTCGGGAATACCACGGATGACCATGGCATATGCCTGGGTTTTGCCGACGCACTGGTCACGCGACTTGGAAATTTACCGGACGTGGACGTCCTGCCCATTTCAGCAGTGCTGAACGCGTCGCTTGAGGCGGGGGCTTTGGAGACCGCTTCCCGCCTTGGTGTGCGTTTTGTAGTCCGTGGCGCAATTCAAATGTCAAAAGGTCTATGGCGCCTCTCCATGGAAATGTTTGACGCCCACAAGCAGAGTGCTTGCTTCACAAGGAAATGCGATCTCGATGTAAACCGCTTTTCCGACGTTGAGGACGAGATTGTGAAGCAAATCGCCATGGCATTGAACAGGCCACTTGGTCCAGCGGTTGTCCAACGCCGCCCACGATACAGCAAGGACCCGATGGCGTATGCGGAATTCATTCGAGGCTACCGGCTCAGTTCGTCCGGTGACCCGGCGGCGCTCGACGAAGCCGCTCAGCACCTGAGCAATGCGGTCACTCGAGATCCCGCTTTTCCCCTAGCGCATGCCGCACTTTCCCTGGTGTGTGCGACTCGCCACTACGAACTTGATCCAACGAGCGCGTGGTTGGAGAAGGCCGAGTTTCATTGCCGGCGCGCGCTTGAACTGGATCCGGATTTGGCCGAGGGACACGTCGCCAACGCTTTCCTTCTCTGGGGGCCGTCGAAGAACTTCCAACACCTTGAAGCGATTGCCGAACTCAAGCGGGCCCTTGCCCTACAGAATAATCAGCCGCACGCTTACAACCGTCTCGGCACGATCCTGGCTCATATTGGGCTATTCGATCACGCTCGTGAAATGTATGAGAGAGGGCGGCCATTTCATCCGAAGAAAGCCGTTAGTCACAGCATCGCGCAAGTCTACGTCTGGAATGGAGAATACGACCTGGCGCGGGAGGAGATTCAGGCATGGCGCATCGAGAGTCCCGGCAACAAATATCCTGTCTACTTTGCTCCGCAGCCTGCCATCCTGACCGGGGATTTGAAAGAAGCAAGAATCCTGCTGGATGAGGCAGTGGAGCTCTTACCCGAAGATCCACTCATTGTCAGTTTACAAGGCGTCTTCCACGCGTTGACCGGGAATGATAGAAAAGCACTCGACTGCCTGACCAGGGCTTGTGCCAGTCCAAAGTCCTTTGGACATGCGCACCACACCTACTATCAAATCGCATGCATTCTTGCCTTGTTGGGCCGGCAAGATACTGCGTTCGAGTGGCTGGAGCGAAGCGTTAGCTCCGGATTCGCCTGCTGGCCTTTTTTTCTGAAGGACCCTTGCCTCAATAATCTACGCGAGCTTCTGGGGTTTGAGGTCCTGGTGAGCTCGTTGCAAGCCAAATATCCCGACCATCTCGGACTGCTCTAGCTTTGCACCTCCTTGGTATTTTCCTATGCAGAGAAAGAGGCGTAAGTCCCGAATCGTCAATGCGGAAGTTAACCACTCGCCAGTTCGAAAGCCGTTTGCTTAGGGATGTAAGCGACCACAGGTGTGAAATCACAGGTGTGAAATTTCAGGCTGGTCTGCTAAGTCACTGAAAGACATGGTGGCCAGGGACGGAGTTGAACCGCCGACGCCAGCCTTTTCAGGGCTGTATTCTCCCAAACTAAACTCATTAATTCTGCGGGTGTTAAGTTGCGATTTCATGCAAAATCACGCCACTTTTGTGGTGGCATAACGGTGGCAGCGGAAGCCAAGCGGTTCGCCTCAACCGACCTTGGCAGTGGTCTGAAGTCGGCAAGGCAACCCGAACCCCGTTGTGAGTGATTTGCCCAAGAATGAGCGTCGTGAAGGGCGTTTCTCCGTTACCTATGTAGTGAAACTTCCCACAAGCCGACTTCTGGCCAGCGTTGGACTGGACCCCTCGGCTGAGACAACCAGTTAAGCGACATTTCGCCGTTCGCTGCCGAGGCATTGTAGGGCGAGGTTGATAGTTGGCAGTATAGCTCCGGCTGGTAAAGCGGAAGCGGGCTCTGCTGGAGAGCACCCTGCCAGGAATAACCAGCTGGAGACTCATCCACGGCGATGAGCGGGGGCACGGTCGCGAGATCGTGCCCTCATCGCATGGATAGATTTCCCCATGCCTCAGAAAACTCATATGGCCTCCTGCGCCAGAGTCGGTGTCAGCATCCGCGGCGACGACTGCAGGCGTTCGAACTCGCTGGGCGGACAATAGCCGAGAGACGAGTGGAGCCGTTTTTGGTTGTAGATCTCCTCCAGAAACTCGCCGATGCGAGCCCGGGACTTATCCGGGGTAGACTTTCATAGCGCTCCAACAAAGCGCGAAAGCCGCAAAACGCGGGGAGCCGGCCCTCAGCGTGGAAAAGTGCTTGCCACTCAGCCGTCCAATCCCGCTCGGTGGTACAACATGGCCATTGGATCGGCGGGCCCGTAACCCTTCCCAATCGCGAGGCCGGCACGGATGGCCGCGGTGATGAAATCCTTAGCGGCCGTCACGCTTTCTAGAACTGTTTTCTTGTGGGCCAGATTCGCCGCAATCGCCGAAGCGAAGATGCAACCGGTACCGTGCGTGTTCCTGGTGTCGATACGCTCAGCGCGAAACTCAGTGAATTCACGGCCGTCGTAGAGGACGTCGGCGGCTATGTTTTCCAGATGACCACCCTTGACGACGACATTTTCCGGTCCAAGGTCGCGGATCGCGCGGGCGGCTTCTTTCATTTGTGCAAGAGTTTTGATTTCGCGCCCCGTGAGCGCCCCGGCTTCATGCAGGTTGGGCGTGACCACAGCGGCTAGGGGCAATAATTTGGTCTTGAGAGCCGCGATGGCATCGGGCTTCAACAGAGGAGAGCCACTCTTGGCGATCATCACCGGGTCTACGACCAGCGGTCCTAACTTGTGTCCTGAGATTACGGCTGCCACCGCATCGATGATTGCGGTGCTCGCGAGCATTCCTGTCTTTACCACATCGCAGCCGATGTCACTTACGCACGCTTCGATCTGCTTCACCACGAACTTCGGCTCGATCTCCAAAACGCCGTAGACTCCGGTCGTATTCTGTGCCGTGAGAGCAGTGATTGCGGTCATGCCAAAGGCACCTAAAGCCGAGACTGTTTTCAAGTCGGCCTGAATCCCGGCCCCACCGCCGGAATCGGACCCTGCGATGATTAGAACCCGAGGAATCTCCATGAGTTACCTGCCTTCCCGTTGCGAAGCCGCACCCGTCATATCGGCCACCGTTCCATCTTCCAAGCCATCTCCCAGAACTGCCACTCATAGCGGCTGCTGGTGAGAAACGCGGCCTCCAGCTTCCGCAAGTCGCGCTCAGGCAGTCCTGCGGCAAGACTATCGAGCAGGTCACGGCACCACTGGGCCAGGTCGGCAAATTCTCTGGAGCTGTACATCTCGATCCACTTGGCATAACGTTTGTCGCTGGAGGCGGGTTGCGCGGCCAGGCGCTGGCCGATTTCGCTGAAAGCCCACATGCACGGTAACAACGCTGCAGCCAACTCGGCGAAATCGCCACTTGCCGCTACTCGGAAAAAGAAATCGGCGTAGCCCCGAGTGGTGGGCGCAGGGAGTTCTTGTTCGAGTTCCTCGCGGCTGATCCCGAACTCGGCGGCGTAGGCTCGGTGGAGGTTCATCTCGGTTTCCACGGTTTCCTTGAGCAGCGTGGCGAAACGGTTCATCGTCTCCAGGTCCGGACTGCGCGCGGCGGCTAGAGCCAGAAGACGCGCGTACTCGATGAGGAACACATAATCCTGTCGCAGCCAGAACTTGAATCTCTCCAGACTCAGCGTTCCATCGCCAATGCCTCGTACAAACGGATGTTGGTGTTGTGCCTCCCAAATTCCAGCCGCTTTTTGGCGCAGCCGCTCGGTGAATCGCTCTGCCATAGCTTCTCGCACCTCTCATCTTACTCGCGCACTCCAAGCGCGGCAGGATTTCCAAGCTGCTAGAGTCGGCTCGTCCTGACCGCAATCACAGGCCCTCGTGTGCTTGGTCACAGTGCGAGGTGTTGCATCGCGTGTATCCTTTATAAGTAGGAAATTCCATGTTCTCTCATCAGTACGAGATCGTCTGGGAACAGGTTTCGGAGCTTTCCGGCACACGCGCGGGACCTCTAGACTCGCTCCGGCCCATGGTGGCATCCGACCACGCACCTATCTTTTGGAGCGAAGGATTCGGGCTGGGGGGCGAGCTGGATCAAGCCATCATTGCCCGTTCTGCCGAAGTCAAAGCGGCTCTTTACGGTGGGCGAGTCTTTGTCATCGTTCCGATCTATGTGACCAGCATCTGCGAGGAGCAGTGTGTCTATTGCAATTTTCGGGGAGGAAACAAAGGGATCGGGGTCGAGCGCAGGCGATTGACGGATGACGAACTCGAACAAGAGGCGACCTATCTCATCGAGGAGAAGGGGCTGAGGGTTCTTGAGCTGGTCTACTCCACCGATCCGCGGATGCGAGTGGATGCGATGTGTCGTCATGTTGAACGGTTGCAACGTGTGCTAGACCGTCATGGTGGCGGTCTCGTCGGAATAAGTGCCGAGGCATTGGAAGAGAGCGATTACCGTCGCCTGATCGACGCGGGGCTGTGCTGGTCGGTGCTCTGGCAGGAAACGTACGACAAGGCTCGATACGCCGTGCTGCATCCCGGTAGGACGAAGAAGGCGAACTTTGAATACCGCCTGGACGCCTATGAACGCATGCTCGCGGCCGGGGTTGAGCACGTCGGCGTCGGAGTGCTCTCGGGCCTGTCGGACTGGAGACGGGACTGGGCCATGCTGATGCGGCATGAGGAATACCTGCAGCAGCGCTGCGGAGGTGGCGCCACTATTCTCGGCACTCCCCGTTTAAAGCTGGCTCCTGGAGCCCTTCTTCAAGAGTCGCCTTACACGCTTACTCGCCAGGAGTTTCTGGTGACCGTTGCTCTTCATAACATGTTTTCGCCGACGACAGCAGCGTTTGTGAGCACGCGAGAAGACTGGGACCTATGCGTTGAGCTGGCGAGAGGCGGCGGATGTCTCTTCACGCTCAACTGTTCCACCACACCGGGTGGTTATTCACTTCAGCACGGTGGATGCCAGTTCACAGCTCATTCGTACGATGCGCCGATCTACTCCACCAAGCTAAAGTCCGAAGGGCTCGACCCTGTTTTCAATTGGAGAGCCGGAGATTTATCCGGTGACTACTGGCCTGATGCGGTGGTTTGTGGAGGCGCTTCCAAGCGATAGCACCTGGATTCTTAGCAGAGAACGCGGCGCTTTCAATCACAACACGAGCTGAGGCTAGTTGTGCGGCCCGTGTGGGACGAACAACATGCCGATCATCGCGAGTTGGGACAAACTGACGTCCAAGGCGAAGGAGGCGGTGCAAGCCGCCAACTATCTGGCCTCCAAGCACGGCAACCCCGAGCTAATGCCCCTGCATGTGCTCGCCAGCCTCCTGGCGGACCGCGAAGGCATGGTGGTACCGGTACTGAGCAAGATTGGCGTCGACAGCCAGGCAGCGCTGGCGGAGGCACGGCGCCAGATCGACCGCCTGCCAGCGCTTTGGGCCGGCGGCGTCTTGAAGGCTGAGCCCTCCTCGGCCGCCAGCGCAGTCCTCGAGCAAGCTTTTCAGGAGGCCGCCGACCTCGACGATGAGCACGTCTCCACCGAACACCTGCTATTGGCCATCATGCGCCTCGAGAGCGATCCCGCCCAAGCCCTGCTGGCGCGACACGGCGCCAGTCGCAATGCCATCTTAATGGCGCTGACCACCGTTCGCAGCCCCCAGCAGGCCGCCGGCCCAACCTCGGAAACCAAATATGGGGTGCTTGAACTCTATGCCCGCGATCTTACCGACTTGGCGCGTCGCGGCAAGCTCGACCCGGTGATCGGCCGCGATGACGAAATCCGGCGCGTGATTCAAGTGCTATTGCGCCGCACCAAGAACAACCCCGTGCTGATTGGCGAGCCCGGCGTGGGCAAGACTGCCATCGTCGAAGGTCTGACGCAGCGCATCGTCGGCGCCGATGTCCCCGAGTCGCTCAAGACCAAGCGTCTGGTAGCCCTGGATCTGGGTGCGATGGTGGCCGGCACTAAGTACCGCGGCGAGTTTGAAGATCGCCTGAAGGCGCTGCTGAGGGAGATCGAGGACTCGCAGGGGCAGATCATCACGTTCATTGACGAGTTGCACACCCTGGTCGGCGCGGGAGCGGCGGAAGGCGCAATCGACGCGTCTAATATGTTGAAGCCGGCACTGGCGCGCGGGGAGTTGCGAGCCATCGGCGCCACCACCCTGAGCGAGTACCGCAAGCACATCGAGAAAGACCCGGCGCTCGAACGTCGCTTCCAGACTGTCTTCGTGGCCGAGCCCAGCGTGGCGGACACCATCGCCATCCTGCGCGGCCTGCAAGAGCGTTATGAACTGCACCATGGCGTTCGCATCAAGGACTCGGCCCTCGTAGCCGCAGCCACGCTCTCCCACCGCTACATCGCTGATCGCTTCTTGCCCGACAAGGCGATCGACTTAGTGGACGAGGCCGCGGCCGCGCAGCGCATGCAGATCGACTCCGTGCCGGTGGACATCGACCAGCTCGAGCGCCGCGCCAAGCAATTGCTTATCGAGAAGCATGCCATCGAGCGGGAAGACGATGCCAACTCGCGGAAAAAGCTGCGAATCCTGGAAAGTGAGCTGGCCGGAGTCCAGAAACAAGTCAACGTCCTGAAGGCCTGCTTCAAGAAGGAGAAGGAAGCGGTCAGCCGGATGCACGACCTCGAGCAGACAATCAGGCAACTGAGGTTGCAGGAGCAAACAGAGTCCTGCGATGCAGGATCGCTGAAGGCGGGCAGCGACCGCAATGCCACGCTTCGCCACGCTGAGCAGGAGATGCGCAAGCTTCAATCAAGACTTGACCGGCGGCGCAGCTCGCGCATGCTCAAGGAAGAAGTGGATGAAGACGAGATCGCGCACATTGTCTCCAGATGGACCGGCATTCCTGTGTCCAGGATGCTGGAAGGCGAGGTGAAGAAGCTGCTCGAAATGGAAGACCGGCTGCGCCGCCGCGTGATCGGCCAAGATCCGGCCTTGGAGCGGATTGCCGACGCCATCCGCCGTGCCCGTACCGGGCTCTCCGATCCCAAGCGTCCTATCGGCTCTTTCATCTTCTTGGGGCCGACAGGAGTAGGCAAGACCGAATTAGCGCGCGCCCTGGCCGAGTTCCTCTTTGATGATGAGCGTGCCCTGGTGCGCATCGACATGTCGGAATACATGGAGAAATATGCGGTGTCGCGGCTAATCGGTGCGCCGCCGGGATACGTCGGGTACGAGGAAGGCGGCCAGCTCACCGAGGCTGTGCGCCGCCGTCCTTACTCGGTCGTGCTTTTCGACGAGGTCGAGAAAGCCCACCAGGATGTATTCAACATCCTGCTGCAGGTCATGGATGACGGCCGCCTCACCGACGGGAAAGGCCGTACCGTTGATTTCCGCAATACTGTTCTCATCATGACCTCCAACATCAACTCGGCGCAGCTCAGTGCCGCGTGGCTGCGCACGCCGGAGGATTCTGAGCAAGCACGCAAGCAAGTGATGAATGCGCTACGGGCACACTTCAAGCCTGAATTCCTCAACCGCATCGACGACTTCATTGTCTTCAACCCGCTGGGCACAGAGGAACTGACCAGGATTATTGACCTGCGACTGGAAGAGGTGCGGCGCCTGTTGGCCGACCGCCAAATCACCCTGGAGCTGACCGATTCTGCCAAGGAACTACTGCTGCGTGAGGGCTACGATCCCAACTTTGGCGCGCGGCCCCTGAAACGCTCGATCCAACGGCTGGTACAGGATCCGCTGGCCGTTAAAATTTTGCATGACGAGGTGCACCACGGCGACCACATATTGGTAGACGCCGAGCAGGGCAAGATGAGGTTTGTGGCCAGCCGCCAGCTTGGCGAACGGCCCATGCTGTCGAATACCAGCATCTCGTGATAGGCTCTGCCGCTTCTGCAGGTGAAGTAGTTCAGCAGCTCCGGCTTCCAGCCGCCCGTCACCAGAGTCAACTCGAAAACCCCGTTTTGCCGGGGATTCATTCTTCCTGCGTGTTTGATGGCCGGCCGCCGGTGGTCGCAAACTTTGTTGTAGTGGAGGATGGTTCCGAAATCGAGGCCGTGGTCACCAGTGCGGGTGGAAACCAGGGGATAACCCACAAGGGCATCCCCTGTGCTAGAGTTTCTGGCGTTCAATCGCTTTCTCCGGACCAAGGATCATTCCATGTTCCGACCTGCACCCTTACTCGCCGCATTTCTCTTAATGGGGTCTCCCCTGTTCGGCCAACACGACGTTAATCAGCAGCCATCGCATTCCAGTTCCCAGAACGCGCCAGCGGTTTCCGAAAATCGTGTCGCCCTTCCGCCGCACGAATTGGCAAAGCTCACTGCCCGCACGGATTTGGTTCTGGTGCCCGTCATCGTCACTGATAAATCCGGAAAACACGTTTCAGGCCTCCAGAAAGAGGCGGGCACGGTCGTGCCGGAAAGCGACGGGAAGAAATTTCTGTATCTCCTGCAGGTGGGCGATGTCAGCCGGCCTCCGATCACGGTGATCGTGAACTGGGCGGGGATGAATACTCGGCCCGGCAGTGCCGTCAGGCGTTCCACCAGATCAGGGTACTCCTTCAGGAGTCGCTGATACTCAAGGTGCATTTCTTCGAGCGGCGAGGTCGTTCCCTCGTAGGCGTGCGTGAAATCCCTGAGTGCCTCAAAATCATCTTCCGGCCTGAGGAGCTTCTTACCCTCGATACCGAACGTCTTAGAAATCCGCAACGTCTTGTGGGCTACCTTCGCATACAACTTCAACAGGTCATCGAGTTCGTCTGGGGGCAGAAAATTCCAGTAGATGACGTTGCCGCGAATGGTCGCGCGGTCTGGGTGATCGGTTGCGATCGCTGCTTCGACGGCTGGGTCCATCCGGCGGTCCACGCGGCCGATGCGCTGCATCAGACGCACAGGATTCCAATGCAGATCGTAATTGATCAGCCGCGTCGCGTCCTGCAGGTTGAGTCCTTCGGATAACACGTCGGTTGAAATCAGGATACGGGTCTCCGCAAGGCCATTTTCCCGAGCTCCCGCGTGCTCGTCCCGTTGTAGTACGGTGCGAACTGGTTGATGATCTCGCCGCGGTCTCGATCGACGGCACTATCTACCTCATCCAGCTCCGTGAAATCGGCCTTCGCGAGTTGCTGTTTCAAGTAGCGGGCCGTAGCCATGTACTCGCTGAAGATTAGAACTTTATGCTTCTTCAGAACGGGATCGGATTTCAGAAGCTTAATCATTGCCTTTAGCTTGTCATCATTCTGGGCCTTAAGCTTCTGAAGCTCCTGTAAAAAGGCGGCGATCGTGTGGAGATCCTCGATTGTTTCATCGATCATCTCCTCAACCTTGTACTCGTCACGTTCGAGCTTTTCGACAGCTTCCAGCATCTCGGCAGTGACGATGTCCTCGTCTTCTTCGTCGCCCGAATCACCCCCAAAAAGCTCCAACTGTCGATCTCGGCAATATCCGATCAGGTCGGCATATTTGTTCTTCCAGCGTTCCAGGCGGTGCTTCTCGTGATCCGTCTGACAATGCTTCATCAGCCAAGCAAGAAGTTTCTCCAGCAGCGCGGCGCAGGAAAGTTCAAATGCACGTGCCGAACTCTCGAAACGCTTCAAGAACTGAATGCGAATCAGACTAACGACCTCTTTTTGGCGTCCATGCTTGAGGGGGTCAATGCTGGTGTCTGGGTTCCACACCGTGAACCGCAGCTTGCGTCCATCCGGGGAGAACCGGGGATGCAATACCACAGACTCCGCGGATACTAGTTTGCGTGGATTAGTGCCGTCCAGCCCAGCAACGTAAAGATCACTTCCTTTTGCGTACACGAACTGCTGGCCGTCCGGTGACCAGGCACCATCCTGAGCGGTCAGATCGCCGACTCTGCGCGGAGAGCCTGCGGGCAGAGGCAAAATCCAAAAGGGAAGTTCTTGCAGGTAGTCCTGCGTGGCAACTCTTTGGGTGAGCAATTCCGAACCGATGGGGGAAATGTCAACAATCCAAACCCTAGAGAAGGGACAAGGAACTTGAACCACGTCTCCGCCAGTTGCCGATACCTGACTTATCACCAACTGGTTGTTTATCCACTCACTGAAATAGAGCCGCTGACCATCGGTGACGAGACTGCCCTTGGGCAAATTGTCATGGGTTATCTGATCCACGGATATGACCCGAGGCGGTTGTCGCGGAGACCGCAACCAGAGCACCGCAAAGCCGAGGAACAGGACAGCAGCGGCCCCGATAACCATCAGCGTCCGAAGCTTCGCTCCGGTTTTCGGGCGTTCGGCGTTAGTCTCGGTCATAGACGAGGATTTGCCTGACTCGGAGTCCCGCTTCAGTCGCTTCAAATCGGCCCGAAGCTCGGCGGCGGACTGGCAGCGAGTGTCGCGGTCTTTCTCCAGAGCCTTGTTGACGATCCGTTCCAGTTCGGCTGGCACGTCGGGATTCAGCCGCACAGGAACTACCGGAGCACGTTCCAGAATCGCGTTGAAGATCAACGCCGAAGTGTCGCCTCGGAATGGCAGCGTTCCGGTGCACATCTCATACAGAACCGCACCGAAGGAGAACAGGTCCGTGCGAGCATCGAGTTCCTTCCCTCGCACCTGCTCAGGCGACATATACGCCACAGTGCCCAGCGCACTGCCGGGACTCGTGAGATGCTCCTCAGACTCGATGGTCGCGGCGCTCAGGGCAACGCTCTCGGGCTTCAGCGACACTTTAGCCAGCCCGAAATCGAGAACCTTCGCCTGACCTTGATTCGTGACGAAGATGTTCGCGGGCTTGATGTCGCGATGGACGATTCCTTTCGCGTGTGCCGCGTCGAGAGCATCGGCAATCTGGATGCCCAGATCGATCACCGTCCCGATCTCCATCGGCTTGCCAGCGATTCGGTGCCGGAGCGTTTGCCCTTCCAGCAGTTCCATGGCGATAAAGGTGCGTCCATCGGCCTCGTCAATCTCGTAGATCGTGCAGATGTTGGCGTGGTTCAGAGAGGACGCGGCCTTGGCTTCCCGCTGAAAACGGCTGAGGGCTTGTGCGTCTTTGGCGAACTCGTCGGGAAGGAACTTCAAGGCGACGTGGCGACCGAGTTTCAGGTCTTCCGCCTTGTACACAACACCCATGCCGCCGCCACCCAACTTCTCCACAATTCGGTAGTGCGAGATGGATTGGGCGATCATGCGGGAGATGCGTGGTTCTCGGGTCACCTCATCTTAAAGACGCGGCGTCCGCCAGTCAATGAATGAGGCTCTGATCGAGCGTGCTGAACCGAGGCCCTGTCACGGCGTAGTCGAGCCGATAGCTCCTGGTTGGTCGGCTAACCGGAAGTGATCCAGAAACGGGCTTATGGGAAGTGGACGCGGCCACAGTTATTGGACCACAGTTGGACCATAAGACTGAGAAAGAATCTATTAAGTCCGTTACAATTGGATGTCACGACCCAAGAACGGTTCATGCCTCCGATACAGGCCAATGAGTATATTTCCGCGGCGCATCGTCCAGGGACTTATTGACACGAGCCCTCGCTTCCTTCGATCTTCTCAGATTCGTAATCTTGTCAAGAGGTTGAATAATCTCGCCGACCCCAATGACGCTTTCGCGGCCGAATGGGAACTGGTAGTCCTATCGACCTTCCACAGCATTGGCCCGATACAGCATGAGCCACGGGGCTCGGGAACGAGGCACCCAGATCTGCTCTTCGGTCCGAAGGGTGGCGTGTCTTTCTTGGCGGATATCACGGCGGCTTCGGATAAGGGAATGCGGGTAAGCTATCCAATTGAAGCGTTCACGGCGGCGCTGCGACAGAAGATCAGTGAGAGGGGCCTTCGGGGAAACAGCTTTGGTTGGGAGTTGCGGAGCAAAGCCGGCGCACTCTATCGGGGCGGGCCTCGTCCGGCGCTGCGACTATGCCCATCACGGCAATTTGGAACCCGAATTTTTAATCAAAACTTCTACAAGTTTGTGGACAGGGTTTCCGCTTGCCCCCACAATGCACACGAATATCTGATCGACGAACCAGAACTATTTGTGCGGATTCTCTATGATCCGCATCTTCAGTTCTCGACTGGCCGGCATCCGGCGTTTGAGTACTTCCACTCTGAAACCGAGAATCTCGTTTTCGACAAGCTCGAAGAAAAGGCTGGGCAGCTGAGAGGTGCACGTCTCGATGTGCCGCAGGGCATTTTTCTGTGCGACGCAGGAACCAGCCTTCTACGGGCTCGCAAGTCGTTTCAGTCGTACTCGATTGAGGAAGTCGTGAGACTGTTTTTGAAGGACAATCCCGACGTTGCTTTTGTCGCTATTCTCACTGTGGAGAATGAGCGCGCATCGAATACCGGCTCATCTGGTTACGGTGTACGCGTTGACTTATACACGAATCCGAAGCAGGCGGCCTTCTCGGCGGCGTTGAAGCCGCTTATGACTTTGTTCGCCGAAATGCTTCCGCACCCGCGACACACCCCGACGAACGCGCGCCTGAGATTAGAGGAAGGGGAGCCGAACTACAAGTTTTGCCATTTTAGAGGGATGACGATGACGGGCCGATCACTTCGGATGTCGACAAGAACATTGCTGGAACTCCTCGCTGGGAAGATGCCAATTGACGACTTCACGAAGAGTTATTCCGCGGATCTGCGAACACCAATCAATCCGTTTATGCAAAGACTTCGGAACGGACAACTAATTACCGCAATCAGTGTCCACCCACAACCAGATCAAGATGATGACGAAGTAACGATCGAATTCGGAGATCCCGACCCGGCAGTCAGCGCATTTCGCATGCCGCCAAGAACCCCTATGGGCCGCAAATAGACACTATCCTAGAGGCGCCGTGCCCGAGCCGTTTTGGGATACATGCTGCGCTTGCACTTGATCCGCAGATCCGAGAGTCCCGGAATGGAAAGGCCGAGCCCAAAACCCGGCTAGACAATTTTGGGCAAGCCTGCAAAGGCCCGTTGCGCGGTGCCCTTGCTCACCCCTAGCTCGGCCTGGATTTGCGACCACGAGTTCCCACGAGCGCGAAGCGAGGCAATCCGTGAAGCGTCTACAATAACCCGCGGCCTTCCTAGTCGCCTCCCTTTGGCGCGTGCGTTCCTTATGCCGGCACAGACCCGCTCCTGGATTAACGCTCGCTCGAACTCCGCCATTGCGCCGATGATTTGGAACATAAGCCGGCCGGAAGGGGTACTGAGGTCGAGGTTGTCGCGCAGACTCACGAAAGCAACGCCTAGTGCTGCGAGTTCGGCCAGAGCATTGACCAGATGCTTCAGGGACCTCCCAAAGCGGTCGATCTTCCAGACCAGAATGGCATCGAACCGTCGGCGGCAGGCATCTGACATCAGCCGATTCAGCGCGGGCCGGGATTCCTTGCAGCCCGACACGCCTTGGTCTGTGAATTCCTCAATGATCTGCCAGCCGCGGCGCCCTGCATATTCCCGCAGTTCGGCGAGCTGCATTTCTGGATCTTGATTGTTGAGGGTGCTGACTCGGGCGTAAAGCGCAACCCGAGCGATGGTTCGAGTGGATTCTTGAGTGAGAGTGGTGCTACGTTGCTGTCTAGCCATGGTGCCTCCTGTATAGGCGACTGTGGTTAGGGCTGGGTGAGTGTTGATCGCACTTGCCCGGCCCGTTTTAATGTCTTGATAATCTCACCGTGCTGGCACGGTGTCAAGAAATCTCTTTAACTTTTTCGTCACCGTACAGGCAGGGTGTATTATTTGCAGCAATGAACGAGGAACTCATCAAGAAGGTCCGATCCGAGCTCGCCAGGCAGGGTGGCTTGGCGCGAGCCAAGGCGCTGACACCGAAGCAACGTAGGGAGAGTGCGATTAAAGCCTCGAAAGCCGCAGCGAAGGCACGAACACGGGCGGCCAAAGAACGGAGGCTCGCAA
>Ga0316363_10001248_pt1 | contig 23572 bp, 18 predicted proteins | sample Sb_taG_3_FD_200459 | JGI IMG/M metagenome (GOLD analysis project Ga0316363, IMG submission 200459) | Peat soil microbial communities from Weissenstadt, Germany - Sb_50d_a_PC metaG (v2) (version 2) | ecosystem: Environmental > Terrestrial > Soil > Wetlands > Peat | place: Germany: Weissenstadt...
GCTGCCTCTTTCGTGTCCATGTGGAGAGCCGCTTCCATGCGGTCAGCCTGCTGGCGCGCCTCGCCGTAGCAGCTATGGCAGACCGCGGCCGGTTCGCTGGCCCCGCTGTGCTGGTGTTCGAGAACGCAACGGAACGTGGCCGTGGCGTTGATCTGAGTGTGGGATGCGAAAGCCTGTGACTTAAGCTCTTTCAGGAAGCGCTCGCGGTCGTCATCGATCTGCGTGCCGGTTGCGGGCTGCGACGCGGCGGAAGCCAGGGAATACGCATGCGCCGCCGGTTCGGTGGGCGAGACCCGGTTCGGCGACTTGCAGATCGGACAAACGTGCATGTCAGCGGGATAGTAGGCGCGGCAACGCGAACAAGGCATCCCGTAGCCAATGGATTTGTGCTCGGGCGCCGAACGGACCTCGGGCGCGGGCCCCGGCAGATGCCGCTCTGGGGCGGATAGTGCAGCAGAGAGTGCCGCAGGGTTGATGGATTTCTCTCGGGCTTGTTTGGCAGCGGTGGTTTCCATGAATCGTCCCGGCGGCGCCACAAGCACCGCGTTTTCTGATCATATTTTAGGTTTGTTGGCGTTTGGAGGGCGAAGTACGTAGGTACATACCAAAGGTAACGTCCGATGGTGCATCTTGGGGGAGAGTTACTTCGAGCTTGTGATCAGCCGGACGACCTCCTGCATACGGGCGCGGTAAAGGTTCTGGCTGGGATCCATGCGGGAGGCGATTTCGAGTTCTCCGAGAGCCTCTTCGTATTGGTTAAGAGCCATCAGGCAGGCGGCGAGGGAATAGTGATTCTGGGCGCTCGGTTCGAGCCGGAGAGCCTCGCGAAATTCCTTTTCAGCCTCCGCCAGTTGTTGCGTATTCACGAGGGCGGTGCCGAGATAATGGTGTGCCAGGCCGGATTCGGGATTGAGCAAAACTGCTCTGCGCAGCACGTCCACCGCTTCCCCATCCCTTCCGGAAAGAAGCAGGGCCTGCCCCAAGACGCGGTGTTCGGCCGCTCCGGCGGGATTGGCGGCGATGGCAGCCTGTAACTCGCGAATGGCCGATGGGTAGTCACGCTTGGACATGTAAGCGCGGGCCAGGCAGTTGTGACCGCCTTCCCACTCCGGACTCTGACGATAGAGATCCTTGAATTCCGTGATGGCGCTATCGAAGTCTTCCTTGTCGCAAAAAGTATTTCCCAGGTTGTTGCGGACGCTGGCTTCTTCGGGTTTGAGGCGCTTGGCTAAGCGATATTCCGCTATTGCCTCATCCAGCTTGCCCTGGTCGTGCAGGACGACGCCAAGATTGCTGTGCGCTTCCCAGAAGTCGGGGCGCAGGCTGAGGGCGTGGCGATAGGCGATGGCGGCGCGGCGCAGGTCTCCCTGGTCGCGGTGCGTGATTCCCATATCGAAGTAGACGTCCGCGTTCGCGAGTGAGCCGGCGGGTTCGCGCGCCAGAGATTCTTCGAAGGCGTGCAGGGCGGCATCATAGTGGCCCTCGGCGTAGAGCGCGAGTCCGAGGTAGCGGTAGGCCTCGGCGTTGCCGGGATCCATGCTGAGCGCGGTGCGCGCTTCGGCGAGGGCGTCCTCGGCATCGTCTGTCCGGTAAAACAGGTAAGCAAACTGGCTGTGCGTTTCGGGGAACCCGGGCATCAGGCGCGAAGATTCCGTAATCTCGTCGAGCGCTTCGTCGAACCGGTCTTGCCGGCGCAGGACGGTTCCGAGGACAAAATGCAGCGCAGCATCGTCCGCATCCTCGCGAAGCAGAGCACGGATTTTGTCTTCGGCGGCATCGAATTTCTTTTCGTGAACCAGAGCGGCAACCTGTGCCGCGGGACTAGAGCAGGCGCAGGGGGCGTCGTGGCGGCCGGCTTTCGTCCCGGGCTTCGATCCGGACTTCGGATCCGGACTCTGACGCACGAGGCTCTGAATCAGACCCGAGTCAGCCCCTGCCTTTTGCAGGGCGCGGGTGCATAGCGACGTGGCGTGGCATGAATACGTTCGGGCTTCGTCCCGCGTTTGGGCGTTCTGCGTTTGGACTAGGCGCTGGATCCGTGCGCTCGAAATGCCGCCCGCCAGCCACAGGAAAATGGCGTCGGAAGCGGGCGTGGGCGGAGCTTGTTCAGCCTGCAAGGAGCCTGCCGCCACCAGAAGCAAAAGCCATCTCAGGACACAGCGTTTCAAGAAGCCCTCCGGCGCTTTTGGCGGTTTTGACGCGCGAAAATCGCCCTGTGGCCAAAATAGTCCGGCTGCGGTGTCGCCGATAGGTCACCGAAGTAATTTTTAGGGACATGGCCCAGCGAGCCAGGGAGGGTAGCGATCGTGGCTGGAACCAGAGAGACTGCCGGGGATCAGTTAGAGTACACTACATAGTGGTTATGCTGTCCGGTGCTTTCGGTCGGCATGTCCGGTTCGGAGGCTTTATGTTTGAAGGTTTGTTTCAACCCATGCACCTGCTGGTGATTTTCTTCATCGCGTTGCTGGTGTTTGGTCCCAAGAAATTGCCGGAGTTGGGCAAGGGTCTGGGCGAAGGCATTCGCGCACTGAAAGAGGGTATGAAGGATCACGATGCGAAGCCTGAAAATAAGCCCGAGAACAAGCCTGAAAATAAAGCCTGAGTCCGCGGTAACATCCTGGTTGTCGACGCGCCCGATTGTCGTTAGTTCGATATAATTCCCGCATCCAGACTAAATAGATTGTGCAGTCGGAAGTTCTGTCGCTCACTTCCTGCCTGTGGGATTCTGTTTTGTCCGCAAGCTTGGAGTAGAAATTCCATTCTGTTCTTGAATCACTTGGTGGTCTGCCTTTTTGCTGCTGAGCGGTGGGAGCTTGCGGGGCAGGGGTTTGTCATTCCAGGCGCGATCCGCGCGGCGGCGCGCCGCTTCGCGACTACGCTGAGGCGGCTTCTCGGCTTTGCCCCGCTGCGGCGGGTTTCGAACCGGACATCGGTTTCCGAATGGGCAGAACCTCTGCCTGAGCCGGCACTCGCCGCTCGATTCTTCCGATGACCGGTCGGTCGTGTGCACCCACTGCGGGCATGGGCACGAAGTTGTTCTCGCTCCACAGACGATCAATCAATCGGCGTTGCCAGGGGCGCAGCACTTGTTGCGGCAGGGAGAAAAAATTTCGGAACGTCCAAATCAGATACGCGCGTTGCACGAGATTCGGCTGTACGTATCGAGGCCCGATCGGCGTGTCCAGTTCAAGAACGCCATCGCTGAGTTTTTCAATCCACATTGACCTAGCCCACCTGGAAAAGACGGCCAACTCCGCCGTTGCTTTTGAAGGGGGCCATTATTGCACCAAAGATGGGGCAATGGGAAGCAATCTTTTGTCTCATAGGAGAATTTTTTTACACAGCCTGGATCAATTTGAGAAAAGGTGCCCGATGGCGGCTTGGCAGGGAGCGCGACCCCACCGGCTTTCAGCTGATCTCTGGCAACAACTCGATGCGGTCGAGGGTCGCGGCAACGCCCATGCCCTTACCCTCCGATTCCACCACCCGTAGGACGGAGGCCTCGCAGAGCGTCCATCCCCCGGGTCCCAATCCCAGGCCGGGAGGCAGCATGATGACCAGTTCGAGCTTGGAGCCTGCTTTCACCTCCGACTCGGAATAGAGAAAGATCCCCGACGAACTCAGATCGCGAGTCAAGCCCGCGTCCTCACAACCTTCGTGACGCACCTTGACCGGGACACGAACTGGCACCCGCTGGCGCGAGCGCCTCTCAGTAGTTGTAGTTTTCTCGGTCATACGCTGTGAAAGTTCCTGGCTTCTGGTATATAGCACCATTACCGGGGATCGAGTACTCATAGTCGGAAGCACAGATTGCGAATCTGCAGATTCTAGAAGCTGAAGGCCACGCCGCCGCGCATCGAGCGCGCCGATTGCACTAGATAAAGAGTGCGACCGTCGCGTCCCATCACGGGCACGTAACCCTGCGCGAGAAGATTTCGCAGGTCCATGAGAATCTCCATGTGTCCCGCGAGGAGGCTGGCCGGAATCGGTTGCCGGATGCAGAGGTTCAAATAAGGATCGGACCGGCCCGCCGAAGTATCGAACAGGTCGACCGGCGTCAACGTGCGGCTTCCCGTGTAGCGATAGGAGGCGATCCAGCGCGTCTTCGCCTTAGGCACAGTTCCGCTGAACTTCGCTGCCATAGCCTGGCGTTGCTCGGCGCGAATCCACTCCCGCGCGTCTTGTAGCTGGACGTCGGGTTGCGACAAGTCGAGCACGCCTCCGTAGGCATATTCTAAAGTCGCGGTCAGATCGGATAACAGTTTCCGCTGCAGCACCACTCGCATGCCGCGCGTCGCGTAATCGTTCCCCTGATAGCTGAACGTGCCTGAGTACACATCGGGCAATACTTCACCGGATTCGGCCGTCATTTCGCCAACTCCGGTAAGCACCGGATCGACGAGGCTGTCCGCATAGAATGCGACCTGCACATTGTTCTTGCCGATGCGCTGGGAGATCGACACTTCCTGGTGATGGGCCCGCTCTACCGCCGGAGAAAACCCAGTAATGCTCATACGCGGCGCAGTTTCGCTCAGGCCCGACGAAGCCGAATCGAAACCATCCTCGCCGAAACGATCCTCCAGTCCCATATTCGGGACTGAACTCGCGTATTGATATTCCAGCACGGTGTTCGGCGTGATGTGCAGATCGGCCGATCCGAAGGGTTTGAAGGCGTTTACCCGCCCCATAAATTGGATGGTTTGCAACTCGCTGCCGAGCTTTATCTCCAGCATGTCGCCCAGAACGACCCGATCGGAACTGGTCACCGACAGGGCTTGCAGAGTGGCGCCGGGCATCGTGTTCAGGTCAGGCGAATTCAGCCTGAGGGCCGTAATCGCCACCGAAGGTTCAAAAACACCGTTGAAGCGGTTGGTGTAGGTGGTTCGGAGCACCGCCGCCGGGAGGCCCTGGCCGTCGGGTTCATAACCGAGGTTGCCGTTGAGCTGTAGAGTGCCGCTCGATAGCAGCGACCGCTCCACGGCAAAGCCAGCAGTCATATCCGAGGGACTGCCGAAACCCTGCCCGGGCGATCCAGCGAGGAAGGTCACCGCACCTTTCAAGTCGTGGTCAGCGGCTGACTCCCCGCTCTGCGCGACCACGGTAGTGCCATCTTCAAGCACGCGCAGGATAGGGCGGTTAGCGACCGAGCGCAGCGTCCACTTCCAGTCGTCGTCGTCCACCGGACTGCGCAACGGAGCCAACTGGATGGCCTCGAACAGCGTGGTCAGCGTGACATTCACCATCCGTTTCGCGCCGGCACGCACGCCGATTTTCTCGCGCAGCGCGGGGAGGAACGAAGGCGCGCTCACCTTGATGCTGTACGTTCCGGGCAGCAGACTTGCGACGGAGTAGAAGCCACGATCGTCGGTGAAGACCTTCAGCGCCTGGGCGGCCGAGCCCAGTACTTCCACCGCCGCGCCCATTTGCGGCGCGCCGCTCGCATCGCGAACGTATCCAGATATCGCACCCGAGATCGCGCCTGAGGCAGTTCCGCACCATGCCGGAAGAGCCATGGTCGTGACAGTGACGGCGACGACTACGAGGAACCCGAGCTTTCGGAACATCTCGCCCACCACCTTTGGGGAACCAGGCAGCAGTTTACTCGACGGCGAAGGTCGCCGTCGGATCCACCATCTGCTTGGAAAGGTTGTCGTTCACTTTGATCTCGATCTTGTACAAGCCCGGCGGCAGGTTGGCGGCGGAAAGCGTCTTCTGCAGCGTGACCTGATCGCCCACATTGCCCATCGTGTCTGTCGACTCGACGGTATGGATGACTGCCTTGTTGTTGGCGTCCGTTACATTGTATTCGATCGTGGCCGAAGGCTTGTGCGTCTTCTCGTCCACGCTGAGATTGTAAACCTGCATCCAGAAATTCAGCTTCTGATTGCGCTTGAACAAGATGGGCTTACCGTCGGAAGGCGCCACGCGCGGCCGCACCTTTGTGGTCCCGATCACGAAATTGCCCGTGCCTACGTTCTTGGTCGCCACCGGTTCCATCTGGTCGGCAATGATGAGGGTTGAACTGCTCAACTTGTCCTCGCTGAAGTCCGGGATCTGGATGGCACGGCTCCAACTCCCGGTGCGATCTCCGTTCACGTCCTTGACGACGATGTCCAGACGGTATCGATTTTGGCTGATGCGCAGCGGCAACGCTTTCCAGTACACCGAAGAATTTTCGGCAGTCTTCGGTAGCAGTTCCACCGGCACATCGACCTGCACCGTGTCTTCAAAGGTTTGCACGATCTTGCCCGTGAGCGTGGTCACGCGCCCGAAGATATTGACGGTGCCGCGCTCCACTCCCTCCTTGTTCTGGAAAGTGACGTCGCGGTTCTTGATCTGAATCGTGACCGGAACCAGCACTGTGTCGCTGGTCACCTTCACGAAGTCCGCTCGCACATCAAAGGGCATCAGGTTGACGGTGATCTTGTGGCTGACTATTTCTTCCAGATCCCTGAACTTCACCTTAGGCGCCGCCTGCAGTTTGGCAAACTGCTCCAGGCGGTCGAATTCCTTGGTCTGCAAATTACTCATCGGCCCGGCGCCCAGTTGCTCGAGACCGCCGCTGGTGAAACGACTCGTCTTGCTCGCCATGCCCATTTGTTCGTACAGCGTCAGGCCGCCATTCGGAGTCATCTTCAAGGCGTCTTTTTCCGAGCGGTCCAGCGTCATGTGAAAGTTGCCGCACATGCAGGTATCGACGAATTCGATGATCACTTCCTGGCCAATTCCCTCCAGGTAGCGATAGCGCCAGGTTTCAAACGGGAAGGTCGAGGTCTCGCCACCGCCTTCTTCCATGGGGCGCTCGTAAGTGCCGCCGGAGGGATGGGACTCGATCTCATCCGCCGGCCCAAACACGATATACATATGGCCGCGGTCGGTCTTCCAACCGGGGATGCCGGCCGCGTAGTGCTCGTTGGCATACGCGATGCGCCGGTAGTGCTCTTCCTTAAATTCGTTCTCTTCGGTGTCCGGCGTGGGATCGCGGCGTTGCCAGAAGGCCTCAATGAACTGGTCGCGCTCTTCGTCGTTCGAGAGCTGCATGAAGGCGGATCTTTCTTGGTCGGTGATAATCCAGCGCACGTCCTCGTCCAGCCACTTTTTGTAAGTCTTGCTCAACTCAATCTTGAGCGCCTTGGCGTTGGCCTTCCTCTGTTTTTCCGGGATCGGGCGCTTTAGCGGGTCCGTCTGGCTTCCCTGGGCAGCCGCCGCTTTGTCATCGGAGCCCTTCGCTTCCTTGTCCTGGGCTTGGGCAAAGGCGGCAAAACCCAGTGCCATCACGCCAGCCAGCACACCAAGCGAGCAACGATTTCGAAAGCCGGCGGAGAACATAGAAGGGCCTACCTCACGAGAAACTTCGGTTGTCCAATTCTATGTTCATTGGATACAACAAGGCAAGAGGAAGTGGCCTACCAGAATTAAAGATTTCCTGCGCCGAGTCCCCCTTCTAACTGCCTAAAGATTCCGCGTCTTGCGGTCGCACGGGATCGCTCGGTGGGCCAGATGACCGGATACTCGGCACGGTATAATAGAATGTGCCGCGGGTTTCCCCTCCGTTAGCCCACCGAAGCGACGCAGGGAGAGGCCTGTTTCGAGGGAATTCGGGAACTTTCCTCGTCGTCTGAACGTAACTGTTCATGCGCAACCACGGTGCGTTTTCGCCGTTCTATAACCAGAACCCGGGGTTAGGTTGGAAAGTCAGGCCGGAAGCGGGGCGAGCCGGGAATTTGGAGCCGTCTGCTGACGTGGCGGCCGACTCGGCAGGACGGTCGTAAACACTTAGTCATGAAGACCTGGAAGAAAGTATTGATCGGGGTGGGCGCGGCCCTGGTGCTCGGCGTCATCGTCGCCGTCACGGTTTACCAGAGCCGGAAGAACCTGGTGACGGTGCAGACCGGGAAAGTGCAAAAGCAGAATCTGGCCTCGGTAGTCAGTGCGTCGGGCGAAATCAAGCCCAAGACCTACGCGAACATCGGAGCCAATGCCATGGGCAGGATCGTCAAGCTGCACGTCAAGGAAGGCGACCGGGTGCAAAAAGGGCAGTTGCTGGCGCAGCTTGAGGACGTGCAGTCGTTGGCCGATGTTAATGCCACTCGCGCATCCGTGCAGGCGGCGGAAACCGACGCGGTCGCCGCCGAGGCCAACCTCAAGACGTCGCTCGCCGATCTAAACCGCGCCAAATCCGACGCCACCCACGCCAAGCTCGACTGGGACCGCGCTCAGGGCTTGTACAACGCCGCTCTCATTGCCAAGCAGGATTACGACGTCAAGAAAGCCGCCTGGGAGTCCGCCGATGCCGGACTTGCGCAAGCCGAGGCCCGCGTGGCCCAGGCAAAGGCGCAGAAAGATTCGGCGGACAAGCACATCACGCAGAATCGCGCCAACCTGACTCGGGTTGCCGACGTGCTGCAAAAAACCACTTACGAAGCGCCCTTTGACGGGGTCATCACCAATCTTCCCGTGCGCGAAGGCGAGACCGTGGTCATGGGAATCCAGAACTCACCCGGCAGCACGCTGATGACGATTGCCGACATGTCGGTGATTACGTCCGAGGTCAAGGTCGACGAGACCGACATCGTCAACGTTCATCTCGGTCAACCCGCGGACGTGACCATCGATGCCATCCCCCACAAGGTCTTCCACGGCGTGGTCAGCGAAATCGGCGACAACGCAATTGTGCGCTCCACCGGCGTCGCGACCTCTCAGTCCACCTCGACCAGCCAGGAAGCGAAGGACTTCAAAGTCGTTGTGACGCTCACCGATCCGCCGGCAGACCTGCGCCCGGGCCTCTCTTCGACCGCCAAGATCACGACCGCGACCCGCAGCAGCGTGCTCAGCATTCCGATTCAGGCGCTCACCGTCCGCACCCAGGCAGATCTCGCGCCCAAGGATAAAGACGCGGGGAAAGGCAAGAATAATGTGGAGGCGGCCACCAGCGCTCCGGCGGACGCATCGAAGCTGAAGGAAAAGGAAGAAGTGCAGGGCGTGTTCGTGATCCGCAACAAGAAAGCTGAATTTGTTCCGGTGGATACCGGCATCAGTGGCACCACGGATATCGAGGTCACCAAGGGCTTGCAAGAGGGTGACGAAGTGATTACCGGCAGCTATAAGGTTTTACGTACTCTGAAGCCGGGATCGAGTGTCAAAATAAATAACTCGGCCCCGAAAAAAGAAGAGGAAAGTTAGTAGAGACGGGGTTTGCCCCGGCTCACTCTGCGGCAGGAGACGCGGCAAGCGGCGTCTCTACAACGAACTTTCTAACCTCTGCTAAGTTAGAACGTCGAAGATAGAACGGCTATAGGAGCCTGCGTGCCCGAGCCCGATCCGGATAAGGAGAACAAGATGGCGACTGCCGAGGTATTCCCAATCGATAAGCCAGCGAATTGGGCTGCGCCCAACTCCCACATGATCACAACCGCGGATCTGTGGAAGACCTACGATATGGGCTCGGAACAGGTGCATGCGCTTCGCGGTATCAGCTTGCGTATCCAGCGCAACGAATACGTCGCCATCATGGGCCCGTCCGGCTCCGGCAAGTCCACTCTGATGAACCTGATCGGCTGTCTCGACTCGCCTTCCAAAGGCCAATACTGGCTCAACGGACAACTGGTCAGCGAACTCGACGACGACGAACTGGCACGCATCCGCAATAAAGAAATCGGCTTCGTCTTCCAGACTTTCAATCTGCTGGCCCGTGCCACGTCGCTGCACAACGTGGAACTGCCGCTGATCTATGCCGGAGTTCCTTCCGAAGAGCGCGTCCGGCGCGCCAAGGCCGCACTCACGTCGGTCGGCATGGAAGACCGCATGAACCACAAGCCCAATGAACTCTCCGGCGGACAGCGCCAGCGCGTGGCCATTGCCCGCGCTCTGGTCAATAAGCCAGCCATCATCCTCGCCGACGAACCGACCGGCAACCTCGACTCTCAAACCGGCAACGAGATCATGGCGTTGTTCGATCGCCTGCACGCCGAAGGCAACACCATCGTTCTCGTGACCCACGAGCACGACATCGCCGAGTACGCGCACCGCATTGTCTCCTTAAGGGACGGCGTGGTCGCCAAGGACGAGGTAAAGCGGTAAGACAGTCCATCTGGCGCCCGTGGAGGTGGGGCTTGGCCAGTCTCCGATCTGTCCCCATGTTCTCACCATAGCCAAAACTTCGGGTTGGGTTTTCACGACGCCAAAATTCTCTCGTGTGTTACGTAGGAGTGAGGAGGGGTGATGCTTGAACCAATAGACGCGTGGGGAGTGTTTCCGTTGCTGTTACAAGTCAGCGGGCACGCAGCGATGGACCGTGGTTCCGAATTGATTGAACCGCGAGATTTGATCAAGGCTATCTATATTGCCGATCTTGAACATGTTTCGGCCTTCTGGGATGCCTGGGAAGGTTTCGAAAGACTCGTCAACGATGAAGCGCTAGCCAATGGTCGCTCAGGAACATACATTAATCGAATGCTCTACCTTGTTCGGCTAGAACTCGCGATGAGGGATAGTCCGGACGGCTTCACTGGGCTTGGCAGACCTTCTCCATCACTGCAGACAATAGTGGCCACAGCCAGAAAGCTCTCATCTGATCGCTCAGGCGCGGTCGCGACACCCTCGTCGCGCGAGCTCCTTTTCGCCACATGTTCGTTGGATCCAGAACTCTCGGAGTCTCTGCAGAAATCCGGCCTACAGCTTGCCAAACTTGCGGATGCGGTAACGAAATGAAGACTTCTTGTAGAGGACCTTCTGCACGCGTTTGCGGAGAGTTTTCTTGCACTCCAATTTCGGAGTCTCGGTGGGATGTGATTACTGCTGCCGCGTACTTACGCTACTCGCCTTCTGCACCGGTTCAGCTGGGCTGAATCCCGCCGCACCCGCCATAAAGAAGTTGTGGTCGTAAAGATTGCGGTACATGCGGCCCGCGATCTCCGCCGCTTTGGGCCCGAAGGTGGGACGTCCGCCTTGCAGGAAGACGACGGTCACAATGCGTCCGATGTCGGTGTTGGCGTAGGAGGCAAACCATCCAAAGCGTGTGCCGGCGTGAGAACACGTCCCAGTCTTGCCCAGGATCGATTCTTCGTTAAAGTTCAAACCCACGCTGCGCGCCGTGCCGTAGGCGACGGCTCCGGCCATACCGTCGGAGAGTTCGGGAATCACGGGCTCGATGTCGAGATGGCGCTTGACGCGAGGCTGGAAGTTGGCGACGGCCTCCGCGCTGGTCGGATGTTGCAGGTAGTAGAGCGTGCCGCCGTTTGAGATCGCCGTCACCAGCGCGCCCAGTTGCAGCGGAGTCATCGAGATGCCCTCGCCAAATGAGCACATCTTGCTGACGCCACCAAGTTTGGCGGGGATTTCCACTTCCGGATAAGTGCCCAACTGCTCGCCGGGAATGTGATAGCCGGCGAGTTCGCCGAGTCCGAACTGGTGCGCGTAGTATTGCACCTTTTCGAAGCCCAGCTTGCGCCCGACCGCCTCGAAATAAGCGTTATTCGAGATCGCCAGCGCCTCCGTAAGATTCATGCGGCTGCGGCTCCCGAGCGAAACTTCAGTTTCTTCGTCGATCACGCCTTCGCTCAGTGCCGCCAGAGCCACGGAAAGTTTGATGGTCGAGCAAGGCTGCGCGCCGCTCGAAAGCGCGAGCCTCTGATTAACCATCGCGAGGACGCGTCCGCTGGTAGGTTCGATCGCGACCACGGTGCCGTTCATGTTGCCCAGGGCATCGATCGCGGCCTGACGAACCACGGGATCTTCGCCGGCGGTCACGTCACCTTCGGTAATATCGGATGCGAACGAACTGGTGTGGAAACGCTCGTAATAACGATGACGGCGAGAGGTACGGGAATAAAGTGTGCCGGAAGAACGCGTGCCCGAAAAACGCGTGGCGGTAGAACGCGTCCTGGCATATGGCGAGCGCGGAGCGCGGCTGCGCGCCAGGGTTCGCATGCGCTTCTTCGCGTGCTGATTTTCCGTAACCCCGCGAGCTTTTCTGTGCGGTGTGAGCGCGGGCGGGTTGACGCTGGCTGCGATGCCACTGGCTTCCAGCAACATTGCCAACCCTAAGAAAAATGCGAGACGAAGAAACCAGGCCCTAAGCTTCACTTCACCATCCCCGGTCGTACTCGGCCAATCTACTGCTTAGTCCATCTGTCGGCCTAGTTCATTGGATGCAAAAGCCTCGCCAAATCACGAAACCGAAGGCGCCTCTCCTGCAACTGTCCGATAGTAGGCGATTTATGTGGTTCGGCGCAATGCCAAAGTATAAAGCTGTCAATAGCGGAATCTGCGCGATAACTATCTGAATAAATTGCATTTAATGGTGATTTCGTGAGAGGGACAAGCACCTTTGTAATCGGATCGGCTTGTTACCTTGAAAGGTACTCGAATTCTGCAACAGTTTGCACATCTTGTGCCTGGGCTTCAGAAGACTCCGATCAGTGTAGAATCCGTCACGGCCGCAGTGATTGCTGCGGAACGCTAGGGAGGTCTGCATCTTGCGAACATCGCTCGTGATTGTCTCTCTCGCCATAGCTCTCGTCGTCCCTCTCTTCGCCCAGGCTGCCGGTCAGACTCTCGAAGCCCGCCGCGCCGAACTCAATCGCCTGCTCACCGATGAGTGGGAGTACCGGCTGCGCACCCAGCCAGAACTTGCCACCCAGGTTGGAGACAATCGCTACAACGATCGGCTGCGCGATTTTTCGGACAAGGCGATTGCCGACGATCTCGAACACACTCGTCAGGCGCTGGCGCGCTTCGAAGCCGTCGATGTCACCGGATTCCCGGAGCAGGAAACACTCAACCACGCGCTGATGCTGCGCAGCCTGCGCGAAGCGCTCGACAACGCGCAATTCAAAGACTGGGAGATGCCGGCGACGCAGTTTGGCGGCGTTCACCTCGTATACGCTTTGCTGGCCTTCGATTCCCCCTTCCGCAACGTGAAGGATTATCAGGACTACCTGTCCCGCCTGCACCAGATTCCAAGCGTGCTCGAGCAGGCCATGGGACACATGCGCGACGGACTGCGCGACCACCGCATGCCGCCAAAGTATCTGCTCGAGAAAGTGTCCAGTCAGGCGCAGCAGATTGCCGACGATCCGCTCGACAAAAGTCCCTTTACCGAGCCGCTGCGCAAGTTCCCCGATTCCATTTCCGAGCCGATTTCCGAGCGCATTTCCGAAAAAGACCGGAAGCAACTGCGCGAAGAGATCGAAAGCGCGGTGAAGAACTCGGTCGCGCCCGCCTATGCGAAATTCGCCAAATTCGTGCGCGACGATTACGCGCCTCACGGCCGCCTCGACCCCGGCGTGTGGGCCTTGCCCGACGGAGAAGCGCGCTATCGCTTCGCCGTGCGTCACCAGACCACCACCGATTTCACTGCGGAGCAGATTCACCAGCTTGGCCTGAAGAGCGTCGCCGAAATTGAAACCCAGATGCTCGCCATCGCCAAGGCGCAGGGATTCAGCGATCTGAAATCGTTCAACGATCACATCCGGCAGGATCCGAAACTGCATGCCAAGTCGGGCCAGCAGTTGCTTGACCTGTACACGCAATATCGCGACCAGATGTACGGAAAGCTGCCAGAACTATTCGGACGCCTGCCGAAGAACAAGCTGACCGTGGTGCCGATGGAGTCGTTCCGCAGCGCCGACAGCGTTCCTGCCGATTATTCCCCGGGCGCAGGAGACGGCTCGCGGCCGGGGCGCATCAACGTCAACGAGTACGCGCCGGAGAAGCGGTTGCTACTCAACGTGGAAGCCATCGCGTACCACGAAGGTGTTCCCGGACATCACCTGCAATTTTCGATCGCGCAGGAACTCTCCGCCCTGCCGCCGTTCCGCAAGTTCAACCTCGATCTGAATGCTTATACCGAAGGCTGGGCGTTCTACTCTGAGCGCCTGGGAAAAGAAGTGGGCTTTTATCAGGATCCGTACAGCGACTACGGCCGCCTGCAGAATGAGATGTGGCGTGCCGTGCGCTGGGTCGTCGACACGGGCGTGCACTCCAAGCACTGGACGCGCCAGCAGATGGTCGACTTCTTCCAAGAACATACCGCGATGGACGATCAGAACATTGAGACCGAAGTGGACCGCTATATTGCGTGGCCGGCGCAGGCGCTTTCCTACAAGATGGGACAGATGAAGATTCTCGAACTACGGGCGCGAGCGCAGCAAGAGTTGGGAGCGAAATTCGATCTGCGCACCTTCCACGATGCCGTGCTCGATCAAGGCCCGCTGCCGCTCGACCTGCTGGAAGCAAAGATCAACGCCTGGATCGCCGCCCAGAAGTGATCCATCAGATGTCAAAATCGTCTTTGCGTTCCGCGAGCCTTACCCGGTTCTAGCTAGTACGAACTGCTTCAATAGGGTAATATTTTTTGATCGCGGCTGTAAGCCGCTGTTTTGGATATGGATACATGTGAGTCCCATCCCGCTGGCCTCGAGAAATGCACGGCCCCGCTGTCTGTTTCCAGCTGCAATTCTACCGCCGACAGATTCCTGGCTCATATTTCCCGAGAAACTAGTTCGGGCCGGTTTATCCCTGAGATGGACGGCCTGCGCTTCGCGGCCATCGGCATGGTCATCCTGTTTCACCTGAACGGATACCTTACAGCGAAGTCGCCGTTCTATCGTGCTGCTCCTCCCCCTTCCGACTGGCTTGCCCAGGCGGCTATAGTAGGATTCCGCGGCGTCGAGCTTTTCTTCGTGATCAGTGGCTTCATCCTTGGGCTTCCCTTCGCTGCGCATTACCTTAAAGGGGCCGCTCCCGTGAGTCTGCGCAAGTACTATCTGCGCCGGTTAACTCGTCTGGAACCCCCTTACATTGTCGCGCTGCTTGTCCTGTTCATTCTGGCTGCGGGCATCGGGGGCGCGCCGCCTGCCAGTTTTTATCCGCATTTAGCAGCCAGCCTCTTTTATTTGCACAGCCTGATTTATGGAACATTCAGCCCAGCAATGGGAGTGGCTTGGTCGCTTGAGATCGAAGTGCAGTTTTACCTGCTGGTCCCGTTGCTGACACTTCTCTTCGCCATCAGAAGTCGAACGTTACGGCGCTCTTCGATTGCCATTCTCATACTGGCAGCCCTATCGGGCCAGGCTCTCTTTCTGCACCACAGTCCGCGGGCATCACTCTCGATTCTCGCGTACGTGCAGTTTTTCTTGGTCGGATTCCTGCTCGCCGACGTTTTCCTGGCCAGCTGGGGCGAAGCTCCGCGGCGAAACCTCGCATGGGACTTGGTTGCGCTGGCGGGATGGCCCCTGCTATTTGTGATCCTCCATTCGCGTGTCCTCGCCGACTGGCTTTTCCCCGCTTGGATCTTTCTCCTCTACTTTGCTGCCTTTCGCGGTCGTCTGGCCAATCGTTTCTTCTCGAATCGCTGGATCGTAGCCATCGGAGGGATGTGTTACTCCATTTACCTGCTTCACTATGAAGTGATCTCCGTAGTGGGGCGACTCACCAGGCGCCTGGGCGAGACCGCGCCTTATTGGATCTACCTGTGCGTGCAACTCGTGCTTGTCGGTGCCGCGATTGTAGTTATCTGTGGCGCTTATTTTGTCGCCATAGAAAAGCCCTGCATGCGCCGCGATTGGCCGCAGCAGCTGTGGGGCTCCGGGCAGCGACTTGTCTTTGCCAAGTTTGGTTTGGCCCCTACCAGTACCACAGAGTAGCCCGCGATTACCTTTCGAGCCATTCCTTACCATTGAGATGATAGGTATGATCGCAACCTGTGTTACATCACTTCGCTGCGTTTCCGCAGGAAGGCCGGAACGTCGAGATCCTCCACCTGGTAGCTGGGAGCGGCCGACCGCATGGCATCGAGCGAAATCACTTCGGCTGCGTGCGACGCACTGACCGGCGCTGATTCCTGAAAAGCTGCCGCCGCGGGATCGGGCTCGAAGGACGGTTCTGGCACGAAGACGGGTTCGGGTTCGGCGACCGGCTCGTCGAAGTGTTCACGCTGATGCGAGACCTGGCGCGAAAACTCACGCGAAACATCTCGCGACACTATGACCGGATCGAAGCTCTCGTGGTGGCGCGGACGACGCATATCGGCCTCTCTAAAACCCGTCGCGATCACAGTGATCTTCACCGAGTCCTTCATCTTCTCGTCCAAAACGGCGCCGAAAATGATGTTGGCATCTTCGTGAGCGGCGCCCTGAATGATGGTGCAAGCCTGCTGCACTTCGGCCAGCTTCAGCGAATTCGAGCCCGTGATGTTGATGAGAATGCCGCGCGCTCCGTCGATCGCGCCCGCTTCGAGCAGCGGCGAGGCAATGGCACGCTGCGCCGCTTCCACTGTACGATGCTCGCCGGCCGCGGTGGCCGTGCCCATCACCGCATAGCCCATGCCCGCCATGATGGCCTTCACGTCGGCAAAGTCGCGGTTGATGATGCCCGGAATGGTAATGATGTCGGAGATGCCCTGCACGCCTTGGCGAAGAATATCGTCGGCGATGCGGAAGGACTCGAAGAAGCCCGCGTTCTCGGCAACGGCGAGCAATTTTTCGTTGGGGATCACGATGGTGGTATCGACCGACTCCATGAGCTCGGCAATCCCTCGCTCCGCCTGCTGCATGCGGCGTTTGCCTTCAAAGGCAAAAGGCTTGGTAACCACGGCCACGGTGAGCGCGCCCATTTCGCTGGCGAGCGAGGCGATAATCGGCGCCGCGCCGGTGCCGGTACCGCCACCGAGTCCGGCGGTGACGAAAACCATGTCGGCGCCTTCCATGGCTTCGATGATTTTGTCCGAATCTTCGAGCGCAGCTTTGCGGCCAATCTCGGGATTGGCGCCGGCGCCGAGTCCGTTGGTGAGCTTTACTCCGAGTTGAATCTTGGTAGCGGCGTGCGACATCCGCAGAGCCTGCAAGTCGGTGTTGGCCACAATGAATTCGATGTGTTCCATGCCCGAGTCAATCATGCGATTGACTGCGTTGTTGCCGCCGCCGCCAACGCCGATGACCTTGATGCGAGCGTCGTTGCGCGCTTCTTCGTTGAAGCAGATGCGGAGTCCGTTGTCTTCGTTCATAACTTCACCTCTCAATTCAGTTCTCAGTTCTCAGCTTTCAGTTCTCGGTAAGAACCAAACCCACGAACAGATTTTGTTGCCCTAACCTCACGCGCCCTTCCTTGCAAACAACGCTTTCATGCGCGAACCAAAGCCGGGCTCCTGCAAGCCGCGGGCAAGGCGGGCGCGGTGGCCGTAATACGCCATGCCCAACACCGTCGCGAACTCCGGCTCGGCTAGAAACGACGGCATCTTCGCCATCGGCGTGGGCCAGGCGAGGCGCGCGGCTTTCCGCAGCACGGATTCCGCCACGTCGAGAATCCCGGGAAGGCGCGAAGCTCCACCACTCAGCACGAATCCGGCGATGCAGTGTTCCAAAACGCCGGCGTGGCGCAGGTTGTCGCGCAGCAACTCGAAAAGCTCGCGGGCGCGCGGCTCAAGAATCTCGCCCGCCATACGCTGCGGCATCATGCGCGAGGGCCGGTCTCCCACCGACGGCACCTCGACTTCGTTGCCCTCGGGAATGAGCGTCGGGACCGCGTTGCCAAAGTTTTTCTTGAGCGTCTCCGCGTCCGCCAGCCCGGTGCACATGCCCACCGAAAGATCGCTCGTAAAGTGGTCGCCGCCGATGGGGATGACGGCCGTATGCGCGACGGCACCCTGCTGAAAAACGATCAGATCGCACGACCCGGCGCCAAGATCGACGAGGCAGACGCCGAGTTCGCGTTCGTCCGACCGCAACACGGATTCCGCGCCAGCGAGCGGCTCAAAAATTGTATCGTCCACGTGAACGCCAGCTTTGTTCACCGCGGTCACCAGGTTCTGCGTCGCGCTCGAAGAAGCCGTCACAATGTGCACGCGCACCTCTAGCCGCGCGGCCATCATGCCAGTGGGATCCTGGACGCCCGGCTGATCGTCGAGAATGAACTCCTGCGGCAGCAAATGGAGAATTTCGCGATCGGCGGGCAAAGGCACGGTGCGCGCCTTGTCCACGGCCTGGCGAATTTCCTCGCGCCCGATCTCTCGCGACCGCGTGCCGAAAGTAATGCCGCCGTGGCTGTTCATCCCGCGAATGTGCGCGCCCGCAATCCCCACCAAAGCATGCTCGATGGGAATGCCGGCCACATCTTCCGCATGCTCCACCGCTTTCTGAATACTGCTGACGGCCTTGTCGAGTTCGGTAATCACGCCCTTGCGCAGACCTCGCGATTCGCTGATGCCGTGGCCGCGATAACGCAATCCGTTCTCGCTCAGTTCGGCCACCAGGACGGAAGTCTTGGCGCTGCCTACGTCAATGGCGGTGATGAAATTGGGCTCGTGGCTCGGCATAATGATGATCGCTAGTTCTGCGGAGTCTCCTTCGAAATGGCAGCGCTCGGTTTCTTCTGTCTCGTGACAACCGTGGACGGCGGGGACGCAACCGGATGCGGCGCCGCCGTATTTTTCGCGGCAGCGACTGGCGCCGCGTGTCCATTCGGCTTCAGCGCGACTTGATGGACTGGCACTTGATTAACTGGAGCTTGTTTAACCGGCGCTCGTTTAGCCCGAACTGGTTTAGCCCGAGCATGATGAACAGCGGCTTTCGCCTTGGGCTTCGCTTCCTTCTTCGCCGGAGTCGCCGGCACGGGATGCGTCACATATTTCTCGTAATTCACGATCGCCGCAGGTTTCACTCCCGCTGCCATCGCCGCTTTGGCCGCCGCTGGCGTTAAGGCCGGCTGCCGAGGCATCCCCTCGAGGTCGGGATTCACGATGATCTGGCCGTCGTAGCGCAAGTCCACTGATTCGAGCTTGTCGAACTGCTGCCGCCACTGCTGCACATGCGTCACGTAGGTTTTGTAGCGCTGGAGGTAATTCCCCGAGCCGAGATGCACGAGCACTTCGCCGTTGGCATCGGCGGCCAGGACCTTCACGTCCTCGGGATCGCTGAGGTCCACTTCGCTCAGTTCCTGGGAATAATGGGCGCCGCTCGAATCGAGTTCTCGAACCAGTTCGTTGTAATTCTTCATCCGCGCGGCGCGGGTGGAGAGCGGCTCGCCAGCATTCATGCCCGCAATCACCGCAAACGAATACTTGTGCTTGCCGCCTGGAGCAAGTTCCATCAGCGTGCCCCCGGCGTCGATCAGCGAAATGTGCGAGCCGATGCGGGCAAAGGCAACCGGCGTGCGTTCATGAATCTCGATGCGCAGGCGATTGGGCACAAAGCGCATCACGCTCGCCGATTCCACCCACGGGATCTGTTCCATTTGTGCTTTACGCTGAGCCAGAGGAACGAAAAAAATGTTGCGCCCAATATCTCCGCCCATCACTTCCATGATCTGCGCATGCGCAACGTGCTCAGCGCCGGCAACTTCGATCTGGTCGCTCGAATCGATACGAAAACGCCACGAGTGTTTTCCGTAGCGGTAGAGGCCCAAGCCAGCAGCTCCCAGAAGCGCCAACGCGACGAGCGCCAGCGCCACCCATATCAGCTGGTTGGCCGTCTTCTTGGGAAGTGATCCGCGGCGGACCGAGACGCGCTTCTGGCCGCGCAGAAATGGAGATTCCTGCTCCGCTTCCAGGTCGACGAGCCGTGCGTCGTCGAAGGGCTCACGCTCGGGAGCCTCGTGCTGAGAAACGCCGGGAAGCGGATACAATTCTTCCTGTATCGCGGTAGAACTTGATTTCCGCGCCACTCGTTCGAGTCAGTTGTCGACAGAAAACCGCTGAGCAAAATTACTATAACTGGTTTTCGCGAATTGAGACAGTGCCAAGTTGGTTCGGATGCAAGTTGGCTCGTGTGGAGACGGGCGTCTCGCACGTCCGTGTCCATTGGCGGCCGACGCGGCGAGCCTCGTTACTTAAGACGTTGAATTACCCGCACCAATAGCTGCACAAGAAGAAACACTTCGAGCACGGCCCAAGCCGAGAAACTAATACCCGGAAGCTGCCCAATGGCTTCGCGAAAACCGAGTCCAAGAGCCAGCTGGACAACGCTCGCGAAGAGCACACATGCGATTACCTGAAGGTAGGTTGCCTTCACTATGCGTGTTTCTCTAGCAACAAAGTATCCGGTCAGGGCCGTGGTGTACGCAACGCGGAAAGCGAACCTCGACGGCATCCACATTTTCCGTCCGTGGCTGTCCGCTAAAAAAAAATCCACCACCATAAGCGCCGCGATACTCAGACCCACCGTCAGATAGATGAGATTGTCTCGAGTTCTTGGCTTCATATCTACCGGATTGACCCTGAATTCGCGATTGTTCCAAGCTTTCCCAAAATCATCGCCCCCAGTTGCGAGACACTCCCCGCGCCCAGCGTCAGCACCATGTCGCCCGGTTGCGCAAGCGCGGCAACTGAGGCGACAGCGTCCGAAAAGGAGGGCGCATATGCAACGCTCCGCTTCCCTGCCCCAACAATCCGCCCGACTAGCGCCTCCGCAGTAATCCCCTCGATCGGCTTCTCGCTCGCGGGATAGATATCGAGCAGGCAGAGCGTGTCGGCGTCGGCGAAGGCGGTCGTAAATTCATCCATCAGATCGCGCGTGCGGGTGAAGCGGTGCGGCTGGAAGATCACATGCACGCGGCGAAATCCGCACTGGCGAGCGGCGGCCAGCGTGGCACGGATTTCCGTCGGATGGTGGCCGTAATCGTCAATCACGCTGACGCCCGCAGCCGCACCTTTGAACTGGAAGCGGCGATCCACGCCGCGAAAACCGGCGAGCGCGGAGCGAATCTGCTCCACGGGAATGTCGAGCGCGGTGCCCACCGCAATGGCAGCCGTCGCGTTCAGCACGTTGTGCGTGCCCGGAACGTGCAGTGTGAACTCTCCGAGATCTTTCTCTTTGTAAGTCACCTGGAAGCGGATGAGCGGGCTGGGCTCTCCTGCGGCCAGCGACGATCCAGCCTGCGACGATCCCATGCGAATCAGGAAATCCGACCCGCGGCTGGTTCCGTACGTCGTCACCCGCCGATGAACGCGCGGCAACAAGCGCCGCAGCGCCGCGTCGTCGTTGCAGCCGACGACCATGCCATAAAACGGAACGCGCTCCATAAATTCGAGAAACGTACGGCGAACGTCGCGCATGTCGCGGTAGCAGTCCATGTGCTCGCGGTCAATGTTCGTGACCACCGAAAGAATCGGCGAAAGCTTCAGGAACGACCGGTCGCTTTCGTCCGCCTCGGCGACCAGGTATTGCGACTTGCCGAGGCGCGCGTTCGACCCCATCGCGTCCACGCGCCCTCCGACCACCACCGTGGGATCGAGGCCACCAGCGGCCAGCACGGCCGCGACCATCGAAGTCGTGGTGGTCTTTCCATGCATGCCGGCAATCGCGATGCCGTATTTCAGCCGCATCAGTTCGGCCAGCATCTCGGCGCGCTGAATCACCGGAACATGCAACCGGCGAGCTTCGGCGACTTCAGGGTTATCGACCGCAATCGCCGAACTTGTGACCACAACATCCGCGCCGGCGATGTTGGCGACAGCGTGTCCTTCGAAAGTGGATGCGCCCAGCGCGGCAAGCCGCTGCGTAACCGCCGATGTTTTCAGGTCGGAGCCGGAAATCTGGTAGCCGAGATTCAGCAACACCTCGGCAATCCCGCTCATGCCGATGCCACCGATACCCACGAAATGGATGCGCTGAATCTTGGCGAACATGAGAACTTATTCTCGGGTGAAGCTGATAAATGAAGGCAGATGTACGAGAGCTGATGATAGCCGATTTTCCGGTCGCCCCTGTGCCCCTGTTATCTCTGTGGTTAAGGTCTTCCTCGGCGTACTCGGCGTCTCGGCGGTGAAATGCTTCTACTCACCGCCAGCGAGCTGTACCACCATCTCCGCGATTTCTTCGACAGCCTTCGGGTGCGCCAAAGATTTCGCCGCCGCCGACATGCCCTGCAGCCGCCCCGCATCGCCGATCAGCGCCGCAATCGTGTCGACCAGATACGCCGCACCCAGATTACTTTCTTCGACCACCACCGCGGCGCCCGCTCGTTCCAGCGCCCGCGCGTTCACGTTCTGATGATCGTCGGCCGCGGCCGGGAACGGAACAAAAATCGCCGGCTTGCCCGCCGCGGTAATCTCACCAACCGTGCTGGCGCCAGAACGGCAGACGAGCAAGTCGGCGCGCCCGAACGTCTCCGGCATATCGTCAATGAACTTGTGGACTTCTCCCGAGATTCCCGACTGCTGGTACGCGGCAAGCACATGGTCATAGTCACGCTGCCCCGTCTGGTGAATGATGTGGATCCCGGGAATCTTATCGCGCAAGCCGGCGAGCGACTCGATCATCGCCTGATTGATGGCGCGCGCGCCCTGACTGCCGCCAAAGACCAGCAGAGTGGGCGTACCCCCGGCTTTCGCCGGACCAGCCGCGGGAATGTTAAAGAACGCCGAGCGCACTGGAACGCCCGTCACCCGGCAGTTGGGAAAATACCGGCAAGTTTCTTCAAAGTGCACCGCCGCTGCGGAAACCCAGCGCGCGATCATGCGATTGGCAAATCCGGGCACGACGTTCGGTTCAAAGGCCAGCGTAGGAAGACGGCGGCGAATCGCGGCTACCATCGCCGGTCCGGAGGCGTAGCCCCCGACCCCAATTACCACTTCAGGATCGAATTCCGAGAGCATGCGCGAAGAAGCCGCGATCGCACGCGGCAAATCAAACAGCGTCTTCGCCCGCGTCATCAGGCTGACATTTTTCAGCGCGCCGACCTGAATCAGTTCCAGAGGAAAGCCCGCCTGCGGCACGAGGCGCGTCTCGATGCCGCGAGCCGTGCCGATGAAGAGAATTTCAGCGCCAAATTGCTTCTTTAGTTGTTGGGCGATGGCCAGGGCGGGGATAACGTGGCCTCCGGTTCCTCCGCCCGCGATGATGATGCGCATGAAGTTCTTTTGCGCCTTTTATGGACGGTTGGAAAACCGAGCCACAGATTTAATTGGATTGAATCTTTCAGGCCGGTTCTTGGGGCGCATAAATCGGGATGGTGGTTGTGCTTCGGGGGTACCCCCCCCTCCCCCCCCTTTTTTGGTCAAAGTATTCATTTTAAATGAGTTACTCGCAAAGTATTCATTCTAAAGTGGTTACAGGAAACCAGTTTACGAATTTATCTTTAGAATCAATGGATTACGCGCAGTCACTTTTGCAAAGTATAGATTCCAAATAACTTACCGGAAAATGGCCCGTATTACATTGAAAAGAAAGGGCGATTTCACCCAAGCGATACCTCGGCGCAGGGCTTGAATCTCGCCACTGCGCCGTACACCATTCTCATGATGACCTTAACTTCATTATAGGCCTTGGTGTCAACTTAGAATTTCTAATTCCGGGTTCAAATCGGTGCCGGATGCGGCTTTTGGACATTTTTCTACTGGCGGCGAACACGGCGGCTTTGCGGAGGGTTCTCTGACACGACTTAGGTGGGAAGAAGGGAGTGGGGATGTTTCAACTGCATCAGGCTCAACAGAATCGCTGCTGCGGCCGATGATGTGGGACCGAGGAGAAACGGCATCAGCGGGCATTATCGTAATTCTCCGTAACACTAACTAGCCGGTGGCATTCTCAGTTAAGCGTCCCCATAGCACTCAATGACCAGTGGTCAAAACGTGTAA
>Ga0316363_10001249_pt1 | contig 23542 bp, 20 predicted proteins | sample Sb_taG_3_FD_200459 | JGI IMG/M metagenome (GOLD analysis project Ga0316363, IMG submission 200459) | Peat soil microbial communities from Weissenstadt, Germany - Sb_50d_a_PC metaG (v2) (version 2) | ecosystem: Environmental > Terrestrial > Soil > Wetlands > Peat | place: Germany: Weissenstadt...
ATGCCGGCATCGCCGGTCCGACCGGCGGGATCGACGAGATCGCGCCCGCCGACTGGCGGCGCACGATCGACATCTGTCTCACCGGCCAGTTTCTCTGCGCGCATTTTGCCGTGCCGATGCTCAAAGCCGCCGGCGCCGGTGCCATCGTCAACATGTCTTCGGCCGCCGGTCGTTTCGGCTATGCGTTTCGCACGCCCTATTCCGCCGCCAAATGGGGTGTCATCGGCCTGACCCAGAGCCTCGCCAAAGAGCTCGGGCCGGCAAACATCAGGGTCAATGCCATTCTCCCGGGCATCGTCGCCGGCCCGCGGATGGAGAACGTCATTGCGGCGCGCGCCGGACAACTCGGCGTCAGCTACGCCGAGATGGAAAAGACCTATCTCGACCGCGTGTCGCTGCGCCGCATGGTCACCGCGCAGGACGTCGCCGCGACCGTGGTCTTTCTTGTTTCCGGCGCTGGACAGAACATTTCCGGACAGTCGATCGGAGTGTGCGGCAATGTCGAAGCGCTGTGAGAGAGCGGGCGCATGAGCAAGGTCGCCATCGTCGGTACAGGATTCATCGGCCGCGCCTGGGCCATCAGCTTCGCGCGGGCGGGCCATGACGTGGCGCTCTGGGACGCGGCGGCGGCCGCGCCCGCCGACGCGCTCGCCTACATCGATACGATCCTGCCCGATCTTGCGGAGTACGATCTCCTCGGCGGCGCCACGCCGGGTCAAGTCCGCGCCCGCATGCGCATCGCAACAACGCTCGAGCAAGCGCTCGGCGGGGCCGATCACGTCCAGGAGAACACGCCCGAAGACGTCGAGGTCAAGCGACGGATTTTTGCACGCCTCGATGCCGCGGCGCCACCGCAAGCCATCCTGGCCAGCTCGACCTCGGCGATCCTGCCGTCGCAGTTCACCGAGGCGCTGGCCGGCCGCGCGCGCTGTCTGGTGGTCCATCCGCTCAATCCGCCCTACGTCATCCCGGCGGCTGAAGTGGTGCCGGCGCCGTGGACGTCCACGGAAACGGTCCGGCGCACCGCCGATTTCCTGAAAGCCGCCGGCCACGCGCCCATCGTCATGAAGCGCGAGCTCGACGGCTTCGTCATGAACCGCATGCAGGGGGCGCTTCTGGAGGAGGCCTTCCGCCTCGTGGCGGACGGCTATGCCAGCGTCGAGGACGTCGATATCGGCATTCGCGAAGGCCTGGCGCTGCGCTGGAGCTTCATGGGACCGTTCGAGACCATTGATCTGAACGCGCCGGGCGGCGTGCGCGATTATGTCGAGCGCTATGAGCCTCTCTACAAGGACCTGTTCGCTGCCATGCAGCGTCGGGTCGACTGGGGCGGTCCGGTGATCGACACGGTCGAGGCCGAGCGGCGGGAAAAACTCGGCGCCGGCCGCTTGCGCGACCGCCAGGTCTGGCGCGATCGCCGCCTGATGGCGCTGGCCGCGCACAAGCGCCGGGCGGCGCGGGAAATCGGCTCGTAGCCACCGCGGCCTTAGGGTCCGGTGATTTGGTAGCCGATGTACCAGGAGAACAGATTGGTGGCGGACGCATTCTGCAGGCCGGCACCGGCGGACGCGAGCAGGTGGTTGTGTTCGTCGAAATCATAGATGGCGCCGATGTTGAAGCCGGTGGTGGCCGCGCCGCTGTCGATGCCGCCGAATACGACCGTTGCGGTCTGGTGGAAGATTTCGCCGCCGATGACGAGTTGCTTGGTCACCTGCCGCTGCAGCAGCCAGCCGAAGAACCAGTAATCGCGATTGAGCGTATCGTCGCCGTGATTGATCCAGTAACCGCCGCCGCCATAGGTTGTCCAATCGCCGAAGCTCTTTTGTATCCACAGCGGAAAGTAGGCGCGCATGTTGCCGGCGCCGAGACCGAGGTTGGCGTTGCCGGTCGGCAGTTCGACGAGCGGATAGACCCCGATCATCGGGCGTGAGCCGTTCTTGTCTTCGTCGACGAAACGATACTTGAAGCCGAGCTCGGTATCGCCGTAGCCGAATTGCGACCGGCCGCCGGTGGGACTGTCCAACGTCAATGGCGCGATGATGTGGATTTGCCCGTTGGGAACGAGGCCGTAGTTGAACTCGAAAGCCGGCGCCACGCCCTGGGTGTCGCCGCGTACGACCGTGCCGGTGGAGAGCGTGTAGAACTCGAAATGCTGATAGGGGACCGGTTCGGGATCGTCGGTCTGGAACGGCGGCCCGGCGGCTGCGCGGCCTGCCGGCAAGACCGCCAAGGCGACTGCGCTCGCGGTAACGCGGATGAATGCCCCCCTTGCCCGCACCGCCATTGCCGTCTCCCGCCTGCCTCCGGAGCAAAATCGCATTGGCGCGGGCTGCCATGCAATGCTCATTCGCTCGTCGGCCACGAGCGGTGTCGTATTTTTGCCGGCCTTGACGCGGCGGCGCGCCGGGGACATTCACGCACGGATGACATTGGATTTAGGCCGCGACATTGAAATTATGCCGGAGGCCGATGCCGTGGACCGCCCATGAGTGCGCCGTTGCCGGCCATTCCGGTCGTCGATATCCGCGACGGCGGCCCGCCGCGCCACGCCCGGCACAGCGCGATGCGGGCCCGCGCGCTGCGCGACGCCTGTCTCGGTTTTTTCCCGGCCGCGATGCTGCCGCTGGTGCCGGCGCTCGATTGGCTGTCGCGCCGCTCGCTTGCGCGTTCGCGTTCGCCTTACCTGGCGGAGATCGCGCAGATCGCCGCGGCGCTCGATGTCTCCGGCATTTGGTTGCTCAACGCTTCGTATCACTGGGGCTGCACGGCGCGCGCCAGCGAACACGATGGCGTGCCTTGGCTGCTCCGCACGCTGGATTGGCCCTTCATCGGTCTCGGCCGCCACACCGAGCTGGCGCATATGCGCGGCGCCTGCGGTGATTTCATCAGCGTTACCTGGCCCGGCTATGTCGGCGTGCTCACGGCGATGGCGCCGCGACGCTTCGCGGCTTCTCTCAACCAGGCACCGATGCGGCGGCGGACCCGGCATCGCTGGCTTCGCCCCTACGACTTCGCGGCAAATGCCTTGAACGCACGGTCGCGCGCCGGCCGCATCCCGCCGGATCAGCTTTTACGCCGGGCGTTCGAGCTCTGCGAAGATTTTGCCGCGGCGCGGCGGCTCTTGGAATCAACGCCGGTCGCGCGTCCGGCGATCTACACGCTGGTCGGCTGCGCCGCGCACGAGCGCTGCGTGATCGAGCGCACCGAAACCGGTTGCGTCACCCGCGAGGAAAATACCTGCGCCGCCAACGATTGGGTGCCGGTCCGGCCGGGCTGGGAGGGGCGTATCGGCACGCGGCGATTCCTGGTGAGCTCGTTCGCCGACGCGGCAGGTTACAGTCGCGCGCGGTGCGACGCGCTGGCCGAGTGGAGCGGTGCGGCGAAGAATTTCGACTGGCTGCGGCCGCCCGTGCTCAACCCCTATACGCGGCTTGCGGTTGCCATGAGCCCGGCCAATGGAATTTTGCGCGCCATCGGTTATGACATTGCCGGTGGGGAGTTGCCGGAGCCGGTGACCCAGACCTGCGAACTCGAAATGCTGCCGCGGGCCGCATAAAGTCCTCCACCGCATTACGCCAAAACGAGACATTGCAAATGCCCATGATCACCAGCGCGGACGGCACCCGGCTTTATTACGAAGAGGCGGGCGCAGGCACGCCCGTCGTGTTCGTCCACGAGTTCGCCGGGGATTACCGCACCTGGGAACCACAGATGCGCGCCTTCGCGCGCTCGCATCGCTGCGTCACCTTTTCCGCGCGCGGCTATCCGCCCTCGGACGTGCAGAGCGATTCGGCGCGCTATGGTCAGGATATCGCCCGCGCCGACGTCATCGCGATCATGGATGCGCTCGGCATCGATCGGGCGCATGTGGTCGGCCATTCCATGGGCGCCTACACGGCGCTGCATGTCGGCATCAAACATCCGCAGCGCTGCATCTCGGTGACGGCGGCCGGCTGCGGCTGGGGCTCAGTGGCCGATCCCGCGGCGCGCGAGGCGATGCGCCAACTCGCGGCGGATACCGCCAAGATGTTTACCGAGAAAGACATCGCCGCGGCGGCGGCGCTCTATGCCGACGGTCCGACGCGGCAGGCGCACAAGCACAAGGACCCGCGCGGTTATGCGGAATTCGCCCGCATGCTCGCCGAGCATTCGGCGCTCGGCCACGCGCTGACCATGGCGATGCTGCAGGCCAAGCGGCCGACGCTCTGGGACATGGAAGCGGAGTTGCAGCGGTTTTCAGTGCCGCTTCTGGTCATCGTCGGCGATGAGGATGACAGTTGTCTCGAGGGAAGTGTTTTTCTGAAGCGCACGGTGCCGACGGCGGGGCTGCTCGTCATTCCGCGTTCCGGCCACACCATCACCAGCGAGGAGCCGGCCGCATTCAACGCCGCGCTCGCTGACTTTTTCGCCGCCGCCGAGGCGGGCCGCTGGCTATCGCATAAGCCGCCGGGGTAATCGCGGCTTCCGCGTGAAGCCGTCATAGCCGGGCTCGTCCCGGCCATCCACATCTTTGGTCGCGAGGATGAAAGACGTAGATGCCCGGCACAAGGCCGGGCATGACGAATCACAGTTCTAATAACTCAGCATCCGCCCGCTGCGCTCGCGACGCCTGCCGCGCACGCAAGCAGAGCTATGGATGCGCGTTAAACCGATAGCTCATTTGGATGAACGTCCCGTAACGCTGGGTATTGGTGGTAAAGGGACCTGGCGGAGACGACGGGGCATCACCGCCCGCAGCATCGATACAGCCGCCGTGGCAGCTCTGGCTGGCGCTCGTGCTCCACATGGCCCAATAGCGTCCACCGACGCCAAGATTGAGATTCTCCGTAATACGATAAGTCAAGATGAGTTCGGTTTGCAGGCCGCGTCCTGTACCGTCCTCCGGGAAATACGCAACCGGAGTCCGCAGCCAATCGGTGTCGAGTCCGCTAAACTGGGCATACGGCAGGTAGGCCACATCGCCGTTGATCCCCAAGCGATCCCATATCGTCATGACAGCCGAGACACCTACGCGGAGTGACTGCCAGGTATCGTCCTGCGTGATGACGAGTTGATTTGCCGGCAAAGGCTGGTCGCACAGCGAGCCTGGCGTTACCAACTGCGTGCAGCCGGATGCATTCATCGTTTGATGGAAATAACTGTAGCCGACGAAAGGTCCGACCTTGTAATCCCGGTCGTGCAACACGTTGAATCCGACGTCGGCGGTGGCATACTGGAGCGAGCCGGATGCTGTGGAACCGGTCACCTCGTAGGCCGTGACCGCTTTCGGAGGCGACGATCCGTCGAGCAGGCTCCAGTCCTCGTCGGTCTGTTTCCCGTCGGTGATGGCGCCTGCGCCGACGTATCCTTTCACGAACACTTGAGATGGCGTATCCACCCGGGCAAACAGCTCGCCGGAATGACCGGTGAGGTTGCTGTAGTTCAGCTGCGAAACGAGACTGCCGGCCCCACTGGTGTTTTTCGACGTGCCGGTGCTGTACCAATAACGGGCGCCGGCGTCGACCTCCCATCCGTCTACGATTGGAACGGAGCGAGCCTTGACCGGCATTGCTGCCACACCAAGGACGGGAGCATCCGCCCATACCGCTCCCGGATCCTGTCCCAAATGGTAGTTCAACGCCAGCTTGATGACCTGCATGTCCGCCGTCACGCCCGACGTGCTGCCCGCCACGTAGGTGAATGTCGGGGGCGTGCTGCGCGTGACATTGACTGTCTCTGGGGTAGAAACGTTGGTCGAAGCGAAACGATAATAGTTATATTCCAGGCTGATCGACCAAGCGGGGGTGAGAGCGCGCTCAATTCCGACGCCAACCATTCCACCCCACGCACCCGCATCCGCGCTCGCCGGTCCGCCGGGGTACACAGGATCGTTGAACGATTGGAAATTGGCGGCGTTGGGATATATCGATATGTGGCTGTCGGTCCAAGCGGCGCCGGCTTTGCCATAGACCAGTGTATGGCCCAGAGGGTCGACGAGAAAGCCAACACGACCTGCCAGTGTCGCGAGCGCGCGCGGGTTCACCTCGCAATTCGATCCGATCAATGTCGTGAAGGCTTGCATACATGTAAAGCTGCCGTTGCTGTCGAGATAACTGGTGTCAGCCACGACGCCAACGACCCATCGCGGCGCCACTTGCCAGTTGTAGCCAAGCTGAAGGCCGGCGAGGAATCCGGCCGTGGTGACCTTGTCGCCAAAGATCGAAGGTCCGTACGGATCGGAGAATGTCGTGGTGCCGGCTGCCGTACCGACGCTGCCGCCGATGTAAAAGCCCGACCACGTCCAGGCCGGCGCTGCGGGCGGGAGCGGCAAATCGGCCGCAGTCGCTAGCGCCACCGGCATCAAGGCTGACACGATAAACGTAGCTCGCAGGAGATGTTTGTTGTGCGCGTTCATGGTTCTCACCGAAAAACAATCGGCGGGGTAGGGGCCAATCTACGCAGCCCAACACAGAACAAGTGGTACCAGAGGAAGGATTGCCCGCCGGTTCCGATCGGCGAGCATGAGCGCCAATCCTATTGGGATTGCGCCACTTGATTCTAGGCGCAGGTCGTTGACGACTGCTTAATTGATCAGCGCCTGCAGTGGCGAGGGTATCCGCCCACCGCGCGCGATCAGCCGGCTCGAAGACCGCGTGTTGACGGCGATGACCGGTGCGCGGCCGAGCAGGCCGCCAAAGTCGACCCAGTCGCCGACGCGCTTACCGACCGCGGGGATCAATCTGACGGCGGTTGTTTTCTTGTTGATCATGCCGATCGCGGCTTCGTCGGCGATGATCGCGGCGATCGTTTCCGCCGGCGTGTCGCCCGGAATGGCGATCATGTCGAGGCCGACCGAGCAGACCGCGGTCATGGCTTCGAGCTTGTCGATGGTGATCGCGCCGCGCTCGGCCGCTTCGATCATGCCGGCGTCTTCCGACAGCGGGATGAAGGCGCCGGACGGCCCGCCGACATAGCTCGACGCCATGGCGCCGCCCTTCTTCACCGCGTCATTAAGCAGCGCCAGCGCCGCCGTCGAGCCGTGCGTGCCGACGCTGTCCAAGCCGATTTCCTCCAAGATGCGCGCGACGCTGTCGCCCTCGGCCGGAGTCGGCGCCAGCGACAGATCGACGATGCCGAACGGCAGTCCTAAGCGGGTTGCGGCGGTTCGCCCGACCAGCTCGCCGGCGCGGGTTATCTTGAAGGCGGTGCGGCGAATGATCGACGTCAGCGTGCCGAAATCGACGTCGCCCGCCGCCTTGATGGCGCGCAGCACCACGCCGGGGCCGCTGACGCCGACATTGACGGTGCACTCGGGCTCGCTGGCGCCGTGAAACGCGCCGGCCATGAACGGATTGTCCTCGACCGCATTGCAGAACACGACCAGCTTGGCGCAGCCGATCGAATTCGCGGCGCCGGTCAACGCGGCGGTTTGCTTGACGATCCGGCCCATGGCGGCGATCGCGTCCATGTTCAAGCCGGCGCGCGTCGAGCCGACATTGACCGAGGCGCAGACGCGTTGCGTCGCCGCCAGCGCCGCGGGAATAGCGGCAAACAGATTGGCATCGATTTGCGTCATGCCCTTTTCGACCTGAGCGGAGAAGCCGCCGATGAAATCGACGTTGACGGCGTGCGCCGCGCGGTCGAGCGTTTCGGCGATCCGCAATAATTCCAGCGGGCCGGAGCGGCCGGCGATCAGCGCTACCGGCGTCACCGCGATGCGGTTGTTGATGATGGGGAGCCCGAATTCCTCGGAGATGTCCGCGCTGACGCGCCGCAGGTCGCGCGCAACCCTTTCGACTTTGTCGTAGACGTTGCGGCACAGGCCCTCGCAACTGTCGCTGACGCAATCCAACAGGCTGATGCCGACGGTAATGGTGCGGATGTCGAGCTGCTCGGTCCGCACCATGTCGATGGTTTCGAGTATTTCCTCGCCGGAGAAGTTGAGATGGCGCATTTTCGGTCCTCTACGGCAGCGCTAGATCCGGTGCATCGCCTTGAAAATCTCCTCGCGCTGAATCTCGACTCGAACCGACAGTTCGGCGCCCTTGCGCGCCAGCCGTTCGCTCAGCTCGTGAAAGGATACGGCGGCGCCGGCGAGGTCGACCATCATGATCATGGTGAAGAATTCGCGGATCACCGATTGGCTGATGTCGAGGATATTGACATTGGCGTCGGCCAGCACGTTGGCAATCCCGGCAATGATGCCGACGCGATCGGATCCGATGATGGTCAGGATGGCGCGGCCCGCTTGCGGGCCGCTCGGCGGCGGCGCTTGGTTCGGCATCTCGATAGCTCTGTGGTCGACGCGTTCGCAGCCTCGACCGGCGGTGTCTTTAAGTCGAGCGCGAGCGCAAGTGGCGCGCAGGTCTTACGGGAAGTCGCCTGCGTCATGCAAGCCGGGGCGGCGGTCCTACCCGGCGTGACGCTTGAGGAAGCTCAACGTCTTGTCGTTGAACTCGGCAACGCTTTCGTAGATCGGGGCATGCGCGCAGGTCTCGAACACCGCGAGTTCGCTTCCCTTGATGGCGTTCTTCATCGCGTCGGCGAAGCGGGTCGAGGTGACGAGATCGTGGCGGCCGAAAGTGATCTGGGTCGGCGCCTTGATGCGCGCAAGCTGGGCCACCGCGTCATGGGCAATGACCGCGCTCGACTGGCTGATAAAGGCGTCGAACGGCTGCTGCGGCCGGCTGCGCACGAAAGCGGCAAGCTGGTCGATATAGTCGGGCTTTGCGGCATAGAGCTCCGGTGTGAAGCACCACGGGAAGATTCCTTGGATCACCATTTCCTGGACGCTGCCCAGGGCCTTGGCGATGCTGCGCCAGCCTTCGACCACGACCTTGAGGAACGGGTCGCTCTTGGTCCAGCCCGAGTGCAGCGACAGCGATTTCACCCGCTGCGGATATTTGCCGGCGAGCCATAATCCGGTCGCGGCGCCGAGCGAGAGGCCGCTGACATGCGCGCGCTCAACGCCGATCGCCTGCATGAAAGCGGCGACGTCGTCGGCGAATAATTCCATCGAATAGGCGCCGGCCGGCTTGTCGGTCTCGCCGGCGCCGCGCGGGTCGACAGAAATGCAGGCGAATTGCTTGGCATAGTCGGCAACCTGGAAGGCGTAACAGGCATTGTCGGCGGCGAGATAAGGAATGAGCACCAGCGGCTCGCCGGTCCCTTGCTGCTCGTAGTTCATCGTGATGCCGTTCGCTTTGACCTTCGGCATGTGAACCTCCCCCCTGCTGATTGCCCGCCATCTTCACAGCGGCGTAGTGCGAAGCCTATATTGAGTTGGCCCAGTCACGCAATGGAGCGAGATGAGCGACACGTCAGGCGCGACTTCAGCTAGGACGGTGTCGTTCGTGGCGCCGTTTCGCCACCCGGCGTTCGCGGTGATATGGACGGCGACGCTCGTTTCCAACACCGGCGTCTGGATGTATAGCGCCGCCTCGGGCTGGCTGATGACCAGCCTCAATCCCGATCCGTTGATCGTGGCGCTGGTGCAGGCGGCAAGCACGTTTCCGATCTTTCTATTGGCGCTGCCCGCGGGCGCGCTCGCCGATATTTTCGACAAGCGCAAATATCTGATCGTGGTCGAATCGCTCTATACGGCCGTATCGGCGATCTATGCGGCGATGGTGTGGCTCGGCTTCGCTACGCCCGGCAACCTGCTGCTGTTCACATTGCTGATCAGCGCTGCCGGGGCACTGACGACGCCAGCTTGGCAAGCCGTGGTGCCGTTGCTCGTGTCCAAGGACGATTTGTCCGCCGGCATTGCCGCCAACAGCGTCGGTGTGAACATTTCTCGCGCGCTCGGTCCGGCGCTCGGCGGCGCGGCGATTTCCGCATTCGGCATCGTTGCGCCATTTTTAGCCAACGCCATCGCCGACCTCGGCATCATCGGGTCATTGCTGTGGTGGCGTGCGCCGCGAAGGCGAAGCTCGCTGTTGCCGGCGGAGCGTTTCGGCCAAGCCATTTGGGCGGGCTTGCGTTATGCCCGGCACAATCGGCATCTGCGTGGAACGCTGATGCGCGCAGTCGGATTCTTTCTGTTCGCCAGCGCCTATTGGGCGTTACTGCCGCTCGTCGCGCGCCAGCAGATCGTCGGCGGACCGAGCCTTTACGGGGTGCTGCTCGGCGCCATCGGGGCTGGTGCGGTCGGCGGCGCATTCTTACTGCCGCGGCTGAAGTCGAAGCTTGGACCGGACCGGCTGATGGCCGTGGGCGCGCTCGGTCAGGCAGTGGCGATGGTGCTTTACGGCATTGCCCGCGAACCGGCGATTGCGCTCGCCGCCAGCCTTATCGCAGGCGCATCATGGATCGCGGCGCTGGCGATGCTCAGCGTGTCGGCCCAGGTTGCATTGCCCGACTGGGTCCGTGCCCGTGGCCTTGCCCTCTACACCACTGTGTTCTTCGGCTGCCTGACGCTCGGCAGTGCGATATGGGGCGAAGTTGCCGAATGGGTCGGGCTGCCGGCCGCGCATTTTCTCGCCGCGGCTGGCGCGGTCGCCGCCGTCCCTCTGACCTGGCGTTGGAAACTCCAGACCGGCGCCGGCGTCGATCTTTCGCCATCGATGCACTGGCCGGCGCCGCTGACCGCGCAAACGATCGCTCGCGACCGCGGACCGGTGCTGGTGACGGTCGAATATCGCATCCGTCCGCAGAATCGCGCCGCATTCCTCAAAGCACTCGCCAGGCTAGAGCATCAGCGGCGGCGCGATGGTGCCTATGCCTGGGGCGTCTTCGAGGACGCCGCCGAAGAGGGACGTATCCTCGAAACGTTTCTCGTCGAATCGTGGATGGAGCATCTGCGCCAGCATGAGCGTGTTACCAACGCCGGCCGTGTCGTGCAGGAGGCCGTGCACCGATTTCATGTGCACGGCGATCCCAAGGTGACGCATTTCGTCGCCGCCGAGCCCGAGTGACCGGCAAATTTGGCTCAGGCAACGGCCCCTCGTCGATCCCTACACCCGCCGCAGCGGCATCGACCAGGCCAGCCCTGCGCCGATGCCGGTAAAGGCCGCGACGGTCAGGAAGGCGGCGCGGAAAGCTTCGCCGATCTCGGCCTGAACGATCGCCTGCCGCGCCGGCGCGAGCGCGGCGATGGCGTCCGGCCCACGGTCGATCATGCTGCCGAACAGGCTTACTGTTTCCGGGTCGGACGCCGCGAGAATCGAAAACAACACCGCGGCGACTGCGGCGGTGCCGAAGGCGGCGCCGACGGAGCGGGAGAATTGCGCCATGGCGGCGCCGGTGCCGAGCATGCGCTGGCCGGCCACGACCTGCACAGTCACCTGCACCACGCCCATCACCGTACCCATGAACAGCGCGATGCCGCCGAGCACCCACGGCAGCACGAACAGGCTCAAGTGCGGCACCCAGAAGGCCAGGAACAACAAGCCTGCCGTCGCCGCCACATATCCGCAGGACGGGAATATGGCGGTGCGTCCCGTTCGCGTCACCAATTGGCCGGTGATCAGCGAGCCGATACCGATGCCGAACATCAGCGGCAACAGCAGCAGGCCAGTCTCGGCCGGCGAGGTACCGCGGGCTACGCGCAGATAGATCGGCAGGAACGTGATCAACGACACCAGCGCGGCGCCGTGGCAGGCGGCCAGGCCGTCGGCACGCCAGACCGACGGCTCTCTAAACAGAGTGGGCGGAATGAGCGGCGAGGCGCTGTGCTTTTCCTGCCAGATCAGCGCCAACAGCGACGCCGCGCCAAACGCCACCAGACCGAGGATCATCGGCAGCGTCCGTGCATCCATTCGCTGGACTTCTTCCAACGCCAAGATGATGGGGCTGACGAACATCATGAACAGCACCAGTCCCGGCGCGTCGAAGGTGGTCCGCCGCCGATCGCCCGGCCGGGTCGCGAGCCGCAACACCAGGAAGACGGCGGCAAGGCCAAGCGGTACATTGACGAGGAAGATCGACCGCCAACCGAAGGCTTGCGTGAGATAGCCGCCGGCAACCGGGCCAAAGGTGCTGGAGCTGACCATAACGCCGGCGAGATAACCTTGATAACGGCCCCGCTCGCGCGGCGGAATGGTCTCACCGACGAGCGCTTGCGACAAAGTCATGAGCCCGCCGCCGCCGAATCCTTGCAGCACCCGCGTCGCCGTCAGGAATTCGATGTTGGGAGCCAGTGCGCAAAGCACCGATCCGGCGATGAAGAGGGCAAGCGCGGCAAGCATCATCCGCCGCCGGCCGAACGAGTCGCCGAGGCGCCCGTAGACCGGCGCGGCGATGGTGTTGGCAATCAGATAGGACACCACAATCCACGACACCCGCTCGACGTCGCCGAGGTCCGAGGCGATGGCCGGCAGCGCCGTGGCGACGATCGTCTGGTCGGCGACCGCCATGAACATCGGCAGCATGATCGAGGGGAAGACCGTCCAAAACAGCGCGCGCGGTGAAGGCGGCTGGCCGGTGCCGGCAGCCGCCACGGCGGCGGGGACTTCACTCCGGAGGCGGGCGGGATCTTCGTTCATCGAATGACGCGGCTGAAAAGTTCTCTGCTGAAAGGTCTTGGCGAAAGATTCCATGGCCGGCAAGGCGCCGCGCCGCTGCTGCGGCGCAGCGAGAGGGAATTACAGGGAAAAGACTTGCGGGGAAGTCCTTATGCAGCGGTAAAAGCAACAATAAAACGCCGGCCGCCCAGCGGCGGCCGGGTCTTGTTGCAGGCCTATCGCCTGCAGAGCGGCAGGTCGGAACTGAGCGCCTCGGCTTAGCCGAGGAATCCGACCCGTTCCTGTTCGCGTGCCTCGGCCTCGGTCTTGGGTTGCGCCGGCAACTGCAACACTGTTGCCGCCTGGCCCTCGCACAGCAGCGTCAGCAACACGGTGCGCCCATCCGGAAACTCGAGCGCGTCGTGATGCGCGGCCAACTTCTCCTTGTTGACCTGGCGGAAGATGGCCGTCTGGTGGCTGATTGTCTTAGTCTTCCACCCGAGGAGGCCGGCTGGCAGGCAGGCCACTTCGGCGGCGAACGCCAATTCCGTTCCCGGCAACAGACACACCGCCACGCCAAGATCGTCAGAGTCAGCAAACCCGCGGGTTCCGGTGCCGAAGTCACGCGTCACCAGCTTGTCACCGACTTTCGCGGGTCGTGAGCGAACGCTTTGGAGGCTAAAGTCACACATTGGCGACTCCTTTCTTCCCAGGATCAAGTCTTCCCGGGTCCTTCCAGGACACCCCCCGCACCCTCCGGCAACGAGTTCAAAGCAAGAATGGTGCCGTCTGATTCAAGCAACAATGCGGCCGCCCGAGATGGCCGAAGACACTCGCGTGCAGGAGTGTCGCAGCACCGTCTCGCTCACTTCCCGCCATCGTCAGGGCCGTCGCTGTCGCAACGCTCTGTTCTGAGAAATGTGCCGCGACCAGACGCATTTTTCATCGGCCTGCCCATGATCAAGGCGCCGGCAGTTGCTCACGCGTGATTTCGTCAGTGCCCGACTACCGGCTGGCCGGCGTGCGGCGCCGTCCGCCGGATCAATAGCAGAACGACCGGAATGAGCAGCGCGGCGAAAATGGACCAAGTATAAAAAACGTCGATGTAGGCCATAAGTGTGGCCTGCCCGGTGACAAGGTGGCCGATGTAACCGATGGCTCGGGCCTGCGCACTGGCGGGCGATCCACTGTGGGCGAAGTATTGCGTAATGTGGTGCAGGCTCGACTGGAATACCGGCGACGATGGAATCAAATTTTCGGTGAGCCGTGCCTGGTGAAATTGCGCGCGTTGGAGGAGTTCGGTATTGGCGAGCGACACGCCGATGCTGCCGCCGAGATTACGCGCGACATTAATGAGCGCGGAGCCCTCGCTGGTCTTTTGCTGCGGAAGACCGTCATAGGCGATCGTGCTGTTTGGAATGAACAGAAACGGCATGCCGACGACCTGAAAGACGCGCACCGTCGCGAAATAGCTGAAGCCGGCATCGGGAGTGAGCGACGTCGAATACCACATCGCCATCGCGATGATCGCGAAACCGATCGCTATCCAGTATTTTGGCTGCATACGGCCGACGAGCTGCCCCGCAATGGGCATCATGATCAGCATTGCCAGGCCGCCCGGCATCATGGCGAGCCCCGAAAGCATCGCCGTGTAGGGAAAGTTCGTCTGCATGAGCTGCGGCGTGATCTGGTTCGAGCCGAACAGGATAGCGCCCACCGCGAGCATCACCAGGAACGACATCCCGAACTGGCGCCGGAACAGCAGTCGGATATCCACGATCGGGTCGTCGTGGGTAAGTTCCCAAGGGATAAAGAATATGAACGAACAGGCGGAAATCGTCGCGAAGGTGATGATAAAAGTCGAGTGGAACCAGTCTTCGATCTGGCCTCGGTCGAGCACGATTTCGAGGCTGCCGAACGTGAGTGCGATCAGCGCGAATCCGATCCAGTCGACCTTGAGTCCGCCGGCGAGGCGCTCGTGGCGCTCGCGCTCGAGCACTTCGGGCTCCACGACCAGCCACTGCACCAGCACCAGGGAGATAATGCCAATGGGCACGTTGATGAAGAAAATCCAGTGCCAGGAGTAGTTGTCAGTGATCCATCCGCCGATCGTTGGGCCGACCGTCGGCGCCACGATGACCGCGATGCCGTACAGCGCGAACGCCTGCGGGCGCTTCTCCGGCGGAAACGTATCCGCGAGCATGGCCTGTTCGCTGGTCGGCATGCCGCCGCCGCCGAGCCCCTGCAGGATGCGAAATACGATCAACGCATTGAGACTGGACGCGAGGCCGCATAATAGTGAGGCCACGGTGAACGTCGCGACGCAGAGCATGTAGAAGCGCTTGCGGCCGATCACGTTCGACAGCCAGCCGCTCACTGGCAGAATGACGGCATTGGCGATGAGATAGGTGGTGACCACCCAGGTGCTCTCGTCGACGCTGATCGCGAGACTGCCGGCGATGTAGCGCAGCGACACATTGGCGATCGCGGTGTCGAGTACGACCATGAAGGTGGCGATGGAGACGACGATGGCGATCAGCCAGGGACTGCGATCGCCCGCCGACGAGCGGCTCTCGCGGCCGGAAAATTGCCGCTGTTCGCTCATCGTATTTTGACGGACGGCACCACCGACATGCCGGGCCCGAGCAGCACGTCGGGCGGCTGATCGAACACGATCTTGACCGGGACGCGCTGCACGATCTTGACGAAATTGCCGGTGGCGTTCTCGGCGGGCAGCAGGCTGAAGGCGGTGCCGCTGCCGGCCTGGATGCTGTCGACATGGCCTTTGAAGGTGCGATTGGGATAGGTATCGATGCTGATGTCGACCGGCGCTCCCGGCCGCACCCCGGTGAGCTGCGTCTCCTTGAAATTCGCCGTCACCCAGACTTCGCGCGGCACGAACATCATCAGCGCCTGTCCGACCGCGGCATAATTGCCCTTGGTGGCCGTGAGCTGGGTCACGCGGCCGGCGATCGGCGCGGTGATCACGGTACGCGAGAAATTGGCTTCGGCGATCTCCAACTGCGCCACGGCCTGCTGGCGTTGCGCCTGCAACACCGGAAGCTGCTTTTGCGTGACGACGAAGTTGCGCTCCGCAGCGGAGAAATTCGCCTGCGCCTGGCGCAGGCCCGACGCGTATTGCTGCGCCTGCTCGACGGTGACCGCGCCCTTGCTTACTAGATCGGTGTAGCGCTGTTCCTGCTGTTGCGCGAATGTGAGATTGGCCTGCGATTCGGCGGCCTGCTTTTCCGCCTGCTCGACGCGCGCCTGCTGCGCGGCGATCTGCGCGTCGATGTTGACGATGTTGGCTTTGCTCTGGTCGAGCTGCGCCTTGAAGTCGCGATCGTCGAGGCGGACCAGCACGGCACCGGCCTCGACCAGCTGGTTGTCCGTCATCGGAACCTCGACGATGGCGGCGCTGACCTGGGCACTGATCTGCACCGTTCGGGCGTCGATAAAGGCGTCATCGGTGGTTTCGTAATGACCGGCGTTGACCCACCAGACCACGAGACCGACCAGCGCCGCGATGAGCAATGCCGTGACGACGAGCACCATGCGGCGACGCTGACGCAGCCCTCCGAGCCACGACCGAGTCTTGCGCGTCTCGCCGCTCGCGGGCTTCGCTTCGCGGCCCGGGGCGGCATCCTGGCGACGCTCGTTGTCGGTGCGCTGATCCATGATGGAAGCAAACGTCGGGCGTGCCAAATAGGTTTCCGCCCGCCCGCCGATCGCGGGCGGCAAACGGTCAGCAACGCTGACTCGCGGGATTGTTTAGCCTTTTATGACGGCGGAGGCCAGTCGGGACGGCCCGGGAAGGGGCCGTAGCGGGGCTCCGCGTATGCACTTCGATCGAGGAAGGCGCCGCGGCGTCTCATCGGCGTATCATGTCGGACCGCAGTGGCGCTTTGGGTGGGCGCTTGAAGCGCGCCGCGGCCTTGTAGCGCGACCGCGCCATGCAGAAGTCCTCAACCGCGGAAACGACGGCCGCGCTGATGATCTCGCGGCGTTCCGGGCTCGCCAATTCCAGCTCCTCCTGCCGGTTGACGATCGATCCGGCTTCGAGCAGCAGCGCCGGCATCCGGGTATTGCGCAGCACGATCAACTGGTCGTAGCGGTAAACGCCGGCCGCGGCGTCGATGAGCTCGCGGCGGCGGTTGCCCATCAGCGGCAGCGTGTAGTGCGACGTGTATTGCAGGCCGCGCGCTTGCAGCGCTTTGCCCAACAACCTGCCAAACTGCAGGCTGCCGGTGCGGTCGGCATTGTCGTGCGACATGAAGATGGCGTAGCCCTGGAACCGGTCGCTGAACTGGTGCTGTTGTTCCTCGTATTGCCAGGTCTCGAGCAGATATTCCGGCACCGAATCGTGATGGATGGAGATGAACAGGTCGGCGTGCGTCTTGTTGGCCAGCGCCGCCCGCTCGATCAGGCCCTTGGGCGGAGCCGTGGCGGTGACGAGCCGGACGGTCCTGTCGAAGCCGGCGGCGACGAGCGCTTGCTTGACCGCGTCGGCAAGCTGAAGATTGAAAGCGTATTCGGCAACGCCGCGCGCGCTGATGGCGCCCGGCACCTCGACGGTGTGGCCTACATCGACGACGGCGCGAAACGCCGAACGCTGACAGGTTGCGGGCTTGGCGGGCGGCGCATGCCCGGCACCGCGCGCCGGATACTTCGCAGCGCCGAGCAGTAGGACCGCGAGGACGACTAGCGAAACCGTTGCGGTGCGCTGGAGTCTGCTCATGAAACCACAGGCGGATTTGCCGGCGTGGCCGACACTATGATGGCCTCGCGCGGCCCATAGCGAGCTTTGTCCCGCTTGTCCACGCGCGCCGTTGCTGCGCTTCCGCGGAGCCGCCGGCGGCGGCTCGCGGGCCGGGCAGGGGTGTTTGAGCGTGCGCGCCCTTGTGCCCGACACGCGCCTGTCGTACCAAACAAGCCGGGTGAGGGCGTCGCCGGACGATGTATTCTCCAGTGCGCAGCGTGGTAGGGATTTGCAGCGCGCTTTTTGTGCTGGCGATCGGATACGTTGTCCTGGGCGAGGGGCGCGAAGTCGCCGCCTTGTTGGAAGCCTTCTGGTCGCAGTCGCTTTTATCCAAAACTGCCTGGGCCATCGTTGTGCTGGTGCCGATCGTGGCCGTCCCCGCCGCCCTTTGGCTGGGCGCGACGCTGGTGCGGCAACGCCAAGCGGCGCAGGCACTCGAGTTGCGGCTGGGCGGCGTGCGCGAGGGCGTCAAAGCCCTGGAGAAGCCGCAGGCCGATGCCGAGGCGGCGGTGCACCAACTGGTCCGCACCGATCCGGAAGACGCCATCGTCACCATGCAGCAGCGGCTCACCGAGGCCGAGCGCTTCGCGCAGATCCAGCAAAGCCGCAGCGAAGCCGGCGACCTCGGCGCCCGCGTCGAGCAACTTCGCGCCCAGCAGCAGGCATTGCAGGAGCGGCTCGCCCCGGTCCTGGAGAAAAGGCGGTCGATCGAGCAGCTCTTCATGGAACTCGGTACCCGGCAGAGCGATATCGAACGGGCGCTTGCCGAGGTGGCCGGCGCGGACGATGCCGTCGTGATCGATGCCGGCCTCAAGAACATGACGGAATTCGTCAGGCGGAGCCATCAGCGCTGCGACGACATCGAGCAGGCATTGAAGGTCGTCTCCGGCTTGAAGGAGGATCATGCCGAACTGCAAGCCCGACTGGCTCCGTTGGCGACGGTGGAAGATGGCGTCGTCGGGCGCGTCGAGGAGTTGAGCGCGATGGGCGACCGGCTCAATGAGGAAATCGGTGCGCTGGAGCGGACGCCGCAAGGACCGCTCGCCGAGCGCGTGCAAATGTTTGCCGACGAGGGACGGCAGCTCGACGACCGCCTGTCGCAGCTCAATGCCCAGTTTGCCAAGCTGGGCAGGCTGCGCACCGGCATTACCGCGCTGTTCGCCAACTTCAATCGGGCGCTCGACGTGCTCTCGGTCGCGACCGAAGAGGAGGGCGGCGGCGCTATCGGATTCACTGCGGCGCGCGATGCGTTGCCAGCGGCGACCGGCCGGGCCGAAGCACGGGATATCGATACCCGCGTCGCGGAACTTGCGGCCTTCATCGAGGCGACGCAATCCCAACTCGGTGAGATCGAGCGCAAGGCCGTCGCATTCGCGCAGATGAAAACCAAGCTCGGCGATCTACAATCGCGGCTGCTTCCCCTGGAAGCCGCAGATGGCGGCGTTGCTAACCTCATCGAGGAGCTGAAGGACATTCGCCACCGGCTGCTGGCCAGGATCAGACAGATTGAAGAGGACGACGACGGTAGCCTCGCCGAGCGGGTACAAAGGTTCAGCGAGACCAAGCGGGAACTGGAAAAACGCGTCTTGGGCCTCACCGAGCAATTTGCCAAGCTGGTGACGATCCGCAAGGACATCGCCGGTCTGTTCGAGAAATTGAGCGGCGCGGTCAGCGCGTCGTCGAATTGACATGAGTAATGCGCGCGAGCTTGTGCTGACGCTGGTCGCCGTTGTCGACCTGCGTCCGACCCAGATCACCGTCGGCATGCGCGAGGTGCTGGTCAAGCGCAAGCGCTGGCGCGAGACCGCCACCAAGAAGGGTGAAAAATTCCTCGGCAAGCACATGATCCCGGTGATCCTCGGGCCGAAGCTCCGGCACTACGTCACCGATCATCACCACCTGGCGCGGGCGCTCTACGACGAGGGCGTCAAGGATGTCGCGGTGACGATCGCGGTCGATCTCAGCAAGCTCGAACCCGATGCGTTCTGGACCGTGATGGACGATCGCAATTGGATGCATCCGTTCGACGTCAAGGGCCGTCGCCGCCACTACCGCGACATTCCCAAGTCGGTCGCCGAATTGGTCGACGATCCGTTCCGGTCGCTGGCCGGCGAGTTGCGGCGCGCCGGCGGCTTCGCCAAGGACACGACGCCATTCAGCGAATTTCTCTGGGCCGACTTCCTGCGCCGGCGCATGAAACGCAAGGAAGTCGAGCGCGATTTTGACCGCGCGGTCGAAGAGGCGCTGGAACTGGCAAAGAGCGACGCCGCCGACTACCTGCCCGGCTGGTGCGGTCCGTCACCGGAAAGTTGATCTTAGAGCATGATCCGGAAAAGTGGATGCGGGGCATAACGATCCAATGAATCCATCGGAACGGATTGACCAGCTGATCGCAAACCTCACTGACTGGCGTGGCAAAACGTTCGCCAGCATCCGCAAGAGTGTCCTTGAGGCCGACCGGCAGATCATCGAGGAATGGAAGTGGATGGGAAGCCCGGTGTGGTCTCGCGACGGAATAATCGCGGTTGCCAACGCCCACAAAGGGAAGGTGAAGCTTACCTTTGCCCACGGGGCGAGCCTCCCGGATCCTGACAAGCTCTTCAACGCGGGCCTCGAAGGCAACGCCAGACGAGCGATCGATTTTTTCGAGGGTGATAAGATCAATGAGCGTGCTCTAAAAAATCTCATCCGTGCCGCTGTCGATTTCAATCAGACAAAAAAGAAGAAGAAAGCGCCTGCGGGTACTCGAGCGAAAGCACACAAAAGTACCTAAGACACGTGCAGCAGCACTTCGCCGCCGATGGCGCAGAACACAACCACCAGCCACGGCGGCGTTTTCCACATGAACAGCAGCAGGAACGCGGCGGTACCGAGCGCGAAATCGCCGGCATTGGTGATCGCCGAGGTCCAGACCGGACGGTAGAGCGCGGCGAGCAACAACCCGACCACGGCGGCATTGACCCCGCGCAGCATCGCCTGCGCCCATGACCGCCGGCGCAACTCGTCCCAGAACGGCAGCGGGCCGATGACGAGCAGGAAGGAGGGCAGGAACATGGCGACCAGGCAAAGGATCGCTCCCACCCATCCGTTCGGCGGTGGATGCATGACGGTTCCGAGATAGGCGGAGAACGTGAACAGCGGTCCGGGCACCGCCTGTGCCGCGCCGTAACCGGCAAGGAAAGTATCGTTGCCGACCCAGCCCGGCGGCACCACGGAGGCCTGCAGCAGCGGCAGCACCACGTGGCCGCCGCCGAAAACCAGCGAGCCGGCGCGATAGAACGCGTCGAATAATTGCAGAGCATGATTTGGAACGGCAGCGGCAAGAAGCGGCAAGCCGATCAGCAGCGCAAAGAACAGAACCACCATGGCGCTTGCGGCCGTGCGGCTGACGGGATGCGGCAGGCTGGGATGGTCGCCAGGTACCGGGCTGCGCAGCAACAGGAGGCCGATAAGGCCGCCGAAAACGATGGCGGCAAATTGCCCCCAGGACGGTGGCAACATCAGCGCCATGACGGTCGCCGCCACCGCCAGCGTCGCTCGGGCACGATCGGGCGCCAGCGTCCGCATCATCGACAGCACGGCCTGCGCCACTACCGCCACCGCGGCGACCATCAGCCCATGCAGCCAGCCGCTGTGCAGCGCATCGCCGACCGAGGCGACGCCATAGCCGAACAAAACCAGCGCGATCGCCGACGGCAGCGTGAAGCCGCTCCAGGCGGCGAGCGCACCGGCATAGCCGGCGCGCGACAGGCCGATGGCGATGCCGACCTTGCTGCTCGCCGGTCCGGGCAGGAATTGCGACAGCGCCACGAGGTCGACATAGGTCTTTTCGTCGAGCCAACGCCGGCGCACCACGAATTCTTCGTGGAAATAGCCGAGATGCGCGATCGGGCCGCCGAAGCTGGTGAGTCCGAGCCGGAGAAACACGGCGAAGACTTCCGCGGTGCTGCCGCGCCGCGCGATCGTTTCGGCCGCCGAGTCGGGTCCGCCACTCATGGCGCTAGGCTATTGGGGGAAGTGCCGGAAATAAAGCGCCGGTCCGAGGAGGCCGGTTGACCCGGAGGCTGTCGCAAGACGGGCTGCTTCGAGCCGAACCCATCGGCTCGAATGACGAACTTGGATGTTCAGCCGCTCACCGCCGGCTGCTCGCATAACCCGCGCACGAGCCTGACGATCTGCGCGATCGAGCGGAAGTTCGCCGGCGTCATCTCCCGGTCGGGAATCTTGATATCGAACTCGGCCTCGACGGCGAGCATGAGGTTAACGATGTCGAGCGAGGACAGGCCGCTGGCGGCGAGGTCTTCGTCGGCGCCGACCGGACGTTCGATAGCGCGCTTGGCCAAAAGCTGGCGCACGAGCAGCGCCACCCGCTCCGTGGCGTCGATATTGGCGCGATCAAGCATGGTGAATGGTCTCCAGATCCCGGCGTCTGCTCGTTTCGGCAGCAAGTTTCTCTTGAGTGGCGGTCATCTCTTATGAGTAGCCGGCATCTCTTAACCGCATGTAACTGAATATCATGCCAAGTGTTTGCGATTGGTAACCTTTATACGAAAGAAGCGCGGCAATTCCCCACGAATGCCACGAGGAATTGGAAGTTTTGCAGTACCTCTTGGGCGACAGTGATCGCGGTCGAAGCCAGATGCCGCATGAGGCGATGATGAGCGCATCCATCAAACTGCGAACTGTGAAGTTGCAAGGCGTTCCGGCCGCCACGGACCCGGCGCGGAGCTTGCAGATCGCAACGGACCCTGCCGTTACGGCAACTGTGGAAACTCTGGCCTCCCGCGTCGAGAAGGTCGCAGCGGTCGCCGCGCAGCATGCCGCATCCGTCGACAGCGAGTCGCGCTTTCCTGCCGAGGCGATGGCCGCCGCGCGCGCCGCGCGCCTCATGAGCATCGCGGTGCCGCGCGAGTTCGGCGGCGAGGGCGCTGGCATCTCCGATGTCGCCGATGTCTGTTATGCGCTCGGCCGCGCCTGCGCCTCCACGGCGATGATTTACGCGATGCACCAGACCAAGATTGCTTGCGTTACCCGGCATGGCACCGGCAGCGCCTGGCATCAGCGTTTGCTGCGCCGGCTGTGCAGCGAGCAGATGCTGCTGGCGTCCTCGACCACCGAGGGCGAACGCGGCGGTGACGTCCGCAACAGCGCCGCCCCGATCGAGCGGAACGACGCGCGCATCGCGCTGGAAAGATGCGCCACAGTGATCTCTTACGGCGAAGCCGCCGACGGAATCGTGACCACGGCGCGGCGTTCTGCCGAGGCGGCGAGCTCCGACCAGGTTCTCGTCGTTTTCCTGAAGCAGGACTATACGCTCGAACGGCAGCTCGGCTGGGACGCGCTCGGCATGCGCGGCACCTGCAGCTCCGGTTTCAAGCTCATCGCCGCCGCCGCCAGCGAGCAGATCCTGCCGGTGAGCTACGACCAGATTCATACCCGGACCATGATGCCGGTGGCGCACCTGCTCTGGAGCGGCGCCTGGGCCGGCATCGCCGCCGCCGCTACCGATCGGGCCCGCGCCTTCGTGCGCAAAGCGCGACAACGCGCCGACGGCGCGCTGCCGCCAGGCGCCCCGCACCTGACCCGCGCCAGCGCGTCGCTGCAGAAATTGCGCGGTCTTGTCGCCAGCGCGTTGCGGCGCTTCGAACTGGCCGCGGACGATCCGGCTGCGCTCGACTCGATCGAGTTTCAGACCGCCATGAACCTGCACAAGGTCAACGCCTCCGAGCTTGCGGTGGCGACCGTCATGAGCGCGATGCAGGCCTGCGGGATCGCCGGCTATCGCAACGACGGCGAGTTCAGCATCGGCCGCCATCTGCGCGATATTCTGTCGTCGCCGGTGATGATCAGCAACGATCGCATCCTCGCCAACGTCGCCATGGCGTCGCTCTTGTCCGGCGTCCCGGCCTCGCTGTGCGACTGAAATAGCACCAAGAAAAACTCCAGAAAAATGAGGCGTCATTCCATGAAGCTGGCATTCAAGGAACCGAATACCTCGACCCGTTCGCTCGATGCGATCGCCGAGGCGCTGTTGCTGCCATCAGGAATCGACGGCATCTACGCGCGCACCGCGGTGTACGAGGATGTCGTCAACGGCCTCGCCGCATTCATCTCGCGCCAGCGCGAGCCGGGAACGGAAGTTTTAAGGTTTCCACCGGTGATGAGCCGCCGGCAATTGGAGAAATCGGGATACCTCAAGAGTTTCCCGCACTTCCTCGGCTGCGTTTGCTGCCTCAACGGCGCCGAAGCCGAGGTGCGGGGCGCCGTCGAGAGCTTCGAGGCCGGTGGAGATTGGACGCCGGCTTTATCCGCCGCCGATCTCGTGCTGACGCCCGCGGCCTGTTATCCGGTCTATCCGCTG
>Ga0316363_10001255_pt1 | contig 23446 bp, 19 predicted proteins | sample Sb_taG_3_FD_200459 | JGI IMG/M metagenome (GOLD analysis project Ga0316363, IMG submission 200459) | Peat soil microbial communities from Weissenstadt, Germany - Sb_50d_a_PC metaG (v2) (version 2) | ecosystem: Environmental > Terrestrial > Soil > Wetlands > Peat | place: Germany: Weissenstadt...
CCCCTACCGCTGCCTCCCTGACCACGCACGACGCGCCCGCGCATGTTCTACTCCTCCGCGGCAGGCCTTTTCAGATACTTCGCCCCCTAAGCGCTCCCGAGCCATAGGTACGCGCTAACAAATTACCATTCAAGTAGTTGGCTGGGCCATCCATGGCCAGGAACTCCTGATGGTGGGAAAAAAGTCAGTTGGTCGCCGGCATCAATTCAGTACGAGAACTCTCTCGGCCGGAGAGCCTGTGCGAGAAGTCGGTGGGAACCATATGAGGATGTGTGGCACCACGGCATTACGACACCCCCCTCAGCAGATGATAAGTTGAAGGGCTTCGGCGCAGCAACTTCTGTACTACCGCTAAGGACTTGGAGGCTGTTAGAAATCGCTGATGAGCCCGTTCCAGCCGCTTCTGGGATGCAGCCGTCACTGCCGCCAATCCAGGTTGGCTGAGGAGGAGGCTGGCGCTGTCCTGTTCATAATAGATTACTTCCAACCAACAGATTACAATTCGGTCGATCAGCAAATATTCCAACTCGGAGCTTGCCGTCGCTTTCAGGCGCGCTTTCAGGTCCAGCATATGCCGACGGATTGCTTCCTTGCCGAACAGATTGGTGTTGACTGCCAACTGGAGCAACGCGAGCCCGCGGTTGGCGTGGACCTGGGCCAGCTCCCCCGGTCGCTCCTTGACCCGGTTCGCCACGCGCAGGGCCTCGTCGTTCGCGGTTAGTTGCTTTGTGCCGACTCGTAGCGATGTGATTAACTGATAGATTATCGGTACTAACAGGGGAGAGGAATCATGATTTGGCCGTGCAGCGAAGGCTAGAGGTGCCCTTTCGCGGATCGGCACGCATGAGTTGTTGAGCGTCGGATCCTCTTCGCAATGTCAAGCGTATCGTGGTCGCCGCAAGGAGACCTCCGAGCAGAATGATTGCCGCCCAGCGTGCGTAAACGATCCAGGAGACCGACATCTGGCGCATCTGTAACTGGAGCGTGTAGCCTGCAGGCAGCGTTTGGCCCGCGGATTCAAAACTAATCGGCACAAGGTCGGGAGCCGTGACTTTGGGAAGGTTGCAAGTCAGCTGCTGGGAGCACTGTCCTGTGACGGCTACGCGAGCGTGTAAGCAGGGAAGGTCAAGGAGGCGTTTGAAGAGCAGCTGGTCGTTCTCCACCGGTAACTGGTAGATGAACGCTAGCTGGCGTTTTCCGGGCGGCCAAGGGACGCTTGTGACCAGGCGGCCGTCCATGAGGCGGAAGTTCCGGCCATCAAACTCTTTGTTGAAGGTGACGTGGGAAACCCCTTCCGGAACCGACATGGAAAGTGTGGTCGGTGCCGCCATGTGCGCATCCGGGTCGGCGGTCCCAACATAAGTGGTCGAGGATGGGTTATCGACAACGACGATTTCCGTAACATCAAGGACGCCTGTATTGACGTGGATGTCGATTTCATGCACCTCCGCGACAAGAGGGCACGGAGAGGCGACGGCGTCATGAACGGTGAGACGTATTCTGCGAGGCTCCCCATGGGGATCGAGCTGCAAGCGTGGGCCGGGATAGTGGACGCCGTCCCAGTTGGCGCCAGGGACGTAGACCAGGTCTGGCGACGGAGTCAGGTGTCGGTGATCGAAAACGAAGCATCCATTCTGATTGGTTGTTGTGCTGGCCACGTGCTTGAATTGATTGTCCTTGCCGGCGAGCAAGACAACCTCCGCCCCGGCAACAGGGGCTGCACTTTTGGAACCGTTGACGACCACGCCTTGGATAATCACATTACCTGGTGATTCAACACCCGGAAGCAGGCCCGCCACGGCAAGTACAAGGATGTGGATACTCATGTCATTCTCCGCATCGGCAATCCGCAGTCGGAAGTCAAGCCCACTGCCTACTACTGTCCACTGTGGTTCAGGCCGCCTTTGACGAAGAGCGCTTTTCGCTAAGGCCGGGTTTTGCCGGCCGTTCCAGTTCATCGAGACGGCGACAAAGACGACCATTCTGAACAGCAAGCCATGTCAGATAGGCAGTGACCACGGCCCAAGCGAAAACATAAGCGCATACCATTGTTTCCATACTTTGAAATCTCCAGTTCATGTGGGATGGGACATAGGAAGATAGGGAAAACGGAAGACCAAAGTCATTGGCGTTCTTTCCTTTTCCGAGTCACTCTCCCATTCTCTCAACCGTCAGGACGCGAGCGGCAAGATCGATTTGCGATCGGCGTTGCCGTGTGAGTAAGGCAAAGAAAGCCGTGAAGCCCAACATGGCGCCCAGCAAGACGATGCGCATGCGTGGATCCATTTGCGGAGCGATCGGGTGGACGCCACGGAACCAGCGCGTCGCCATTATCAAGATGGGGAGATCGCATATAGCCAGGACCGCCAAAACGGCGCCTATGCGGGCGCGGCTCTGGAGGTCGTCAACGCTGGCCCGCGCCAAGCAGATACCCGCCAGCATCAACCACAGCACCAGTGCCGAGGTCAATCGTGCCTCCCATGTCCACCACACGCCCCAGGCTTCATGGGCCCATAAAGACCCGGAGGCCAGAGTAATGGTGAAACACAAGCAACCCACTTCGGTGCTTGCCTGGGACCAATAATCCCAGACGAGGTTACGGCTCATCATGTAGGCCGCGCTGCACGCCCCCATCGCTAGACAGGCGGCCAGGCCGCACCAGGTAACGGAGACGTGCAGGTACAGAATCCGCTGAGCATGCCCCATCGTGGCTTCGGTGGGGGCATACAGGAATATCATCAGGATGGCGCCCGCCAACAGGGAGAAAACAAGTCCAAAAACGATGAGCTGCTTCCATGTGTTGGCGACTGATTGGGTAATTCGCATGATCAGTCCTCGACTACGAATTCGAACACAAGGGCTCCCAAGGTGGTGAACATAACGGCAAAGCAGCCGAGCAATTGGACCCAACGCCACCATTGTTCATCCAGGTCCGCGGCAACCAGAAAACGGGTGGCCGCCGCAGCCGCCATGATGACGGGAGTCATCAGGGGCAGCAGCAGAAGGGGCAACAAGCTGCTCCGGTGGGAGAGCTGGGCCGTCAATGCGCTTATTACGACGCTGACCGAGGCATAGCCAAGGTTGGCAAGCAGGGCAACCGTCAGGAAACACAAGGGGCGCCGGAGAAGGGGAATGTTCGAGAAGACGATAAATGCGGGAACGAGCACGCACTCGAGCAGCACCAGGGCAAGGATGGTCACTGTGGCCTTGGCGAAGAAAACTGCCGTTGGTGAAACAGGGTACAGCAACAGCGACCTCCAGCAGCCCTCCTCACGCTCCCCGCTGAACAAACGATCGACCATCAAGGTCCCGGCAAAAAAAACATCAAGCCACAATAAGCCACTCACGACTTGCTGTTTCTCATGTGTGCCCAGGTCAACCTGCATCTCGAGGAGAAGTACCAGCACCAAACCCAGGAGAAGCATTCCCGGCCAGGACCGGCACAGACGGAACTCGCAGACGAGGTCCTTCACAACCAGGCGCCAAAAAGCCTTCAGCGCGTGACCGGGTTGCATCTGGCCCTCCTTGAAAGTAGGGGTCAGGGGCGAGGGGCCAGGGGCGAGAGAAATCGCCGAGTCGGTTCTTTGTCCTCGTCCCTCGCCCCTCGTCCCTCGTCCCTCGCCTCTGGGCCAGGGCTGGGTTGAATTTCCCGCAGGCCGTCGGCCCGCAAGCTGACGAGACGATCCACGAATCCGCTGCCGTACACGGACTCGTGAGTCGCCAGGATGAGCGCCCGATTCCTTTTTCGAAGGTCGCACAGAAACGCCGTCAGCCACTTGCGTCCGTCGACATCGAGACTGGTGAAGGGCTCATCGAGCAAGACCATGGCCGGGTCGTGGATCACCGCTCGGGCAATGGCCAGGCGCTGGCGCATGCCACGCGAGAGTAGAGATGTCGTTTGCGCTGCATGGTCCTCCAGTCCGACCATGGTCAACAAATCCTCGGCGCGCTTCTCTGGTGCGTCGATACCCCACATCCGGGCGGCAAAAAGCAGGTTCTCCCAGGCTGTCAAGGCAAGATACAAGCTGCTTTCGTGCCCGACAAAACCGACCAACCTACGAGCCGCGGGACACTTGCGATACTTTTTGCCCTGCCACAGGACCTCGCCGCCGGCCGGACGCAAGGCGCCGGCCAGACATTGCAGCAACGTTGTCTTCCCTGCTCCATTGCAACCGATCAGCGCCACGATCTCTCCCGAGGCCAACGTCAAGTTGACGCCCTGAAACACGACCCGGTTGCCGCGCACGACTGAGAGGTTCCTGGCCTCCAGGGCATAGCACGGTTGCCCCGCAGGTGACAGTTCTTCGTTCACGGGCATCACTCCGATTTACGCCGCATGGCGCTGACGGTCGCCTCTCAGGTCCAAGGCGCTAGCGTCGCACTCTTCGTCTGCCAGGAGGCCCGCGGCTGACCGTCGCGTTTCACCTGGCCAGATGCCGATCACCGCGCCGAGGACGGCGCAAGCCCCTCCCAACCAAATCCAGCGCATCATGGGATTCTCAACCAGCGTCAGGTCCACCTTTCCGCCACCCAGACGCCCGTTGAGAATCGTGTAGAAATCGCCGCTCCAAGTCGAGTGAATGGCCACTGCCGTCGTCCACTCATTCTGCAACCGGTGCAAATGGCGAGCGGGCCTAACTATTGCTGGCGTCCCCCGACCTTGTGTCACCTCCAATACCGCCTCTGCTATCGCTTTGTCTGGGAGTAGATGCTGCTCCAGGCTGACGAGGCGAATTTGTCTGCCGGCCCAGGAAATTACTTCACCCCGGCTCATGACAACATCGGATCGGCGAGTCCCCAGCGCAGAACCGGCTATACCGATTGCCAGGAAAGCGAGGCCGAGGTGGATGACATAGCCGGCATACTGCCGGCGACCGTGGTATAAGGCTTTCAGGATTCCCCGCCGCAGACAATCGGGCTCGCGCCGCCGGGCGTCAAGGATAAGAGCTGCCACCGTGGAAAAGCCTACCAGCGTCAATAATCCTGTCACGCCTGACGCAATGGCGTGTTGCTGCGTCAGCAAGAAACCGGCTGTGGCAACCGCGCAACCTGTCCCCAGACTGATCCACAAGACACGACGCTGCCGCGGCAGGGGTGGTCCCCCCCAGCGCGTCAACGGAACAATCGCCGTCACCGCCAAGAGCGCTAAGCCCACGGGAATGAAGACGTTCGTGTACAGGGCCGCGCCTACCACAATGGAACGGCCGAGCACCAGTGGGGATAACGGATTCACGAGTGTGCCTGCCAGGATCACCAGGGCAAACGCCAAGATCAGAATTGTGCTGAGCAATACCAGGTGTTCGCGCGCCAGCAGGTTCCTGGCCACGCGCTCTGGTCTCAGCGCCTCGCGCCGGCGCACGATGAGCGTCAGACCTCCCAGGAGCAGTACCGCCATGAACCCCAGGAACATCCACCCGATCGGCGAAGTGCTGAACGCGTGGACGCTGCTGAAAATCCCGCTCCGAGTCAAGAACGTGGCGAAGTTGCACAAGGCACAGGTGAGGATCGCCAGCGCTACCGCGGTCTTCTTCAGACACTGGCGATGGCGCCACGCCATGAGGGCATGAATCAAGGCCGTCCCGGTCAACCAGGGAAGGAAGGAACCGTTCTCCACGGGATCCCAGCCCCAGTAACCGCCCCAACCCAGTACTTCATAAGCCCAGTCGGCCCCCAGCAACAACCCACTCCCAAGCACAGCCCAGGCCGCTATCGCCCACGGCCGCGCGATCTCGGTCCAGGTTGCCGTGCCTCCCCCGCCCCAGCCCGGCTCGCCTTGTGGTTCAGACATGTTGCCTGTGGCAGCGGCCATAGGCAACATGCTTGTGCTACCGGGATTGGGGGTGACGGGGTCGAGTCGCTTGTGGATCAATCCGCCCATCGCCAGTGCAAAGGGGACCGACCATAACGCATAGGCGAGAAAGGTCACCGGCGGATGAATGAGCATGGAAGGATGTTGCAACAGAGGACTTAATCCAAGGCCCTCCTTGGGGGTCCCGAGGGTGGGCTTGAACGGATCCGCCGCGAAGATCAGGATCGAGATCAGGAACAGCACGTTCGCAAGGAGAATGCCGAAGGCGGCATCGCGCAGCAACTTGTCCCTGGTAGGCAGGATGCGGAATAGCAGCGTGACCAGGCTGAGTAACCAGGCCCACAGCAGCAGGGAGCCTGCTTGACCGACCCAGAGCGCGGACAGCGCGTACTGCCACGACAGCAGTGTGCTGGAATAGTTCGCCACGTACTCATAGTCGAAGTCCCTGATTAGCAGCGCCCGGCCCAGGATGACAATCGCGCCGCTGAGGCAAGCAACGGCCATGATCCCGCAGAGGAAACCAGCACGTTTCATCCAGGGATGGACCCAGACGCGACTGGCAATCCCGGTGAATGCTCCGTACCCAGAGCAAACGAGTGCCATGAGCAGGCACAACTCGCCGATGTTTCTCATCCGTGATCCTCGACAGCTTACTCCAGCGTCCCGCTTTCCTTTGCCTGCTCCGCCGCGTTGGAGGCGTCTTTGGGTGCGTATTTGCTGGCACAGCGGGTGATCAGCGTTTCACATTGAAAATGTCCGTCCCCGGCTAATGCCCCTTCGACAACGACGTCTCTCCCTTCGGCCAAGTTGTCCGGAATCGATCCCCGGTACCACACAGGCAGTTTGTGCTCATTGCCTTCAAGGACAAAGTTCGCTTCACGATGCTCCGGAGACGCCTTCAAAGAACCGGCGGCCACGCGCCCGCTAAGGCGCAGGCGTTTGCCGCGGAATAGATCGGCTTGGCCAAGGCATTCATCGACCTGCAAGTAGTATTGCCAACTGCTCGATGCGCCAAGATAGACAGCATAGGCAATCGTGGTGGCAATCACGACACCACATAACAGGAGTTTCGTTCTCATACCCATTTTTTGCAGTTACCCTCGTTGCCGGGCACGGAGCGCAAAGCACGCCCCTCAGTCCGCTCCGCGCAGGCGGGCCGGACAGTAGTGTCATTGTTCAGCCAAGTCAATCCAGAACGCAGGAGCGGTACCGGGGTGTCTTTGATGCGGTTCGGGGAAATGCAAGAGATGACATGATGATATACTGAGCGCGGTCAAGAATGAGACATCGCCCCGTAGCCGCATTCGCCAGAATGCGGGCTATCTCACACAGTTCCCCCCGCATTCTGGCGAATGCGGCTACGGCCTATTGGCATCATTCTTGACCGCGCGCCGTATATCATCTGCCACTCGCCTAAATGGTCCCTCTCTCCATGTTATCTGGCGGCCTCCCTTCCGGAGTAGGGTCGCCAGGTGCATTGGCTGTCGTTGCCGCAGGAATCGGGAGCCGCCAAATATAGACGAGCAGGAGGAGGACGACGACCGCGATGGGGACGAGGGAGACGGCCAGCCAGACGCGGCGGGCGGTGTATTCATGCATTGCGCCTTCGGCCCGCTCCTTGACTTCGGAGGCAGCTTGTTTCCCCTCAGCCAAAGCCCGTCCGACCGGTCCAGGGTCGAAGCTGTGAATGAGTGTCCGCGCATTGACTCGCGCATCAACGGCTTTGCGCAAGTCGAAGCGTGGCCCGCTGACTTCCATGCCCAGTCGTTCCGCTTCGGCAGTCTTGGTTTCCGCCTCGGCGATCAACTGGCTCAGGTCATCCAATTCAGCACGCAGAGTGCGCGCGACATGCGCGCCGGCTAGCGTGGCCCCATGCTGGCCCTGGGCGTGGCATTTGCTGCACGTCGCATCCTCTCCCATCCCGAGCATCTCGTCGCTTGGCTGCCGGATCAGGTGGTTGCTGTGGCACGTGGCGCAGCCGGGAAGTCCCACTTCCTCGAACTTATGTTTCATTTGCGTATTGGCAAACAGACCGGCCACCTTGGCGTGGCATGCACCGCAGGCATTAGCAACGGAGCCAATCTCCGGAGGCAAGGCACCGTGGTTGCCGTGGCACTTGTTACAACTGGGAGCGCTTCGGTCGCCTTTTTCGAGCAGCGCTTTGCCGTGGACGCTCTGCTTCCATTCTTCGTACTGGTTGTGTCCCAGGGGCCGGCCGTGGTATTGGCGCCCTTCCATGATTTTGGGGTCGGAATGACAAGTGGCGCAGGTCTTGGAAACGTGGGTGGGGTAGACCGGCGACTCCAGATCGTGGACCGCGTAGATGTGGTGCCTGCCGCCGTGGCAGGATGTGCAGACGGCCACCTGGGGATCGCCCGTGGCCTCAAGCCGCTTGCCGTGGCCGCTGGTCCGGTACTCGGCCAGTTGGTCGGTGCGCATCGAGGGCTGATACTGACGCATGTAATTGATGTCGGAGTGGCAGCGGCCACACAGTTCCGGAATGTTCTTGCGCGATTTGAGCGTCAGAAACTTGGCTTTCTCCGAATGGACCTTCGAGATGTCCGTGGTCGTCGAATCGCCGCCGTGACAATCGTAGCAGCGGAGACCTTTTTGCCAATGGATGTCTCCGGCTAGGTCTTTGTCGCTGACGTATAAGCGCCGTCTCTCCCCTTCCCAGAGGTCCTTCTCGCCGTGGCAGAGGATGCACTTATTCTCCTTCTCGACCAACGGGACCTTGTCCTTGAGTGCCGGCGCACGCAGTGCCTTTTCGTCCGGCTTGTGGGCCGGGGGCTCATCTGCGGCACAGACTGGCCCAGCAACTAGGGCAGCCAGCAACATGGACGGCAGAAATCGCGGTATCACGGTCATTTTTCGAGCAATCCCCAAGCAGTCATGACGATAAAGCCGACCACAACCAGCGTCGCCAACAAGTTGAGCAGATGCCGTGGCCGCCCCTGTGCGGCCCGGTAATCGACAAACGGAATCAGCAGCACTACCAGTCCACAGAAGTTGAAAAACAGCACTCCCACCGTTTCCCCCTCGATCCCCAGGACATGCTGAGGCAGGTGCTTGAGCGTTTGGAACATGGCCAGGAAATACCATTCGGGTTTGATTCCCTGAGGTGCGCTTCCGAAGGGATCGGCCTTGTGCCCCAATTCCCAAGGGAAAAGCGCGGCCAGCGCGGCCAAGATGCCCAGGGCGATATACCAACCGACCATGTCGCGCAGGAGAAAATGCGGGACAAAAGGCATGGAAGGCACATTCCGCTCGCCACCGACTTTCGCGGCGGCCCATGGCGGAATACTCATGCCGTGCTTCTGCACCAGGTACAAGTGCAGACCCAGCAGGGCGAAGACTGCCAGCGGGAGGATCACCACGTGGACGGCATAGAAGCGGGCCAAGGTGTCGCCGGTCACGTTTTCGCCGCCGCGGGCGAACAACAGCAGCTCATGGCCCACGAATGGCACCGCCCCCATTATTCCGGTCCCGACCCGGGTGGCAAAAAACGCCAACTGGTTCCAGGGGAGCAAATAGCCGCTGAAACCGAATGCCATGAACAAGCCGAGCAAGAACACGCCCGTGATCCACGTAAACTCGCGCGGGCGCCGGTAGGCGCGCATGATGTAAGTCGTCAAGAGGTGGAGCAAAAGCACGCCGATCAGCAAGTTGGCGCTCCAGGAGTGGATCGAGCGGATGAGCCAGCCGTAGTCAACCTCGGTCATGATTGCCCGCACGCTCTCGAAGGCCTGGTCAGGCGATGGTTTGTAGTACAAGGCAAGCAGGATGCCGGTGATTACCTGGATCCCAAACAGGAACAGTGCCATGCCGCCTAGGAAGTAAAAGACCGTGGCGCGGTGGATGGGCACGTGTTTCTTGGCGGCTAGGGCGGTAAGACTTTCTAGCCCGAGACGCTCGCCAAAAAAGCAGCGCACCCGTTGCCGGAAGGTGGCGTTGGCTGGGGGAACATCATGTGGTGCGGGAGACAATGATTTCCTCCTGTCCGGGCTTATCTTTGTCACCGCGGAGCGTGACTTTGTAGGCTTCCAGGGAACGGGGCGGCGGGCCGGATACGTTTCGGCCGTGCAGATCGTAGACCCCGAGGTGGCATTGACAAAAGATATCGCCGTGGTCGGCGCGAAACCCCACGGTGCAATCGAGGTGGGTACACACCGCGTTGAAGGCGCGCACTTCACCTTCGGGAGTGCAGACCACCAGGCACGGCTTGCCGTCGAAGTCGAACGGTGGCTGGGCCTGAAGTTTCAGTTGGTTGAGCCGAAAAGGGGCGACAACTTCCAGAGCGCCGGATTGCATCTGTTTGCGCGGACGCAAGAATCGCGCCACCGGATACAACAACACCGCCACTGTCGCCGCGACGATCACCTCCAGGCCCCTCAACAGCCAGTCACGTCGCGAATGTGATTCCGGGAGTTCTGCCAAGGCCCGCCTCCAATGGTTGGTGGAAAACGAAGATATTCTGCAAATGGAAGGGCAATTGTCAATGATTCTCGGCATTCATTCCGACTATCCACCGTGTCTGTGGTCGGTATGCTTGACGGCTGGACCATGCCTAAATATGTTTTTTAACAATAGCTGCTGTCCTGCGAACGCGTTCATGGCGAGACAAAAGTTTATTGTACGGACACTCAACTCAAACTCGGAGGGCAACCATGATCGATCGAAGATTCTTGTGCTGCTCGTTGTTTACTCTGCTGGTTTTGATCGTGGCATTTGCTGGGCTGTTCTCACCAACTGCCATTCTTTCCCCGCTTGGACCATCAACGCTCTTCGCGCAAGACCTCAAGCCATTGGACAAGCCCCCAGCCGGGCAGACTTTTGTGGGCGAAAAAGTCTGCTCTTCCTGTCACTTCGACCAGAGTCTCACCTGGCGAAAGACGAAGCATGCCAAAGGTTTTGAGGTCCTTACCGAGAAGTATCGGACCGACAAATCGTGTCTCAAGTGCCACACGACCGGGTTCGAGGAAGAGACGGGCTTCAAGAGTGTCGAAGCTACACCTGCCCTGGTCGGAACCTCTTGCGAGGCTTGCCACGGGCCAGGCAGCAAGCATGCGGAGACCGCCAAACAATTTACGGGCAAGGAGCTCTCGGACGCACAGAAGAAATATGTCGGCAGCAGCATTTACCGGACCCAGCCCAAGAATGTGTGCGTTGGCTGCCATCTTGCCCAAGGTCACAAGAAGCATCCCGAGTACGTCAAGGAAGAGGCGAAGTAGACGCGTTCGAAGAAGGAGTCGCGATGCCTGACAAATCGCATTCTGAATCTAGCCCTCCCCCGCCGGGAGCCGGTCAGCCTCTCCCCCCGGCGGTGCCGCCCAAATCGAAGTGGCGCCGCTTCGTCTACCGCTGGCTGAAACGATTGGCCATTGTGGCTGTCGTGTTGATCCTTCTGAGCGCCTCACTGCTCGTGACAGCGGAACACCAAACGAGCAAGCCGCAGTTTTGTGGATCGTGCCACATCATGGAGCCGTATTACGCCACCTGGCAAGCGGATCTCCACGGAGGGAAATTGGACGTGGCCTGCGTGGATTGCCATTACGCTCCCGGGCAACGCAACACCATCAACTCCCAGTTGCGCGGCCTGAGTCAAGTGGCGAGCTATTTCAGCGGACGGTATGGCAGTTCCCGGCCGCGGGCTCACGTCGACAATCGCAGTTGCATGACGAGCAAGTGCCATGGCGACATGGGGTTCATGGACAAGGAAATCGCCATCGGCACCGTAACCTTCGTCCACGCCAAACATCTGCAACTCTCCGATCAGAAGTTGGCCGCCACGCAACAGCAGTTGGAGCAAACTACGCAAATGCTGCGCCCTCTTCTTGGCGACAAGCATTTCGCCGAGATTGACGAGATTGCCCACCAGGCGATTCCAGCCGGCGAACAATTGGATCGCATGCAGACATTGGGCAGCGGTTGGCAGGCCAAGGCCGCGAAGGACCAACTGGCGAAGTACGCTCAGCTGCTCCAGCAACAGGTGCGCGTGAACCAACTGCGGGATCTTCAATGCACTAATTGTCACTCGTACGGGGCCCCCGAATCCCAGGCCCGAAACGAGAAAGGGCCCGCGCTGGCTGGCAAGAAGACGAGCGCACACCATTTTTCGGTGAAGAAGTCCTCTTGTTACACGTGCCATTTCAGCAATCAGAGTTTCAACACAGGCACCGGCACCTGCCTCCTGTGCCACACCCTGCCGACCAGGGAGATCATGGTTCACAAGGAGCTAACTGCCAAGGAGAGCACGCAGCTCAATACGCCGGAGCTCAGCAAGAAATCAATCCGCATGGACCACCGCACCATCCTGGAGCGCAAAGTCGCTTGCATCAGCTGCCATGCAGACGTGGCTATGGAGAATTCCCTGGTTACCAGGCGCGATTGCGAGCGTTGCCACGACCAGCCGGAATACTTTAAGAACTGGGAACAACCCATTACACTCGACCGCGTAACAGAATACCACGCGCTGCACGTACCCGAGCAGCGCGCCAAGTGCCTGGATTGCCACTCCGAAATCCATCATCAATTAGTGCCGATGGGCGCGCTTGGCGCCAAGAATGAGCCCGGTTTTCTTTCCTCGGTGATCGCCAATTGCGCCAATTGCCATCCGAATCAGCATCTGGAGCAGCTCGAGTTGCTCAGCGGCGTGGGTGGGGTCGGCGTGCCCAAAAGCGACCCGAATCTGATGTTCGGCTCACGCACCAATTGTCTTGGCTGTCACACCGATCACACGGTCGGCTCCCGTGGCGGCGAAGTGGTGCGCGGCAACGTGAATGGTTGCATCGCCTGTCATGGAGACCGTTATAAGGACACATTCAAGAAATGGCAGCAAGGTCTGGAATTGTCCCTGACGGATGCCGGCGAAGCTTACGAAAAAGCCAGCAAGGCGCTGGATAAGGCGAAGGACATCACTCCAGAGGGGCGCACCAAAGTGACGACTCTGCTGGCCGGCGCGCGGGCCGACTTGCAGCTCGTTAAGACCGGCAACGGCGTGCATAATGTCATGTACTCGATGGAGTTGCTCGACTCGGTCACCCAGCGTTGCCAGCAGGTCATGACCGCGCTGGCAAAAGAAAGCAGACGCAAGCCGTGACACGGCACCCTGCATCGCTTTGGAGTGCGACAATGGATCGCCGCACGCCAAAACGATGCTGCACAGACCGGTTGCCGAGCAGTTTACCACCTTAAGCTCATCCCCGCCATTACCATGTTCATGGAACCGCTGTTGGAAGAGTCCGCTCTGTCATTGAAGTCGACCAATTGATAGCGCAAGTACGTGCTCAAGTTCTCACGCAGCTTCCAGTCGAATCCAGCCTTCGCCTGCTGCATCACGTTGCGCACCGCGGAGTAGCTTCCAAGGGGGATAAAAGTGTTGACGACAGGAGTACCGGAGCCGACCACGACGCCGCCGCTAGTAATCAGGTCCTTCCCAAACGTAACCTCATAGTCGGCTGTGAATCTTAGCCTGCGGGTGAATTGATAGTAGAGGCTGCCACCGAACTCGACAGCGGTGCCTCCGTAATTCCAAGGACTGGTGTAAGGCGCAAAACTAGCAAAGTTCGACCCCGACCCCGAGAAGCTGGTGCTGCTGTCGTCGCCAATGGTGATATTCTGCTTGATCTGGTTGGCGAAATAGTCGGAATTCACCGACAGGGTCAGCTTGTCCTCGGGCCGGTACCAGAACACAAGCGAGGTGGAATAGCTCTCCTCTCCGAAATTCAGTGTATCGCCGGGGGATGTCGACACAAGTATTGGGTTAGCAGCTATAGGCAACGGGTTGCCGGAGCGCGAGGAGAGGTTGATGGTTTGGTTGAATGCAGCGCCAAATCTAAGGCTGGGGAACCACTCGCCGCCGAACTCGATGATGTTCTCGGTGTCAGGCAAGCTGGAGTTGACGGCGTAATTAAGTGGAGTGTAGCCATACAGATCGTCGTGGATGAACTTGATCTTGTAGCGGGCGTACGTGTGGATGCTCTCCATCCACGGCACCTGCACGCCGATATTGAACGAATTGCTGAGTGTGTTGGGTTGGAAAAAGACAGGAGTGGTGGGGCTGATATTGAATGTTGGGGGGAGGGCGCTGAGACTCGGGAAGTACCAATTCTCATTGGCACGAATTATGTCATCAAATTCGTATCCGCCCGTGAAAGCAAGGCGGGCGAGAAAAGAATCGCAGGTTCCCGTCCAGGGTCGCCAGCTAAACTTTTCGCCCGCAGTATACCGGGTAAAGCCGATCTGGTTCGGAAGTTGGAACAGCTCGGCTTCCTGCTGCGCGTGAGTTAGGCCTTGAGTTTGGTCCGGACTCAGCAACTCAGTGGGGCGATTGCCGCTTTGGTCGTCATTCTTGACGTAGGTTGTGAGATTCAAACCTTTGAAGGTGGTGTTCGTCCAGCGCAAGTCAAAACCGCCCTGCTCACGCGACACGCCTGCCTCCGAATTCTCCACCTCGCTGAAATATCCGTAGCCGTATATTCGGTTATGGTCGTTCAGGTCGATGCCTATTTTGATCTTGTCCATGTTGAAGAGACTCTGCGGCACGACGGCATAGGGAAAATCGCCGTTGAGAATATTGGCCCCGCCGTCCGTGTATTGGCCAATGACGGTCTGGTCGTCTACTGAAAAGACCCGCAAGCTATGCGAGTATTGGATGTTAACCCTGCCAAACTTGCCTTCCAGAATGGGCGTCACCTCGAAAGTGTTCCAATTGATGGACTGCGCCTGGCTCAGCACGTGGCATGACCGTTGTTGAGTCGCGCTTTGCATCATGAAGCAGTGGACGGTGTTGTTCGCTTGCCGGTCGCCCATCTCCTGTTGGTCCCAGATGTTGATGCCGGACTTAAGCCAGAAGTCATCCTTGCCTGGTTGTCCCACCAGGTTGAACTTGTACTGGGCTTCGTACTGATCGACACGGATCGCATAATCCTGGCCTTTGTTCAAGTCCTGGGCAATGACGGGTTGACCTGAGCCAGGACCTGTTCCGGGGATGAGAGCCGAGGCATTCATGTTATTGAAGTTCTCGTGCTCCTCCGCATGGGGGAACCTGTTGAAGTCGATGAATCCCTGGGAATTCGGCCCGTAGTATTGCACCTTCGCCTGGGTGCTTTCGTTGTCCGATCCGGTGGCCCAGTAATTGAAAGTGCGCGTGCCGTTCGTCCACAGGCCGTCAACATCCCAGAAGGGGGAGGAATCCGTGCTCTGCCATTGGCCTATTACCCAAGGGTTACCGCTGCGTTCGACGCCCCACCAGCCAAAACGAAAAGCGATGTCGGATGGGTTCGGGCTTTCATCGAGGGATGGTGTACAAGCGCAAAAAGGCTTGAAAGGTGCTTGCCAGGGGAATTGACCCGGCGGGCCGTAAGTAATGGCCCCTTGGGGAGGACTCTTCGGCTCGGCCGGAGTAGTTCCATCTGGAGCTGGAACCGTACCGGCTGACTGAAGTTCGGTCCCTGGCTGCACGGCCGTGGGATTCGCGGCAGAAATCCCCTGGACGGGCGCGATCTGAAGATCGCTCTTCAGTTCCGGGCCATTGCCAGGTTGTCTCCCAGTCGCCGTTGAAGGTGCATCCTGAGCCCATGCGGGCCAGGAAAGCAACGAAATGCCAAGAGCCAAGAGGTAAAGGCAACACAACCCCATCCTGGAGGCTACGACAGTCCTTTGTCGAGTCATGATTCGAGTCCTGATATTCGGGTGATCGCGGTGAAAAACCCCTCTAAGCAGCGCCGTCGCCGGTCCCCGGGCCTTCTCAGAGTATGGATATCGGTTTATTCATCGTCAGAGGCATTCCCTGTTCTTCACTGCTTCGCGGCCATTTCCTCTCTTAATCAATCCGCTTCATTGTCGTCATGTTAGCCTTTTGCCGCTTTGCGCAGTCAGGGGTCAGAAGGGGACTGGTAGGAGTCAGAGGTCAGAAGGACTGGTAATTGGCAGCGCAGGTGGAGGGTGGCGCCCCCGTAGCGGCACGGTCTCCCGAACGTGCCTAGGTCAGGAGACCGTGGCACAACGGAGCGACTGTGGCACAGAGGTTAGTTTACGGAAGATGGAGAGAAACAAAGAGGGGCGGACAGCATGTCCGCCCCTTCGCGTTGACGCGTGTGAAACCCGGGCTTTTGAAGACACCGGATTTCTCTTAATCGGCCCTGCTATCGCTGGAAAAACGAGCCGTTCCGTCCGACTCCGGGCAGGTCACTGCCATGAATCTCATGGTGACACTGCGTGCAATCCGTGTAGAAGGCCGCCCGCTGACTCGGAACCTGCCCAAGGTGGACATGGTGTGCTCCGTTATGCCCCGAATGGCACCGCAGGCAGAGGAACGTCGGCGGCTGCTTCAACAACTCCTTGGCCACCGTGCCGTGCGGATTGTGGCAGATCATGCAATTCTCCGTCACCGGCGGATGCTCATACACAAATGGTCCCTGCTTCGATGAGTGACATTTGTAGCAGGTCAGATTGACGGTGGGCTGCTTCAGGAGTTTGTCACCCTCGCTCCCGTGGGGGTCATGGCACTTGGAGCATAACATTTTCCCCTCCGGCACCGGGTGGTGGAACGGCAGGTTGAACAGGCCAGCGATCCTCTGGTGACACCGGTAGCACACGCGCGGCTCATCGACCGACATCGGCATCCGTTTCGCACGATTGACTTGGTTATGGTCGATGTCCACGACCAGTGGCACCTTGCTGTTCGGATGCGGGTCGTGGCAATCGGCGCAGGCCACGAATTGCAACGCATGCGTACTGGATTGCCATGCCATGGTGGGGTGGCCCTTGTGGCAGCTCAGGCACGTGTCCACGCGCGTCGCCCGGCGGATATTGTCATGTGGATTGTGGCAGGTAACGCACTTGAACCCGTTGACGCCATTGATCTGATGAGGATGGGCGACCTGCTCGAGTTGCACCTTCTCGGTGTGGCACTTGTAGCAGGTGCTCGGCTCCGCGGCTCCTAGCTTCGGCAAGGGCGAATGAGGATTATGACAATCGACGCAGGCCATGCCGGCCTTGGCGTGGCTCGACCCACACCACGGCATGGTCTTCGGGTCTTGCCGGTGGCACTGAATACACATATCCGTGCGCACTTCTTTGCGGAGGACGCCGTGAGGGTCATGACAGGTCGTGCATTTGAAATTGTGGGGGCCGTCAACCTGGTGGGGATGACCCGGTACCTGCATGTTGCAAATTTTCGGGGCCTCTTTGGGTGCGCCTGGGTTGTCCCCATGGCACTTGTAGCAGGTCTGTGGACCCGGAACACCGAGGGCCGCATAGGTGGAGCGAATGGCCGTGACCTCGGCCTCGGTTTCCTTGGCTCTGGGGGGCAGTTGCGCAGGTGCCGCACCGACCTGAGTGGCTGGAGTGCCGCTCGGGACTGTGTAGTGATTCTTGTGGCAAGCTGCACAGGCATCGCCGGCGTGGGCATGAGTGGAGACGCGCCATTGCTGTCCGACAAATCGATCCTTCACGTGTTGCTCATGGCACTTCAAGCAGACTTCATTCTGATCGGCTGGCGTGGCGGTCTTGAAGCTCACGATAGTTCCCGGCTTGGTGCCACGTGTCTTGAGGTGTTCGCTGGCCGGACCATGGCAGACTTCGCATGCCTGATTACGGTGAATATCGGTACGGTGCAACTTGACGTAAGTCGCGTGGCAGGTCGCGCACAAGGTGTCGTCATCGACCATCTCCGCACCGGGTATCTTTGGTGCCGAGCCCGTTATTGGTGGGAATTGTTTTTCGACAAAAGGCTTCACCAGCGCCAGCAATTTGGCCTGATCGTGTTGCGTCCCACGAGTGAGGCTGTCGTACCTCTGTTTGGCCAAGTAGCCGCCATCGGAAGTGTCAGGTGGTGGTGCCGGTGCGGCTGCCGGTGCAGGCTTGTCCCGATGGAAAAGCCGTTGTAAGAATTGTCCCCTCAAGGTGCTGGCAGTAAACGTCAGACAGAGAGTGACCATGCCTAGGCTGAAGCTCCAACCAAGGACCTTGGAGATTTTCGGAAGGCTGTGCACGTGCCACTCTCCCATCCATGAACGGTGGAAACGTTTCGATTTGCCCTACTGGGGCGGCAGGAGGTTAGCGAAAACGACAATCCTGTAAAGGTCAATCGGTCCGGTCAAAGTTCAACTTTACTAAAATAGTGCTCTTGCCGGCAGTAGCGGACGAATGACGTTGCCTAACGCCCGAGGCAGCCGGTATACTCCTTTCCGAGGCTGGGGTGCAAACCGGTAAATTGCACTGGCTGTAACAAAATGGGCACTGCTCCGCGCCAGTTTGTTACTTCTTCGTGCAAACGTCTGCAACTTCCGGTTTTTTTGTCCAAGGATGGCGCGAGGGCATTTATGCGGTACTGCATGCTTTTCTGCTGTCTGGCGGGAGCGGTATCATTGGGATGTGGCAAATCCTCTGGGCCGGAGGAGGCCCGGGGCATTCCTGCCAAACTGGATAACTCCGAGGACTCTGCCACGCCGCAAGACGAGCTTGCTCTGCATCATGGCTTGGCGGGGCGAACTAATTATGGTACCGGTCCCGAAGTGCGCCTGGACGCCATCACGCTAACGGCGCCGGCGACCTGGAAGCGCACCAAGCCCGGTTCCTCCTACTACCTGGCTGAATTCGCTTTACCCCACGTTGAGAAGGACACGACGGACGGCCGTCTCATGATTTCGGTAGGAAGCGGCTCCATCGAGAGTAACATTGACGTTTTCAAGGGCGAGTTCGACGCAGCCAGCGAGAACGTCAAGCAGGAACAAAAGGAGATCGCCGGCCTCCAGGTCACTTTCGTCAATGTTTCGGGTGCGTATACCAGTCAGCACGGCCAGTCCGCTGTCGCGGGCACCCAGCCTGGCTATCGCATGATCCTGGCAGTTATCCCCATTGGCGAACAGTTGCATTTCGTAAAGGCCGTGGGGCCCCAGCAGACAATAGCTGCCCATGTTGAGGCGATCAACACATTCGTGCGCTCCGTGCAACTGCGTGACGCGGACGTCGAAATGTCTGAAGCCGCCCCAGGCACGGGCACCGAAGTCCACGTCAAGCCGCTTACCTTCACCGCGCCCGCAACCTGGAAACGGACAAAGCCCCGCTCTTCCCTGGTCCAGGTTGAATTTGCCATACCGCATGCTGACAAGGACACCGTGGATGGCCGCCTGACGGTGTCGGTTGTCGCTGGCACCGTCAAGGACAACGTTGACCGCTGGAAAGGCCAGTTCGTGGGAACCATCGACAGCCGTAAGCAAGAAGAGGTTGAAGTCGGCGGCCTCAAGGCCACGCTCGTCGATTTCGCCGGAACGTTCGGCGAACGGGCCGGAATGGTGGCTCCGGTTGTCAACCGACCCGATTATCGTATGATCGCGGCAATCATTCCGCTCAGCGATCAGCTCTATGTCATCAAGGCCGTAGGTCCCCGGCAGACGATTTCTGCCAATGTGAAGGCGATAAACTCTTTCCTGGGATCAGTAAGGCGAGACGATTAGAGCAAGTCATCAGCTTCCGACTCGCCCGGCGAGCCGGGGACGTAGTGAGGTAGTGAGATAACCGATCCCCACCACGTCACCAGTAGAGTTGCCGCACAACCGGCTGAAGCACACAATTCCCGCGCCGGCATTTATGAATGACCATGGCAAACCAGCAGGAGGTGCCAAGCCCGCACGAGGTTATACTGAGCGCGGTCAAGAATGAGACATCGCCCCGTAGCCGCATTCGCCAGAATGCGGGCTATCTCACACAGTTCCCCCCCGCATTCTGGCGAATGCGGCTACGGCCTATTGGCATCAGTATTGACCGCGCGCCGTATAGATCCTTGGGAGGAGCATCATGTTTCGCTTCCGCTTCATGGTTATCCTGCTGTTCGCCATGATCGTGCTCACTAGCATTTGGGCAGGACTTCGTGCCCAATCACCGACTCCGGCAACGCCTCCGGTCGGACCTTTTGGGCTATCGCGCATCTCGACGGGAGACGGTACCCCACTCGATATCGATACCTTTGTCTCCAGCGAAACCTGCGGCGTCTGCCACGAACGCGAATGGAAAGAGTTCAACGGATCGATGCATTCGGCTGCTCACGGGGAACCGCTCTACCGAGGTTTTGCGGAACTGGCGCGGAAGGAAGCTGGCGACAAGATGTATGCATTTTGCTCCGGTTGTCATTCAGCGACCGGTGTCGTTTCCGGGCTCATTCCCAAGAAACACGATCGGGAATTGCCGGCCGAGGCCAAAGCCGGCGTGAGCTGCGATGTCTGCCACCAGATGTCCCGCCTTACCGGTCCAGAAGGGCCCTGGGGCGAGCCTGGGAACGCCTCCTTCACGCTAACCGCGGGCCGGGTCAAGTACGCCCATTCGGGCGCTTTCCAGAAGAACCGCGCGCACTCCGGTGAACAGCGATCTTTTTTCGCCAAGGCTGAATACTGTGCTAGTTGCCACACCGTTATTCACCCCATCAATGGGTTGCGGATCGAGAATACGTATGGCGAGTGGAAAGCGAGCATATATGCTCAGAAGGGCATTCAGTGCCAGGATTGCCACATGCGCAACGTGGAAGAAATGAGAAAGGTGGCCGAGACTCTTCAACCCATTGTGGTCAAGGGACAGCGGGTTGTGAATGGCGACGAGCGCGACATCTATCGGCACTACTTCGTTGGGGGAAATGCCAACGCAGATCGTTTGGCTGGGGGAAAGACGCAGGCCAAGATGGCAGAGGCGTGGCTCCAAAGCGCCGCCCGGATCGAGCTGAAAACAGCGTCCGGGTACACTCCAGGCGGAAAGTTACTGATCGAGGTGATTGTTCACAACGTTGGGGCCGGGCACAATCTGCCGACAGGTGTTACCGAACTCCGCCAGATATGGGTTGACCTGCGCATCTCGGATCAACAGGGCAAAACGCTATTCCAAAGTGGCAACCTCGACGAAAAGGGCGACTTCGCTGCGGATTCCATCTGGTTTGGGGCCGTCGCCGTGGACCAAGCCGGCAAGATGACCATGAAGCCCTGGGAGATGGTTCGGTTATCGCACAAACGAACCATCCCCCCGAAGGGCGCGCTCAGAACGCCAATCACGCCTGAACTCCCCAAGGACCTGTCCGGGCCGATTACCATCGCGGCAAAACTGCTGTACCGGTCGGCGCCGCCAAGCGCCGTCGCCCTTGCGATGCCGAACAAGCCCTTGGTACCAACGATTGTCGAAATGGCGAAAACGGAAACAAAAGTCGCCCGCAAGGAAAATTGATTCAAGAAACTTGACGCCAGCCAGCCAGGATCCGCTCGATCTCTTCCTTGTGCCGGGTCTCGTCGGCGACCAGGTCTTCCAGGTCAAGCCTTAGACCAACGTCGCCGAAGGCGTCTGCCTGGTGGATTCGTTCCTTGTAGCCGGCAATGGCCTGTTTCTCGGTCTCCAGGGCGCATTCCAACATGGCCCGGGGCTGGTCGGCATCGGGCACTGGTCGCGGCTCCGTGATCGGTGCGCCATTCAGGGCGGCAATCTTGTCCGCCAGGAATTGTGCATGGCGAAGCTCTTCCGTGATCTCTCCCTGAAAGAAGGCCCGCAGTTCCCTTCGGTACGGTCCCGTGAGCCTGGCCGCGAAGTTGGAGTACATCAGCACGGCCTGGTATTCTCCCGCCAGATCCTCATTGAGTCCGTCGATAAGCTTCGCGCTGTCCACAGGGGCCTGGGCTCGTTCCTGTGTTCCCACTGCCATGGTAGGTTCCTCCAAAGTTTGCCAGAGTACAAGGGAACCATTCCCGTGTGTACGTAATGCACTTGTTCTAGGGTGCCTTGAGTCTGATGTCCAGTTCAACGGCGGCCACCGACTTGTGCAAACCGCCTCGTTTACTCCGGTCAACGGTGGCTTCGCGAATGCTCTTGACGGTGATCTGGCTATTTGTTTATTCGCAAAGAATTCGTCATCGATGATTCTTGGTATTGTTGGTCGTCACTTTGCCTTGCCGCACACCCTCAACAGTGGAGGAGGCGTGCCATGATCCTCCTTGTCGTTGGCTGCAGCTTCCACAATACGCCCATCGAGCTGCGCGAGCGGCTGGCCTTCGATGGGGTCCGGCTCGAACGGGCTCTCGGAGAGTTGAGTGCCCGCTTCGGCTGCGAGGTGGTCATCCTCAGCACATGCAACCGGGTCGAGATCTACCTTGCCCAGATCAATGCGATGGCCGGACCTGACGGCACGCAGGTCGTCGAAGTCCTTGCCGCCGCACACGGCTGGCCGGCGGACGATGTCCGCCGCCACCTGTACGAGCATAGGGCCGTTGCCGCGGTCAGCCACCTGCTCCGCGTCGCCAGCAGTCTTGACAGCCTCGTGGTCGGGGAAGGACAGATTGCTGCCCAGGTCCGCGAGGCTTATGAGAAGGCCAGGGCGTGTCGGCACGCCGGGCCAGTGCTCAATGCCCTTTTCCAGCACGCCCTGCGCGTGGCCAAGCGGGTGCGCACCGAGACAAGCATTTCCCAGGGCAAAGTGTCCGTTGCCAGTGTCGCGGTCGATTTCGTCCGCCAAGTCTTCTCCCACTTCAGTGACAAAACGATCCTCGTGATCGGTGCCGGCAAGATGGGCGAGCTAATCCTGCGCCATCTAAAAACGCTGCGACCAAAGCAGATCGTGGTGACCAACCGGAGTCCAGAGAAAGCCGTCGTTGTGGCAAACAATTGCGGTGGCCGAGCCGTGCCCTGGGAACAATTCGATGAGGTGCTCGCCAGTGCCGATATTGTCCTCAGTACGACAGGGGCACCCGAGCCGATTGTCACGTTGCCGCACTACGAAAAAATCCTGGCGCGGCGAACAAATCGCTCGGTGGTGATCCTGGACATCGCCGTGCCGCGCGATTTCGACCCACGCATCCACGACGGCGACCATACCTGTCTTTTCAACATCGACGACCTGAGTCGTATCTGCGACCAGGCACAGGCGGAACGGCGCAAGCATGTCGGGCGCGCGGAAACGATCGTCCTTGAGCAGACGCAGGCCTTTTTCATGGACCTGGCCCGGCGGCGAAATAGCCCTGTGATCAGCCGACTGACGGAAGATTTCAAGACCAAGCACCAGGCGGTCCTGCGGCAGCTTTTCGCCAAGTTGGGTGGCCGACTGAGCGAGCCTGACAAGGAGTACATTGAGGGCGCATTCTGCTTGTTGCAAAACCAGATTTTGCACGGTCCCATCAGCGCTCTGGCCGAGGAGACGGTAGAGGGACAGCTCGCGTCCGGGAGGCACACCTTGCCCGACGCGCTGTGCAGGCTATTCCAACTCCAGAACGACCGGCTACCCAAAGCCGCAGCCGACGATTGTGCCCGTTCAGGTAGTCGCACCAACGCCGGCCGCGCACCCTGACGGCGGCGTCGAGATCCTTAGAAAGCCGTCGCCCGACGGTGACAATGACGATTCGTAATTAACCGGTCTTCCCAGTGCCCAGATGGCAGTTTCCCATCCTTATGACAACAGCTTTCCGGCTAGGGACGCGCGGCAGCCGATTGGCGAAGTAGGCCGGCGATTGGCGGAGGATTTACTGGCGTGCGGAGCACGGGTCAGAGCCTAGCCCATGTTTAACAGGTGCTGAAGGCCCAACTGGCGTTCGCCCTGATTTTTCCGCATCGCAGACCTCCATTTCGCAAAACACATAGTGACAATATCAGCTGCGTTCTCCTGGGATTATCGTA
>Ga0316363_10001257_pt1 | contig 23411 bp, 17 predicted proteins | sample Sb_taG_3_FD_200459 | JGI IMG/M metagenome (GOLD analysis project Ga0316363, IMG submission 200459) | Peat soil microbial communities from Weissenstadt, Germany - Sb_50d_a_PC metaG (v2) (version 2) | ecosystem: Environmental > Terrestrial > Soil > Wetlands > Peat | place: Germany: Weissenstadt...
ACATGGCAAGGATTTATTCCTTGTACCACGCTTCTGCTCCCACTCCGATTGCTAATCACGGTGACTTTTTCAACACCCACAGGCCATTACACTCATTGAGAATCCGACTCGGACCCCGAGGTCGAAGCCAATAAGTGCTATGGCGATTTTTCGCCAACAACCGCGTAGTTTCCGGTTGTCGACGACACGCCCCGAGTCCTCGTTTGATAGAGAGACGGCCAAGTCGCATGCTGCGTCGCAGCGATCACTTCAACGTCTCCCGCGGACGATAGTGAGGGACGCCGCCGGCAGAGTATACATCGTGTTCTCCCCACTGGTGAGTGTGAACTCAACCGGCGGACTGTTCGGTTCCGCGTGCCCCTTCTTACGATCAGGATGCCACTGGTACTGAGCCTTCCCGAAGGTGATCATTGTGACTAGACCGGAGAAAGAATCTCCTCGATTGCTCCCGGCGTTGTAAAACACAATCCGGACCTGATGCGCATGGTCATAATCCTTATTGATCAGCATGAGCGACCATTGACCGTCTGGACGCTCAAGAGCGTAGGCCGTTACCAGCACGTTGCCCTCAGCATCCTTTACATCGCTGGTGGCACGGAAGAGGCGATGCTCGGCGTCTTTCGGTTCTGCCCATTCCTGCGTAATGAGCTGTGCCCCGTAAAACTGCGAGGTTTTTCGCTGAATCTGGTAACGGTCATCAACCATGAACATGTGATAGGTTCCCCAGCTATTAGCGCAGGCGGGATGCGGCGGAGAGTAGGGCAGATCGTGGTAATAATGGGTCGATTGGCCGCCTGCAGTCAGAAAGCCTCCAACCGAATCTGCCAGCCACAGAGCCCCGAAGATGTCTACAGCAGCCTCACCACCGTGGGCGTTGGTTTCAGTGTCGAGCAGGGGAATGCCCGCCGGCAGGCCGTCGTCCCGCCACACCTGCATGATGTGAGTGATTAGTTCCGGCTCCTGATAAAGATTCTTCCAGGGCGTCTCGCAGCCGTCATAGGGATAATGCTCAAACGACATAAAGGCTAGGTCCTGCAGGCGGCCGTGAGCCTTCAAATAATCGAGGAAGCGGCCGAACCACGACGTGCGGCCTTGGGCATCGGGCCAGGCCTTGATGTCCTCGTTGACGCCTTCAAACGCCGGACCTCCCAGCTTGAAGTTCGGATGAACCCGGTGCAGCGCGGTGGCAAACTGCAGGTACAGAGTGGCGTAGTCCTCGGGAAGCATGTACTGGCCGTCCGCTTCTTCGCCCATTTCGATGTATGAAACGGGATATCCCCGTCTCTTGATGTAGGTCATTTGCGCGGCTGCGTCCTCAGGTGTGCTATATAGGAGGGCGATAGGAATAATGGCGGGAAGGCCGCGAGTGATTCCGCTGGTGAAAAACAGGTCGAACCCCGGCTGGTCGCCTGATTCCATGCGATCAGGAGCGAGGTAAAGATCAGAAGCCTGATGCCAGGGATCCACCGAGGAACACAACGTGAGCGTCTGCTTCTGATCCGGAGAGTGGCGAAGCAGGTCAGTGAATTCGCCTTTGTCGTTCATGATTCCGAGATAAAGTTCGCGGATGGCATATCCGACACAGTTACGGCGGTCGGTAGAACCGTGGGTGTCACAGGTATTCGACGACTGCGTCATGAGAATACGGATAAACTTCGTGCTCACCGGCGATGAAGCAAGGGCAGATGTATCGAGCCGAAGAGTGGGCGTACCGCCTTTTCCATTTTTCACGTCCCCAGAAGCGAAAGTTTTCCACTGTCCTTTGTCCTGCTCATCCATGGCATTGCCATCACCAAGCCAGTACTGCACCTCGTAGATTTGCGCGTACGGCTCGGCCCAAGCAATACGGATCGCGTTCACCTCCTGCTTCTTATCCAGAGCGATCACCACCCACTGTGGATGCAGCGAGTCATCCTCGCCGGTAAAGGCCTTCGTCAGATAGGGATTGCTCTTCCAGTAGGTGTTGACGTCGCCGTCATCCAGGCGCGAGAAGCCATCAAACTCCGTCCCGTTGTTTCGCGTGAATCCCCGGTGTGGAAGGGAATAGCCATAGGAGTGCCGGATCATCTTCGTCGTGGGAGTGGAGTCTCCCACGAAATATCCTTTACCCGAAGAATCGCTCCAGGCGCCCTCAGGATTCCAATGCCAGGCCTGGACGAACAAATCCGTGTTTTGCCGGTAGCTGATGACGCCCCACCCCGCCGAGAGGACCTGCTTGATCTGGTCAGGCCGAAGAAACATGTCCGTGGCATTGCTCGGCACCCGGTCCACCGTCGAACCAAGCGCATATAGAGGGCTGAACTTGTTCACCACATGGCTAGGTGTTGCATCGACGCGCACGGTTTGGGCGCTGGTCAGAATCGGGTTCAAGAAAATCACGCAGAGAACAATGATGAAGGGTGAACGAATCATAGATGGGATCCCTTTAGGACATCCGCGGTCCCGCATAGAGAGTCATACAACAAACCGCAGTGCTTACGCCATCGAGCTGCCGATTGTTTTCACAGCATGAAACTCATTTTCGCTCCTGTACGGCTTTGGTTGCCCCAACCAGAAAGGAAGCCGTCCAGCCGAGCCGCGACGCGATCCAGGGAGTCAGGGACGCGGTCACGGGGCCCCCGATTTGGGCTCCCGTGTCCAACAATCCGGAAACAGATCCGGAAGAAGCGCCGGCAATATCCGCGATGGCGTAGAGGTTCGCGAGAGTCAGCGAACCAAGAAGGACCAGCGAAATGTATACTGCCGCCCGCACGCTATGATCCCTTTGCCAGTTTCCGGATTTCGGCTTCGCCCAGAATGCCGCAGTCCACGCCCTGTTCATCGTCGAGGTGGATGGAGACTCGATACGCACCGGTGGGCCCTTTGATCGTTTGTTTGAGTTCCACCGGGGTCTGCGGATCGACGGGCTGCAAGTCCGCCCTGGCGATCTCCAACCCGCGCAGATCGAACACATGAGCAACCAGTCTTCCCGGGAAAAACACACCGAAGCTCCCGGAAAGCTGCAAGCCTTCTGCTGTCAAAGAAGCAGCGAGAGAGCGCAGAACCACTCCAGCCGGGGTCACGGTCCTCAGGTCCTTGTCTGCGCGCACCGGGAACCAACGGGTCTCCATCGTGTAGGAAGCGTCTGGTTCCAGCCTGATCATCGGGCTGTTGAGTTCCGCTTCCATGTAGTAAGGAGCCTGTTGCAAAGTTGCAGAGCGCAGCTTCGGCATCCCGTTCTCGTCGAGTTCCAAGGCAGCGCCATTCTTGTAAAAGATGACGGAGGCCTTTCCCGGATACTCCGCGCCAGAAACATGTTGAAAGCGCTCGACCATGCCGTACTTGGCGGCGTCATCCACGACGGCAATCCAGCCCGCGTCGGAGTCGAGCCAGACCTCGTTTTCCAGGTACAGCCAGTGCAGCGTAAACAAGCCGTCAGTCACGGAAAACGAAGGGTCGTCGGCAAGGCCTGCCCGTACGGCATATCCATTGACATACGCGCTCTGCAGGTTGATCGGAGCGAAAGCCCAGAAATCGTGGTTGTATCTCGCCGGATCATGGGGATCGGCAGTGTCGTATTGCGTCACCGATTGCACCGACCAGCGAATCGGATGACCAGTCGAGTTCTTCATTTCTGCATGAAAAGAAATCGCCGGAGAATCGCTGCCGATGCCGATATCGCGTGAATACCGCAGACCGGTTACGGGATCGGCCGGGCCCTCGATACGTACAGCGCAAGTGGACCCCTGTGACAGGACGCTGAATTTGTATTCGCCGTCATCCAGAACATCTGAGATCGGACCCGGCCAATGCTGTTCGTCGCCCTGTCCCTCTGGAAGCGGCCAGAGTTTGTCGCCGCCGTAGTTGATCCATCGGCCGATCTTGGCAGTCTCCGCCGGCGGAAAATACTTGCCCTTGTACTGGGAATTCACGAACAGGTAGGCATGTCCGCTGAAGGTCACTTGCATCAGCCTGCCACCCAGTTGCGGCACAATCGTGAGGCGCACCCAGTCATTCGAGACCTCCTCCGCCTTCCACCCTTCGAAGGTCTTGGATTGCACTCGGCAGGGCGAGTGGGTGGCGGCCGAGGACCAAGTCGAACCGAGCGATGTAAAGCAGCCGGCGCTCGCCACAAAGATGGCAATTCGCAAAGCGAGAGCTCCAGCGATGTGCCTGCTAGAGAGCTGCCTTCGCAATGGATGATGTCTCCGAGGCATGGCTTGCCGCAAACCTCTTGACCACTCTTCTCACTGGATTTCAGCCATTAAATCGTTTTAGTTTATCCCCCCTGGCTGCATTGCAGAAGCAAAAAAGGGTTGACAGCCAACCGAATTTGAGTTTCATTGATGCCGTATAGTTCTTTCACAAACGATACTGAAGTTTCACTCAATGGAAAGATGTCCAAACGAATGGCGCTAGGTTTTAATACCGCCTTCTTTTCGTCTCCGACCTTGCCGTTCCAAAAAGTGGTCCAGGAGGTCCGCCATGCGCAAAAGTTCACGGTTGCTGGCTGTCCGTTCTTCCGTCGTCCTTTGCCTCGTGCTGGCGTCTTGCGTCCTTCCCGCCAGTGCCCAGCTCTACACCGGCTCCATTGCCGGCACAGTGACCGACCCCTCGGGCGCTGTGGTCGCCTCGGCGCAAGTCACCGCAACGGACATGGACAAGGGGTTCAAGTTCCCAGGTACCACCGATAACGTCGGCCGCTACCGGCTGCGCAACATTCCGCCCGGGCGCTACAGCGTGTCCGTCGAGGCGACGAACTTCCAGACCCAGCGTAAAGATGGAGTTGTCGTCACCATCGATCAGAACGTTGAAATCGCTTTTTCTTTGAAAATTGGCCCATCCTCGCAGACCGTGGAGGTGCAAGCCAGCGGCGTCGAGTTGCAAACCCAGGATGCAACGACCGGTCAGGTGGTGGATCGGAGGTTCATTAACGATTTGCCGCTGATTTCCCGCGATTTCACGAACCTGTCTTTTCTGGCGCCAGGAGTGACAGAAGTCGACACTCAATGTCAGGGCTGCACCACGACCAACTTCATCTCGAACGGCAGCCGGAACTCTACTGCTGACGTCTTGCTGGATGGGGTTACTACTTCGAACTTTGAACAGAACTCGGGAGTTCTGTCAGCCACCTACACTCCTTCGGTAGACGCGGTCGAGGAGTTCAAAGTTCAGCAGTCAAACTTCAGCGCGGAGTATGGTTTTTCCGGCGCCACCATCGTCAACGTCATCACTCGCTCTGGGACAAATCAGTTTCACGGCAGCGTCTACGATTTTTTCCGCAACCAGGTTCTGGATGCCAACGACTGGTTCAACGACCTCAACGGAGTTCCCAAGCCTGGACTTCAGAGGAATAACTTCGGCGGGACCATCGGTGGTCCACTCCTGAAGAACAAACTGTTCTTCTTTTTTGACTACGACGGCTGGCGAGAAAACGACTTTCAGTCGTTCGATTTCACCGTGCCCACCGCTAATGAAAGAAACGGCGACTTCGGCGAGGTCTGCACGTTGCAGGGGGGCACATTCGACAGCACCGGATTGTGCTCCAATCCGAACGGTCAGCTTTACGACCCCTACAGCGCCGATCCCTCGCAATCTGTGCCCGTGCGTTCTACTTTCATCCCCAGAAACAATTTAGCGACGTACACGAGTCCGGGAAACCCTGCCTTGCCGGCGCAATTCCAGCCGACGCCGGGTCTGCAGGGCAATCTGATTGATCCGGTGGCATTCAAGCTCTTGCAGTTGTTTCCTCCTGCCACCAAAACGACCACCGGCGTGGGGGGGCCTTCCAATTTCTTCGCTTCCGGGAGTATTCCCAACAGCAACAACAAGTACGACCTCAAGATTGACTACCGTTCCAGCGATGCCAATCTGTTGAGCGCCAAGTACTCCCAGCAATGGAGTTCGAACCAATCCTTCAACTGCTTCAAGAACGAGGCGGACCCCTGTAATAGCGGGCCCGTCCAGTCCACAGCGCATTTGGTAGCTCTCAACGATACCCACACCTTCAGCCCGACTCTGGTGCTGAATGTGTCCTACGGCTTCACCCGCGGATGGACTTTAGAAAAGGGGATCACGGGCTACTATCCCAACCTGGATCCGGTGACCGACCTGCAGTTGCCCTCCTACTTCGATGTCTCGGGATACAAGCAGTTGCCCGCGATCGGCATAACCGGGTACAACGCATCATCCCCGACCGGAAACAGCATTGGAACCCAGACATTCTCTTACATTTTGGAGGGAACCGACACTCACCAACTGATTGGGTCTCTGGATTGGGTACGCGGAGCCCACGAAGTGAAGTTTGGGGCTGAAACACGACTGCACCGTATCAATTTCCGCCAGCCCGGCTGGCCGGGAGGACAGGGTCTGTTTGACTTTAGCGGCTCCTCCCAGAACATCACCGGCACTGATTCCAGCGGCAATCCGATTCCTACCGGCGGCGACGCCATGGCCAGCTTTGTCATGGGCGTCGGCTCCATGTTGTCGCCCGGTGCCGTCGGCGGCACCTACGAAGTCCCCAACGCCGTGAGCACTCAGAGTTTCCAGATCGCTGGCTTCGTGCAGGATAACTACCGCTTCAATCCCAAACTCACCTTGAACTTCGGCGTGCGCTACGAACTGAATCTCCCCCGGACCGAACGCTACAACCGCATGAACTCGGTGGATCCAACCGTTCCCAACCCGTTCAATGGCGGCAGTCTTACCTACACCGACCCGATTACCGGACAAAATGTCACACGGCCTCTGTTGGGAGCAGAGGTCTTTGCCAAGTCCAGCGACCGGTATAACTACGATGTGGACTACACCAACTGGCAGCCGCGTTTTGGCTTTGCCTATCAACTTCCGCACAGCTTCGTGATGCGAGGTGGATATGGGATCTACTTTTCCACGCCTCGCTCCGGCGCTGCCGGTACCGGCCCTTGGGGTTTTCAGGGCTTTGACGCACAGACCGGCTGGATCCCCTCCTACCAGGGTGCCGGCGTCCTGCCAGGCAATCGCCTCAGTGATCCTTATCGCTCCTACGGCACGGGCTTCCCCGATAACGGTCCCAGGCTCCCGGTCGGCAACACGCTCGGCCCTTTGAACGACATTGGCTTTGCCGCGGTCGGACCGATCAAGAGCGTCAGCAAGAACACGCCCTACGAGCAAGCCTGGAGCTTCGGCTTCCAGAAGGACCTTCCGGGTAAGATCATCGTCGAGGCTGACTACGTCGGCAAGAAAGGTACACACCTCTACCTGGGTGGCTTCCGGGAACACAACTTCCTGGGGCCGCAATACGACCAGCAGTTAATCACCGACTCCAACTTTGCCCAGGATCTGGCCACCACTTCAGTGCCCAATCCTTTCTACAACATCATCACCGATTCCAACAGCGTTCTCTCCCAGCAGTTCATTCCCAAGTGGAGGTTGCTGATTCCCTTCTTGCAATTTGACGGATTTCAGGGTGACTCCCCGCCTATCGCCAACTCGATCTATCATGCGGGACAGTTCCGCGTGGAAAAGGGTTTCTCCAACGGGTTGCAGTTCCTGGTGACCTACACGGTTTCCAAGTCGATCGACAACTCTTCCACCACGGACGACAGCATTTCGTGGCTCGGCGGAGGCGTGAACGGCAACACCCTCGCCGTCCAGGACCCGAACAATTTGCGAGCGGAGCGGGCCGAGTCAACTTGGGACGTCCCCCAGGTGCTCCAGGTCACCTACGTCTACGCTCTGCCCATCGGGCGCGGCAAGAAGTTCGGCGCCGGAATGAACAAGGCCCTGGATGCGATGGTCGGAGGCTGGCAGCTCAACGGGATCATCCGCCTCGATACCGGCCGGCCGATTATCCCGTTCTTGAATTCGCCGGTTGCAATTCCGACATACGGCCAGCGACCCAATCTGAACGGCATTTTGAAACGCGGCGGCGGGTCGATCGAAAACTCCATCGATAAGACCGCAGTCAAGCCCAACGCGGCTCCTCCTACCAGCTACTTCGCGAACGCCAGCGTCGACCCGACTTGCGGCTGCCCCGCCGCCTCCAGCGTGCTGCAGATTCCTGCGGCTTACACTCTGGGCACCGCTCCTCGCGTCATCGCCAGCGTGCGCCAGCCGGGGACACGAAACACCACCTTGTCATTGTTCAAGGAGTTTCCGATTCGCGAGAAGATGCGCATCGAGTATCGCCTTGAGGCCTTCAACGCTTTCAATCATCCGCATTTCAACGGCCCGGACTCAGGCGTCGACTCGCCGACGTTCGGCTTGATCAGTTCCTTGGCCGGCTCTCAGCGCCAGGTGCAGATGGCGTTGAAGTTCTACTGGTGAGCATTCGGAGACCAAGAGGAGTCTGCAATGAGAGGGCTATGGCGCCGCCGAAAACTCACTGAAGCGGAAAGGTCTATTCATGACGGCTTCCAACCATAGTTTCTTGCGCTTGGCATGGACGCTGATCCTACTGTTCCTCTTCACTCCAGTCCTTGCTCAGCAGGCTTCGTTGGTCCGCGTTATCGCCTTTGGCGCGCATCCGGACGATTGCGATCAATCAGCCGGCGGTCTAGCCGCCAAGTACGCCAGCTTGGGCTACAAGGTGAAGTTTGTCTCGCTTACCAACGGCGATGCTGGACACCAGTCGCAGAGCGGCCCGACCCTGGCTGCCCGGCGGCGCGCGGAGGCGGAAGAGGCGGGTCGGCGCATTGGAATCGAATATGACGTCCTGGACAATCACGACGGAGAACTGCTTCCCACTCTTGCGGTCCGCCAGCAGGTCATCCGCAAAATCCGCGAATGGCAGGCCGACATCGTATTAGCGCCTCGCCCGAACGACTACCATCCCGACCATCGTTACACGGGCATCCTCGTGCAGGATGCTTCTTACATGGTCACGGTGCCCGATATCGTGCCCGACGCGCCTGCGCTTCGCAAGAACCCTGTGTTCCTCTATTTTTCCGATCGCTTCACGCGTCCGCAACCGTTCCGTCCGGACATCGTGGTCTCGATTGATGATGTGTACGACAAAAAGATCGATATGCTCGATGCTCACGTATCGCAATTTTATGAATGGTTACCCTGGCACGACGGGCAACTGGACCAGGTCCCAAAAGATCCGGTGGAGCGGAAGAAGTGGCTTGCCAGCAACCGCTCGAAGAGCGTGCCTCCGGAATGGCGCGAGGCGCTCCAAAAGCGGTATGGCAGCGACGCCGCCCATATCGTACATGCTGAAGCATTTGAAATCACCGAATACGGGCGGCAACCCGGCGAGGATGAAATTCACCAGCTCTTTCCATTCTTCCCTGCGAAGTAGCGCTGCTGTCGCAGGCGGCAGCAGAAAGGTCATCATGAAACGGCATCTTGGATTAGCTCTAGTTGCCCTTTCGTTCATGCTCGTAGCGCAATCTTCTGCCGGTGTGCTGAAGGTCCTGACCAATCATCTGGGATACGACACCAGCGGCCCGAAGCACGCGGTGATCCTCGGCAAGGCAAGGGATAGTGTCTCCGCTTGTGTCCTAAAAGATGAAGCTACCGATCAGATAGTTCTGGCGATTGCACCCAAAGCAACCGGTCCCGTTCAGAGATGGAGAGACTGGTACTTCTGGACTCTCGATTTCGACTCGTTTGCCACCGCGGGCAAGTATTACCTGGAATGCACGACGAGTGCAGCGAGCATCCGGTCGTTTCCGTTCCTGGTGCAAAGCGACCTGCTGGAGCGCAGCACAGTGTCCGATGTCATCTACTACTTCAAAGACGAGCGCAGTTCGGGCGAGATGGACAAGGCCGATAGCCACCTGCGCTTTGAGGGTACGAAAGGCGGCACGGTCGACGCGCACGGTGGGTGGTGGGATGCCACGGGCGACTACGGCAAACACTTTTCCCACCTGTCCTTCTCGACTTACTTCAATCCCCAGCAGATTCCGCTGGTGATCTACAGCCTGCTCAAGAGCTATGAGCAGGCGAATCGCCGCGGCCTGCAAGGGTTTACCCGATACAAACCGCACCTGCTGGATGAAGCCATGTTCGGGGCGGACTATCTGGTGCGGATGAAAGTCCCAGAGGGGTCCTTCTATCGTTCGGTATCGACGGGCAGCGTGAAGCAGGTTCCCGAAGAACGCAAAATTGCCGGCGAGATGAAGCGCTTTGGGATCGAAAGCGCCCCAGGCCAGGGTGCTGCCGGAATGGTGGAGACCGCTAGCAATGACCGGGAGTATGAAGTCAGCTATCGCTCCGGAGGAGGAATCGCGATTGCCGCGCTGGCGATGGCGAGTGCATACCCTGTGTCCGGCCAGGTTCGCAGCTCGGATTACCTTAAGGCCGCCGAGGACGTCTTTGATTACCTGGAGAAGAACAATCTCAAGCTCACCAACGACGGCAAGGAAAATATCGTTGACGACTATTGCGCCCTGGCAGCCGCGACCGAACTCTACCGGACGACGCACACCGCAAAGTACAAGCAAGCTGCCGACCACCGCGCCAAGACTCTGATGGCTCGCCAGATCAGTGCAGGAGGCTACTAGAACTACTGGCGGGCGGATGATGGGCAGCGTCCGTTCTTTCATGCTTCCGACGGCGGTTTTCCGGTCGTGAGCCTGCTCTACTACTCCGAGATTGCTGATCCTGCGGCAAAACAGCAGGTCTTAGACACCGTGAGGAAGTCTCTGGCGTTTGAACTCGCGATGACTTCCGAGGTGAACAACCCGTTCGGTTACAGCCGCGAATACGTGCAGGACAAAACGGGATCGCGCCACACCGGCTTCTTCTTCCCTCACAACAGCGACGCGGCTCCGTGGTGGCAGGGTGAGAACGCCCGTTTGGCCTCGATGGCAGCCGCGGCGCGGCTGGCGGAACTCGCCTTCCCGCAGGATGTCGCCCTTCGCAAGCAACTGGAGATGTTTGCCACCAGCCAACTCAACTGGATCTTGGGATTGAATCCTTTTGATTCGAGCATGTTGAATGGCGTCGGCCGTAACAATCCTGCATACATGTATTTTGACTCGTGGGAATTCACTAACGCCCCGGGCGGAATCTCGAATGGGATCACCAGCGGGTTCCAGGACGAAAGCGACATCGACTACCTACTGCCTTACCGACAGACAGGCGCTGACAATGACTGGCGGTGGGGGGAGCAATGGCTGCCGCACGCGGCCTGGTATCTCCTGGCGGCTTCAACGGGGAGCGAAGCGACCCCATGACACCCCAGCTCCCGGTTTCACCTCGGGAGGGGCGTACTTCCAGGCCGTTCACTGTGTACGGATGATTAGCGAAATCAGGCCATTTCGCTCATTGACAGGGCGACCGGGGTCAATGAGCGTTATCGCGATTTTTCACCAATCAAGCGGCATTGTCCATATTCCCGACCAGTGGGTGGGGCGTTCTCAAGGACTTGCTCTAATCTGCGGCCCAGCACCTCACGGGACCGCTGATGGTCTTCGTCACGGGAGCGGGGAACAGCGAGGTTTCGACGGGATAAGCCACTGCAGAAGCGCCAACGGTCTGGTGCTCCTCCCAGCGGATGCAACTGGGGGCGGCGGTGGTCTTCAGTCCGAGTTTCTGGACGAGCGGTGGCCAGCACTCGGTCCCCTTATTGGGGATGTCGCACTCAGTGCGGAGCACGCGCAGATAGGTGAGCACTACGTTGCCGTCTTGCGTAGTGCGGACACGAATGTCATTGAAGGGCGACGGCCGCGGCCGCAGCCGCAGCTTCGGGTTCCACATCCAAATGTAGTAGGCATTGTCCTCGAAGATCTTCTTCTGAGTCTTGCTATCGTAGACGGCGAAAGGCATGCCGCCATCCTCCCCGTCCTCAGCGTCGAAGAAGACTAGGTCGCCTTTGACCAGTCCCCTGAAGTAGCCGCCCCATTCCGGGTAGTCGAGGACCTTCTCGGCCGGCGAATGTTCCTTGACGCACGCCGGTCGCTCCTGTTCGAAGCGCAGGAACGAAAGGAATAGCGCCCCCTTGTTCCAGCGGTTCGTGAGCTGCTTGACCATCAGGCCGCGGTAGTAGAAGCACGTCAGTTGATCGTGATGGGGATTACCGGGAAAATCCTTTGGCGCGCCGTAGTCGATGACCTGCTTCTTGTAAGGGTCGAACCCTTGTGCGGCGGCAGCCGCGGTGAGCACGAGCACGAACGCGCAACATGCTGCAAACGCTTTCGTCAGAACGGTTCTCACGCTAGTATTAGACACCGATCATCGGTTGGTTGGCGAAATCGGTTGGTTGGCGGAAACAGGCCATTACACGCATTGAGAATTGGCCGACGAGAGGGATACATTCTCGATAAGGAATTCTGCCGAGTAGCGGCCCGACGCAAGCTTCAGACTCCAAAATCTAGTTCGCAAATTCTATTCGGTCACGTCCCTTGTGTTTAGCTGTGTACAGGGCGGTATCCGCATGGGCCACTAGAACGCTTAAATCAGGGGGCTTACACCCGCGAAACCCTGCGATTCCGAAGCTGGCCGTGACCCCGAAAGTGTGGCCCGCAACAGTAAACTTCTGCTCCCGAAATTGCTTGCGGGTGTGCTCGATGGCAATGGTGACGTGTTTCTTTTCTTCTACGTGCGTAATGACAACGAGAAATTCTTCGCCTCCCAGGCGGCAGCACATGTCTGACTTGCGGGTATTGGCCTTGAGAATTTCGGCAAAGCTCTTGATCACCGTGTCGCCCGCGTCGTGTCCGTGGGTGTCATTGATGCTCTTGAAGTGATCCAGATCGGCCATCGCTACCCAGACGGAGAAACCGTGGCGCGCAGCTGAGCTCAGTTCGCGAATTGCCCAGACATCAATCGCACGGCGGTTTGGTAGGCCCGTTAGGGCATCCGTTAGTGCCAATTCTTCCAACGAACGATTCTTTGCTTGGATTTGGCGATGAAGTTCAACCATCCTGCGGCCCACTGCAACACGTGCCACAAGCTCACCGGGATGGAAGGGTTTTGTGAGATAGTCATCAGCTCCAGCGGCAAGCCCTTCCACTACTTGCTCTTTATCGGTATTGCTTGTCAGCAGAATGAGATGAGAGTAGACCCCTTGGAAGTCGCGGCGTATACGCCTACACAGTTCCAGACCCTCAATGTCCGGCATCGTCCAGTCCGTAATAACCACCGCAGGCTGATGTTTCGCAAACAGATCAAGCGCTTCGCGACCATTCTTCGCAAACAATAAGGTGTACCGTTCTAGCGCGAGGGACTGCTCTACCAGTTTGCGATAGATGGGCGAATCATCAACGGCTAGAATCTTGAACTGTTGGGAAGACGGTTCCATGTGTGTCCCCACTGTCCTTGTGTTGAGTGCAGTCGTGCTGTTTGTCAACGGCGACCGAGCCAACGTTCCGTACATTAACAGCTTTGAATGAAAACAGTGAACAAGGCGATGAAGTCGTGCTCAGAGATACGTGCTGCATTGCCTCTTCTCCTTTAGGATTGGAAGGCGTATGAGACTTAGAACGAAAACAACGAATACGTTTGTTTACGGTGACATCAAGGCAGCGAGAAAGCGGGTCCTCCGACATCAGAAGGCCGAACGGCGATGCAACCGGGCCATTACACTCAACCCTCCCTTTTGCAGGGGTCAATGAGTGTTATCGGGATGTTTCGACAGTAATCCGCCCGCGTGATCTTCGTCTAGAACTATTCAGTCTGGGGGGCCTGATCTTTGACACACGCTTATGGACCGTGGGGTCCCGTGGGGGGCGCTTTTGGAGTTCTGCGCCGAGCTCAGCGAGTCAATATCTCCTTCAACGCCGACTCAATCCTATCCACCTCTTCGCGGATGACTCGGATCGACTGCTGGTTTTTCGCCGGGTGGGCCAAGGGAGTGATTCCTTCCAGAGCACCGCGGATTTGATGATTCCGTGCCCAAATGAAGCTGAGCCTAGCGCTCCGCTCCTTGCGATTGCGGTAAACATTACTGACGAACTTAGTGGCAAGCCAAGCAAAAACCAAACCGAAAGATGTCTCGATCGGAAGGCGATCGGTCGCGCCGTCAAACTCTGAAAACAAAAGTCGGTAGACCGCTTCCCCCATGCCAAGCGCCGCAAATAATACAGTTGTCCCGAACAAATAAATAATTAGCCGCTCCATTGGTTGAAAGGGTCGGGAGTCGTCGTTTCCGTCATGTGTCCGCGCAAACTTGATCGCCATGCTGCCCCCAAAATGTTTTGCCACTCTTTTTCGCTAGCCAGCCAACCGAGTGCCGACCCGCAGTCGGAGCCCACCCACAACCGCGCCGCTAAGCAGGAATCTCATTCGGTTTATTGCGGCCTCCAAGCCGACAAACGCATTCTAAATCTGGGCCGTTTTCTACGCCGCACATTTCCAGATCGTGGTTGACGCAACAGGCCATTACACTCACCTCCCCGTCCCTGGGTCAATGAGTGTAATGGAGATTTATCGCCAGCCAGTTGGAGACCTCGTCACTTTGGGCTAGTCCAAATGTCCGATGTGTCCCAACACAAGAGTGACCCAAGTCACTGAAATTACGCACTCCTACGCATAGCATTTCGTTTCGACTAGAATTTCGCCTCTCCGAAGCGCAGTCCCCGCCGTTGAGACGCACACCCCCTGAGGCGAATGACCCGAATTTTCGGGAAACGCAATTCCATCAGGCAAAGGAAGTTGAATGTTCTTCATGAATTGCGAAACTACCCGATCAAGTCGCACTCGCCTTTCCGAAGAGCGCTATTTATAAAGACTGTCGCCATGAGTGGAAGGGGGTGTACCGTTCGTGTCTGCGTTTGGAACATAGAGAAAGGAGACTCCAAGAGGAAATCTAGGATTGTGACGTGCTTACCTCGATGACATATGCACTGTCCATAGGAGACCTACGATGAAGGAGTTGACCAGGCGAAGTTTTATCCAAACCGGTGCAGCATCCGCTCTTGCCCTGTCTACTTTGAAAAGATTGCCCGCTCAAATGCTTTCTGCCGAAGGAACAGAATGGCGATGCCACTTGCCCCTTGGGTATCTGTTGGTCCAGCAGTTGTCAACTTATAATGCTTCTCTGTATGGCGCGATCAGCACCGTTGCTGAGGCGGATCAGTTCTTCTCCACGCTCAAAGCCGCGCCCGAAGGAAAATTCGTCAACGGGCTGGAATATCAGAGTCTATGGTTTGGCGCCAATGACATGCAGGCACATGAAGCCATAGCCCAAGTCGGGTTGGCACAGAATGTGGACCTGTGGGCATCCACCTACCAGCTTGCGACCAAGATTCCGGCGTTTGGTACCATCCCTCCGGAATTTCTATCGAGTTTCATCCAGCCGAATGGCCAAATAGTCCCTACGAATGTCAACCAAGGAGCCGTGTTCGACGTGTTGAATCCCGAAGCAATGGACTGGTTTCTGGAGATGTTTCGGGAACAGTATTTCCGACCGATGAAGGGACTTCTCTCTGGACTGTTCTTCAACGAAGATGTCCTGCAGTACGAAACGAGCAAGCCACCGAACAACGTTCGGTTCGACTATTGGGAAAACGCAACTTACAGCACGCGCGTTCTCAGCCTGTGGCGTGACTATTGCCGCGATCACGAAATCTCTTACAACGGCAAACTGGTTGACAAATTTCCTGTGCATGATCCGGTAATGGTGGCCAATGGAGGTGGTCTGACCGCGTACTTTCCAGGTTGGAATGTGCCAGCAACCATTGAGGTGGGCCAGGCGTTTGTAACCTTACCGCGCGCCGAAGGAGTCTGGCGATACTGGTATGACTTCGTCTGTGCCCAGTTTCTCAAAAACTGGATCGGGCGTTTGGCGCAACTGGCGAACGACGTGAACCGCAACGAGAGCATTTGGAAGGGTGTAATGTATTTTGGTTTGCACTATTGGAGTTTGCCTTACGAGGAGATCGAAAACCCGCAGTTCAAGCTAGATTCAATACAAGAGTGGGGAGCCTGGGGACGTCAGCGAGGCGTCGATTTGCAGAAACTGGCTGCCCACAAGGAAGTGAACATCATCGTGTGCGAGACCTTTCCCCCCGTTGCAGCAAACTTGGACGAGTTCATTGGGGAATGGGACCGGATAACAGATAGGGCGCACAAGACTTTTGGCGTGATGTTGGACCGCGATGATAGTTGGGCGCTGAATCTTGCCGAAGAACAACAGCGATGGGCCTTGATCCGCAAATACCAGCCCACTGTGATCACCCGTTACCCCTTAGAACGGATGTTGCCCACCGATCCGCTCTACAATCAGGAGTGCGAGGAGTTTATCGTCGAGCAACTCGAACAATACCGACGAGGAAACACATAAGATAACGGTTGCAAAATCCCAATACGCTCATTGACCCAGATCGGCCGATACAGTTTGGCAGAGTCGAAAACCGGCCTCGTCGCTTACTTGTCCCCGATGGTTTACATAACCAGGCCATTTCACTCATTGACCCCGGAACCGAGAGGAAACCCAGTCAATGAGTGAAATAGGGATGTTACGCCAGCCATCGAAATTGGCTTATGATGAACGCGATGAAACCCCACCACATACCTCCCACGGCTGGCCCATCTGGAAGGCTCAAACTAGTCAGTAGCTCTCGTGGGGATTGCCAGAATAATGAAGATTAGAGATTCATTTGAATCCAAGGGGGCGGAGAGTTGATTCAAGGATGGAGGCGGAGTGAAGTCATGGGTGTTCATACTGCTGATGCTGGTAGCAGGGCTCCCCTTTAGTGGCTGCGGCGGCGGGACCACGGCGCCAACTGCATACACCGTTGGCGGCACGGTCTCTGGCCTCTCGGGCTCGGGACTGGTGTTGCAGAATAACGGGGGCGATAACCTAGCGATCGACACAAACGGAGGCTTCGCGTTCACCACGCCCGTCGTCAATGGGGGCGCTTACAAGGTCACTGTTCTTACGCAGCCTTCAAACCCAACGCAAAACTGCGTAGTGACAAACGGCAGCGGAACAGCTGGGAACTCGAACGTGACGAGCGTTGTGCTCGGATGCGTAGGCGTGTGGGCCTGGGTAGATGGCGCCGTTTTCGCCAACCAAGGGGGGTTCTCTGGGACTCAGGGGGAAGCGGCCCCCGGTAACGTGCCCGGAGCAAGAAACTATGCGTTCGGTTCAACCGATGCTGTGGGGAATCTCTGGCTCTACGGCGGGAACGGCTATAATTCAGGCGGCGTATACGGACCCGTATACGGACCTCTCGGCGACCTGTGGAAGTTTGGCGGGGGAGGATGGGCGTGGTTGAGCGGATCACAGCTTGCCCCCGGCCAGTCGGGTATATACGGCACGTTGGGAGTGGCTGCTCCCAGCAACGATCCGGGATGGCGACAAAGCGCTGTAAGTTGGACCGACAGCGCTGGAAATTTCTGGTTTTTTGGTGGGAATGGCCTCGGTTCGGGCCCTGGGTCGAGCGGCTGGTTGAACGACTTGTGGAGATACAGCGCGGGCGAATGGACCTGGATGGGCGGCTCGAATGTGGTCGACCAAGTAGGCGTGTACGGGAATCAGGGGACGCCTGCTTCCAGCAACATCCCCGGCGCGCGATCCGATGCCGTCGGGTGGCGCGATCCTGCGGGGGATTTTTGGCTCTTTGGGGGCACGGGGTTTGACTCAGATCGGGCATCAGATTACGGCTGGCTCAATGACCTATGGAAGTATAGCGGCGGCCAGTGGACCTGGATGGGCGGGTCGGATGCACACTACCAACCTGGGGTGTATGGCGGTCAGGGGGTACCTGCTCCCAGCAACATTCCTGGGGCGCGATTCGCGGCTGTCGGCTGGACCGACGGAGCTGGAGATTTCTGGCTTTTCGGTGGGTTCGGTGAGGCCTCGGCTGGATCATCCGGTTTCCTAAACGACCTATGGAGATATAGCGCTGGCGAATGGACATGGATAAGTGGATCGAATGTGGCCGATCAGCAGGGAACATATGGAATCGAGGGAGTAGCCGCACCCAGCAATACTCCCGGGCCGCGGCAGTATGCCGTTGGCTGGACCGACGCAGCCGGAAATCTCTGGCTTTTCGGCGGGTCGGACTTAGGGGGAAATTTCAACGACCTATGGAAATTCAGTGCTGGCCAGTGGACATGGATGGGAGGCAACATCGGGTCGCTGCAGAACAACCAACCTGGGATATACGGGAATCAGGGCACGGTCGCACCGACTAACCAACCAGGCGCGAGACAACAGGCTGTTGGTTGGGTTGACTCGACCGGTGCCTTCTGGCTCTTTGGCGGGAGTGGTTACGATTCGACCGGAACCCTCGGGTTCCTGAACGACCAGTGGAAGTATGAACCCTAAGTTCAGGTACTCGCATTTTTGCAGGGCTGAAAACTGTAACTGTCGCAACCAGGCCATTACACTCATTGAGCGGCCCGCCCCCAGGCCGGGGTCAATGAGCGTAATCGGGATGTTTCGTCAGCGACCATTTGATGGGGGCTGTCTCGACGAACATCCATCTTGACTGTGATGAGAATGACAGACAGCGGCACAAGGACACGAAGGAATTTCCTAGTTGTGATCTCCCAGCCCGTGTTTCTGGCCACAGAGTTTGCACTTCGTGGGCTTCTCGGTGTTGTCCACGAGGTGATGCACCGGCTTGAGAGTGCAGAGGTAAGCGAACATCGCTTTCAGGTCATCGTCCGTCATGTTGCGAAACACCCACCAGAGCATGGCCGAATTCAGGTGGCGGGCGCGAACTGAGCCGGTGCGCATGGTCTGGACGAATAGTGCCTCGTCGTAATAACCGATGCCGGACGGATCCGGAGTGATGTTAGCAGAGTTTACCCCCTCTTCCATCGGGTTCCCGCCTGCCATCGCCAGTCCCGGTATTGGCTGAAACTTCGAATTGAGCGGCGTGTGGCAGTCGCTGCATGTTGCCATCTTGACCAGGTACGCGCCGTACTTGGCGGGCGTAGACCTGTCCGGCTCCGGCACCGTTTGGATCACAGGCTTCGGCACCGCCTGAATGAGGCGGGCGAACAGAAACGGAATTTTGTTAGGAGGCAGATTGCTGTGCGCAGCCGGCACGCTGCGGAGGAAGACCACGATGGAAGCCAGGTCTTCGTCAGACAAGTCGCGGAAGTGTTCGTAGGGCATGATCGGAAACAACGCTGTGCCGTCAGCCGCGATGCCTTCGCGGAGGGCGCGGGCGATGGCGTCATCGCTCCAGTTGCCGAGACCAGTTTCCGGATCGGAAGTGATGTTGGGCGCGACCAGCCGAATATTGCCTTGTTCAAATAGGACTTGGCCGGAGCCTTCCTGGGAAGCCAGCACGGGTGGGTTCGCTTTGTCGTCGTATTTAGAGTGGCATCCCATGCAATGCATGACAGCGTGCACGAGGTACTCGCCCCGACGCATGCGTTCCGGGGTGGATTCGAACTTGCGCGAGGTCAACGCGCGCTTCTTCGCGCCGATCACCGGCCGCCAGCCCACGGTAAAGGTTAGGGCAAGGGCCGCGAGTACAAGCAGAACAAGAGTTGCGTAGATGGCAATTCTCGCCAAGCGTCTTCCCCAGGTCCGAGCCATAATCCGCCTCCCTGGAATCGCAACCGCCAAATCGGAGGAATCATACCGGAAGTAAGGCCCAATCACCGGAATTTCATTTTGAGGCCACTCGTCGAACGGCGCCGAATGGACAAAATGAGCCTGGCCAACAATCAAAAAGCTCTGTTCTGGAGAAGTGAGCGACGGACAAATGTTGTAAACCAGGCCATTACACTCAAGGCCCGAGTGGCATCGCGAAGGTCAGAGTGACGAAAGGGTTCCGTACCAGCCAAGCGGGGGGAAGCAGAAGGGGAACTGGCCGCCTTGTTTGTTTGAAGAGACCACTGAATTTCACCAGTAGTATTCTCATACCGCGGCGGACAAACCATTGAACAACAACCGATACCAGCGCGGCATACGGCTCTTCAACGAGCAGGAGTTCTATGACGCGCATGAGGTTTGGGAAGACGTATGGCGGGAATCCTCGGGTCTGGAAAAGAAATTCCTGCAAGGCCTGATCCAGACAGCGGTCGCGTTTCATCATCACTCCACAGGCAATGTCGTGGGAGCGTGCTCGTTGATGGAGCGTGCCCGCAAGAATCTTGCGGCATGTCCGGAGAGGTTCGGTGGAATCTGCGTGGTGGATCTGCTGGAGTCGCTCGTGCAGTGGCAGGTAGCACTCACGTCCGGAGGGGCGTTGCCCCCACATCCGGATCTCGAACTGGGAGAGCGACCAAAAAGTTCTATGGAAATTCCAGGCTAGACGGGGGACGTCAAAGGAGAGTAGCAACTGTTGTAACCAGGCCATTACACTCATTGAGCATTGGCTGACCAGGACTGACCGCGTGCTGAGCGACGCTTGAAACCATCCACCTACCGCGACTACCTCGTTGAATGGATTTTCGCCACCGATTCCTTGGTACTGATCTAGATCAGTGCCGATTCCTTTCGAGCCACTAAGGTTGCTCGCGGCGGGTGTACACTGTTTGGCAACCGGAAGTTCAAGGGAAATCCCGGATTCTGGGATGGATCGCGAGTGCTGGGCGATCTGCCTTGCCCCTGACGATTGCTGGAGTTTTTATGCGGAGTTCTCCGGAAGCAAGGCGACCCGTAAAAGGCAGCGGCGCGGCAAAGAACTTCTTCCTGGTTGACGACTTACTCCCCTGTTGCCTGCTGTTCGTGATCTGGTTTTTCGTTGGCCCAACCTCGGCCCTGACACAGGATTCCCCTCCAAGCCGCAACCAGTCTGACAGCAAACCGGTTTCGGAAGAGATCGCCACCCGGGATGAACCCACCAACTTCAAGGCGGAAGCAAAACTGGTGGTGGTGCGCGCGGTGGTCCGCGACTCCCAGGGGCACGCCGTCGGCAATCTTCACCGAGCGGACTTCCAGGTCTTCGATAAAGGCAAGGTGCAGGTGATTACCCAGTTCGACGTCGAACAGCCGGGAGCTTCAGCCGCGGCGCGGCGAGAATCGGAGAAAAACTCCGGCGCTACCATTGCCGCCGAAGCTTCTTCCAATGCTGGGAATGCGCCTGCTGCGCCCGAGCGTTTTGTTGCGTACCTTTTCGACGATGTGCATCTCGAGTTCGGCGATCTTGCCCACGTACGGGAGGCTGCAGAACGCCACTTTGCCACGCTGAGGTCCACCGACCGCGCCGCCATCTTCACCACCTCGGGCCAAACGACGCTCGACTTTACCGACGATCGCATCAAACTGCATGACACGCTGCTGCATTTGAGGCCAAGCCCTATCAACTCTGGTATTTTCACCCACCAGTGCCCGGAGATCAGTTACTACCAGGCAGATCTGATCGTCAATAAGCATGATTCCGATGCCACGCAGGTTGCTGTCCAGGAGGCGGGTGAATGTGGTCCCCAATACCGAGGACCCTCTGGAGCTATCGTAGTGCAAGGAAATCCCGCAGCACTGGTAAACGCCCTCAGTGTGGGCGTCTTGAGTGCTGGTGAGCACGAGAGCCGCGTCTCACTCCTCACTTTGAAGGATGTAGTTCACCGCGTTTCGCGGATGCCTGGGCAGCGGAGCATCATCCTCGTTTCTCCGGGGTTTATCGCTCCAGACCTCGAATATGAATACACAGAGCTTATCGATGGTGCGGTGCGCTCGCAGATCGTCATTAACGCGCTGGATGCTCGCGGGCTGTACGTCATCATCCCTTACGGAGATGCCAGCCATCGTCCCCCCGTCATTCCCGGAGACAGCGAAAACAGCCCCGTTTCTACCAGCAAGACCTTGATGGAAACTGCAGCTGCCTCCGCTCAGGCCGACCTGCTCGCCGTCCTGGCCGACAGCACTGGCGGCATTTTCTTCCACAACAACAACGATTTCGACGAAGGCTTTCGGCGCGTGGCCGAGATTCCCGAGTACACTTACGTGCTGGCATTCGTCCCGCAAAACCTCAAGCTTGACGGCAGCTTCCACAGCCTCAAGCTTACGCTTAAGAACCAGCATGAACTAACCCTGCAAGCCCGCCGCGGTTATTACGCCCCCAAGAACTTCGCCAATTCGGACGAGCAGGCCAAGCAGGAAATCGAAGATGCCATGTACTCGCAGGAGGAGTTACACAATCTTCCCGTCGCACTGCACACCCAGTTCTTCAAAGCCAGCGACCAGGATGCCAAACTTATCGTCCTGGCTCATGTGGACGTGCGGCACTTGCGCTTTCGAAAAGCCGAGGGAAGAAACAGCAACGTCCTGACCTGCGTGTCCGCTTTGTTCAATCGCAATGGAAACTTTGTCCAGGGAATGGAAAAAGTTGTGACCATGAATCTGAGAGACGACACGCTGGAACACAAACTTGGGTCGGGCATCACGGTCAAGACGAGCTTCGACGTAAAGCCGGGCAGCTACCTGGTCCGGCTGGTAGTAAGGGACGCGGAAGGGCAATTGATGTCCGCGGAAAATGGGACGGTTGAGATTCGTTAGACGGGCGCCACGGAGGTGACTATGCGCGATCGCAGGCTGGTTCTTTTGCTCGGCTTTGTTTCTCTGACCGGCGTCTGGATATTCCTCGAACTTGGCTCTGGCCGGCCGATCGCTCACGCCCAGCAACCGGCTTCTGCGGCGTCAGCCCCCCAAGTGTTCCGCGCGGAGACCCGTCTGGTTCTCGTAGACACCGTCGTGGTCGACAAGAAGGGCAACTACCTTCGCGATCTGGCTCAGAAAGACTTCAAGGTTTGGGAAGATGGCAAGGAGCAGGCCATTACCAGTTTCTCCTTCGAGGAGAGCACAGGCTCGGTGAACGCACCGCCGCATTACATGGTCCTATTCTTTGACAATTCCACCATGGAATTTGGCGATCAAGCCAAAGCCCGGGATGCGGCCGCCAAGTTTATTGATGCGAATGCCGGCCCCGGCCGTTTGATTGCCCTGGCCGATTTCGGCGGCACTGTTCATATCACGCAAAACTTCACTGCCGACGCCCAGCGGTTGAAGCAGGCGGTGATGGGCATAAAGACCTCCGCGGTTTCGCCCAACGGGGAACCGCCGCTGGTGGCATCCCTGGGTGCTCCACCTGCGTCGCCCACTCTGGGGAATGCCGAAGCCGATTACGGCATACACAGCGTGCTGCTTGCCCTGCGGAGCCTGGCAAAGTCCCTGTCCACTGTGCCGGGCCGCAAGACGCTGGTGATGTTGACCTCCGGTTTTCCGCTGACCGTCGAGTATCAGTCGGAATTAACCGCCGTCATCGATACGTGCAACAAGTCGAATGTGGCCATTTATCCCATCGATGTTCGTGGATTGACCGTTCCAGACTTGCCGGGCCTTCAGAACCGTCTGTCGCCGCCTACTGTACGCTCCGCACCCGGATCGTTCGTGCAGGCCGCATTTCACTACTCGGGAACGCTCTCCGGTCAGCCAATTCTGCGGCTGGCTGCCTTTGCCGAACCGGCTGCGGCGCTTCCCCCGCAACATGGCCCTGGTGGGGGCGGTGGCGGCGGTCATGGTGGTGGGGGAGGCGGAGGAGGTGGCGGCGGTCACGGTGGTGGGGGAAGCGGTGGTGGGGGCGGCGGTCACGGTG
>Ga0316363_10001259_pt1 | contig 23375 bp, 19 predicted proteins | sample Sb_taG_3_FD_200459 | JGI IMG/M metagenome (GOLD analysis project Ga0316363, IMG submission 200459) | Peat soil microbial communities from Weissenstadt, Germany - Sb_50d_a_PC metaG (v2) (version 2) | ecosystem: Environmental > Terrestrial > Soil > Wetlands > Peat | place: Germany: Weissenstadt...
GAACCGCCGCTCCTTGAACTCGTCATACATCACATGCGTAATGTAGTAAGTCGTATCGAGGCCGACGAAATCCAGCAGCGTAAACGGACCCATCGGATATCCGCAGCCGAGCTTCATTGCGTTATCGATGTCCTCGATCGACCCCACGCCCTCTTCATACGCCCGGATCGCATCCAGCATATACGGCACCAGCAGCCGGTTCACGATGAACCCCGTTTTGTCCGAAGTGCGCACCGGAACCTTGCCCAGCTTCTGCGCGAACTCGTAGGCCGCGTCGTACACAGCGGGAGCGGTGGCAATCGTCTTCACCACCTCCACCAGCTTCATCAGCGGCACAGGATTAAAAAAGTGCAGCCCGACGAATCGTTCCGGGCGTTTCGTCGCCGTCAAAAGCTCAGTCACCGAGATCGAAGACGTATTCGAGGCAAAGATCGCGTCTTTTTTGACAATGCCATCGAGCGACGCATACATCTTCTTCTTTTCCTCGACGTTCTCGATGATGGCCTCGATGACGATATCGCAATCGGCCAGGTCTTCCCGTTTCGTCGTGCCCTTCAGCCGCGCCCGAATCTCGGCCTTCTGTTGCGCCGTGATCCCGTCCTTCTCCACCGGCCGCTCGGCGAACTTAGCCAGCGACTTCTCAATCCCGGCAAAGCCCTTGTCGAGATACTTCTGCTCGACTTCGAGCACGGTCACGTCGAATCCGGCAGTGGCGCAGACTTGCGCGATGCCGGAACCCATCAAGCCACAACCGAGAACACCCACTTTCTTGATTTCCATAGGAATCCTTTTCCAAAGCTTTCTCCGTGTCTCCGTGCCTCCGTGGTGAAAAAACTTAGTGAAAACTCTCCACCACCATAGCAATCCCCTGGCCGCCGCCAATACACGCCGTCGCCAGCCCATACTTCTTCTTCCGCCGCCGCAACTCATATAGCAGCGTAATCACCAGCCGCGTCCCGGTCGCTCCCAGCGGATGCCCAAGCGCGATCGCTCCGCCGTTCACGTTCACTTTTTCGCGATCGAGTCCTAGTTCTTTCTCCACCGCCAGATACTGCGCCGCGAACGCTTCGTTCACTTCAATCAGATCGATGTAATCGAGCGTCAGCCCCGCCCGTTGCAGCGCAATCTTCGTTGCCGGCACCGGACCGCTCCCCATGATCTTCGGCTCGACGCCAGCAATTCCCCAATTCACAATCCGTCCCAGCGGACTCAGATTCCTTTTCTGCGCCTGCTCCAGCGACATCACAACCACCGCCGCCCCACCATCCACGATCCCGCTCGCATTCCCCGCCGTCACCGTCCCATTTTTCCCAAACGCGGCGCGCAGCTTCGCCAAGCCGTCCAGCGTTGTTTGAGGACGCCGGTGATCGTCCTCGGTCAGCATCTCTCCCGTCGCCTCGCCCTTCGCATTCCGCAGCGGCACCGGCGTCAGCTCTTCCTGCAAGCGCCCCGCCTTGTAAGCCGCATCGGCTGCCTGCTGTGAGCGCAGCGCGAATTCGTCCTGCGCCTGCCGCGTGATGCCCTGCTGCTCGGCATACAGCTCCGCCGTATTCGCCATATAAAGCCCGCAATAAGTATCGAGCAGCGCCACCATGAGCGAATCTTCGAGCTTTCCGCCCGCAGCCAGCGTGAATCCATCGCGCCCTCGGATCGAAAACGGCGCCTGCGACATCGATTCCATCCCGCCCGCCAGCACCACCTTCGCTTCGTCGGTCTGGATCATCTGCGCCGCGCTGACGATCGCCTGCATTCCCGACCCACACAGCCGATTCACCGTCAGCGCCGGAGTCTCAATCGGCAAGCCCGCCCGCAATGCCGCGTGCCGCGCTCCATACAGCGCGTCGCCCGAAGTCTGCTGCGCGTTGCCGAACACGGCATGATCGAACTCTTTCGCCTCGATCCCCGCCCGCTCGATCGCCGCCTTCGCCGCCACCGCGCCCAGTTCCTGCGCCGTGTAATCTTTGATCTTCCCGCAATAGCGTCCAAAGGGCGTGCGCGCCCCACTGACAATGGCAATATCTCCAGGTTTCAACATGGGGTACCAACTTGTATAGAAGAGTGCGCTGGCCTAAGGCCAACCTGTGAGTTTAACAGCAGGAAAAGAACATCACCACAGACAGGAGAGGCAGTCGTTGGTCGTCGGTCGTTAGTCGTTCGCGGAAACAGCCCCGGAGGGGCGAACCAGCTTAGCCCAGCGCTTCAGCGCTGGGAAAACTGCTGGCTTGCCGTTTGACCCCTGTTTTCTTCGGCCTATAAGATGAAGGCAGCATTCCTTTGCTGGCGAAACTGCCGGGCTATGCCCGGATGGACGGCGTGGGGTGTGTCTGTCCCTACGCGCGACCGCACTAGCACCTACCATGCCGCACGAATTGCCGAAAGCTTACGAACCGGGCGCGATTGAAACGCGCTGGGCCGAGTATTGGGTCCGGGAAAAACTGTTTCACGTGGAGACGCCGGCGCCTGGAGATTCGCGTCCCGTGTTCACGCTGCTCTTGCCGCCTCCGAATGTAACCGGGCGGCTGCACATGGGGCACATGCTGAACCAGACGCAGATGGATATTCTCGTGCGCTGGCATCGCATGCGTGGGTTCATCACGCTTTGGCTGCCGGGCACGGATCATGCCGGCATCGCGACGCAGATGATGGTCGAGCGCCAGTTGGCCAGCGAGGGCAAGAAGCGGCGCGACCTGGGGCGCGAGAAGTTCATCGAGCGGGTGTGGGAATGGAAGCGGCACTATGGCGGCGCGATCCTCGACCAGATGAAGCGGCTGGGCGCGTCGGTGGATTGGGGCCGCGAATACTTCACCATGGACGAGAAGCTTTCGCGCGCGGTGCGCGAGGTGTTCGTCCGGCTGTATGAGGAGGAATTGATTTATCGCGGGAAATACATCGTGAACTGGTGTCCGCGATGCGAGACGGCGATTTCCGATCTCGAGGTGAAGCACGAAGACGTGGCGGGGAAGCTTTGGGAGATCCGGTATCCCGTCATTGGAACTGGAACGAAAGAATTTATCACCGTAGCGACGACGCGTCCGGAGACGATGCTGGGCGATACGGCGGTCGCGGTGAACGCGGCCGATGAGCGTTACACGCACTTGCACGGGAAGAAAGTACTGCTGCCGCTGATGAAGCGGGAGATCCCCATCATCCTTGATGAGATTGCTAAGCCGGAATTTGGCACGGGCGCGGTGAAGATCACTCCGGCACATGATCCGAATGACTTCGAAGCGGGGAAGCGGCACAATCTGCCGCAGATCGACGTGATGGATATGCACGCGCGCATGAACGAAAACGCGGGGCCTTATAAGGGGCTGGATCGTTACGAGGCGCGCGAGGCGGTGCTGGCGGATTTGAAGGAACAGGGCTTCCTGGTCGCCGAAAAAGATTACACGTTGCCGCTGGGGAGGTGCGACCGGTGCGGCACGGTGGTGGAACCGCGGCTGTCGGAGCAGTGGTTCGTGAAGATTGAGCCGCTGGCGAAGAAGGCGATCACGGCGGTGGAATCGGGCGAGATCACGATCACGCCGGAGAATTACAAGCAGATTTATTTGAACTGGATGTACAACATCCACGACTGGTGCGTCTCGCGGCAGTTGTGGTGGGGGCATCGGATTCCGGCCTGGACCTGCGGCAGTTGTGGGGAGGTGACGGTCGCGCGGGATACGCCGGCGCAATGCCCGAAATGCGGCGGCCCGAAGCTGGAACAGATCACGGACGTGCTCGACACCTGGTTCTCATCGGGCCTGCTGCCGTTCACTACGCTGGGCTGGCCGGAGAAGACGCGCGATGCGCAGGTGTTCTATCCGACGACGCTGCTGATTACGGCGTACGAGATCCTATTCTTCTGGGTGGCGCGCATGATCATGTTTGGCTGCCACTTCATGGAGGGGCACGAGCAGGATGCGGCGGTCAAGAAGGCGAGCGGCTGGGCCGGGAAGAAGAACGATAGCGTGCCGTTCCGCAATGTCTATATCCATGCGCTGGTGCGCGATGCCGAGCGGCAGAAGATGTCGAAGACGAAAGGGAACGTGATCGATCCGTTGGAGATTATCGACCGCTTTGGGACGGACGCTACGCGGTTCACGCTGGCGGCGATGGCGGCTCCGGGGACGGATATTGCGTTCAGCGAGAGCCGCACGGCGGGCTATCGGAATTTTGCCAACAAGATATGGAATGCGGCGCGGTTCATGTTCATGAATGTGGATCGGATCGAGCCGGGCCTGCGGCCGACTCGTGTGGGCGCGGGCGACTCGCCCGCGCAATCTGGTGGCATTCTGGGTTTCCGCGCCGAAACGCTTGAGGACCGCTGGATTCTTTCGCGCTTCAATCGGGCTACTCGGGACGTGAATGACGCGATCGGGACTTACCGGTTTCATGAAGCGGCGAACCGGATCTACGATTTTTTTTGGGGCGAGTTTTGCGATTGGTACATTGAGCTGATCAAGCCTCGGCTGGCAGAGAGTGCCGACGCCAAGACGGCGCGGGCGGCGTGCGCGAATCTGATGAATCTGTTCGACGCTTCGCTGCGACTGCTCCATCCCGTGATGCCGTTTATCACGGAGGAAATCTGGCATGCGATCTACGACGGCACGCCTCCGCTGAAGTCGATTGCGCTGGCGGCGTATCCGGCGGCTAATGAGAAGCAGATTGATCTGGGCGCGGAGACGGAGATGGCCATTCTGCAGGACCTGATCGTCAGCGTGCGCAATCTGCGGGCGGAATTGAAAGTCGAGCCTAAGGTCAAAGTGCCGATCGAGGTGTTTGCCCACGAACCGGAGATCCGCGCGATGCTCGAAAAGAATCTCGGCGCGGTTCTGCTCGATCGTCCGGCGAATGTGGAGAAGATCACGTTTGTGGAAAGCTCGCTGGCGAATTTGCCGGGCGCACGCAGCACGTCGCGCTTCGATGTGCATGCGATATACGAAAAAAAGATTGACGTCGCTGCCGAGCGCGAGCGTCTGACGAAAGAACTGGAAAAGATCGAGAAAGAGCAGGTCAACGGGCAGCGGCAGCTTTCCAACGAGCAGTTCTTGGCGAAGGCTCCGGCGAAAGTAGTGGAGGGGCTGAAGACGCGAGCGGAAGAACTGAGGGTGCTGCGGGAGAAGACGCTGGCGAAATTGAAGGAGCTTGCGTAGGGCGGCTGTCCCTACGCGAACATGGACTGGAATTCACGACGCATTACCGCGATTATCGAGAACGCGCTGAACGAAGATCGGGCGACGCGCGATGCGACCAGCTATGCCTGCATCGATCCCAACCAGCGTGCTTCGGCGACGATTATCGCCAAGCAGGAGTGCATTCTCGCCGGGCTCGGATGTGTTCCGCGGATTCTTGACGTCTATGCGGCGCTGGACGGGGCGGTCACTTCGCATTACGAGGTGACGAGCCATCCTTCGATTTTTGATGGCATCCGCGTGAACCCGGGACAGCAGATCGCGGTGATCCGGCATAACGCGCGGGTGATTCTGTCGTGCGAGCGGGTGATCCTGAATTTTCTGCAGCGCATGGCTGGAATCGCGACCACGACCCGCAAGTTTGTCGATGCGGTGGAGGGTACCCGGGTGCGGATTCTCGACACGCGCAAGACGGCGCCGGGGCTGCGCGTGATTGACAAGTACGCGGTGCGCCGCGGTGGGGGACAGAATCACCGGCTGGATCTTTCCGACGGCGTGCTGATCAAGAGCAATCACATTGCGCTGGCCGGGGGCGCGATTCCGGCGCTGGAGCGCGCCGTCCGCAATCGCCGCGGCAACCAGCCGATCGAGATTGAAGTGCGGTCGCTCGAAGAACTGCAGCAGGCGCTGGAGCACGGGGCGGAGGCGATTCTGCTCGACAATATGAGCGTTGAGGATGTGCGCAAGGCGGTCGAGATTTGTTCGCGCCATTCGCGGCGCATTCCGCTTGAGTGCGCGGGCGGAATCAATCTGGAGAACGTGCGGTCGTACGCGGAGACGGGCGTGGATTTCATCTCGGTGGGGGCGCTGACAACTTCATCGACAGCGGTGGATATGAGTTTGCGGGTGGGACCAGCGTGAGAGCCAGTCGTTGGTCGTCAGTCGTCAGTCGTTCGGGGGTCTGGATCATCTACGGCTTCGATTGCTAACGACCGACGACCGACGACTGCCCCAACGACCGGCGACTGTTTATAATTCCCTCCATCTCCACTTCCACGAAAACTCGCAGCTTGCCGTCCGTGCACAAGGCGACAGACGTTCGCCTGGGCCGCATCGTGCGCCTGCTCATGAGCCACGCTACCGTTGTCGTCAGCGGCACCAAGATTGCCGAAGAGATCGGGACGAGCCGGTCGGAAGTTTGGCGGCTGATTCAGCAACTGCGCGCCTTGGGCGTGGATGCCGCTGGACATCCGGCGACGGGCTATCAGCTGCGCGCGGTTCCAGACTTGCTACTGCCGGAGATGCTGGCGCCGTCGTTGAAGGGGACGGTTTTCGGCGGGGCGAGAGCTGGATCCATGAATGCTTTTCCGCTTGGAAGGCGTGTCCCTCAGGGGCTAAAGCCCGCATTCCTCCAGACCGAAGACGGCACGGCTGAAGCCGTGCCCTACCCAAAACCGAGTCATGAAACCGGCGCCAAGCAGATCCATCACTATTACAAAATCGCCTCGACCAATTCGGAGGCCATGCGATGCGCGGCGGAGGGCGCGCCAGAAGGGAGCGTATTTCTTGCAGAAGAACAGCTGGCCGGGCGGGGACGTGGCGCGCACAGCTGGCATTCGGCGCGGTCGGCAGGCATCTACTGCTCGGTGATCTTGCGTCCGGCGATGCCGCCGTCGGAAGCGCTGATTTTTTCGCTGGCTGTGGGGCTGGCGATTCGCGCAGCGGTTGTGGAGATTGCGCCGCAGCTTCTGGTGGATCTGAAATGGCCGAACGACATGCTGCTTGGCGGCAAGAAGTTCTGCGGCATTCTCACGGAGATGAATGCCGAGGCCACGCGAGTGCGCCATCTGGCGGTGGGGGTCGGGATCAACGTGAACCAGGCGAAATTTCCGGCTGAGCTGCGGGAAATTGCGACTTCATTGAAGATCGAGACCGGCACGGAATGGTCGCGCGTCGAGCTCTGCGCCGCTTTGCTAAAATCGCTCGACCGGGAGTATCGCAGCTTTGTTGAGGATGCGGGAGCGCGAGATGCGATCCTGCGCCGGTTCGAGGAGAGCTCTTCATCGGTGCGCGGCAGAAAAGTGAGCATCGAGGAGAACGGCGGCCTGGCGGGCGTTACCGAGGGATTAGATGAGCGCGGGTTCTTGCGAGTGAGAACGGCGGAGGGGTTGCGGACGGTGGTGAGTGGAACGGTGAGGGTCATGGGCAATTTGTAATTTGTAATTGGTAATTTAAGAGCGGCGGCTTTTCCAATTACAAATTAGAAATTACCAATTACAAATTCTCGTGCGACTATGCTTCTAGTCATTGATGTCGGGAATACGCATACGGTGCTGGGCGTTTTTGCGCAGGTGGCGCACCGCCCGGGCGAGGATGTGACCGGCACGGAAGCGGCGCGTTACGAGCGGCTGGTTGCGAACTGGCGCGTAGGCTCGCATCTGACCCGCACGGTCGACGAGTACGGGGTGATCTTCCGCAACCTTTTCTCGATGGACAACCTGGAAGTTTCAGCCGTGGATGGGATCGTGATTTCATCGGTGGTGCCGCCGCTCGATTCGGTGCTGCGGCAAGTGTGTGAGCGCTATTTCAACACCAAGCCGCTGTTCATCGAGCCGGGCGTGAAGACGGGCATGCAGGTGCTTTACGACAATCCCGCGGAAGTGGGCGCGGACCGGATCGTGAACGCGGTGGCGGCGTTTGAGAAATATGGTGGGCCGTGCGTGATTGTGGACTTCGGCACGGCAACGACTTTCGACTGCGTTTCCAAAAAGGGCGAGTACATGGGCGGCGTGATTTGTCCGGGGATTGGGATTTCGGCGGACGCGCTGTTTCAGCGCACGGCGCGGCTGCCGCGAGTGGAGATTCGCAAGCCGACGCGGGTGATCGGATCGAATACGGTGGGCAGTTTGCAGTCGGGGCTTTACTACGGCTATCTCGGGCTGGTCGACGGCATCCTGGAGCGGTTGGTGGATGAGATGGGCGCGGAGACGCGCGTGATTGCAACGGGCGGATTGGGATCGCTGATTGGCACAGCTTCACACTTCATTAAAGATGTGGACGAGCTTCTCACCCTGGAGGGGCTGCGCATCATATGGGATCGGAACCAGTCGTCCTCCTTCCGCCGCGAAGGCGCGCCGAAAGCTGCAAAGAAGCCGGCGGCGCCTAAAACGAGGTGAGAGGTCAGATTGCAGAGGTTAGAACCAGGGTTTCACCTCTGCAATCTGACCTCTGACCTTTGACCTCTCCAGAAACCTGTCGTGGAAAATTACTTCAACTACTTCACCGAAATCGAAGAGCACTTTCAGCGGCGGCGAGGCGGAATTCTGCTGCTTTCGACGCTCGATTGGGCTCTGATCGAGACCTGGAAAAATGCGGGCGTGCCGCTGGAGGCCGTGCTTCGCGGAGTGGATGACGCGTTTGACAAGTACGATCAGCGTCCGTCGAAATCGAAGAAGGTGAATAGCCTGGCGTACTGCTCGCAGTCCGTGCTGGCGGCGGCGGAAGATATGAAGGAAGCGGCGGTGGGTGCGGCCGGGGAAGAAAAAGCTCGGCCAGAGCCTGGATTCGAAGCGGCGCAGATTGCAGCGTTCTTGCGCGAGAACGCCGACAAGCTCGAAAAAGCGAAGCTGCCGGAGCGCGCGGGATTCGAGACTGGAGCCCTGGCACGGGAAGAAGCAGGTTCGCTACGTGAGATGGCCGAGGCCATCGAGCGCACCGGAAAGCTTCCGCAGCTGGAAGATCTGGAGCGGCGGCTGACGGTGCTGGAAGAAAAACTTTTCGCGGTGCTGATGGCGGCGACTCCGGATGAAGATCTGGTGAATGTTCGCGCGGAGGCGGATCGAGACATTGCTCCCTATCGGCGGAACATGACGGCGTCGCAGATTGAACAGTTGCACAAACAGTACGTGCATAAGCGGCTGCTGGAGCGGTGCGGCGTGCCGCGTCTGAGTTTGTTTTATATGCACTAGATCGCATCGCTACACGTCAAACAGCATGCTTCTTTCCATCGAAAAATTGATTTACGGCGGTGACGGGTTGGCGCGGACGCCGGCTGGTGCGGACGGGCGCAGCATGGCCGTGTTTGTGCCGTTTGTGCTGCCGGGGGAGCGGGTCGAAGCGGAAATCCGGCAAGAGAAGCCGGGGGTCGCGCGCGGGTCGGTGGCGCAGTTGATCGAAGCGTCGCCCGATCGCGTCGAAGCTCGCTGTCCTTACTTCCGGCAATGCGGCGGATGCCATTACCAGCACATTCCCTACGATCGTCAACTGGAGTTCAAGGCTGTAATTCTGCGCGAGACGCTGCAGCGGATTGCGAAAATCGAGCTGAAAACTGAGATTCGGCTGCATGCTTCTCCTCCGTGGAACTACCGCAACCGGACGCGGCTGCAGGTGCAGACTGCGCCGGAATTCGCGCTGGGGTACTACCGGATTGGCTCGCACGCATTTCTTCCAGTCGGCGAATGTCCGATCAGCTCGCCGCTGCTCAATCGGGTGATGACGCGGCTGCTTGATCTCGGCGGATTGAATTGCCCGGCAGCAGTCGAAGAGATTGAGCTGTTCGCGGATGCGGCGGATGAGCGTTTGCTGGCCTGGGCATTCTGCGCGCGTGAGGCTGAGCGGAGAGATCTGTTGCGCTGGGCGGAGACGCTCGAGCGCGAGTTGCCGGAAATCAGCGGCGTGACGTTTTTCTCTTCGCGGCGCCGATCTTCGCAGCGCCGATCTTCGGAGGAGCGAATAGAAGATGAAGCGCCGATCGACCCGAAATCGTTGGCGCAATCGGGCGCGAAGGCAATTCGCTATCGAACCAAGAACCACGAGTACCGGGTCAGCGCGGGAGCCTTCTTCCAGGTGAATCGTTATCTGGTGGACGAACTGGTTTCAGTCGTGACCGGCAATGCGCGCGGGGACATCGCCCTTGACCTGTATGCCGGAGTGGGGCTGTTTTCGGCGGCTTTGGCGCCGAGTTTTCATCACATTTTTGCTGTAGAGGCGTCACAGACATCGCATGCCGACTTTGTGCAGAATGTGCCTGCGAACGTGAAAGCGGTCGGCGCGCGAACCGAGGATTACCTGATGAGCGATTACCTGAGCGGCCGGCCGGTGCGAAAAAGTCCCGACTTGGTCGTCCTGGACCCTCCCCGCACCGGCGCCGGCAAGGCGGTGACTCGTTCTCTGGTGGAACTTGGAGCGCCCCGCGTCCGATATGTTTCGTGTGATCCGGCGACGCTGGCCAGGGACCTCGCCCCCCTACTGGCGGCCGGCTACCACATCGAGGAAGCACACTTATTCGATCTGTTCCCTGGAACGTTTCACATCGAATCGGTGATGCTGCTGGCGCGCTGACCGCTTTCACGTCGCCCAGTTCCTCCTGGAAGACGGGTGGCCGAGGGCCCTGGCAAAACATGCGCCGGGGCCCCGCTCGTCCTCCCATTTTGTTCGTGTGGGGACGGGCGCCCCCGCCCGTCCAAGCCGAGCGCAGCTCGGCAGCTGCCCGTGGTCACAGCAACTCTGATTCGCGATAGCCCGGGCAGCAGGCCAAGGGCTCTATTTTCTCCACGATTTTCTCGACCAGAGATCAAATGCACCGGAGATCAAAACCATGACGCACGACCGGAAGCCGCCACGGCAGCCGTTGTTCTGGGCGGCGTTGGCATTTTCGCTCGGTCTGTGGACGGGCGTACGCGCCTGGCGGCCGCCGTCGTGGTGGGTGATCGCGGTCGTGGCCTTCGTTTTCGCGGCTTCATGGTTTCTTCCGAAGCGCGCCTGGCTGGCCAAGGCGCTCTCTTTGGGCGCGTGGGTTCTGCTGGGCGCTTTTCTGATTCAGATTCGCGGTCAGCGGCCCGACGAACTTCAGCAGGATGACGCTCGGATTCTTGCCCTGGCAGATGGCCGTGCCGTCACGCTCACGGCGCGGGTGATACGGGAGGGATATGCGCGTGACGCGGGGCCGCGGTCAATTCGTGAATCCATTGATGTGGAGACGGAAGAGATCGCAAGCCAGGGCGGAAGCTGGCCTGTGCGGGCCGGAGTGCGGCTGACGATTTACGAGAAAGTGGAAGATCGGGCGATCGGGCCATCGGGTGATCGGGTGATCTTAGATGACCCGATGACCCGATCACCCGATGACCCGATCCCACTTACTTATGGCACGCGGCTGCGCATTCGCGCGAAGCTCCATCCGGCGCGCAATTACCGCAATCCCGGAGCCTTCGATTATGAAGGCTATCTGCGCGACAACGGCATCAGCGTGCTGGGGTCGGCGGAGGCAACGGACATCGCGCGGCTCCCTGGGTTTTCTGGCAGCCGGATTCAACTCTGGCGGACGCGCGTCCATTCGAGCATCGTGGCCAAGATTCACCAGTTGTGGCCCGCGTCTCAGGCCTCGCTCATGGACGCCATGGTTCTCGGCGAAGAATCGTTTTTGCGCAACGCGACGCGCACCGAGTACCAGCGTTCGGGTACTTATCACGTGCTGGTTGTTTCCGGAATGAACCTGAGCATACTGGCGTTCGCCATTTTTTGGGCGCTGCGGCAGTTTCGCGTGGACCCCGCGGTGGCGGCCATCACCACGGTCGTGGTCTCGTTCGCATATGCGTTCGTGGTGGGGGTCGGTCCACCGGTGTGGCGCGCCGCGCTGATGCTGGCGACATATTTAGGCGCGCGTCTGCTGTATCGCGAACGCAACATGATGAACGCGATTGGCGCGGCGGCGCTGGGAGTTCTGATTGTCGATCCACATGCCCTGTTTGGCGCCAGCTTTCAGCTGACGTTTCTTGCGGTCTTCATCATCGCGGGCATCGGTTCGCCGATTCTCGAGCGGACAACGCTGCCCTACGCGCGCGGTTTGCGGCTGTTGCGAGCTGCCAGCTACGATTTGCACGTCGCGCCCGATGTCGCGCAGTTCCGTCTCGATCTGCGGCTGATCGGATCGCGGTTGAAGCGATTCATCGGCGACCGCCTCAGCCTGGCGCTGCCCGCGATCTTGATGCGGGTTGCAATTGGCCTGAGCGGATTGATCTTCATCTCGGCGCTGATGCAGGCCGGACTGGCGCTGCTCATGGCGTATCACTTTCATCGCGCGACCACCATGGGAATGCCAGCCAACCTGGCGGTGATTCCGCTCACCCAGGTGCTGATGCCCGCCGCCGCCGCCGCCGTCGGCTTGGGATACATCTCGACCGCGCTGGCCAAGCCCGCAGTTTGGATTTCCGGGCTCGCGCTTGAGGGCATCGCTGGGACGGTGCACTGGCTGGGCGGCGCGCAGGTCGCGGGCGCCTCGACTTTCGTAACGACGATCGCTGATCTGCGGGTGGCCATGCCATCGCTCACGATGATCCTGGCCTCGATCGCCGCGCTGGCGCTCGCCATGCTGGCGGCGCAGTTCCGTCGCACGCGCCTGGCAGCTTTCGCTTCCATAGTGTTGCTCTTCGGCGTTGCGGGCTGGATTGCGTTTGTCCCATCTCGCCCTCACCTTCGCGCTGGCGTGATGGAGATGACGACCATTGACGTTGGACAAGGCGATTCTATTCTGCTGGTCACGCCCGAGGGCCGCGCCCTGCTCATTGATGCCGGAGGCCTGCCGCAGTGGATGCATTCGGACTTTGATCTTGGCGAACAGGTGGTCTCTTCTTATCTTTGGAATCGAGGGATCGATCGTCTCGACGTGGTCGTGATCACGCATCCTCACGCCGACCACCTCGGCGGGATGCCCGCGGTGATTGCAAATTTTCACCCGCGAGAACTCTGGCTGAGTATCGACAAGCCCGTGGGCCAATTAGTGCCGATCGTTGCGCAGGCCGAGAGAGCGGGGATGAAAGTCTCGGTCAAAAAAGAAGGCGATGAATTCGATTATGGGGGAGCGCATTTCCACATGCTCGCCCCCGGACGCGATCAAATCACCGGGTTGATGCGGCCGAACGACGATTGCCTGGTGCTTACGGCCACTTTCGGCGGGACGACCGCTTTGCTCGAGGGAGACGCGGAACGTCCGGCGGAACGGCGCGTCGTCGAAGAGCATCCGGAGGCGATGCTGCTGAAGGTGGCGCATCATGGAAGCGCGAGCGGAACTTCTGCCGATCTGCTCTCGACCGTTCATCCGCGCTATGCCGTCATTTCTGTCGGCGCGCGAAATGTGTACGGACATCCCCGGCGCGAAGTACTGGAGCGGCTACAACAGGCTGGAGTGAAAACCTACCGCACCGACGAGGAGGGCGCGGTCAGCTTTTACCTGGACGGCAAGTCCGTGACTCCGGACGTCGCGCTCATCCACTGATTTTCATCTGGCAGGCTGCGGGAAAACTGGATTCTTCGTCGCCTTCCCCCGCCTCGTCGTTTTCTCCCCGGAAAAGCTATAATCCTCCCTTTGCCGTGCGTATCCTTCTTCTCAGCGACATTCACAGCAACCTCGAAGCGCTGGACGCTTGTCTGGCAGCCGCTCCCGCCTACGACCTCGTCGTCAATCTCGGAGACACCGTCGGCTACGGCGGCAATCCCAACGAAGTCATTGCCAAGGCACAATCTCTCGGACGCGTCTTCGTCCGCGGCAATCACGACCGAGCCGTCTGCGGCCTCATGACCCTCGACGATTTCAACCCCGTCGCCGGACTCGCTACTCTCTGGACGCGCGACCAGCTCACCCCGGAAAATCTCGAATGGCTTCGCTCGCTGCCGCAGGGTCCCGTCCATATCGACGAACTTCCCGGCATCCAGTTCGTCCACGGCTCCTCGCTCGACGAAGATGAATACACGGTCAGCGCCAGCGACGCCATCGCACCACTCATCACCAACCCCGCCCCCATCACGTTCTTCGGACACACTCACCTGCAGGGCGGCTTCGTGCTCTCGGGCGCGGTCAGCGAGGCCTACCGCCCCGGTTATCGCACCGTAGGCCAGCCCGAGACCTCCGACTGGCCGCTCCGCAAAAATCGCCGCTATCTCATCAATCCCGGCTCCGTCGGCCAGCCCCGCGATGGCGACTGGCGCGCGGCCTTCGCCCTGTTCGATTCCGACTCCTGGATCGTGACTTTCCATCGCGTGCCCTACAACCTCCGAATAGCCCAGGAAAAGATCATCGCCGCCAACCTGCCGTCGCGCCTAGCCACCAGGCTCGCCGCAGGGAGATAGGACAAAGTTGTTTTGGCAAGGAGAGTGACGGACGGTGGACAAATGATGAGCCTGCCTGACAACCGGGCGAAAGTCGCGACCGCGAGAGTGGCGTTGCTCTTTTGCATTTTTTTTCTGATTGCGTGCGGCCTGGGCTACCCGGTCCTCAACCGATTCGACCCGCGCCAGACGCCGGGGCTCTCCGACGTAAAAAACTATGCATCGCTCGTGACCGGAACGGCTATGGTTGACGCCGGAGACATGCGCTTCCGCCGCTTCCGCGTGCTGGTCCCGTGGCTCGCCAGGCCTTTCTACTGGCTCGCGCGTGGACGATTCGGAACCTGGGATCCGGTGATGTTCGGACTTCTCGTTGCCGACTCTCTGTTCGTTGCCGGAACCGCCGTGCTCATTGTCATTCTTGGGAACCGGCAGCTGGGTAGTTCCGCAGCAGGCCTGGTGGGTGCATTGCTCTATCTGGTCAACTTCGCCGTCCCGAATCTTCGCCTGGTTGGGCTGGTGGACGCCGGTGAAGGCTTCTTCCTGCTGGCACTTCTCTGGAGTTTGTCGGAGTTTGAACTGTGGGTCTTGCCCGTGATCGCCGTGCTGGGAGCACTGACGAAAGAATCGTTCATCCCCTTCAGCATCGTGTTCATGTCAGCGTGGTGGGTTTCAACCCGGCCCGACCGAAATGACAATCGAAAACATTTCCCGGACGCAGCCTGGATCCTGGTCAGTTGGGTGCTAAGTTTTGCCGCAATGATCGGCCTGCAATGGTCGATCACCGGAAGGTATGTAAGTCCGCTGCAGTTTGGTTTCGCTCTTCATCGCGGCGGCGGCTACCACTTCGCAGTTTCCCTGCATGATCGAAATCTCTGGTACATCTTTTTGTGGCTATTGCCCACCGCAATCCCGAACCTGAAGCGCTTTCCAAAATCGTGGCTCATTCCAGTCGGCGCGACCTGCGCCATGGCATTTGTGCTGGATGCGTATTTTGGGGGAGCGCCGGCAGCCGGGTCGGCTTGGGGCCGAGCGCTCTTCAGCATCGCCGGTCCGGTGCTCAGCCTGTCGTCCGCCTTACTCCTGCTGCGGATGCCGGCCGAATCCGCTTTCCGATCATAGTTTTTCCGATCATAGTTCGTGATTGCCTACGATAGCGGCGCAAATGCCTCCGAGACGAGGCGCCCGCAGTCCGTCGCTGCGGCTTTGAAAATACTTTTGTTCCGCTGCCTCCGAGCTCAAGAACGAGATTGCCGAAAACCCCAGAGCGCGAAGATCACGCAGCAGCGCCTGCGGGTCGAAGTGCGTCTGCCAAGGTTCACCCAAGGAGCCCGCCCTGTTCGCTAAAGTTGCGCGGTGTTCGGCATCAATGCCGGAGAGCGAGGATTCCGGCAGGGAAAAACTAAAAACAATCTCGCTGCTCGCGGGGGAAGCCGCGACCATCTGGAAGACTGCGCCCGCCGCTTCCCGAGTCAGGTAAAGCAACACGCCCAGGCAGGAAAAGAAAGCGGGCTCGGAGAAGTTGAGAGTGCTGGTTTGTAACCCTTCGCGCAACGAGACCAATTCGAAATCAATGGCCACGAATTCCAGATTCGCAGGAATGGGAATACCAGCCGACTGTAATCTCTGGCGCTTGTCCTCTTGTGTGGCTCGATGATCGACTTCGTAAATACGCAAGCTGCGCGCCCAGCCGGGCTGGCGATACGCAAATGTATCGAACCCCGCACCGAGGATCACGCACTGACGCACGCCCCGTTCTACTGCCTGGGCCATGCGTTCTTCCGCATAGCGGCTTCGCAGAACCACGTGGGAGCGCAATCCTCTAGCCAAGGGATCGTGAGTGCGCGCAGGATTCGATTGAATCTGCTGGAGCGCATCCGCGTCCAGCAAGCGGGCGGCTATCGGATCGTCAAGTATCTTGGGTTCGCCGTCCATAAGTTGGTGAACTGCTCGAGATGCGACGACACTAAGAGCAGTCCGGCTGGGGTTACGTTGTGGTCCGGCATGGTTTGAGTTTATGGGCAACGCGCGTCACTTTCAATACTTCCACTAACTTCCACTCTATACTTCCGCCGACTCCCGTTCCTGGCGCGCGTTCCACAGCGGCGCAAGAATACTCGATTTCAGAACTTCCGACTCGGCCCTCACCCAGTCTTCCAGCTCTTGTCCTTCGACCTGTCCGCGCTCATCGTAAAGCTGGCGCGCGCGCAGCCGTATTTTTCTCTCCAGCAATTCCATCATCAGTTTCTGCCGTTCGCGAGTTCTGGTTACGCTGTCCACTGCTAACACCCCACAATTCATTAGTCTACAAATATTGTAAGCGGCGAACTGTTAAAGGGTCATGAAGAGGGAGGTTACTAAAGGGACGTTACATTGGCCGTGTCTTGCCCTGCCGCTGATTCCATGTGCTCTCCACAATTGTGCAAACAATTGCCCCTACCCCCCGCCAAGCCCCGTAAGCCGCCATTTCACACCGGCAAAGTTTGGTACCGGGCTTGCTCTTATTCTGTTTGGAGGAGCCCACATCCGCAGCCTCGACCGCGGATGATCCCTCGCTTTCTCCGCAATCGGGAGATACTGCGATGAAAAAAATACTGTTCGTACTCTGCCTGCTTTCCACCGCCGCGGCATTTGCGCAGAATAACATCGGCGCGAACAGTCTCAGCAATCAAACACAGGTCTACCAGTTTCAGAGTCATACGGAACACGCAGGTTATGTGCCCATGTCTCAGGAACGGAGCGTCCTCGCCGCCACGAGTTACACTTCCGCCCAGGGAGAGCGGCGGGCTTCGGATTTCCCGCAGGCAGAGACCGTTTCTCTCGGCGCCTTTGCCCGCGAATTCAGGCAGCAGCACGCCCACGTGAGAAAAGCCCGCGTCGTGTGGATAAACCAGTAGTGGGTGGCGCGAAGACTATTGTCCGCGTGATCTCGAGCTGCAATCTCAAAGTGAAAAGCCCGCCGTTTTATGCGCGGGCTTGGCGCGACGCCGAAAAACTTCGCGCCCCGCTACCTGCGAAACATCAGTTCCCATCGGACCTTCTGGTAGCGTCCGGCCGGCAGCAAGTCAACCTGCAAACGGATGAGACCGGACGCTTCCGCTAACATCCCGCAGCATTGCACAGCGCCACGATGTTGCCGGATGTGAACCGTGGCCCGTTGAACGTCTTCCCGAAAGTCCCCGTACAGCTTTGACTGTCGTAGCCATGCACCGTCGCATCCACCCAGTCACCGCCCCGGTAGCTCATAACCCACGGCCCGCCGCTCGACCCGTAGGTCATCGAGCAGCCCATGTTCAGCACGTCGTCGCCGCCGCAGGAACTGTCCGGGCTGAAAGTCTCCGCCGTGCACAGCTCAAGCGTCTGCGCGTTCCCCAGGTTCCCGGGATACCCCATCGCATGCAGTTCCTCGTCGCTTCCCCAATCCCACGCTCGGCCCAGCCAGCCCGTGTAGTAGGTGACGCCGTGACCCGCCGAATCGTTTTGCAGGTTGATAAGGCACACATCCGACGGAATGTCGCCGTTATTGACCCAACTGGTCAGGGTGGTGGCAGCGCTCCAGTCGAAGGTGCCGAAGGGCGCGTTCCCGTTGTCATACGCCGGCACGAAACTCCAGCCGCCAATCCAGTTGTTGTTGGTGCGGTCATAGCAGCAATGCCCCGCGGTCACGATCACATTGTTGCCGCTGATCACCGAGGCGGTACACGATCCCTCATTGTTAAACAACCGCCCAATGGCTGCCGAAGGGGCGTCCGGGTTAACGCTCGGACAACTCTCGCAGTACTGCGTGAACACGTCCGGCGACCCGGCCGTGAGCACCAGTTTCCCGTTCAGGTCCTCCCGTAGCATACCCATCGTGTGGCGGGTAGCGGGTTCGCTGATGCGTTTCCAATCTTCCGGATGCAGTCTCTGCGCCTCCCGCTTCGCGTTCGGGTTCCGAGGCCCACCCTTGGCAGACTTCGGCTCCCTCTTCTTAGCCAACTCTTCTTCCTCTTTGCTCACTTTTGCCCGCGGCGTGGGTTTCCCGATAGTCGCGTTCCAATCCAGCGGTTTCGCCTGCAGACGTCCTTCACGCGTCTTGAACTTCTGGGCGTCTTTGTCGGCTTGCGCCTTCACCGATTCCCGGCGCAAGGAGGTTGTCACCCCTGGGTTCTTTTCTGATTCCTGGGCAAGGCCATAGACCGTGGTCAGCGCTCCCACAGCGACCACCAGCCACCACTCGAACCAGCGTCTGCAGCTATGCAACTTGATCTTGTTTTCGAAAGCCATTGTGAACTCCTTTTCTTGGATGCATTCGGCACGCCCTGAGGCGCTGCGGCGGCGTTTCGGTGCATTGGCCGGAGGCAGGCCCTGCAGCATTCCTCATCCCATCCGTAAGCATAGTGATATCCGGGCAGTTTTCGTTACAGGCTGCGCGCCCGCATGGAGCGGGGAGCTTGAAATGTGGAAACTTGAAATAGATTCCGCCCCTCACAAACGATTGCACTCCGATCCTCTCAAGAAAAAGTAAAGCCACAAAATGCTAACCTATGAGAAATTCAATGACCGTCCTGGAATTCACCGCCGTCGTCGCGATCGTCTCCTTCGTCGCGGGACTTCTCGGATCGCTCACCGGCCTCGGTGGTGGCGTCGTGCTCGTGCCCTTGCTCACCATCCTCTTCCACGTGGATATCCGCTACGCCATCGGAGCCTCGCTCGTCTCCGTGATCGCGACATCCTCCGGCGCCGCCGCTTCGTATGTGAAAGAAGGATTCTCCAACATTCGCATCGGCATGTTCTTGGAAATCGCGACCACCTTCGGCGCGTTGCTCGGAGCCTTCCTGGCCACCCGCATCCCGACCAGCATCCTGGCCATCATCTTCGGCGCCGTCCTGCTCTACTCAGCGTATCTTTCCCGCAAGCCGCGCCCGTTGGACCAGCGCAGCCTGCCACCAGATCCGCTCGCCACCCGTCTGCGGATGAACGGCAGTTTCCCCGACCTGGAAGGCCCGCGCAGTTACAACGTCCAGCACGTCCCCACCGGCTTCAGCCTCATGTTCGGCGCCGGCGCGCTCTCCGGATTGCTCGGCATCGGCTCCGGAGCCGTCAAAGTGCTGGCCATGGATCAGGCCATGCGGATTCCCTTCAAAGTTTCCACCACCACCAGCAACTTCATGATCGGTGTAACTGCCGCCGCCAGCGCCGGTGTTTACCTCAGCCGCGGATACGTCGATCCCGGCCTCGCTATGCCTGTCATGCTATGGGTCCTGGCCGGCTCCTTGCTCGGTACCCGCATCCTGGTCAAAGCTGAAACCAAATCGCTCCGCCTCGTTTTCAGCGTGGTGATTCTCGTTCTAGGCCTGCAAATGCTCTACAAAGGATTCTGGGGAAAAATCTGATGCCCACTGCCCAAGCACCCGCTCCACAGCCGCACCAGCCGCAACCGTGGGACGATCACCGCATCGAAGTCATCCTCGGCAACCTGCTTCGCTCCGGAGTCCTGCTCTCGGCCGCCGTCGTTCTCTGGGGAGCGTGTGTCTACCTTTCCCGTCATGCGCACGAGCCCGCCGATTACCGCATCTTTCGCGGCGAGCCTTCCGAATTCCGCACCATCCCCGGAGTCATCCACAGCGTCATCAACGGCCGAGGCCGAGGCTTAATTCAACTCGGATTGCTGCTCCTCATCGCCACCCCCATCGCCCGGGTAGCCTTCTCCATCGTGGGATTCGCCATCGAACGCGATCGCATGTACGTAGCCTTCACCCTGATCGTGCTCGCCATTTTGCTCTACAGCCTCCTCGGCTCCGGCTTGGGCGTGTAAGTCCGCGCCGTTGGCCCAAGTCCTCTCGGTGGGGAGGACGACTTCTCCTCTGGGTACCCAATTGCGGCACCCACCCATGGTGTGACATCGGCAAGGCGGAGGAGTCCTCACGTGAGAATCGAGTCGTCGAGTCGCTTGCGGCGGAAATCGGCGACGTGCTGCACGAACGCGATAATCAGCGGATGCGGGTTGTCCTCGCGCGACGAAAGTTGCGGTTGGAACAACGTTGCGATGTAAAACAAGTGTGCGGGAGATTCGATGGCCCGGCATTCCTCCTTGGAGCCGCGGGCCACGACCGGGAATCCCGCTTCCATAGCCATCCATTCGAACTCAGGGTTCAGTTCATAGTTGCAGAAGAATTCTTCCTCGATTATTTCCTTTCCATAAAACGCCGCGAGGTAGGAGCCGGGACGGAGGCGGATCTGATTAACTTTTCCGGAGAGCTTAGGCGCGTTCGGATCGGGGTTAGGAACCGCGCAGGCGACGGGATAGATGACGATGTTCTTGGCGTGCGGATCTTCTTCGGCGGTGGTGGCGTCGTGGACGCCGAGCACGTTGCGAGCGCACTCGATGAGCGCGTACTGAAATCCTGCGCAGGTGCCGAGAAATGGCCGGTCGTGGACGCGGGCGAACTCGATGCCTTTGAGCATGCCGTCGAAACTTTTGTAGGGGCTGCCCGCCGAGGCCCACAGGCCATCGAAGGAATCGAGCGTGGCGGCGGCTCCGGGCTCGAGGAGCGAAGGCGTCGGAAGCCAGGCCGATTCCACTTTGAGTTGGAGCTTCCGGGCCGCGTGCTGGAGCGAATCGTCGGTCGCGTGATGGGAGCGGAATTCGGGATTGAAGTCGCCGAGAATCCCGATCCGGATGGGTTCGGTCACAAGGGACATTCTAAATTAGCGGTTCACACCTGGCGTTGAGCAGTTAGCTACTGGCTTGTGATCACGCCGTTTCGTTTTGACTTGTCGTCTTAACTCCCTGGCTGCTTGCCCTTCTTGTTTCTTCGTTTTCGTGATGGATTTTCGCGAAAAGAATTGGGGGCGAGCGATGCTCGCCCCCGGGTGGCGTTAGGCTGCGGTTCTTTTGGATCTGCCAGTCCGCGCGGATGTGGTTGCCTGTGCAGCAGGCGTTCCGGTAAGCGCTGCCTCTAACGGGACTCCATCCGGACTGCCAAGTCCGGTGCATGGATCCCATCCCGCGGCCGCGCTAAAGGCGCCGTTGTTGCCTTGAGTTATGTCGTGAAATCCCGAGGCTTCGACGGCTTGCGCGTAGATTAACGGGTTCAGGAAACCGATCGGTTTCCCGATCTGTTGATTGATTCGCGCTACCAGCGCGGCCCATAAAGGAGCTACCGCACTGGTGCCACCAACGACTTCGTTCTCGCCATCGACGAGAATGTTATAGCCGGTGTTGGGGTCGGCATCGCCGGAGACGTCCGGTACGCCTCGTCCGCCACCCTGAACTGTGGGTGCCGGGACATCGAAGCCGTTTTGCCAAGTTGGAAGCGGGAAAACATTGCTCACCCCGCCGCCAGTCGCTCCTCCATTCGGTTGGTCGTTCCAGACTGTTTCGTTGACAATTTGTTCGTTCGAAGCTTGCAGTGTGGTGCCACCGCAGCCAAGTGCGAACGAACTGGAAGCCGGGAAATCAACGTGGTTGTTGCCGTCGTTGACTCCGTCCGAAGAACCATTGTCACCGGAGGCGACGCAGACGGTTACACCCATGGCCGCGGCCGCTTGAAAGGCCTCGTCGAAGTTGGTGAGGGCCTGAGATGTCCATTGCGACTCGGCAGCGCCCCAGCTTATCGAAATGACCGAGGGCTGATTGGTGCTGTCGTGTACGGCGGTGGTGATGGCGTCAAGAAAACCCTGATCTGTGTTCGGGGCAAAATAGACGACGATCTTCGCCGCCGGAGCAATCGCGCCGGCCACTTCAATGTCGAGCATCACCTCGCCGTCCGCGCTGTCCGGAGTGGTGGGGCTATTGGTGCCTCCATCGACGGACACGGAGATGACTTGCGGCTCGTTGATATTGAGTGAGCTGAAATAGTTGCTCAGGTCATCCAGCTGAAAGCCTCCTCCTAACTCAATGATCCCGATACACTGGCCCGTTCCGTCGCCGGCCGGACAGTCATAGATTTGCGCCACTTCATTGGGATCATGCGAGGCGGTGGCGCTGTGAGCCTTAATTCCGGTAGTCGGCGGCAAGCGTCTGAAATGCGGCTCTGCCTGAGGCCGGTTGTCGAGACCAAACACTCCGGTGATGATGTCCGCATAGTCGGCCGGCACGCTGATGGCGCCGACACGGCCGCGGAAATTTCCCTTCGGGTGGCTGTACTCTTTGAGTTCCACGTTGAAGGCTTTTTGGAGATTGCTTACGGTTCCTGACAGCATTACGGTCCGGCGCGCAAGTTCGGTGCCGGTTTCGTGCACCTTGAGGCCGAATTCCTGGGCGAACTTCTTGATTTTCTCGAGATCGGCAGGATCGGCGCCGTGGGTATTCCCGAACTCGGCGCGCGACATGTGCTTGAAACCGGGTTTTTCGAGGGCACTTCTTAATTCTTTATGCTTCGCCTCCGATTTCGGGCGAAGTCGTATGGAGACTTCAATAGTTTGGTCCGGATGCGAATTGTGGATCAAGCGGGCACCACGGACGGGCTGGCGTTCAGTGCCTGAAAGGATGTTGAATTTTCGAGTGGAAGTCACAGATGCTCCTTCGTTCGGGGGAACAGAGCGGCCAGGAACTGATCGCGACAGGAAGTCGCACGGATAGGGAAGTTCAGGGGTCGTCCCGCCGCTCAGATGGGACCCGAAACTCGATCAGCATATCAGAAGGATGAGAGTTATCAATGCAGAATCGGGCAAATAACTCGGAATGGCGGGTGCGATCTTTCCCGATTTGGAACTATCGGGCGCCCCCTTGGTCGAATGCAAGATGATGCCAGCTTTCTCCAACAACCGTCGCGAAGACTGGGAGCGAGCCGATCGCATGACTTTAGTAATCGCGGAGCGGGGGAACCGCGTTGCTGGTGCGGAGGGTGAATCCTAGAATCAAGGCGGGACTCTCTGTCCTAAGACCGCCCATGCCGGAAAATCCTAATCGTGCCGAGGTAGCCCGCCGCGTAGAAAAGGCGGAGAAGCTCTTACAGAAGGGGAAAACGGCCGACGCGCTGGCGGAATACCTGCAAATCCTGGAAACCGATCCGCAAAACGACAATGTGCGGCAGATGGCGGCGGACCTGTGTATCTCTTTAAATAGGGGGGCGCAGGCGGTGCGGCTGCTGGGAGAGTTGTTTGAGCGGCAGGTGGCGGCGACGGATGCGACGCGAGCGAGCCTAACCTATAAGAAGCTGGCGCGGTATGCCAACCCGA
>Ga0316363_10001265_pt1 | contig 23286 bp, 23 predicted proteins | sample Sb_taG_3_FD_200459 | JGI IMG/M metagenome (GOLD analysis project Ga0316363, IMG submission 200459) | Peat soil microbial communities from Weissenstadt, Germany - Sb_50d_a_PC metaG (v2) (version 2) | ecosystem: Environmental > Terrestrial > Soil > Wetlands > Peat | place: Germany: Weissenstadt...
AAGGCAAGATTTGTGGGAAACTGCCCAAAACCAGTGGGATGCAGCCTTGCGGGACGCTGGCGGCCTGGCTGCCTATGACCAGGTCGTGGACTCATTAATGCGCAGCCATAGCCTGATCGACGCAAGTCGGATGAATGCGAGGCAGTTGGCGGCGCCACGCGTCATCGGCGAGAACCGCTTCCTGTGTCGGCTTATTCCCCCTTGATGTCGGCTGCCAATAGGCCGTGTCGGATAGCTTTGTGCCCAAGCTGACCGTGACACGACGGGGAACGCGGCAGCACCGGCTGCCAGATGCAGAAATCTTCGGCCGGGACGTTTCATTACGTTTACCTCTGAAAGGCTTTCAGCATCGATGGCGCGCTCTCTGTTCCAATGCGCGCTCTCGACGAGATATCGCACGAAAAACAGTTTCGCGAAATTCTCGATAGCGACAATGTTTGTTGATCGCTTCCTAACCAAGAAAGCAGCGATTCGAAATACTACGTAAAATAGCGGAACGATTTGCCGCTTCGGATCGATCACAATGACAGTCGTAGCGTGCGCTGCTCGGTTCGTGAGGCTTCAATATGTGCCAGGGGTGTTTCAACCAGCTCCTTCTTCGCGATGAGTTCCATTCCGGTGGGATGGCCGGCCTGCTCGGCAAGGCGGCGGGCATGCCCACGCGACGCGCGTTCATGGCCTATTCGGTCGCGGCGGCCTCCGCGCTGAGCGCCGTCGGAGCCGCTCCCGCCTTCGCAGCCGACGAAGGCGCCGACCTCATTCTGCGCGGCGGGACGATCCGTCCGCTGCCGGGCGCGGCAGTCTCCTCCGCGCTCGCGATCAAGGGCGGCAAAGTGCTAGCGGTTGGCGACGCGAGCGCGCTGTCGGGCCTCAAGACGGGCAACACCAAGGTCCTCGATCTTGCCGGTCGCACGCTGCTGCCGGGGCTCATCGATCCGCACTGCCACACGCTCCTCGCCTCGCTGATCTTCGAACTGCTCGACGACGTCGGCTACGCAAAATATCCGACCCGCGAAAAAGTCGTAGCGCATCTGAAAGAGGCCGCGGCGAGCACGCCGAAGGGGCAATGGATCGTTGGCTCCAATTTCGACAATCTTCTGCAAGGCGGGGATTTCACGCGGGCGCAACTGGATGCGATTTCAACCGACCAGCCGATGTTCGTCTGGTACACCAATGGGCACGACGCCTGCGTCAACAGCGAAGCGCTTAAAATCGCGGCAATCTCCGAGGATGTCGGCGATCTGCCGGGCGGCGGTCATTTCGGCCGGGGCGCCGACGGCAAGCTCAACGGCCTGGTTTACGAGGAAAGCGCGATGCTCAAATTCGCGGTCCATTTCCTCGGCAAGATCACGCCCGAGGTCGCGGCTAAGGCGGTCACGCATTATTCCCAGCACATGGGTTCCGTCGGCAACACGATGCTGCACGAGCCCGGCACGATCCGCTCGGACTGGATCGAGCAGTTCGCAACGCTCTCCAATACGCTTGCCTGCCGTACCAGCGCGAGCGTGATGTTCGACGATATGAAGGGCCTGACGCCGTGGCGCAGCCTCGGCCTCGGACCGAAAGGCGCGACCGTCGCCGAGTCGCTGTTCTCGCTCTATGGCGTGAAGATCGTCGGCGACGGCTCCAACCAGACCGAGACCGGGGCGCAGACCAAGCCCTATCTGAACTCGACCGCCAAGGGTTCGCCGAACTTCGACGCCGCGCAAATGAAGCAGATGGTCGCCGAAGTTAAGGCCTTCGGCCTGCCGACCCTGGTCCACAGCAACGGCGATTACACCATCGACATTGCGCTCGACGCAATCGAGGCGGCCTACGCGGGCTCGACCGACTATGGCATCAACCGCATCGAGCACGCGACGATGGCGCGTCCCGACCAGATTCTGCGCATGAAGAAGCTCAATGTGCAGCCGAGCTTCCTGATGAACCACGTGCGCTTCTATGGCGCCGCCTATCGCGACCAGATCTTCGGCCCCGAACGCGCCGCCTTCATGGATCCCGCCGCAGCCTGCGTGAAAGCCGGCTTGCCCTTCACACTGCACACCGACGGGCCATGCTCGCCGCCGGGGCCGCTCGCGCTCATCAGCACCGCGGTGACGCGCCGCTGCATCATCGACAATTCCGTGGTCGGCCCCGGTCAGGCCGTGTCGCTTGACGACGCGATCCGCGGCGTGACGATCGACGCCGCCCGCCAGATCGGGCAGGGCGATCGCCTCGGCTCGCTCGAAAACGGCAAGGAAGCGGATTTTACCATCCTGGAAAGCGATCCCTACAAGGTGAGCCCGGATGCGATCGCCGATATCAAAGTCAGCGAGACGTGGGTGGCGGGGGAGCGGAAGTTCGCGGCGTGACGGGGCGGAACTTCAGTCAAGTTGCTTCGTCAGCTCTTGGAGGCAAAGGACATGGCGCGGACGTCGCGAATCCGTCGTTCATGACCCATCACGGCATGTCAGGCGGATTATTTGCCGTGGCGCCCAAGATGGCCGTCACAAATTCCGCGCGGTGGTGGTGCGCAGTTCACTCAAGCGGGCGTATTTGGTTACCTCGCGGCTGAGGGCAGGCCGCATTTCGTAGCTGCGCCCGGGACTTAGAGGGCTGTGACCAAATTGGCACGGGCGTCAAGATTCAACCGTATTCCACACAAGCGCCATAGGCCCCGCATCGGCCTGTCGCTAGTTTATTTGCTGCCGGGCATTTGGCGACCAGACTGCAGTTGGGGGCTGACATGAAGACGAAAGCTATCGCCGCGATCGCTGCGCTGTTTCTGATCTCGGGCTCAGCGGCCAACGCCCAAGTCCTGTTCGGGACCACGGCCGGAGCAAATTCCGCAACTGCCACCAGTTGGCTGGCCGGCGTTCGCGCCGGCAACAATTGGCAAAACGGCTCCTTCGTATTCGGGCTTGAAACCGACGCGCAGGCCACGACGCTCAACAGCCGGTTCAACACCACGTTGACCGCCACGAGCATCCCGCCGATTGCCACGCCGCCGACGGCCATCACCAACGGCGAAGTCGAGTGGTACGGCACGGCGCGCGCCCGCATCGGCTGGGCGCCGGGCCCGGTCCTGCTCTATGCCACCGGTGGCCTGGCCTATGGCACCGTCGACCTGAACAGCACACTCAGCGGCCCGACCGCGGTGCTGGGCTCGCAGATTTCGGAATCGAGAATCGGCTGGGTCGCGGGCGGCGGCATCGAGTATCTGGTGCGGCCGAATGTCATCCTCAGCGCGGCATATCAATACGTCGATCTCGGAACGGTGAGCTTCGCCACCTCTACACCGACAATTCCCGCTCCGGGAATGCTCAGTCAGATCGGCAGCGACCACGCGCACTTTCAAGTCGCCACAGTCGGCATCAGCTGGCTGTTCACGCCGGCAGACAAGGGCCCGCACGGCCCCTGGGAAGGCGAATATATCGGCGCCCAGGCCGGCGGCGTTTGGGGCAATCCGACCAACGCGAGTTATGCCTCGACACAGCCAGTTGTCTTCTTCGGCTCCGATATCAGGCTCAAGCGTGACATCACGCTGCTCGCGCACCTCGACGACGGCTTGGGGCTTTACAGCTTTCGCTACCTGTGGAGCGACACGGTCTATGTCGGCGTGATGGCCCAGGAGGTTGCCGCGACGATGCCGAGCGCGGTCGTGATGGGCCAGGACGGTTATCTGCGCGTCAACTACGGCAAGCTCGGCCTGCAGATGCGCACGCTCGCCGAATGGGAGGCGTTGACTTACGGCATTCAGATCGACTGACGTCATCCGGCGCCACGCGGTTCAGTGACGCTTGAAACGCCGGATATCGGCTTTCGGCGCTGTTCGACCGTCGTGACGGGTCGCCGCTAATCGCCGTTCGCGTATTGCGGTGCATCGTCTCGCTCCTTGCTAAACATCGATGTGATAGTGTCCAAACCTCGGCTGGTCCGCCAGAAGGCGACGCAATTCGTTTGCCCGATTGAGGAGGCGCGGGTGAGTTTACTGCAAGACGCGCGGAGCAGTACCAGCGCTAGAATCGGCGTTGTTTTGTTTTGGACCATTGTCGGGGCAGTGCTGGGCTCAAGCTCACCAAAGCTTCTCAGTTTTGCCGAGACCCACGATACTCTCTTCACGGCCCTGGGAACCGTACTCGGCTTCGGCGTAGGTGCCTTCGCTGCCGTGGGGACCTCGCGGCTGGCACTCATCCTCGCTTTTCCTGCTTTCCTGTTCTGGCTGCTTCCATTCTGAATTTCGAAAAGCTGTAACGACTTTAAGCCTTTCCGGCGAAGGATTGGCGGCTCTGACAAGTGCTACTGGCCGGCTTCAATCACCGCTTGCTGCGGCACAAAATATCGCTAATGGCCGTTCGCGTCGTTTCGCGGTAATGCAGCGTTTCGACCGCTTACGGAGCGAAGCGGGCCTCGAGCTGGATTTATAAGAATACGGCCTAGCCCCCTGGGCGGCCGGCATGCGAACCTTGGGCCATGAGCGAAGCAACCAAGAAAAGCCAAGGCTCATCGGGCGACGACCGCGCCGGCCTGCGCGAGGGCGAAGTCGCCGTCGAGCTGCCGGAACGGTTCGATGCCCAGCTTTATTTCATCGGCCGCATCCGCACCCCCTGGAAGACGCGCGACGAGTGCCCGAAGAACGGCCGCGAGACCGAGGAGGCGTGCACCATCGAGCTCGATCCGCGCTGGGCCAAAGGCCTGCAAGGGCTGGAGACGGTGAGCCACGTGCTGGTGCTGTATTGGATGGACAAGGCGCGGCGCGATCTGGTGCTGCAATCGCCGCGCCACTATGCCGAGCATCGCGGCACGTTTGCGTTGCGCTCCCCGGTGCGGCCTAATCCGATCGCGGCCGCGGTGACGCGGCTTAAGCGCATCGAGGGCAACAAGCTCTTCGTCGTTGGCCTCGATTGCATGGACGGCACGCCGCTCCTCGATCTCAAACCCTATTTCGCCTCCACCGATTCCGCTCCCGACGCCTCGGTCGGCTGGCACGCTTCGCGCAAGCGCTGATCACGTCATCGCGAGCCCGCGAGTCGGCCCGATGACGGGCTATGCCGATTTTGATATCTGCAAACGGCCGGCAACCGTAGCAAAGGCAGGTATCCCGTGGGCACGATTACAACCAAGGACGGCGTCGAGATCTTCTACAAGGACTGGGGCAAAGGTCAGCCCATCGTGTTCAGCCATGGTTGGCCGCTCTCAGCCGATGACTGGGACAATCAGATGCTGTTCTTCCTCAAGCAGGGTTATCGCGTCATCGCCCATGACCGCCGCGGCCACGGCCGCTCCAGCCAGGTGCCCGACGGCCACGACCTCGATCACTATGCCGACGATCTTGCCGCGGTGACGGCGCATCTCGACCTGAAGAACGCCATTCATGTCGGTCACTCGACCGGCGGCGGCGAAGTGGTGCGCTATCTGGCGCGGCACAGCGACAAGAGTTTCGTCAAGGCGGCGATCATTTCGGCGGTGCCGCCGCTGATGCTCAAGACGCCGGCCAATCCAAACGGCCTCCCCAAGGCGGTCTTTGACGACTTGCAGGCGCAGCTCGCGGCCAGCCGCACCAAATTTTATCGCGACCTTCCAGAAGGTCCGTTCTATGGCTACAACCGGCCGGACGCAAAGCCCTCGGAAGCCATCATCGCAAACTGGTGGCGCCAGGGCATGATGGGCGGCGCCAAGGCGCATTACGACGGCATCGTCGCCTTCTCGCAGACCGATTTCACCGAAGACCTGAAGAAGATCACCGTGCCGGTGCTGGTGATGCACAGCGAGGACGATCAGATCGTTCCCTATGTCGCCGCCGGACCGTTGTCGGCGAAGCTTTTGAAGAACGGGACGCTCAAGACCTACAAGGATTTTCCGCACGGCATGCCGACGACGCAAGCCGACACCATCAATGCCGATCTGCTGGCTTTCCTAAAGGCGTGACGATGCGGCCGCGATACGCGGCGACAAGGGATCGTCTCAAAACAGCGCCGGCACCTCGCCGAGCGGCACCATGCCGAGCGAGACAAAGCCGTCGGAAAAATTCAGCGGCAGCACGATGGCCGGCTTGTTGTCGATCTCGGTCGGCTGGCCCATTTTGTTGAGGCTGTCGATGACGGTTGCGGCGGCGTTGTCGCGCACCACGCTGCCCAAGCCCGGCATCAGGCGATCGAGCGCGTTGAGGCCTTGCTGGGCCTGACCGGAGCCGCCGTTGAGTTTGTCGAGGCCGCGGCCGATCAGGCGATCGATGCCGAGCTTCGGCACGATGTTCTCCAGCCCCACGATGCCGACGCGGATCAGGCCGTTGAGCTTGCCGTTCGCGTTCACGGTGAGCGTGCCGGCGCCGACGATGATGGCGTCGGCGCGTTTCAGGCGCAGGCGCTTGATCTCGATATTGCCGCCGGACGCCTGCATCTCACGGAAACGCTGCGGCCACGGTTTCGGCGTCAGATCCTTGAAACCGCGGAACACGGCATCGACTTCGCCTTGCACCGGATCGGCGAGCAGCGGATGCAGCGTCGGCGTTGTCGCCGCGGCGAACGTCAAGAGCGCATCGATCACCGGATTGTTGGCGGCCGAGCCGTCGACGATGCGGCCGTGGAATTCGGCGGTTTCGGCGGTGAATATCGTGGTGCCGTTGGTGGCGACGATCTGATCGACGCGCGGGTGATCCAAGGTGACCGAAACGCTGTCGGGCTGCGGCGGCAGCCCGCTCACGCTGCCCCGCGCCCGCGACCAGTTGGCGACAAAACGCGGCGGCTGGCCGGGCTCGGCGACGGTGAGGGGGCTTGAGATTTCGCCGACCAGGAGCGTGGGGCGATAGACCTGCGCGGCGACGCTGACGTCCTTGGCGCTGACGGCGAATGGCGGCTGGGTGCTGTTGATCGTGGCGCCGGCCGCCGTGCAATCCGCTTCGATGCGGAACGGGAAACCGCTGATGGCTTGGCTGCCGCAGGTGTAGACCCGGCCAGCGGCGGCTTCGCGCGCCATCCAACCGGACATGGTGCGGTCGGCAATGCCGGCGGCGTAATACCACAGCGCACACCAGACCGCCCCGAGCACGATGACGACGCAGACCGGCAGCACCACCGGCCAAAGCCGGCGGCGCGGCGGCGCGGCGGCGCCTGGATGCCGGCGCGGCCGCTGGCGCTGCATCATGTTGAGTGGAGATTCGCCTGGCATGGTTCCTGTTCGCGCGCCGCGTGCGGCGTTTTCAAGACTATCAAATCCGACATGCTAGATGTGCGCCATTGTGCCGCCCGCATCGTCCTGTTAGGCGAGCAAAACCGGCTCAGGAGTTAGCGCGCAAGATGGACGCAAGCAACGAGCATGAAACGGGCGACCTGTGGGTGTTCGGCTACGGCTCGCTGATGTGGCGGCCGGGTTTCGATGTGCTGGAGCGGGTGCCGGCGCGGCTGATGGGGCTGCACCGGGCGCTCTGCGTGTTTTCCTTCGTCCACCGCGGCACGCCGGAGAAGCCCGGCCTGGTTTTGGGCCTCGACCGCGGCGGCATGTGCCGCGGCATCGCCTACCGCGTCGCCGCGGCAAAGCGCGAGGGCACCATCGCCTATCTGCGCGGCCGCGAGCAGGTCACCAACGTCTATCTCGAGACGATGCGGCGGATCGAGCTCGAGGACGAGGCGCGGCGCCAAGTGCGGGCGCTCACCTACATCATCGACCGCGGCCACGTGCAATATGCCGGCCGGCTCAGTGTCGCCGAGAGCCTGCATTATGTGCGGCAGGGACACGGCCGCTCCGGCCAGAACCGCGATTACGTGATCGAAACGGTCCGCGCGCTCGAAGCGCTGGGCTACCGCGAGAGCGATTTGCATTTGCTCGCCGACCGTTTGAAGGGACCTCACGAGGTCGAGCCCGTCGCCGTGCCATCGTCCTGAGCGTTTTGCGCCGCTTCACTTATTGCGATGTCGCGCCGGCCCTCGGCGATCAGGCGCACGGTTGCTTCTTCGAGAACGCTCTCCAGCCGCGCGGCAAAAATCTTGCGGTCGAGTCCGGGCGCGATGGGCTCGAGCGCCTCGACAACAATCGTACCGGGAATGCGGCGCAATGACCGGCGCGGCCAGAACAGTCCGGAATTGAGCGCCAGCGGCACGCAAGCAACGTCGGCCTTGCTGTAGAGATAAGCGATGCCGGGCTTGTAGACCGGCTCGGCGCCGGGCGGCCGCCGCGTGCCCTCCGGAAAAATAACGATCTGGCGCGCGTGCGCGAGCTCTTGCCGGGCGCGTGCGGTCATGCGCGACAGCGCCGCCAGTCCGGCTTCGCGATTGACCGGGATGAGGCCCGCCTTCCAGGTGTACCAGCCGAACAGCGGAATCCACATCAATTCGCGCTTGAGGATGTAGGCCGGATCGCGCAGCACCGCATAAAGCGCGAACGTCTCCCAGGCCGATTGGTGCTTGCAGGCGATGATGCAGGCGCCGCGCGGAATCTTCTCGATGCCCCGCCACTCCACCTTGATGCCGCAGACGATGCGCAGCAGCCAAAGGCTGGTCCTTGCATAGGAGCGGACGAAGGCGAGCAGAATCCGGGACGGCAGGACAAAGGTCGGCAGCGCCACCACCATGTGAACGGTGAGGTTCGCGTAGAACAGCGCGTTGAAAAGCAGCGAGCGTATGAGAAGCGACGTTGATCGAGCCAAAGCGGACCTGTCGGCGAGCGGAAAAGCGGACGCGGGCGCTATTATAGACCGCGCGCCTCGGCAACACGGTGGCTATCCTCGCCGCCGGCCACGGTATCGAACCGCATGCGCACCTTGGCGAAAAGGTATTTGAGATATTCCGACAGCACCAGCCTCGTGGTTTCGCCGTTCGACCACCACGGCTCGATGCGCAGGCGGTCGGACACTACCGGGAACGGGATCAGGGCGGCATCGGGAAGCTGATGGGCGAGCTCGGCCAGCGCGCGGGGCATGTGGTACGCTGAGGTCACGACGATGAGCGACTTGAAATCGTGGTCGAGCGCCCAGTGCCGCGCCTGGACCGCATTGCCCAGCGTATTGAGCGCGGAATAATCGAGATCGACGCAGCAGTTCAGCAAGCGACCGTAGTCGACGGTCTGGCGGGCGATGTCGTTGGTCGTGGTGCCGGGATTGACGCCGGTGATGAGCAGGCGCTTGCCGCGGCCGGAGGCGAGCAGTTCGAGCGCGTCGGCGACGCGCGAGGTGCCGCCGGTCAGCACCACGATGCCGTCGGCATTGCGGTCGAGCACAACTTCCTGGCCCGGCAACAGCCAGACGAAACCAGCAAAGCCGAGCACGAGCGCGAGGGCGCCGAGAATGGCAAGCTTGACGGTCACCGACGTGATGCGCCGCCGCCTGACGGCGGCCTTAAGGCCCGGCATCGCTCTCCCTCGCGCCGAATTTTGCCTCGGCGTCCCGCGTCGGCATGCGGACGATACCGATCATAGCCGCATTCAATCGATGGTCTCCAGGGTCCGGTTGACCGTGTAGCGCGACACCAACGCCGTCACCACGGCCATGACGACGATCTGGATGACGATGGCCACATAGCCTTTGACGCCGATGGACAGACTGCCGAACAGCGCCACCGCCTCGTCGCCCGAGGGCGTGCCGGAAAGCCACGCGCGCGCCGCTTCGGCGCAGCCGAACAGGATGATCGCCGCGCCGCCGCCGATGGCGCCGCCCTTGAGCCCGAGCAGGAGAAAATGGTGCTGGAATTGGCCGGCGACAAAGCTGTCGGTGGCGCCGACATAGTGCAGCACTTCGACGATCGGCCGGTTGGTCGCCATGGCGCCCCTGGTGGCAAAGGTGACCGACAGCATGGTCACGGCGACGACGAGACCGAGCACGGCGAGCCCGCACACCACCGCCGTGCCGGCCATGGTGCGCATCCGCTCCATCCAGCCGCGATGATCGTCGAGGCTCGCGGTCGGCACTTGGTTGGCCAGCGCTTGGCGCAGCGCGGCAAAATTAGGCGTCACGCCGGGCGCGAGTTTGATGACGATCAGGCGCGGGATCGGCAGATCGTCGAGATGCAGGCCGGCGCCGAGCCACGGCTCGACCAGCTTTTCGGACTCCTCTTTCGAATAGGCGCGGACATCGGCGATGCCGGGCGAGGCGCGCGCGGCGGCGACGGCTTTGCTCACGTCGGCCTCGATGTCGCGCCCGGCGGCGGGACGGACCTGGACGGTGACTTCGCGCCCGACGTCGGCTTGCCAATCGTTCGCCGTGCTCACCACCAGCATCGCGGCGCCGGTGGTCAGCGCGGCCAGGAAGGTCATGATGGCGACGACGGCGACGAGCGAGCGGCCGGCGATCGAGCTCGACGGCACGATCGAGGCTGCGCCGCGCGGCGCGCGAGCAAGGGCGCCAGCGGGATCGATGTCGTCCCATGGCTCGATCATGGTCTCGATCGGATTAGTCGTAGACATGCAATCGTCCTTCATGCAGCACCAGGCGGCGCGCATCGAACTCGTCCATCAAGGCAATATCGTGGGTGGCGATGACCACCGACGTGCCCGATTTGTTGAGCTCGATGAATAGCCGCAGCAGGCGCTGACCGAGATTGGGATCGACGTTGCCGGTGGGCTCGTCGGCGAGCAGAAGCTGCGGCCGCGCGATCACTGCGCGCGCAATCGCCGCGCGCTGCTTCTCGCCGCCGGACAGGATCGGCGGCAGCGCCCCCATGCGATCGCCGAGCCCGACCCATTGCAACAATTCGACCACCTCCGCCCGGTACTCGGCCTCGTCCTTGCCGATGACGCGCAGCGGCAGCGCCACGTTCTCGTAAGTGGTCATATGATCGAGCAGGCGAAAATCCTGGAACACCAGGCCGATGCGGCGGCGCAGCGTGGCGCGGCCGTCCTTGGACAGCGTCGCCGCATCCTGGTCGAACATGGTGACGAGGCCGCGGGTCGGCTTGAGCGACAGGAACAGCATGCGCAACAGCGAGGTCTTGCCGGCGCCCGAGGGGCCGGTGAGGAACTGGAACGATTTTGGGTCGATGCGGAAGGTCAGGTCGCGCAAAACCTCGGGGCCTCGCCCATAGCGCAAGCCGACATTTTCGAAGCGGATCACGCCGTCCTCCGCAATGCCGGGGCGGGTCGCCACCCGATTCGCCCGTCCCGCCTATTTAGCACCTTGTCGGGCGCCGCCGCCCGGCCGGCTTGGTTTCCAATCCGTTAACAAATCGGGTGCTACGGTCGGCCCAAACACCGCCGACCGTCCTGATTCGCCAATGCTGATCGTCTGCCCGACCTGCGCTACATCCTACGATGTCGAGCTGGCAAGCCTGCAGCCGGATGGGCGCCAGGTGCGCTGCGTGCGCTGTCGCACGGTATGGCGCGCCGCGCCGAGCCATGCCGACAAGCTTTTGGCTGCGGCCGCGGCGATTGGGCCTGAGCCGCAAGTTACCGAAGCCCCGGCCGGTGCTTTTGCCGAGGAGCCGGCGTTGCCGATGGCCGATGAGTCGCCGGCCGATGTCGTTGAGTGGGCGGCGTCAGCCGAATTGGCCGCCGCCGAGCCGGCTGTCGCCGAGATGGCCGCCGACGGACCGGGCGCAACGGTCGAGGTCGAAGCCCCCTCCATCGCGCCGGTCGATCTCGATGCAGGGCAGCCGCCGATCGAGGTCGAGGCCACGGCGGAACAGGATGCCGAGCCGCTCGAGGACATCGAAACCTATGCGGCGCGGCGCCAGAAGCGCGGCTTCCGGCGGCCGTCGTTGCACTGGCCGCTGACCAATCTGCAGAGCGGCATTCTTGTCTTGCTCATCGTCAACGCCATCCTGGTCGGCTGGCGCAACGACGTCGTGCGCATTTTGCCGCAGACCGCGTCGTTCTATTCGATGCTGGGCCTGTCGGTGAATTTGCGCGGGCTGGCATTCGACGGCGTGACCACGACCACGGAGCAGCACGAGGGCGTGCCGATCCTCGTGGTCGAAGGCAGCGTCGTCAACAACACCCGCAAGATCGTCGACGTGCCGCGGCTGAAATTCGTCGTCCGCAACTCAGCCAACGAGGAAGTCTATTCCTGGACCGCGGTGCCGCCGCGTGCGACCTTGCCGCCCGGCGATGCGGTATCGTTCCGCAGCCGTCTCGCCTCGCCGCCGACCGACAGCCGTGACGTGCTGGTGCGTTTCGTCACCCGTCACGACATCATCGCCGGGACACGGTGACCGCCAAAACCTGAAGAAGCAAAATGCCGCGCATCCTGATCGCCGAAGACGAGGAAGCCTTGTGCGCCATGTGCGCGCGGGCGCTGACCATGGACGGCCACGAGGTCAAGACCGCGGCCGACGGCAGCGAAGCGCTCGACCTGCTGACGCGCGCGGAGGGGCAGTTCGATCTCCTGCTCACCGACGTGCGCATGCCGATCATGGACGGCATCGCGCTGGCGCTCAACGCGGCGCGCGACTTCCCCCACGTCACCATTCTGCTGATGACCGGCTACGCCGATCAGCGCGAGCGCGCCCAGGGCCTCGACGCCCTGATCCACGACGTGATCACCAAGCCGTTCACGCTGGCCGTGCTGCGCGCGGCGGTGAATGAAGCGCTCACGGTCAAGACGCGCGGCTGAATTTTCAGAATATCGATCAATCGTCGTCCAACGCCGCATAGGGCCGCGGCAGCGGCTCGGCCTTCGGCTTGGCATCCGGCTCGCGAAAATCCGGCACGGGCGAGTCCAGATTGAACTGGCTCATGCCGCGGCGGATGGCGCGGCGCTCGGCGAAGACATTGTATAACGTGTCGGCGTCGCCGTTGCGCACGGCGCGCGTCAGGGTCGAGAGATCCTCGTTGAAGCGGCCGAGCACTTCCAGCACCGCCTCCTTGTTGTTCATGAAAATGTCGCGCCACATGGTCGGGTCGGACGCGGCGATGCGGGTGAAATCGCGAAAGCCGCCGGCGGAATATTTGAGGACTTCCGATTCGGTGACGTGGCGCAAATCGAATGCCGTGCCGACGATATTGTAGGCGATCAGGTGCGGGACGTGGCTCGTGACCGCGAGCACCAGATCGTGATGCTCCGGCGACATGGTCTCGACGCTTGAGCCGAATGCTTTCCAGAATTGCGCCAGCCGCGCGACGGCGGCCTGGTCGGCGTCCTTCGCCGGCGTGAGGATGCACCAGCGGTTGATGAACAGCTCGGCGAAGCCGGCGTCCGGCCCGGAATCTTCCGTGCCGGCGACGGGATGGCCGGGAATAAAATGAATGCCTGCCGGAATGTGAGGCGCCATGTCACGTACCACCGCGGCCTTGACCGAGCCGACATCGGAGACGGTCGCGCCGCGCTTGAGACGCGGGCCGATCTCCTTCGCCACCGCGCCGCAGGCGCCGATCGGAACGCAGACGATCACCAGGTCGGCATCGGCGACCGCGGCGGCGCTGGTGTCCACGACCGCGTCGGCGAGCCCCAATTCGCGGATGCGCTGCCGCGTCGGCTCGGAGCGTGACGTCGCCACGATTTCGCGCACGATGCCGAGCGCACGCGCGGCGCGCGCGATCGAGCCGCCGATCAGGCCGACGCCGATCAGCGCCAGGCGGTCATAGAGGACTGGCGAAGCCATCACTGCCGTCCCATGAATTCCTTGAGCGCCGCGACCACGAGCCGGTTGGCTTCCTCGGTGCCGACGCTCAGCCGCAACGCGTTCGGCAATTTGTAGGCGGCGACGTAGCGCAGGATCAGTCCGCGCGCGGTCAGGAACGCGTCGGCGTCCTTGGCGGTGCGCCCTTTGGTGTCGGGAAAGTGGATCAGCACGAAATTGGCGACGCTCGGCGTCACCTTCAGGCCGAGCTTGCCGATTTCTTCGGTCAGCCAGGCGAGCCAGCGCGTGTTGTGCTCGCGCGAGCGCTCCTGATGCTCGGTGTCCATGATGGCGGCGATGCCGGCGTCGATCGACGCCGTTGAGACATTGAACGGGCCGCGGATGCGGTTGATGGCGTCCACGACGTGAGCCGGACCGAACATCCAGCCGAGCCGCAAGGCGGCGAGGCCATGGATTTTCGAGAACGTGCGGCACATGACGACGTTCTCCGACGTCGCCACCAATTCGATGCCGGCTTCGTAGTCGTTGCGCTGGACATATTCCGCATAAGCCGCGTCGAGCACCAAGAGCACGTGCGCCGGCAGGCCGCGGTGCAGCCGCTTCACCTCGTCGAACGACAAGCAGGTGCCGGTCGGATTGTTCGGGTTGGCGAGGAAGACGATTTTCGTCTTCGGCGTCACCCGCGCGAGGATGGCGTCGACATCGGCGGTGAACTCGGTCTCCGGCGCCACCACCGGCTTGGCGCCCGCGCCCAGCGTCACGATCGGATAGATCAGGAAGCCGTGCGTGGTGTGGATCGCCTCGTCGCCATCGGCCAGATAGGCGTAGGCCAACAGATGCAGGAGATCGTCGGAGCCGGCGCCGCAGACGATGCGGTCGGGATCGAGACCAAACGCATGCCCGATAGCCTCGCGCAGCTCGATAGCCGAACCGTCCGGATAATCCTCGAGATGATCGGCGGCAGCCTTGTAGGCCGCGATCGCGCGCGGGCTCGGCCCGAGCGGCGTCTCGTTCGACGACAGCTTGAATATCTTGGCCACGCCCGGCGCGCTGCTCTTGCCGGGCACATAGGCCGCGATATCGAGCACGCCGGGTCGAGGTTTTGGACGCGTGGCAGTCATTATCTCATTGCTCCGAGTCTTCTCTTCCTTTCCCCCCTGAAAGGGGGAGGCCAAGTCTGCGGCCGAGAAGCTTGCGCAAGCGTTGCCGCCGCGGACCCCCACCTGCGAGCTTCGCTCGCTCCTCCCCCTTTCGGGGGGAGGTCAGCGAATTACGGCACCGTATAGCGGGTCGCGTGACTGCCGACGAGGGCCGTGGAGCGGATCGAGGCGCCGATCCCGACCAGGGCATCGGACACGGCCTTGATGCCGCCGCGGCCGACCGAGACCAGCAGCGCCGCGCCGTCGAAGGCGCGGTCGGGCACGGCGATCACGTCGGCCAACGCGGCAATGGTGCCGACCGAGGACGCCTTCCAGCCGGACACACGCACGCTCCAGACTTCGGTCTCGGTCACCATGGCATCGGCGGCGACGCGGGAAACCACGAACACCGGCATGGCCGCCGGATGATTGGGCCGCTCGACGAACGGCAGCCGGGCGATGATTTTCGGCGCGGCATCGAATTCGAGCGCCGCCCACCAGGGGCCGGCGCCGGCGGTGGCAAAGGCCGGCACCAGGCCGAGATCGCCTTTGGATTCCGACACCGCCGCGACCACGCTCGAGGCGCCGGCGTGCGGCACGAACGGCACCGTGAAGCCGAAATGGAAGCGCGCGGAATCGCGCATCATGGCGTCGCCGGCGGACAGATCGGCGTGCACCGAAAACGGCGCCTGGACATAGGTGAAGGTCGAGATGATGACGCGCCAGATGCTCTCGGCGGTATCGAGTGGCAGGTTGCCGCGATGGCGTTTCACCAGGCGCCGCATCATGTCGGCCTCGCGGGCGGGGCGGAACGCCGAGCCGACTTCCTGCGTGTTCTTCACCGCGATCAAGGTGTCGATGATCTCGCCGCGCTCGAGCAGCAGCTCGTGCATCGCCTCGTCGATGCGATCGATCTCGCGCCGCAGATCGGCGAGCGCGGGTGTCTTATGGCGTGGCGGTTTCGGCATGGTCGGACCTAAGCCCCCGGCAATCGGCCCGATTGATAGTGCCGTTAAGCCCGAAAGCAAAGAAAACATTGACTCCGAGCCGAACCGGCCTATTTACGCCCCTTTGACCGCCCGCCAACGGGCGTCGGGCGCCGGCAGGCGTCACTTCCGGGAAACGCTCATGGCCGAGGCCAGCGCCACGCTCGATCTTGCCGACCGCACACGCGAGGCGGACACGCCGCATTCGCCGGTGGTGCGGTTTGCGTCGAACAATCCGCTGCGGCTGGATGCCGGCGTCGATTTCGGCCCGCTGCAGATCGCCTACCAGACCTACGGCACGCTCAATGCCGAACGCAGCAATGCCGTGCTGGTGTGCCACGCGCTCACCGGCGACCAGCACGTGCTCAACACCCATCCGGTGACCGGCAAGACAGGCTGGTGGGAGACCATGGTCGGCCCGGGGCTACCGATCGACACCGAGCGTTATTTTGTCATCTGCCCGAACGTCGTCGGCGGCTGCATGGGCTCATCCGGCCCGGCCTCGACCAATCCGGCAACCGGCATGCCGTGGGGCCTCGACTTTCCCGTCATCACCGTGCGCGACATGGTGCGGGCGCAAGCGATGCTGCTCGATCATCTCGGCATCGACTCGCTGTTCGCGGTCGCCGGCGGCTCGATGGGCGGCATGCAGGTGCTGCAGTGGGCGGCGAGCTTTCCGCATCGCGTGTTCGCGGCGCTGCCGATCGCGGCGGCGACCCGGCATTCGGCGCAGAACATCGCCTTCCACGAGGTCGGCCGCCAGGCGGTGATGGCCGATCCGGACTGGCGCGGCGGCCGCTATTTCGCCGAAGGCACCAATCCGCGGCGCGGGCTCGCGGTGGCGCGCATGGGCGCGCACATCACGTATCTTTCGGACGCGGCGCTGCACCGCAAATTCGGCCGCCGCTTTCAGGATCGCGACAATCCGACGTTCTCGTTCGATGCCGACTTCCAGGTCGAGTCCTATCTGCGGTATCAGGGCATCACCTTCGTCGAGCGCTTCGACGCCAATTCCTATCTCTATCTGACCCGTGCGATGGATTATTTCGATCTCGCCGCCGACTACGACGGCGTCGTGGCGAACGCGTTTCGCGGCGCGCCGACGCGGTTTTGCGTCATCTCGTTCACCAGCGACTGGCTGTTCCCGACCGCGGAATCGCGCGCCATCGTGCACGCGCTCAATGCCGCGGGCGCCCGCGTGTCGTTCGCCGAGATCACGACCGACAAGGGCCACGACGCCTTCCTGCTCGACGAGCCGGAATTGTTCACCATCGTGCGCGGCTTCCTCAAAGGCGCCGCCAAGGCACGCGGCTTGAGTACGGAGTAACGATGCTGTCGCGCCTCAATCACGATCTGACCATGGCCGAGGCGGCACGCGGGCCGAGTGGCTCGCGCGTCGACTTGCTCGCGGTCGCCGACATGGTGGAGCGCGGCGCGCGCGTGCTCGACGTCGGCTGCGGCGACGGCGAGCTGTTGCGTTTGCTGGAAACCCGCGGCGTCGACGGCCGCGGCATCGAACTGTCGCGCGAGGGCGTCAACGAATGTGTCGCCAAGGGCCTTGCCGTGGTGCAGGGCGACGCCGACACCGACCTCGCCAATTATCCCGACGACGCCTTCGACTTCGTCATCCTGTCGCAGACCCTGCAGGCCACCCGCCAGCCGCGCGTCGTGCTCGAGCACATGCTGCGCATCGGCCGCCACGGCATCGTGTCGTTCCCGAATTTCGGCCACTGGAAGATACGGCTGCAGATCGCGTTCGGCGGCCACATGCCGCAGACCGACAATCTGCCCTATGCGTGGTGGGAAACGCCGAATATCCACTTCTGCAGCATCAAGGATTTCCGGGCGCTCTGCCACGTCGCCGGCGCCAAGATGGAGCAGGCGGTGGCGCTCAATGCCTGGGGCCGGCGGATGCGCCTGAAAATGCCGTGGTGGTTCTGGAATCTGTTCGGCGAGCAGGCGGTGTTCCTGCTCAGCCGGCGGGGATAGGGCGCTTCTGCTAGTGTAATGTCGTCGTCGCCACGTCCCGCCACGCCGCGCGTGGCCGGCACGGGCCCGTAGCTCAATGGTCAGAGCTAGCGGCTCATAACCGCTTGGTTGGAGGTTCGAGTCCTCCCGGGCCCACCATGCACTTTCAGGCTTCTGCGCGCTTTGTTCGCGAGCTAGCGCGCGCTTTGCCACTCCAGCAAAGCCAGCAGGCCTTTCAGCAAATCCAACGGCCGTGGCGGGCAGCCGCGGATGTGAAGATCGACCGGCACGACGCTGCTCACACCGCCCGCGACCGCGTAACTGCCGGCGAATATGCCGCCGTCCAGCGCGCAGTCGCCGACCGCGACGACCCATTTCGGATCCGGCGTGGCAGTGTAGGTGCGCTGCAAGGCCTCGCGCATGTTCTTGGTCACGGGGCCCGTCACCATGAGCACGTCGGCGTGGCGCGGCGACGCGACAAAGCGCAGGCCGAAGCGTTCGAGATCGTAGAAGGCGTTATTAAGCGCGTGGATTTCCAGTTCGCAGCCGTTGCAGGAGCCAGCGTCGACCTCGCGAATCGACAGACTGCGGCCCAGTCGCCGGCGCGCGGCGCCATCGACCTTCGCCGCCAATTCGGTGAGCGCGGTGTCATCCGCGGACGGCGGCGGCTCGGTCAGCGGGCTGCGCGTAAAACCTTCGAGCAATGTTCTGCGCATGTCGTCGCCTCAGAGGTCGTGTCCCGAATACGAACAGTTGAAGGATTTGTTGCATAGTGGAAAGTCGGCGACGATGTTGTTCTCGATCGCGGCTTCCAACAGCGGCCATTGAAACCACGACGGGTCGCGCAGGTGGCAACGCACGACGCGCAAGCCGTCGAGCCGCAGCCAGGCGAGCACATCGCCGCGAAACCCTTCGGCGAGCCCAAGCCCTTCGGACACCCCGGCGGACGCCGTGACCGGGACCGCGAGGGCGCCGTCCGGCAGGTGTCGCAATATCTGGTCCACCAGAGCGAGACTCTGCTCGACTTCACGGATGCGCACCCAGACGCGCGCATTGACGTCGCCCGCGGTCAGCACCGGCACCTCGAATTCAAGCCGATCGTAGGGTGGATAACTTAGCGCCTTGCGCGTATCGAAGGCGCGGCCGCTGGCGCGGCCGACGTAGCCGCCGGCGCCGAATCGGCGCACCAACTCGGCGGACACCACACCGGTCTTGACGGTGCGATCCTGCAGCGACGCGGTGTTGTCGTAAAGCTCGACGAGGCGAGGCAGGCGCCACTTTATTTCAGCGAGTGTGTCTTGCACGCGCATGCCGCCATCGGTAGCGATATCGCGGGCGACGCCGCCCGGGATGATCCGGTCCATCATCAGCCGATGGCCGAAGCAGGCGTCGGCGGCGCGCAGGATGCGTTCGCGCAGGATGCTGCAATGCGCATGCATGAGAGAGAACGAGGCGTCGTTGCAGATCGCGCCGATATCGCCGAAGTGATTGGCCAGCCGTTCGAGCTCGGCCATCAGCGCCCGCAGATAATGCGCGCGCGGCGAAACGGCGATGTTCAGCGCCGCTTCGACGGCATGGGCGAAGGCGAGCGCGTAGGCAACTGTGCTGTCGCCCGAGGTGCGGCCCGCCAGCTGCGCCGCCTTCTCGATGGTCGCGCCCGCCATCAGCGACTCGATGCCCTTATGGACGTAGCCCAGACGCTGCTCGAGCCGCACCACCGTCTCGCCATTGGCGGTGAAGCGGAAGTGTGCCGGTTCGATGATTCCGGCGTGAACCGGACCGACCGGAATGCGGTGCAGGCCTTCGCCATCCACCGGCAGGAACGCGTAAGCTGATTGTTCGCCAGGCTTTTGAGGGTGTGCGCCCAGTGGATGTTGCACGTCCCAAAAGCCGAGATCGAGCCACGGCCGCGTATCCGTCGCGCCGATCGGCTCGAGGCCATAGAGACTTTGGATCGCACGCTCGAGCCGGATGGCAGGCGGATGCAGCGCGCCCACCGACGGAAAATTTCCGCCTGGGCATTCGACGCTGACGACATTGATGTCGTGCCCGGCCTCGCTCATCACCGCCATATGCACGGCGCCGCTGTCGCCCCACAGGCCGAGCAACGTGGCATGACCGGCCGCAAGCTCGCCCGCCACCGCGCGCCAGGCATCCGGCGTGACGACCGTACGCGGCCACGGCCGGTGACTGTCGACTTGGCGAGCCTGAGCGATGACGTCGGCGAGTGCGGCCATGGGCGCTATCCGAGCAGTTTTGCAACGCTCTCGAACCAGGCGACCAGCGCCGGCGGCATGTAGATGCCGGCCATGAGCACGAGCGCGAGATGCGAGAACAGCGGCAGATACGACGCATTGGATTTGGCGACGGGTCCGCGCGGCTCGCCGAAGGCAATGGTGTTGAGGCGGAGGAACAATCCGCCGATGCCGACAAGAAGGCCGAAGACGAGGATCAACGCCAGCGCCGGCGAGCGCGCGAAGGTCGAACTCACAACAAGGAATTCGCTCATGAAGATGCCGAGCGGCGGCATCCCGGCGATGGCGATGACGCCGAGGATCAGCCCCCAACCGAGCACCGGATTGGTTTCGGTGAGCCCACCCATGTCGGCGATGCGCTGCGTGCCCTTGATCTGCGCGATGTGACCGACGGCGAAGAAGATCGCCGACTTGGTCAGCGAATGCATGGTCATGTGCAGCAGGCCGGCGAAATTGGCGATCGGGCCGCCCATGCCGAAGGCGAAGGTGATGATGCCCATATGCTCGATCGACGAGTAGGCGAACATGCGCTTGATGTCGCGGCGCCGGTACAGCATGAAAGCCGCGAACACGAGCGAGACGAGCCCGAGCGTGACCATGAGCGGTCCGGGCGCCAGCGCCGCCGGATTGACCGCCAGCAGCATCTTGAAACGCAACAGCGCGTAGAGCGCGACATTGAGCAGCAATCCCGACAGCACGGCCGAGATCGGCGTCGGGCCCTCGGCGTGGGCGTCGGGCAGCCAGGCATGCAATGGCGCCAGCCCGACCTTGGTGCCATAGCCGAGCAAGAGGAAAACGAAGGCGACATCGAGCAACGCCGGATCGAAGGCGCCGGCGCGCTTGATCAGCGTGGTCCAGACCATGGCGTCGAGGCCTTCGCCGACCGCCGGCCGCGCCGCCATGTAGATCAAAATGGTGCCGAACAAGGCCAGCGCGATGCCGACGCTGCCGAGGATGAAATATTTCCACGCAGCTTCGAGCGCTTCATGGGTGCGGTAGATGCCCACCATCATCACGGTGGTCAGCGTCGCCAACTCGATGGCGACCCACATCACGCCGATATTGTTGGCAACCAGCGCGAGGTTCATCGCGAACATCAGCACCTGGTACATCGCGTGATAAAAGCGCACGAAGCTCGGCGAGAGCTTGCCGTTCTCCAGCTCGTGGCCGATGTAGCTGGCGCTGAACACGCTCGTGGTGAAGCCGACGAACGTCGTCAGCACGATGAAGGTGCTGTTGAGGTCGTCGACCAGGAGATAAGGTCCGGGCTGCGGCCGCGCGGCAAACAGCGACACCGCCGACACGAAGGTGGCGAACGTGGCCAGCACGTTCAGCCGCGCCGTGATCCGGTATCCCGGCAACAGCGCCAGCAGCGCCGCCGCGAATACGGGGATCACGAGCACGGCGGCGAGCGCGTCGAACCTCATCGCCGCTCTCCGCGGAAACGGTCGAGCGCCTGCAAGTCGACCGTGTCGAAGCGCTCGCGGATACGGAACAGAAAAATGCCGATCACGATGAAGGCGATGAGGATCGAGAACGCGACGCTGATCTCCACCACCAGCGGCATGCCTTTGGCGCCGGTCGCGGCGAGGACGAGGCCGTTTTCGAGCGACATGAAGCCGACGACCTGGCTCACCGCGTTGCGCCGCGTCACCATCATGAGCAGGCCGAGCAGCACCACGGCCAGCGCGAAGGCCAGGTCCTCGCGCGCCAGCGGATCGGCTTCCTGGGTGACACGCAGCATGACGACCATCGACAGCGCGACGAGACCGATGCCGGCGAGCATCACCGGGCCGACGCCGACGACCTGCTCGATCTCGCGATGAATGCCGAGCTTCACGATGATCCGGTGCAACACCACCGGGATGACGATCGCCTTGAATACCAGCGCCAGCGCGGCCGTGACATAAAGATGCGGCGCGTCCTGAATGAAGGCCTGCCAGGCCACCGACAGCGCCAGCACCAGCGCGTGCAGCGCGAATACGTTCAAGAGCGCGTAGAGCCGATCCTGATAGAGCTGCATGAAGCTGATCAGCACCAGCAGGCCGGCCAGCAGATGGGCGATGTCGAAGTCGATGCCGTGCATCAGAAGCTCCCCGAGACAAATCGCAGCAACGTCGCCAGCAGCCCGAGCATCAGCGCTGCGCCGAGGAATTCGGGGACGCGGAACACGCGCATTTTGGCGATCGACGTCTCGAACAACGCCAGCAGGAATCCGCCGGCGGCGAGCTTGCCGACATAGGCCGCGATACTGATCGCGATTTGTTCAGCTCCGGCACCGGCCGGCTGCAGGCTCCAGGGCACGAACAGGCAGGCGATCAGCGAGACGTAGAGAATGAGCTTGAGCGACGCCGACAGCTCGATCAGCGCCAAATGCCGGCCGGAATATTCCAGCACCATGGCCTCGTGCACCATGGTCAATTCCAGGTGCGTCGCCGGATTGTCGACCGGAATGCGTCCGTTCTCGGCGATCGCCACAATGATGAGCGCCAGCAGCGCCAGCGCCAGCGATACGCGCAATCCCACCGCCGGCGAACTCATGAATTCCGCGATGGTGGAGAGCTGGGTCGAGCCACAGATCAGCGCCAAGGTGAACACGATCATGATCATGGCCGGCTCGGCCAGCGAAGCGATCATGACTTCGCGGCTCGAGCCGATGCCACCAAAACTCGTGCCGACGTCGAGACCGGCGAGCGCCTGGAAGAAGCGCGCATTGCCAAGGAGCGCGGTGATGACGATGAGGTCGGCCGCCCACGAGAACAACAGTCCGGTGCGAAAAGTCGGCACCAGCGACGCCGCAACCCATGTGGCGGCGAAAATCAGATACGGGATGACGCGGAACAGCCACGACGCATTGTCCGCCAGCACCACTTCCTTGCGCATGAGGCGGGCGAGGTCGAGGTAAGGCTGAAGCAGCGGCGGCCCCTGCCGCCGCAGGAAACGCGCCTTCACCTTGCGCACGAAGCCGGTGAGGAGCGGCGCCAAGAGCAGCACCAGCAGCATCTCTCCAGCCTGGCCGGCGAAGTCGTAAATCAGGGCCATATGGCGAGCACCAGCAAAAGGATGACGAGGGCTGCGAAGACCAGGCTCAAGAATTGGCGGATGGTCAGGAACTGCAGATAGTTGAGGCGGTCCGCGGCAACGCCGACGGCGGCGGCGATCGGCGCGTAAAGCGCGTCCCAGATCAGGTCGCGCAGATCGACGACGATGCGCGCCGGCCGCATGTCGCCGGGGGACGGCATCTCGACATGCTCGCGCGCGTGGAACACGAGCGTGCCGAAGACGCGGCGGATCGGCTGGGCGAAGCTCGAAGCGGTATATTGGGTGGCAGGGCTCGGGTCCGGATAGCCGCAGTCCCACGCCGGCGCGCGGCGCAGCCGATCCGAGGCGAGGCGGTGGATCGCCACGGCCGCAAGCGTGCCGGATATGACCATGAACAAGAAGACCAGCAGGCCAT
>Ga0316363_10001267_pt1 | contig 23273 bp, 25 predicted proteins | sample Sb_taG_3_FD_200459 | JGI IMG/M metagenome (GOLD analysis project Ga0316363, IMG submission 200459) | Peat soil microbial communities from Weissenstadt, Germany - Sb_50d_a_PC metaG (v2) (version 2) | ecosystem: Environmental > Terrestrial > Soil > Wetlands > Peat | place: Germany: Weissenstadt...
CGCCAACCAGGTCAGCCACCACTGGGGGTGCAGTCCCGTGCCCCAATAGAGCGCGGCGGAAGTTACGACCACAGCGACGGCCACAAGCAGGAAAGTGTTCTTCGTGGTCGGGCTTGTCGTCCGCGTGGCGTGCGACAACTCAGGCTGCGAGCCCATTTAGCAATCTTCTCATGGATCAACGAGGATAAGCATACACGCACACACAGCTTTACTTGGACGTGGCTACTCTTCCATAGCTCGTCGGAATTCACCAAAATCGTCATAACCGTTCTGCGTGCGTCGCGCCTTTGCTCCACCCTTGAACGAAAGTATCGCTAGGCGCGACGCGCGGCGCTCGCTGATCAGCAAGCCACTCGTGTGCCGATAGCAGTTTTGACTTGCGCCGCGCCGCCGAGGTCGACGCAGGACCATTCGCCGTGTCCATCAGCGGACTCCGCGCCCTCGATGCCCGGCGGAACTCGACAGCGAAGGTGGCCAGCCTTGAAGCGAAGGGCAATACCTTGACATCGGCCGCGAAACCACTTACCAAGTATTCGTATGAGACGCCCGCCCTTCGTCCTCACCTTGATGGCCCTGTTGCCGCTGTACACCAAGGCCGCGCCTGGCACCGATCCCTTCGAGCAGAACCGCCGCCTCGGCCGCGGCATCAACATCCCCGGCGTGTTCGATCGCAACGGGGGGACCGTGCCCGATCCGCCCATGAGGCCGGAGTACTTCCAGAAGATCGACGATGCCGGCTTCACGAATGAGCGGCTGGTGATCCGCTGGTCGTCATACGCGCAGCAGGAGGCCCCGTACACCATCGACCCCGGATTCTTGAAGAAAGTGGACTGGGCGGTGGAGTAGTCCCTTGCCACCTGCCGTGCATAGTTCAGGTGTGACGCGGTGCTGGCCGGCTGAAACGTGACACCATTTTGGGGCCCCGAAGATCCTGCGCTAAACAGAAGGGCCGCGACGTTCGCAGCTTCGCGACACGCGGATCGCCGCTCTCGGTTACTGGAAAGATGGATCAAGATGTATACTAAGGTACTTGAGGTTGGCACCGTTGAGTACGAAAACGCCCGCGTTTCTTAGCTACGCACGCGAAGACTCAGCTTTTGCTCTGCGCTTGGCGGCAGATCTAAGAGCGGCTGGAGCGAATGTTTGGTTGGACCAGCTTGATATTCGTCCCGGTCGGCAGTGGGACCGTGAGGTGGAGCAAGCATTGGCGAGATGCAGCGAGATGCTGGTAATTCTATCTCCCGCTGGCGTTGACTCAAGCAACGTGATGGATGAAGTAGCGTTCGCATTAGAAGAGCGCAAGACCGTTATCCCGGTACTTCAGTGTGACTGTCGAATTCCCTTCCGATTGCGACGCCTTCAGCACGTTGATTTCAGATCGGCATACGAAGTTGGGCTTCAGGCTCTACTGAGTAGCCTCGCTGTGGACGATCAAAGAGCACCAGCAGCGAGTTCGGGTGGAGGCGCAACGGAATCAGCTCTGACAAAGTCGGCAGAAATGGTGGATCAGGGAACGAAATCCGAGTTGGGTCGAATCGAACAAAATCGTATCGAGCGGGAGAGGGCCGAGGCTACTCAGAAGGCCGAACAGGATCGTATCGAGCAGGAGAGGGCCGAGGCTACTCAGAAGGCCGAACAGAATCGTACCGAGCGGGAGAGGGCCGAGGCTACTCAGAAGGCTGAACAGGATCGTATTGAGCGGGAGAGGGCCGACGCTACTCAGAAGGCTGAACAGGATCGTATCGAGCGAGAGAGGGCCGACGCTACTCAGAAGGCCGAACTGGATCGGATCGAGCGGGAGAGGGCCGAGGCTACTCAGAAGGCCGAACTGGATCGTATCGAGCGGGAGAGGGCCGAGGCTACTCAGAAGGCTGAACTGGATCGTATCGAGCGGGAGAGGGCCGAGGCTACTCAGAAGGCTGAACTGGATCGTATCGACTGGAAGAGGGCCGAGGCTACTCAGAAGGCCGAACAGGATCGAAACGCCCGGGACGCGGGAGCCGTGCGCCAGAAAGAAGAAGCGAATCAAGAGTCTGATGACAAAACAAATGCCATGCCTCAGGGAATATCCACGTCGCAATCGCAGGGAGTCTCTGGGCCGTCGGGTCTAGCACCATCTATTGCTCCTGTACGACACCTACTGCTCAAGGGTCTTACGCTCTTGATTCTGGCCATTCTAGGTCTAGTTGTTTGGATCAATTTGCCCAATGTCGGCATTAGGAAAGACGCGAAAACGGAATCATCCTCCTCTGTTTCAAATGTATCAAACACAAGCAAGCAAGGAAGGATTGATTCCTCCCAAGAGATCGCTGTTTCTGAAATTCAGTTTAGTAAATTCCTTTAAGGTAAACAGTGAAGAAGTACGCTCGTGGGCGTTGAGTTCAGATGGAAATCTGGTTGCGGTGGGAACGACTGACCATATTATCAGAGTATTTGACCTGAAGACGAAAACACTACTGCACCACTTTGCCCCAAAAGAATGGGAAGCATACTATCCGCGATCAGTTGACTTCCTTGATTCTGATCAGTATCTTGCCTCGTCTCACGACGATGGCCGTGTGCGGATATGGGACTTGCGACACAACAGTTTGGCGAAAGTCATTCCAATTCCTACAGCCGATTTCCGGCAGGCTCTGAGCACGCATATCCGAACTGATAATCGTGTCGGCGTGACTGAATTCGCATATTGCCCGCCTAGTTTGTTTGATATCATAGCTGGTAAGCTGATCGGTTTGATCGACGACAAAGTACATTGCTACTCCGGAAGTCCTGCGTCTGGTCTGTCATTCAGCCCGGATGGAACTCTGATAGCTGGGGTGGACCGAGAGAGAAGTCTTGTGATCTGGGATACAAAAACACGTCAGCAACTCCGGCTATACGATTTCCTGAGAAGTTTACGTTGGGTAGTAACCCTATGACGGTGTTCAGTCCTGACGAAAAGAACGTCGCCGTCGCGTCTGATGACACTCCAATCGTCCTTTTCGATGTGACTGGCGCTGTTATCACGATGTTCGGGAAAGAAGAGTCAGCGCGGTTCAGTACCGATGGAGCACTGTTCAGTAATGATGGACGACTGCTGATTTCTCGCGATGCGAAAAACCAGGTACATTTCTGGAATGTTACGACGCAGCGCCTAGTTTACGAGCTTGAATTGAATTCAGGAGGACAGTCAGATCTGAAACTTACTAAACTTGGTCGGCTATTTGCTATAACTTTAGTTGAGAAGCGTTTCGACGTTTTTGAACTCCAATCTGCCACTGGTAGTCATCTTGCCGTTGGGCAAGGCATGATTCAACAGAATTAACATGATTTGATACCAAAGGCTGCCAAAGGCTTGAAGGCAATCCTGACACATCTTGAATTTAGGTTGTTAGTACGGTGGCATGGCGGGCCGACCGTGATGTCAGGGATCATTGACACTACTGTCCGCTCATCAGCTTCACCGGCACGGAGACCAGCCAGGCAGACCCGCAAGAGAACCGCACCCGCTTTCTGGCCCTTTGGCGCCAGGTGGCCGAGCATTACCGGCAGGCGCCGCCGGAGGTGATGTTCGGCGTGCTCAACGAGCCCAGCCGGCCGAACCTGGGAATCGACGGCTGGAACGCCCTGGTGGCGGAAACGATCCCGCTGCTCCGAAGCAGCAACCCTGACCGCACGCTGCTCGTCCAGACCGCCAATGGCGGCGGATTCGGAGCGCTCGAAAGCCTCCGCATTCCGGAGAGCGAGCACAACACGATCGTCGAAGTACACAACTACGAACCCGGCCGCTTCACCCACCAGCAGGCATCGTGGTCGTCCAACCGTATCTACAAAGACGTCCATTGGACCGGAACGCCCGAGGAGACGGCGGCGGTACCCAGGGGAATTCCGCTCCTGGCGTCGGCCGAGCGTTCGTTGTGGCCGGACAGCCAGCCGGTCGGTTCTCGCATTTCAGAGGATAGGCAGGCGCTTTCTCGCTTACGACAAATACGTGCGCCAGTCAGGGGGGCGGCTAGAGCCACGCGTCGGAGCAGTCCCTGCCAACCGCCTGGCGGGGGTCCTATCGCTTCTTGACCTGAACGGGAAGCGGCTCTGGACCGCGGGAATGGAATCGCGCCGGCGGGCGCCGGTCGTGGCCGCGGTATCAGGTCGGCCGTTTCACGCCAAGCTTCCAGTTCCTCAACGCGGCGCTGGAGTTCGTGGATAACCTCGGGGAGTCCGGTCGTGCTGGGCGCATCGTCCACGCCGAAAGGATAACAGAATGCAGCTTTGGAGGCCGCGGCGGGAGAAGCGTTTACGGGGCGTACTCCCTTTGAGCGAGGGTCCGCTGCGTGGCAATCGGCAACCGCCCGGCGGCTTCAGAGCGGAAGGCGGGAACGCGGACGGCTCCCAAGATCGGAATCGGGCCAGAATGGCCAGGTCCCTACAGGACGAGTCAGAGTCGCTGGTGGAAGGGGATTTCGCAACAGGTAACCCCCAGGAACGCCCAGCCCGCGGGACAGCGACGTGCGGAGGGCCTCACGCTGCCGTCGCGGGAACGCGATACTCGCCTCCATCCAGTCGATATTTCCCGAGTGCCACTCCCACGCACCACTCATCGCATTCGATCCAATGCGTGCTCGCCGCCTCCTTGCTAGACAGGACCCATCCTGCGTCAATCCTTTCGCTCGCATCCTTATACATGGCGTGGAACCGCAGTTCGCATCCTGGAACATGCCATTCGGCCTGGCCCGGTGACAGCACAATCCTCAGCATCCCGGCCGCGACCAGCAGCGACCTCAGTTGGCGCTCGCCCCCCTGCCAGTCCCCGCGTTCCAGGCCCTCGATCTTGAATTGTCGGCGTTCTTGTCTGACCAACTTCGTCATCCGGAATCCCGGCCGCAAATCCTGCGGCTCATTGGGCCGCGATGGTGTTTTGAATTGGTGTCGGCTCATGCCGCCTGATAAGGCAAACGCCGTGCCGCCCTATATCTCCTTTACTCCCAACGTTGGCATCGGCGGAGGTCCCGAATCCGCAGCGTAAGCGCGACACCGCTGTCGCGCCCTCACTACTTCGTGATTCCCGCCCGTTCCAGGTGCTTATAAATGTTGCTGTCGGTCGCCCCCGCGGGGTCCGTCGCCAGTGTTTTGTTCCCGTCGGCTCGCTGCAACAGCGTCTCGAAATAGCGCCGGTTGAACTCGGCCGCCTCCCGGTACGTCCCCTCAAGCGCCCTCGGGCACCTGGCGTCGGTGACCACAGAGTGAGGGACGGTATCGCCTTCCTTGCTCGAAACATCTTTGATTGAGGTGCCCGGTTCTACCTCCGGCTGTGTACTCTTCCCCCGACTCGGCTGTCGTTTTTCGGCGACACTTTTATGGCCCCGATAACTCAGAAGGCCCCGTTTGAAGGTGTACCAGCTTTGGCCTCTCTCGTGCCAACTGACAAGCGAGATCGTTGACCTCTAAAGGAGAATCGCAAATGTCGAATAACACCAAGAATAGCCGCAACTCATCCGATTACAAGGAGGGCTTCGTCTACGGAATCTACCGACGCGAGGAGCCGCCGGCGGCCCGCGCGCACAGCGCCCGCCCCCGCCGCACAGCGGACTGGCTGCGCGGCTACCACAATGCTTGCAAGCGCCGGCCGGCTTAAAGATAGAATAGGGGCTCAGGCTTTTGCCAAAATCACAAAGGTGTTCGCCGATGTCCGCGGAACTCAAAGCGCCCGACGGTGGAGCGCCGGGTGGTCCAGTGATTGATCTTCGCGATCTCATGAACGAAGACGAACTTCGCGAGGTGGTCGAGCGCATGGCGCCACACTGCGTCCTGGTGCTTCAGGACTGCAAATGGCTCTCCCCCCAAATCGGAGAAGGCACCGGCTGCGAGGCGTTCTCCAGTGAGGGCGCATCCTGTCGCTCGTGCCTAACCAGCCTGATGGCCGAAGCAGCGGCGTCCACGAAAGCCGTCGCGAGGCGTTGCGAACTCGGCATTGAGGAGTCGATGGTCGCCATCCGTGTCCAAGGCGAACCGGTTGCCTACCTTTTGGCTCCGCCTTCACCGGAGGGGCCGGAGGTGACTGGGAGCCGCCTCGAATACTATGCCGGCCTGATCTCGCAGCGGGCCGGAGAGGCTTACCGCTTCAAAGTCCTGCAGGACGCCACCCAAAGGATCGCACGAGCAAGCAATGAAACCGAACTCCTTCATGCCACCGCGGACGCGATAGAGAAGACTGTCTCCGGCAACAAATCCTTCTCGATTTACCTTCGCCGGGAGGACGGCAAGCTTGTGGTCGCCGAGTCCCGCCGTGTCGATGGGGCAACGACCGCGCTCGAACACTCGCGTGGCGACGGTTTTGTCGGCTGGTGCGCCGAGAACGGTCAAGCCTTGCTGGTTGCCGACTGTCACGCATGGGGCGACCGGACGCCCTCTCCACAGTGGGCGGGGCTTGCAGAAAGGCCCCGATCCTGTCTGACCGTTCCGATTCCTGGCCCCGGCCGGCACAGTCAGGCGGTGTTCCAACTTTACTCGTCGAAGGCGAACACCTTCAGCTACTCCGACATCTCTCGACTGGAAATGGTGGGCGCAATCCTGGTAGCCGGCGAGGCCCGACTCCGAGAGCGACTACATCAAGACGTGGGGGCCAAAGCACTTCACGAGCCGATTCCAGCCTCTGTGGCTGGGAGTGTGTGGGACCTCCTGAGGCGGACGCCCGGATCTGGCCAGGAATTGTCGCAACTGCGCCAGGAGCTCTATCAGATGGTATGCGACGAGGCGCTGGATATCGTGCATGGTCTGCGGAGCTGCGTGCGCACTTTCGACAGGGGCCGCGGGGAGCTCCGTTTCGTGGCCACCAGCGGTGATGGTTGGACCGAGAAAATCCTTGAGCTGATCTATTCGATAAAAGAGAAGAGCGCGGTTTCTCGTGCGTATAACGTGGGCCGGGATTTTTTCATCGAGGACGCTGATAATGAACCCTACTACCTTAAGCTTTTCCCGGGCGTGAAGAGTCTCTACGCGATTCCCATTTTTGTGCGGCAGCAAATCCTCGCCGTGCTTACCGTCGATGCGGATTCAAAGGAGGTTTTCACGGAAGCACGGAAAGCGCAACTCAGAGGACTCGCTGAGCAGGCGTCTTCCGTATTGGAGCACCTCGCACTCATCGAGGATACCTGGCTATTTGAACTGGAACAAGGGTGTGCCCCCCAACCAGAAAAAATGTCCGTCCAGTCCGTTTGCGAGCGTGCGGTGCAGGGCTGTCTCAAGTTGTTCGGCGTGCGAGGGTGCTCGATCTTCGTTGCGGATTTGACTTCCGGCAGGGTCGACCTCGTGGCCAGCACAGCCCTGGAGGCGCCGCCAGGTGAACCTGTCAGTTATCGCTTGGGTGAAGGCCTCACAGGCTGGGTGGCGTTGCACCGGGGACCTCTCAGAGTGCGAGACGTAGAAAACGAGGGCGAGCTGAACAGGTATTATCCCGGCGCAAAATGGGAGCGTTTGCATCCCGAGATAGTCGATTACAGCGATGTTCGGGGGAAGCAGACCTTTCTAGCCGTACCGCTCCTGGTTCGCGACGACCTCATCGGCGTCTTGCGGTTCACGATCAAGGAGGACGCCTCCGCCTTCCGTTTTTCCGACGAAGTTCTCGCGGTGCGCCTTGCCAGCCGGTTGGCACTCATCATCAAAGACCTCCAGGCGTTTCAGAAGCGCGAGCACGAACTCGTCCGCCGGGCGGCGTTTAGCAAGTCGCTTCTCAATTCCCTGGACATTAAGAAGGTCTGCGACGTGATTCTTCGCGAGGCGTGCGAGATTACTGGCTGCAATTCCGGCCATATTCGCTTGTTCGATAACGCGACAGACATTCTCAACCTTGTCGCCACGTACGGGGTTGAGGTCGGGGTTTTGATTCTTCAGAGGCGTTTTGGCGATGGGTTCTCCGGAGAAGCCGCGAAAAGCAGGGCGCCGGTCTTCGTCGATAACGTCCAGCGGGTCCCCGCCTACAAGACGCTATTGGCGAGGAAACGAAAGGGTGTGACAATTGCTTCGGCTGCGGCTATTCCGCTCATTTCGCAGGAAAAGCTAGTAGGTGCTCTTGTCCTCCACTCAACCTGGCCAATTCAATTCGACCCTGCTCGCCGAGCGGTTTTCGAGGACCTCGCTAGTGAGGCGGCACTAGCCCTCAAAGCAGCGACAATGTACCGGGAACTTGAGAGCGAGGTCCACGCGTTGCAGAGTGCGTTGACGAACATCCACAAAGTCGAGAGCCGCTATGTTGAGAAGCGAAGCCTAGACGATCTCCTCGATGCGCTCTTGGATGGGGCCCTCACGGTTTCCGGTGCTGATGTGGGGACGATCCGTCTGCTAAGGGACGGCAAGTGGGTTCTGGGCGCAGCAAGAAGGAAGACGGCGGCGGTCGGGGAGCAGGACCTGTCACGATTGCTGTCGCCGGATCTGCCGTTTGTCGCGGACGACTTCTTCGGGCGTATCCATCATTCGGACAGCATTCACTGCGTCGAAGATGCGAAATCCGACCCGGAGTTTCGAGAGTTCGTCAAGTCCGTGCCGAAAAAGGGGCACCGTAGGCTACTGGAGAAGATTGAGTCTGTAGTTGCTGTTCCGATCCGGATTGAAGGTCGTTGCCTTGGCATCATTTTCTTGGTAGCGAGACGGCCCCACAGATTGTTGCCACCGACCGAGGGGTATCTGAGGATCCTAGCAGGCTACACGGCAGTTGCGATTGAAAATGCTGCTGCGTGGTTGGATGCTCCGTTCACGATGCTGGGGCACCTATTAGAGGGTTTTCTGCATAAAATGAGAAACTTGGCTCAGAGCTTATTGGGCAAGACGGAGGTGGCTCTTCACCCGCGAGCCGCTCCTGGGCTCATCCGTGAGCGACTCGGGCAGATCAACAGCGAGGCTGTGAAGCTGAACTCCATCATCGACGATCTGCAGACGTTTGCCAGGGTGCGAGGCGACGTTCCGATGGAGGTCTTGGATCTGCGGCAGATCGTCTCAACATCTGCCTCATACCGAATTCGCGAGCACAGCGACGTAATTGTCGAGCTTTCGCTTCCTGAGTCCCCGGTTCTGGTCCGGATCAATCGCGTTCAGCTCGAGCAGGCTATCGAGAGGATCATTGAGAACGCCTTCGAGGCTATGCCGCATGGCGGAAGAATCAATCTCGCGGTTCTGGAGGACGGAACGGACGCCATCGTGCAGGTCCGAGACGAAGGAGTTGGCATGGGCGATGATGAATTGAGAAGGTGCTTTCTACCCTTCGCTAGCAATAAGGTAGGGGGCTTGGGGTTGGGCCTCGCCGTCGCCCGCGGGCTGGTCAGCGCCAACGGCGGGGGCATCCGCGCCGAGAGCAAACTTGGCAAGGGAACCACGTTTCAGATCTGGTTTCCTTGTGCGGGAGGGTCAAATGCTGCGGCTCCTAGTCGCTGATGATGAAGACATCCGGTTCGACCTCGGTGAGTGGTTTCGATTAGAAGGCTGGGAGGTAGAACTGGCATCTGATGGCAAAGAAACCATGACTCTCTTGAATTCATCATTGGCGAAGAATCAGATCTTCGACGCTGTCGTTCTGGATCGCCGCATGGGGCTTGCCGGCGACGAGGGGGACAACACGCTCCGAAGCATCCGCCTACATCCGGAGTTCGACGCGGTATGTATAGTTCTGCTTACCGGCTATGGGCAGATTGGCAGCGCAGTAGAATGCCTGCGCGGCGGGGCATACCAGTACCTCGAAAAGCCCATTCAGTTTCAGGACCTCCGCGACATCTTACTGGCTGGCATACTCCAAAAGCGTTCCGAGTCTCTGCGTCATCAAGTAGTGTTTGAGGCGTTGGGTGCAGAATCTACCCTCACGCGGGTAAAGAAGACAATCTATGAAACTCTGGCACCGGAAAATGGGATCCGCCGACCCGATGTCCTCAGCTTGTGCTTAGTCCATCAGGATGGGTCGGTCCGCCCCTTAAGCGACACGAACTGGAACAGGCATCCGCGGGAACAACATCGTTTTGCGATGAAAGTCTTCGAAGACAAGCGCCCAGTTAGCGCGCTCGACCCGGAGGCGGCTGGAAAAGCGGAGCCGTTACACAGTGGTACTTCCTGCCTGATTGCTGCTCCGGTTCCAGGTGATAACGGGGCCGTCGCGGCCGTTCTGGACGTCGAGTCTACCCAGCCCGAGGGGCTGAAACGCCCTTGGGTTGAGCCAATAGCCCATTTCGCGGAGAGCATAGGTATCGCACGCGAGTTGGCGGAGAAGCGAGCCCAGGCCACTAGAATCTTGCTCATGGCCGTCAATGAGTTCCGGCATAAGCTGACGAACCCAACCCAGGTCATCGAATGGAAGGTCAAAGAACTCCAGGAGAACGAGATCAAGAAACTCAGAACTTCCACGGCGCACAAAGCTCTGGCGAACAAGGCAGCCCGCCGTCTCGCCGCTATCAGTCGGGGGGCAGACACCATTCGCCAATTGTGTTACCAGCTCAACGACATCTCTGCCGAGATTCCTGTCGAGTTGGCATCATGCGATATCCGATCGCTGCTCCGGGAGTGTATCGACGGAATTCGCTCCGAGGCACGCACGAAGACCATTCGGATTGTCGCCGCTGGATTTCCCAAGAGCGCCGTCAGGGTGAAGGTGGACCGCCGATGGATCGGGTATAGCGTTCAATGCCTCTTGCGAAACGCCATCGAGTCGATTGAATCAAAGTCCTTCGATCGCCCACCCAAGAAGGTAGACCGTCAAATCGTCGTTAGCCTGGAGGGCGCGCTGGACCCCGCTGGGCCAGTTTCGGTCAGCGTGCGTGACACGGGTGTTGGGATTGCCGAACCAAACCGCGACCGTGTCTTTCAGCCATTGTTCTCCACGAAGAAACGCCGCGAGACCGGGGGGCTGGGCTTATTCAGCGTGCAGAGGATTATGGTGCAGCATGGCGGCTCGGTGAGTTTTGAGAGCAAGGCTGGCCACGGTGCGACCTTCAAGTTGACCTTGCCCAGGAGCTGAACTTCGTGCGTGGGTTCATTATCAACGCGGGAGCGGACAATAACGGCGCGAAAATGTTCCGCGACAGGATGCGCCACCAGGGCTGCAGATGTCAGGATCTTACGCTCGGGGCAGCGAAAGTCTTGCTAAAACACGCGAATCGGATGAATCCGATTAAGGTCTTATACTGCACCGATGAGAAATCGAGGAACCCGATCGCCGCGGTGAAAACACTCAGGAAGTCCTGCGCTCACGCGGAAATTTCGGTTTGCGCGTACGACGGGCACTCGGCCGGGAGGCTGGCGCTGGATTGCCTGCACGCGGGTGCGCGGGATTTCTTTAGCGCCGGGATGACAGCTAACCGACTGGTCCATCGCATCGGTGCAGCCTGCTCCGGGGAGCCGGCATATGGGTCACTCGGCCTGAAACTCGCACCGGGATCGAGAGTCTTCATTTCGACACCCTACGCGATCGGCGCTAACGAAGACGTGCAAGGCATCGAGGAAGCGGTGCGGGATGCGGGCTTATCGCCCCTAATATCCAGGAAAGAGCCGAAACTGGACGATATCACGTCCAAGATCAGCGGGGAGATCAACGGCAGCGAACTGGTGATTGCAAACTGTACCGTGTACGACAGGTCCGGGCACAACCCCAACATCTATCACGAGGTTGGGTTTGCTCGAGGCCGAAAGAAACAAGTGATGTACGTGATGCGGATCGGAGGCCAACCGTTGCCGGTCACTCTTGGCGCAAAAGTGTTTTTTGATTACCACGCGTCGGCCGACCTGGCCGTTCAGATATACTTCTCGTTACGTCCAGATGCGTAAGATCAGCCTGCTCATACTCGACGACGATGCCGACATCGCCGAATCCCTGCGGGAGACGCTCGCGGAGGCCAATTACGACGTTGCTGCGGCGACCTCTATCGCTACTGCCCGGCGTTACGTGGGCGAACGGTTCTTTGACCTGTTGGTGCTCGACGAGCAAATCGACGGATCGAACATCAGTGGCACAGACTTTCTGATCGAATGCCGAAGGCGCCATCCCGGCATTGGAGCGATCTTCGTCACCGGCAATGCGACCGTAAAGGGAGCCGTAAGGGCGATGCACGCCGGGGCGCTGGACCTTCTCCAGAAGCCAGTGACCAAAGGTGAGCTTCTTGCCGCGATTGTACGCGCTCTGGGGGAATCGCTGATCGCCCGCGAGACACGTTACTTGCGGACCGACGCCCAGCGGACGGGGGGCATCGTCGCCGTCAGTAAGGCGATGAAGGGGGTGCTCGAACAGGTGGCCCGGGTTGGCCCAGCGAACGTAACGGTGCTTCTGCAGGGTGAGTCGGGAACCGGCAAGGAGCGCCTGGCCCACGCCATCCACGTCGGCAGCCAGCGCTGCCAAGGGCCCTTCCTGGCGGTCAACTGCGCGGCGATTCCCGAAAGCCTAGTGGAATCGGTGCTATTCGGGCATGCCAAGGGCGCCTTTACCGGCGCCGCGCAGTTTCATGCGGGCTATTTCGAAGCCGCCCATCGAGGGACGCTATTCCTGGATGAGATTGGGGAGATGCCATCGGCCGCTCAGAGCCGCCTGCTGCGGGTTCTGCAAGAGCGCAAAATCGTCCGCGTGGGCGAGACCAAGGAGATTCCGGTAGATGTCCGCGTAGTGGCTGCCACGAACCGAAACCTTCCCGCTGAAGTTAAGGCGGGGCGGTTTCGCGAAGATCTTTTCTACCGTATTGGTGTGGCTCAGATCGAGGTTCCGCCGCTAAGGTCGCGGCGAGAGGACATTCCGGCGTTAGCGTTCGAACTGGTCGAGGAACATTCGCGAGAAATGGGACGACCGATTCACTCGATTAGCCCAGAGGCCATACAACAGCTAGTCGCCCACGATTGGCCAGGCAACGTGCGACAGTTAAGTAACGTCATTGAGATGGCGGTCCTATACTCCGACACCGCAGTTATAACGCCGAGTGTCCTACATCTCGGACCGGGATCGGGCAATGACACCGGACTTCAGGGTCTGCTTGCGATGCCGTGGAAGAAGGCTCGTGAGGAGTTCGGCGCACGGTACTTTGCGGAACACCTGGCCACAACGGGCGGAGACGTCACGAAGGCTGCGCGCCAAGCCAGGGTGCATCGCAGCGTGGTGTATCAGCATATGCCACAACCGAAGGACGGCAAAAGCAAGAAACCGCCGAAAACAGAATCTGACTCCGGTACCGCCGATCGTGAGCTGTGACCCTCCTCCTCGGCCGTTCCGAAACCGTCCGCAAATCTGGATCATAATGAGTCGCGCAACTCCCAGGAAGTCCAGTTTCCTCCAGTCCCAAGGCGCTCACGCATAAGGCTTGTGCGAGCTGGCAGCAAGTCTCTATGCAGTGTCGTGATTTCGCTACGGAGTTGTTGGGATTGTCCTACGCGCAGGGTTGACGAGGTCATTGGCTGTTCAGGAGCTGGCAACGTGCAAGCCGAACGCTCCATAGCAACTTAGCGCTGTTAGGGTTGGACGGCTCCTGTTCTGGAATCATGCTTGCCTTTGCTTTTATAGAAAGGAGAAGAGCCCAATGAGAAAGCCCAAGCGGGTGGAATGGTGGGACTGGACCGAGGGGGCCCCAATGATCGCCGAGAGGATCAAAGGCGCCTGGAGATACTTCACAAAGGAGTGTGGAGACGTCCGATGGATTGAAATCCCGGCAACCCATAGGGTAAGAACGATCACAATGCGACTGGCGATGAAAGCATGCGGTAAACAGGTGCGTTCGCGATTTGCATAGTAACGATGGGACCGGACACCATGGAAATGGGTACTAACGCCCAGGCGGAGGAACATGATGCCAAACAAACAAAGTTCGGCGCTTGCGCCACACTATCGGCCAATTATTCTGATAGACCAAGACGGCCCGCTCGCAGACTGGGAGTCCGAGTTTCTCAAACGGTGGAAAGAAACCTACCCGAACTCGCCGTGCGTGGAGCCACCCGACCGAAGAAACTTCTATGCCGGCCAGGACTACCAAGATCTAATGCAGACCGAAGCGGAAAAGCAAGAAATCCGCCGGAAGGTTCAAGCTATATACCTGGCAGGTGGTTTCATCCGGAATCTTCCGGTCGTCGAGGGCGCTATTGACGCTGTGCGCGGCATGCTGGGTGCGGGGTTGGATGTAAGAATCTGTACCTCTCCGCTGACCGTTTATCGGAACTGTGTGCTGGAAAAGTACGAATGGGTTGAAGCGCATTTTGGGTACGAATTTACCAAGAAAATCATCATGTGCAAGGAAAAAGCGATCGTGCGTGGGGATTTCCTGATCGACGACCGTCCGGACATAGTTAGCGAAAACGGAACGCCCCCAACCTGGGAACACGTCCTGTTTGACGCACCATACAACCGACACGTGACAGACAAAAGGCGTCTGACGCGGTGGAGTGATTGGCCAAGGGTATTGGACCGGAGCCTATCGCCAAACAGCGGTGTCAAGGAAGGACGCGCATCCATATGGGCAGGGCCGTGGACAGTTGCCGAGGGTCAGGCCACCTGACGCTATAGCAGGTGGTCGCCCACGCTGAAAGCCAATGTTGACGGGCCTTTGGGGAGCCTGCCGCCGAAAGGGTAGTCAAAACTGTACCTGTGGCATCCTCGCGGTTCAATACCCCTCAACCAGACAGTTTTGCAAGCTATTGAAAATAAAGGCCGATCCCCGTCGGGTACCTGGGCCGCATTGGTCTCTTACCGGAATTGCCGCCGCAAGGACTGGGACCGATCATAGCGATCATTGCCGGCGGCCACTGCAGTAGCCGAGTCAACCTCCGCAACAAAGGATGCCTGCCTCTCTGCCCTGGCTCTTCCGCGTTACCTGGTGAGAACGCCCTTTCCACCAGCAATTCTGTGGCGGGGCGCGAGCGGCGTGGGAAACCGCGAGGGTGTCGGCGGCCGAGAGTCGGGCATCCACTCGGCGCGCGAGGATCCTCGAATTGGACCTGGTGGGGCTCCGAGTGACGCGCGCCGCGAGGCCATCGAGGGAGGGGCTTGGCCGTCTTCACAGGGGGGTTCGGATGGAGGTGCGACCGTGGGGAGGCCAGGTTGATCTTGCGAGGAGATACCGCTTTGGCGTCGTGATGCCCGTTCCTGGTGGTTAGGGCTGTTACCGCCAGCAATCTGGCCCGAATTGGCGGTTCGCCGAGACGCCAACTTTGCGTCCCCGTAATTCCAAACGGGCCGGCCCGCTCGACCGCGGCCTTGGACTACCCTGAAGATGAGGACGCAGTGAAGAACAGATTACTCATAGAGGCCATCGCGGTCGTCGTTGCCTTCTTGGTCGGCTTCCTTCCGCAGTACATCAAAACCCGGCGCCTGGAGGGTGAACTGCATGGGCTCCAGCAAGCCAACGCAAATGCCGAGCTTCGCGATCTCGTCGGGCTGTCCTACGTTCAGGCCAGCCAGAAAAACTACGGCCTCGCGGCCGCCACGTCCGCCCGATTCTTCAATCGCGCTCGGGAACTCGCCAACCAGGCCGCCGACCCGTCCGCCCGCAAAGCCCTGGAGGATCTCATGCCTCCGCGCGACAAGATCACGGCGGAACTGGCGAAGGGTGACCCCAGCGTGATCGGCGACTTGCAGGACGTCTTTTCCAGGACGCGGCGCGCCACGCTCCCGGCCGGCGAGCAATAGTGGGATTCCGCCACCAGCACCGCGTCCTTGAGGTCGCCCGATGCGGGGCTATGAATCCTCAACACGAACCCACCGGCTTGGGCGGCTGCCACCGCTGCCAGGCCCGAAATGTTATCCAGCCGGCGCGCCCTCGCAATTATCGGCCCGTGGCGGCGCTTCTTGCACGGCGGAGGATCGTTTGGGCCTCGTCCAGCAATTGCTTGCTGTGCTCATGCAGCGCGCGATACTTCCCGGACAACTCGCGCGTCGCATCCCCCACAAGTTCCCCGCTGCGCTCGTAAAGATCCTCGCATTTCTCTACCAGTTCCTTGCCAGCGTCGATCAGGTAATCCGCGACTTCTTCTCCTTTGCGGACTAATCTCTGGCGAGTTCGTGCGCCTGACGCCGGTGCCATCAGCAGTGCTGCCGCCGCGCCGATTGCGGCTCCCAGCAGGAAGAATGCCGCACGGTCGCCCGCTCTTGTATCGCTCACAGTCTCTCCTTAGCCGAAAGAAGCGTTCTCCATCCGAGCTTAGCGCGCTTTCCATCCACTCTGCGGCGCGCGCCGCTTTCGTACATACGCTCCTCCATATGCTCCAAGGCTGCCCCATCTTGCAGGCAACGGCTCCCGTAGTGCGTCCGCGGCTGGCGCGCCGGAGCATTCACAGCCGATCGCTCCAGGGACGCGAAACGGGCAAGACCAGTTGACCTCTTGGCGGGGTCGGCGGGCCACGGCGTCGCCACCAGGGTGCGCCGATCACAATGCTCGAGGAATGCCATATATTCCAGGCCACGGCGCCCGTAGTGCGTCCGCTGCTGGCGCTCCGGGAATTCACAGCCATTCGTTTCCACGACCCAAAACGGGCAAGACCATTTGGCCTTTGTGCCGGGGTCGGAGGGCCACGGCATCCCCGACCGCCCCGACCGCCTCGAACTGTTGCATTTCGGAGCCCGTTGGCCTATATTTGCTACGGGCCGCACTTAAACCCTGCGACCAAGCGTTGATGTCGTGTTCGCAAAAGGCGGCTTGGGCTGGCCAGGCGCTTGGTTGGGTTTGCTTTTCCCGGGCCACTGGTGGTTCATGGGTGACGCCATGCCGATTCTGGAGTCAAAAGCGGACCAATCGGCGATCCGAAGAATCCTGCTGGCCACCGGCTTGGGGGCGATCTTTGGTCTCCATAGTTGGCGGCTGGCAAAGTACGGGTTCGCAGTCTCCTTTCCTTGGTATGGGCCGGTGTGGATCTTGCTCAGCCAGGTGTTCCTGGGCTTCAGCGTCGGCGTGACCGCAGGATTGACATGCTGGTGGAAGCGCGGGTTCGTGCTTGGGCTGGTTTTCAGCATCCCTTCCGCTTTCGGCGCGCTGGCGCTGGGACTGAAGTGGGCGCCCTATGGCGTCGCCGCGATTACCGGAGGGCTGGTAGTCGGGCTTCTTATTGCGTTGATCGCCGATGCCCTTTTCCCGAACACGCGGACCTCAACCGATCGACCTTCACCGGGTCGGCTGCTTGGAACCGGCAATGCGAAATCCGAGAAATGCAGTGCGCAGACGAACTGGCAGCGGCTGGCTGAAGAGAAAGCCTGTCTGGAACACCTGGATGCCGAGCGGGCATGTCGAGGCGACTCAGGTTTCGGGAAGACCACCGAGGACAGGATCGTTTGGGGGGAACTACTTGATTTGGAATTGCAGGATATCGATGAGCAGGTGAGCCGCATCTGTCAAGCGGCGGGGGATTCCTCTGGCCTGCGCTCGTGGATGTCCAACAACAGTCCTAAGTCGTCTTCGAAATGATCGGCACCATGCGCCGGCGATGGAGTACCCGCGAATCTCGACTGCCTGTGCAATCGACGTTACGGCACACCATGCTTGACGCCCCGCCACAGTCGGCGTCCAATGGAATCGTAGCGTATCCGCGAAAAGGAGGTCCCTATGAACTCAACGATTCATGAGCCTCTCGACCTTACCAGCGAGGAGTTTGCGATCCTGGCCGAGCTGCTGGAATCGGAACGCGCCAAGCTGCTGGTCGAGATCCGACACACCCATCACCGCTCCTTTCGGGACGAATTGCGCCACCGGCTGACGTTGGTGGAGCGCCTGCTTGAGCGCTGCGGGCCTACCCTGAGTGCCGGCTCGGAGAAAACGGGACTCGGCGCCTGAAGAATTCACTGGAGGCAAAACATGCCAATCACCGTTAAGAAGATCATCTTGTGGCGAAGCGAGGTCGACAACAAGCCGGGAGCGCTTGCCAGCACCATCGAACCGCCTGCCAAGGCTGGTGCGGACCTCAAGGTGATCATGGGCTATCGGCACCCCACCGCCAAAGGAAAGGCGGCGATTGAAGTTTTCCCTATCACCGGGAAGAAATTGGCAGCCGCTGCCGGGACGGCGGGGTTGGGCGCTGCAGCTATTCCGACGCTGCTGGTAGAGGGCGACAATAAGCCGGGATTGGGCTACACTATTGCACAAGCGATAGGTGCTGCCGGAATCAATATCGCCTTCTTTGTCGCGCAGGTCATCGGGAACAAGTTTGCCGCAGTACTCGGTTTCGAGACGGAGGAGGACGCGAAGAAGGCCGCACCCCTGATCAAGAAGGCCGCGAAGAGTACGGGGGCCTGACACTGCCTAACAATTCGTCGGGTTAGACTCACGGCGGTGGGAAATACTCGTAGCGAAAGCGTATTCCGTATTGCTCACGGCTGGCAGTTGTGCGCAAGCCGAGAGATTTCCGAGACATTGATCTCCGACTTCATCCTGCCTGCGGTACACTCGGTCCCTCCCCGGATGGCTCGCCAACTGGGGCGCTGTCGGGTGTCCGTTGTTGAAGATCTGGGCAGACCCTCAGTAGCTTCGCGGTGGACCGCGACAGACCTGGAATTGAAGATTTCACTCGCGACGGCAGGCCGGGAAGGCCATGATATCGCGCTGGAACTGCTGGTGTGCCTGGGCAAAGCACTCTGGGAAAAGCTGAATTACAGCCAACACAAGGCCTACTGGCTGCTTCTCGATGATGAAATCAGTGCCGGCACCCCCGGAGAGATTGACGAGGACGCGCTCAAACAGAAGAGGCTGCTATTGTCTAACCCCAACAGCGCGGGCAGCAGTAGGCGACTGGAGCGCTACGGCTCCGCGTCTTTTGCCGGGATAGTGGCCGAATATGTCCACTGCCTTTGGCATGATGTGACCGTGCGGACGGGTCCCGCTTTCTTGCCGGCGCGGCAGCTTCGACGCCGTCTGGAGTTGCTGGCATGCTGGTACCCAGCCGGTCGAGGGCATCGACTGTTTCCGCGAGGAGACCGGCAGAGGTATCGACCGCAGGGATGAGAGTTAATCTTGAAGCACCCTTCCGGTAAAATCGAAAGGTGCCGCTGCTCGGGTACGCCCACGTCTCATTGCTGATCGGGATTGCCGGCGCGGCAATCTTGCTGTCTGCGCTGTGCCGGCGCGGCCGGGGTTTCCCCGGCGGGTTCTCCCGGCCAGTGCGGCTTGCGCTCGGCTTCGGTCTGGCCGGGAACGAACTGATCTGGTGGGCGTTCCGCTACTCACATGAGGGCGTCCACCGGGCGAATCTGCCGCTTCAGCTTTGCGACCTGACAGTGTGGAGCGCGGTTTGGGCGTGCCTTAAGCCTGTTCCGATCGTAGTCGAGTTTGCGTATTTTGCCGGGCTGGCGGGAGCGGGCATGGCGCTGCTCACGCCGGACCTGTGGTCCCCGTGGCCCTCCTATCCGGCCATCTACTTCTTCGTGGCGCATGGTGGAGTTGTTGTTGCGGTCGCGGTTCTGGTGTTCGGCGGCGCGGCGCCGCTCAACCGTTGCACGCCATGGCGCCCGTTTGGCCTGCTCCTGGCCTACACAGCGGCGGTGGGGGGGCTCAACGCGGTTCTCGGCACCAACTACATGTACCTGTGCCGGAAGCCGAAGAACGCGTCCTTGCTCGATGCGTTCGGCCCCTGGCCGATGTATCTGGTAGGAGGGGCGGCCACCGCCCTCGCGCTTTTCTGGCTCTTGTGGCTTCCCATCCGCGCAACGATGCGGATGCCGGCCTCAGGCCGGAGTTCTGCGTAGCACAGCGCTCCCTGCGTGGAGGTATAGGTTGACCATGCACACGGCCAGCCACGAAAACCGGCACCCGCTCTGGCACATCCGGGTATACGGCTGGTTCCAGGTAGTGAATCAAGAATGGCTCCCGATAGACTGCAACGCCGGCCTTGGATTCGAGCCACTGTTCGAGCAAGGTCAAAGGACAAGGGCCAGGGTCCAGTCTCAATGAAAATGCCGTAGATCAAGGAGCCGGAATGGAACCACCGCAGCACGGGCCGTATTGCTGCGACGCCGGAACGCTAGGCGCCTCTGAGTGGTTGGATCGGAGCCAACTGCGTCGAAGTGCGGCCGTGACACCCAGTGGCCCGTTGGCCCGCGCGCCGTCTGTGGCACGCTCGAGACCGTTTCGACTGGCGAGCGACGCGCCAGACGTCCGCGTTCGGAGGGTGGGTCCTACTTGCCCGACACCGCGCGGCCGACGCGCCGCATCCACGCCAGCTCTTCTTCGGTCATGCTGCCAAGCCGCAGCGCTTCGAGCGCGTGCTCCATTTGCGCCGAGTCTTTTGGCCCCGTCAGGCACACATCGACTTCGGGCCGGGTCAGGACGTAGCGATAGCAGTCGGCGGCTGTGGGGATGCGCTCGCCTTTGCGCAGGGAACGGGAACCGACCAAGCCTTGCAGGATCCCCTTGCCGAGCAATTGGCCCCAGCTTGTGGCGGTGAATGCGGTCATGCCCGGCCTGCCGGCATCGGGCAGGTGCGGGAAGATGTCCGTTTCGGCCCCCGGATGTGCGGCGTTATAGCGGAAGTGGACCACGTCGAAATCGCGTCCGGCCGCGATCGCGGGCACTAAAGCGCGGGTGTGCGTGGAGACCGCCAGATATCGCACCAGACCGCGCGCCCTGAGCCGCTGGGCGGCCTCGAGAATCCGCGGCGCCACGTGCCGGTTCCACATGCCGAGCAGCAGCACATCGGTATAATCGAAGCGCAAAGCCCGCAGCGCGCGCTCCAGGCTCCAACCCACCAGCGGTGCGATCCTCGTATAGGACTGGATCACCAGCACGAATTGGTCCCGCCGCGACCGCAAGCGGCGCAACGCGGCGGCAAACGAATCGCGCCGCAGGCTGCCCCAGTACAGATAGTTCACTCCCTGCTCGAAGGCGCGCTCGACGGCTTCGCCGGGCACGCCGTAGCCGGCGGACACACCCAGACGCGCCACTTCACGGCCCGTCCTGCCCAGCAGGGTACGAGAAAAGCCGCCTGTACGTGTGTCGGTCACCACGGTCATGATACCGAATGTAAGACCAGATCAGGCTCGGGATCGACGGCGGTCGAGGGTGACGGTCGCCGTTAAGCGCAGGCAGGCCGGCGCTCACCATGGGCGGGCGATCTCTGAAGGCGCAGCGTGCAGCAGTAGACCACGGCGGTGGCGGCAACCGGCCGTTTTCGGGCGGCGCATTACCATTGGCCCTGGCACCCGGCGGTTTGCTGATCGCGCGCGTCGCGCCCATGGCCAGGGAGTACTTGCTTCAAAGGTGCAGCAAACGCGTGACGTTCTGAAAACAGTCATGGACGATTCTGGTGTTTCAACGAGCTATGCAAGAGTAGGCGACGATCCAGCCGCAGCCGACACTTCTCAGATCGCCGTATCTTGGGAGTGGACACCAATCACGGCTGTTCGTCTGCCGATTTGCCCGTTCGACGGATTAGTTCTGCGTTACTGACCATCCACCAGCGATTCGGAATCACCGCTGTCGGCTCACTCGAACTCGGATGACTGGGGAAACCTTAGCGGCTTCTCGTGCCAGCGCGGCACCTATCCCGCCTCCGCCGGTTCGTCATCCTTCAACCTCGCCGCCCCAGTCAGCCACAATCACCGGCGACGACAGACCCCTGTGAACCTCCGGAGCGCTTGGGCATCAGTATTGGGCGGGATAACGGCAACGAGGGGATGTTGAGAGTAGATGGGTCGCGTATTGGAATCACCCCGAGCGCACGATTTCGACCGTTAGCCGGGACCGGATTGCCGGCCGCGTGTCTCTACCATAAGGTTTTCCAGGCAGAAAAAGGCCGGTATAATGCAAGCTTGATGCGATCGTTTCTAACGCTGCTCCTGGCCGCACTGGGCGCGCCTGGGCAGAGTCTCAATCTTTCCCATGATCTCGTCGCCAAAGGGATTGCGGTGCAGAACATGACTCCGAACACGCCCAAGCTCGATTCGCGGCCGCTGTTTCAGGCCGGCGTCGCCTACGCCTCGAGAAACAACATCCCGCTGGTCATCGCCGATCCCGGAAGCTACTACTTCCTGACGCTGAATAGTCAATATCAGCACGTGTATCTCAATGCGATCGACAACGTCACAGTGGACCTTCAACACTCCGACCTGTACCTGGGGCAAGGCAACATCACGGGGATTGACGTGAACAACTCCACGAATTTCACGCTCAAGAACTTCACCATCGATTACATTCAGTTGCCATTTACCCAGGCGACGGTCACCTCCGTGAACCAGACGGCGCGAACCATCGGCATCAAGCAGATGGAAACGTATCCGCTGCCTTCGTACTTGAACGCGGTGGCGGTGCCCCCGGGCTATGTCAACGACGGATTTTTTGCCTACATTTTCCGCAACGGAATCGAGCTGCGGACCACGGGACGAATGCCCGTGGCGTCGCCCGTGACCGACACCTCGATCCAGATCACCGGAAACGATCCGTGGGCGACCGCGACGCAGCTAGCGACCATCCAGCCTGGCGACACCCTCGTCCTGGAACTGCGCGCCGGAATCGGAACGATTTTTGCGTCCAACGCCACCGGCTTGACGATCCAAAATGTCTCGGTCTACGCGTCCGGATTCATCGGCGTGTTCACGAACTACGGATCGTCTGTCACCGTCGATCACGTACAGGTGATTCCGCGCCCCGGGACGGACCGGATGATCTCCACCAACGCGGACGGCATCCATCTGGCCCAGGCGGGCGCGAACAACGTGATCAGCAACAATACGGTGAAGCGCGGTTGTGACGACGCGATCGCGATCGACGGGCAGTGGGCGGCGATCGTCAGCGCGGCAAGCTCAGGCACAACCGTGCAGGTCACCCGGCACAACAACGTACCGATCGCCGTTGGTGAGGCGTTCGAATTCATCGACATCACCACGGCCGCCATCGTCGGAACTGCGACCGTCACGGCCGAGAGTCCGCCGGTGAGCGCGCAAACGGGAAGCAACGGGGAGGCGATTACGCTGACGCTGGATCATGCCGTGTCCGTGAAGCAGAACTTCGGCGTCGCGATCCACGATCCAAATTTGCGCGGGAGCGGCACCCTGATCAGCGGCAATTTGGTCGATCAACAAACGTTCGGGCGGGGCGTTTATCCGGCGGGCGTGGCCAATGTCACTGTCTCGAACAACATGCTCGAAGCGACGGACGGCGGCGGCATCCTGGTCGAACAAGATGAAGGCCTGTCCTACGACTACAAGACCGGGCCTTCCTCCAACATCACCATCAGGAACAATATCGTTGACAACGCCCTCGGCTTCGGCGTCCCAAGCTATAACGTGTTGAGCTACGCGGGAGCGATCAATATCGTCGCCTACGATGAGAATTTCAATTGGGTCAAGACGGCGTCGATGCCGAACATTAACATCACGAACAATT
>Ga0316363_10001269_pt1 | contig 23260 bp, 21 predicted proteins | sample Sb_taG_3_FD_200459 | JGI IMG/M metagenome (GOLD analysis project Ga0316363, IMG submission 200459) | Peat soil microbial communities from Weissenstadt, Germany - Sb_50d_a_PC metaG (v2) (version 2) | ecosystem: Environmental > Terrestrial > Soil > Wetlands > Peat | place: Germany: Weissenstadt...
TACCTTTGGCACTAATAAGGTGAATGAACTGCGTTACGGCTGGAACCGGTTCGCCGAGGGTTTCTTCCCGCAGGACCAGAGTTTCCACCCCAGTTCGATCGGGCTGTGCGCCGCCAGTTCAACCGAAGATTGCCAGGGCTCGGGCCCGCACAACTCCGGCCTGCCCATCACACTTGTCTCCGTAACCCCGAGTGGCGCCAGCAGTTTGTTCGCCGAGCCCGGAACCACCTCGGGCGATCCGCGCGCTCGCGTGGACAGCAACAATCAGTTCGTGGAAGATTTTGCCTGGAAGAAGGGTAAACACGACCTGAAAGTGGGCTTTGAGTTCCGACGCACCAGCATTAATCAGCAGGAGTTTGACAAGTACTTCCGCGGGAGGCTGAAGTTCGGGAACTTGACCGATTTTCTGGATGGCACCCCAGAAGGAGGTGCATTTGGCAGTCTCCAGTACTCCGGGAACTCGACCGCGCGCCATACCTTCGGAAACGGTTACGGTCTTTACTTTCAGGACAGCTTCCGTCTAAGCCCACGCCTCACGGTGAACTACGGAATGCGGTGGGACTACTACGGCGTGATCAAAGAGAAGAACAACCTGTTTGCCAATTTCCTGGTCAGCAGTTTCGACCCGGCAACCGACACTGGCACGGGCACGTACCAACAGGTTGGCACTCCAGGGCTGAGCAGGCTTTACGATCCCGACTACAAGAACTTTTCCCCAAGGGCCAGTATTGCCTGGGATTTAACCGGCAAAGGCAAGACTGTGATTCGCGCTGGATTCGGTCTCTTCTATGACGCTTTCCCCCAGGACGTGCTCCTCGGTCACCTGCCCTATCCCCCGTTTTATGCTCCCGGTCCGGCATACGGCAACTTTGGACCAGATCCGGTCACGTCGGCAGGTCTTAACCCGAACTCCCCGACAATCACTAAGAACGTACCGGTTTACTCCCCGCCCGCGTCCAACTGTGTCTTGATCGAGTGCGATATTTTCGGGATTGACCCGCACATTAAAACCCCCTACATGGAGAATTACAATCTCAACATCCAACACCAACTCACCAGCAAGACTACGCTGCAAGTGGGCTATGTGGGATCGCAGGGGCACCGGCTATTCCGCTTCTACGACATCAACCAGCCGACCCAGGCCGCAATTACCGCGGCCGATTGCCCGTTTGGAATTGCGACATGTGCAACCTCTGGCTCCATCCAGGATTTCACCGTGCCGCGCCCATTCGGCAACGCTGGCGTCGGCGCCGTCTATATCTTCCAGGAAAAATCCACTGGGGCGTCGAATTACAACTCGCTGCAGGTCAGCTACAGGGTCAACGGCTGGCACGGGATCACTTCAGCACTCAACTACGTGTACTCGAAATCACTGGACAACTCCAGCGACGAAGAAGACTTCGTGCCGAATGCGGCGCAGCCCCAGGACAGCAACAACCCACAGCGCGAATACGGACCGTCAAACTTCAACATACCTCACCGCCTCACCTGGGTTTTCAGCTACCAATTGCCGGACATGGGAGGGAGCATGCGGCGGCTGAAAAATGGTTGGGGCTTCGACAGCACGGTATCGCTGCAGAGTGGCCAGCCCTTCACCCTCAACTTCAACGCTGAGGACGATTACAGCGGTGGCGGAGAAGGCTATGACCGCCCGGATGTAGTCGGGCCCATTGTCTACCACAAGCATGACCCATCAAACTTCCTCGACCTGACTGCGTTTGCCATGCCCTGCACTTTCGACACGAGTATGGGTGTGAACGGCTTTGCTTCCGACTGCGTACCCGGCACTCGGCACTATGGGGACTTGGGGCGCAATTCGCTGGTAGGTCCCACTTACAAACAATGGGACTTCGCCGTCTATAAAAACACGGCGATCAGCGAGCGCGTAAAAGTGCAGTTCCGCGCCGAGTTCTTCAACCTTTTGAACCATCCCAACTTCTCTAGCCCCTTGCTGCCGTCGTTCATCGTCGATCCCGCCTCCAACCTTTCGCCAGCTGGTAGCGGATGCGAGTGCGGTTTCCAGTCCAACAACAATTCCCTAAATCCACGGGAAGTCGGCAGCGGGGGATACAAGATCACCGCCACCGGCGACGTCGGCATCGGCAACCCGTTCCTGGGCGGCGGAGGCCCGCGCGGCATTCAGTTGGCCGCCAAGTTCAGCTTCTAGCTTCGTAACTTTGCTTCTTTCCCGGCTCCTCCCGCGAACGTGCGAGAGGAGCGTTTTTTTGCGCGTAGTTCCGTTTCCCACGTTCCCGGCAAACTGGGGTACACTTCCACAGGATATGACTGAGAAAACCACATCTCCTTTTAGGGACCCAAGCATATGCCTCCCATGGATTCGATCAACGGGCTGCCCTTCCCAACCGTCGCTGACGCGGCGCTTTCGGCGAAGCCCTCGGAGATCGAGCGCGAGATCATGGAGCTCCTTGAGCAGTTTCGCAATCCACTGCTCCGGTATGCACTTTCGTTGTTCGTCCAGTGATTAGTATCTATGGTGTAGCGCGGCCCGGCCATGAAGTCTAACTTGTCAAGGTCCACGCCCGCTGCGATTGTGGAGGCGCGTTCGACAGTTAGGCTTGCTACTGCTTTGGCCATGGAAGGCCGTGGCTGCTCCATTTACGCTTCCGCCCTGCAGCCAAGAACACCGCGGTCGGTAGATGTGATTTTCGCCCTCTCGGACGTGTAGGTCACTGCCAGATCGACCGCGAGTGACCGCGCCTCTTGTTTGTGCTTGTGCAATTGGACTCAGGGCCAATGCTCCCACCAGGAGAGTACATCGACAAATGTTCTCCTCATGATCTATGTCCGTCCTACTGGACTGTCAGCATGAGAGTTGTGGAATGCGACAGTGAACCGGAAAGTGCCGTCACTGTCAGCGTGTAGGTCTCCGGCTGTGGGCCTCTGAGTGCTCCGCATGCGGTGATTCCCACCAGTGAAGTCGCCGCAAGGAAGAGAAGCAGCAGACGCACCGTGCGTCGGTGCTTGCCAGCCGCTCGCCGAATCTTTCCGCCGAAGGGCAGGAGCAGCATTCCCAGCATCAGCGGCGACAGTTGGAGCGCGAGCAGATCGCCGTGGTGAAGCGATGCAGTCTGGCTTGGTACCAGAATCGAGAGCGAGACATTTGTTGCACCCGCGCCTGCAGCCACAGTCTGCGGCGTAATCTTTGCTGCCGCGCCTGCCGGGAGGCCGATTACTGCCAGCGTTATCGCTGACAGGAACGTCGAACCACCCGAAGGCGCAATCTTGAGAACATAGCTGGCTGTTCCTCCTGGTGACACCGTCTGCGAAGTGGAGCTGCCGGATGGGACACTCAGGGAGAAGTCCTCCACCGTTTCCGTGACGGCTGAACTGGTCAGCGCCGAAAAGTTACTGTCTCCACTGTACGCCGCCGTGACCGAGTGGGAGCCTGCCGCGAAGCTCGACGTCGTATAGGTCGCCACGCCCTGCGCCAACGTGACTGCCGAGCCCAGCAATGTCGTTCCATCATAGAAGCTGACCGAACCGCTTGGCGTGCCAATCGAGGAAGAGACGGTCGCCGCGAAGGTGATGGCAGTCTTCACCAGCACCGTATTCGACGAGGAGATGAGCGCATCCGTCGGCGCCGCCTTGGCAACCGTCAGAGATACGCTGCCGCTCGCGGACGTGTAATCTGTCGTGTCGGTGGGCGTGAACGCGGCGTTGAGAGTATAGGTGCCCGCGCCGAGAACCGTTGCGCCGGTGACGGCGCTCGCGCTGCCGCCCTGCGGCGTAGCCGTGTAAGCGAAGCTGCCAGCTACAGGTGTCGACCCGTTGACTGCGGAGGCATTCAGAACGCCGCTCAGCGTGGTGCCATAGGTAATCGTGGCAGGCTGCGTCCAGTTAACGGTCGGCGTAACCTGGCTGACCACCGTGAACGCAGAACCGTTGCTCGCCACTGTGCTGACCGTCACCACCACGTTCCCGGTCGTTGCACCCGTCGGCACCGTGGCCACAATCGACGTGGTGCTCCAACTCGTGATTGTCGTCGCCGTCGTCCCATTGAACGTCACCGTGCTCGTGCCCTGGGTCGAGCCGAAGTTTGTCCCCGCGATCGTCACCGACGCGCCTACCGCCCCCGACGTCGGCGACAAATTCGTAATGCTCGGAGCCGCGCCTGCCGTGCAACCCGGAAAGCTGAAGCTGCCGATCGCAGTGCTCCAGTTGAATCCATAGTTCGCTCCTGTGGACTTCAGATATTCTAGGGTGAACCAGAAAGTGCAGTCGTCGGTGGGATCGACGGTCATCGAAGTGTAATCGCCCCAGCGGTCGCCGCCGCTGCTCTGCGACCCCAAACCGGCGACCATCACAACTTCGGATTCCAGAGTGCCCGCCGGGTCGGTAGGTACACGACCAGCGTAAGCAATCGAAGGATACTGGCCCGCGCCCGCCCCGGACACACTGTAGCCGACCGCGATGTCCTGATTCTGATCCATCGCAATCGCCGGCATCCAGCGATACTGCGAGTCGGGCGCAAAGGTTCCGGATTGATAGACGGTGGGAGACGTCTCAGGATCGTGGATTTCATACCAGCGCACGCCGCCACTGCTGTTGGCCACGACCGAGTGGCTCACCAGCAGCGTCGTGTGATCGCCGAAATTGCGGTAGACCAGACGGTACATCAGCCGGTCTCCGAGGGCCTCCAGCAAGTCGCTGCCCGCGGTGGGTTGTGGGATGCAGTCCCCGGGGTTCCCGCCATTGCACTGTGGCGTGAAAGGGGCAACCGGAATCAGAGTCGGGCCGGTGAAGGTCGTATTGGCCGGGGTAACGAAGTCAACGTGGAATTGGAACATGGACAGGTTGGCGCTGCCGTCGGGATCGAGTTCCATAAAGAAGTTGGGAGTACCCGGCGCTGGCGGTGTGGCTCCATCCAAGTCGGAAGGCAACATGCCAAAGTCGCTCGAACTCTGCTGGAAGCACTGGATGGTAGCGGCATTGCCAGCGAGCATATTAGTGCGGTCCGCCGCGCAGACGTTGGCGCCGACAAATCCGCTGTTCCCAAAGTTGTTGAAGGTGATGTAGTAAGCATCCGGCCATACGCCTATCTTCGGGTAGTCCGGGAAATCGCTGAAGGGAAACGCATATTGATTGTAGGAGCCGGTGGCATCGTCAGTCGTGGATACGGCGACGCATTCGAAGTAGGGGCCGTCTTCGCCCGGTCCGAGGGCAAACTGGGCAACGACCCAACGTTGAGCGGCCGCGTCAAACCTTACGATCGGGTCGCCGTTGTCGTCGGTCTGACACTCGTCAGCGAGTCCCGACCAGAAGGCATTGCCGGGGAGCGGACCCAATACGGTGTTTCCGCGCTTGTCGAAAACCTGGTATTCGGTGTTGACGTATTGGACGTATTGCGTCGTGCCCGCCGCACCGTCGTTATCCGGGGGCATGCAGTTGCAAAAAACGCTGTCGCCATAACCGCCGCCCTCGAATTCCAGGCCGAAGGTCGGGGTCTGCAAGCGCGGAGAATTCTCTTTCGTCTGCAGCACCGGATCCTTCTGCACCTGGTTGCTCCAATTATGATTGGGATTGACGTTGTTCTCGATCTCGTTCTCGATTTCGTGCTGGGGAGGCATGGAGAACGTGGGAAGCAGCGGCGCCACTTCGCGAAGCGGCGGTCCGGTAACGTGCATAAATTCCTTGATGACGATGGGGCCTTTTTGGATCTGCGGCCGCGCGGAAAGAGGACTCCTCGCCTGCGCGCTGGTCTGCGCGATTTGTGGCCACGAGGCCAGCGACGAACCTAGGACGAACACCAGGACGCAGACAGCAACAAGAACAGCAGACTTGCTCTTATGGATAGAGGCCGCGGAAGTGAGATAGGTCACAGTATTCTCCTCACCGGTTAATCGGCAAAGAGGTTGCTGCGCTTCCGCATGTAATTAGGTCCGGCCTTGCTGGACATTACCGCCCAGCTATAGCCAAGGTAAGGGGACCGCGGTTTCTTTCGTTCCGCATCGCACACGTGTCTTCCAAATGATCGGGCTAATAGCAAACCGTAAGGGGTCGATCCACCGTTTGCGCACAGGCCAGGCAATGAACAACAGTCCCGAAGCAGGGCCAAACGCTTCGCGCTCAACAGGAGTGTTGACTTAATCAATTACACTCACGACTGGCATTCGCTGCGGCTCAAACAGGGGCATTTTCCCCAATCGCGAGGTCGGACACAGCGCGGCCTCGAATCGCGGAAAGGGGACGCGCTTAATCCAGAGCCATCCGTTTTGTCACTATTGGCAAGACCAAGCAATGGGTGGATTTGAACCACCGACCTTTGGGTTATGAGCCGAAACAAACAACGGTCGTTCTTGCTTCTGCAAGCCGCCGAAATCATAGAGTCGCAGGAAAGCCTGGAATCTGGTTCGGGACCACGGGGGCTGAAGGTTGAGATCACTTCCGAGCGTCAGCTCAAGTGCCAGATCGCCCAGTAGACCAACCTGCTGGCCTTGAATGCAACCATTGAAGCAGCGCGCGCTCGCGAAGCAGGTAAGTTGTCAACCAGGTCAACGGGATTTTCAACACCATTGCCACTGCAGTAGACGGACCGCCACACCAACGAGATGTCACGCACGTGACCGAAGCGGCGCACGGCAGCAGTGAGATCACCCGCAACGTTGGAGGCGTGGCGGAAGCGGCCCAGGGCACAACTCTCGGAGCCTCCGATACCCAGAAGGCGTCGCAGCAACTGGTGGAGATGTGCAGCCAACTCCGCAGCTTGGTGGGCCAGTTCAAAATCAACGCCGACGGGTGCGGCACAGGAACGGCGGGGGGCGCGAACCCAGCCGGCAAGAGCATGGCAGCTCACTCATCCACATGATTAATTCGCCTGGACGCTTCGGGTGGAGCCTGCCTGATGCCAGGCTCTCCTCGACAAAAGAGCCCGTAGCGTTTTGCTGACGCCAGGTTCCGCTACGCCACGCCTCGTGCTTTTATCGGCGTGCCTATATTGGCAACCGAAGCTGTGCGCTCCGCATTTTTGACCGCACGGGCTGCCAGTGGCTTCAGCCACAGCAAAGCCATAAACGCAGCAATCAGATCGCAAATAATCATCGCCCAGAAGACCTTCGTCCAGGAGCCGGTCTTGGCAAACAGCCAAGCGGCGCCGGGCCCGGCAAAGGCGGCGGCCACACCCTTGGCGGTGTACACAATTCCATAGTTGGTGGTGGCCCATTTGTTTCCGTACAGGTCGCCGGTGATTGAGGGGAACAACGAGAAAATATTGCCCCACGCGAACAAACACAGGCCGGACAACGCCACGAACCAGACAGGACGACTGATCAGTTGGAGCAGAGCATACACCGCGATTGCCTCCAGGATGAAGGAGGCGAAGATCGCATTCTCCCGGCCGATATGGTCCGATACCCATCCCCAGAAGGGACGCGTCAACCCGTTCAGAAGGCGGTCGACGGTGATGGCCAGCACCAATGCGGTCATGCCGAAGGCCACCACGACTTTATCCACATAGTACGAGGAAGCCATGGGATTGAGCTGCGCGGTAACCACCAAGCCACCGAAGGCCAGCATGGTCATCATCAGGTAGATGATGTAGAAAGACGGCTGGCGTAGCATCTGCAACGGCGTCATGTCGATGGCCGAGGTGTTTACCTTGGCTCTGATCTTCACTTGTTTTTCTTTCCAGTTTGGCGGCGTCCATCCCACCGGTGGCCTGGCCAAGAACAGAGAAGAAGCCAGCACAACTACTCCCTGGATAATTCCTGACGATGAATGTGTGCTGGTAGCCCGAGACTTTCAGCATTTCGGCAACCGGAGCGATTGTGGTCGCAGTGCCTATGCCGAAAGCTCCGGCGGTCAGGCCGACGCACAGACCGCGATGGTCCGGGAACCATTTCAGCGCGTTCCCAATGGCGCCCCCATAGACGATACCGGCGCTGATACCGCCCACTCCGTACCAAAAGTAGAGGCTACTTATCGTCTCGGCCCGGCCCGATCCGATCCAGCCCAGTCCGACCATGATTGATCCAAGACCCAGCATGAATCGGGGTCCGATTAGGTCTACCAGAAATCCTTCAAAAGGCACGAGCCAGGTTTCCAGAACGACGAATAGAGTAAAGGTCCACTGGACAGCGACCAGCGAGACGTGCAGATGAGCTTGAATGGGCCTGGTAAAGAGTGTCCATGCGTACTGCAGGTTCGCGATCGCCATCATCGCGACGATGCCAGCCATTAACTGGACCCAACGATTGGGAATACGCGAGGGGTGAATAAGGGAAGCCGGAGATGCAGCCATAGGTGTTACCTCCATGACGGCGCGTTAGACGTCAACAGCGCGCTACCAGAACAACCTTGCTCCGCAAAATTGTGCCAGCCCACCCACCGGGCCGTGATTCGAGAAGCTCGTGGGTCCGAGCGAACCTGCGATATACTGGTCCACTGATCGAACCACTTGCGGCAGGCGATGTAACATCCTCGCCCTGGACTGTCAAGGGGTTCTCGCCTAATAGTGGCGAGGCTTGTCATGTCCGCGAGTTTCCAGTGACGCCGGCAACTAGTAGTGGAGACGCGACCGATGCCGATGGATGAGAGCCTGCGCGCGCAGTTCGAGACTTACCTGTCTCACCTCGATGGCCTGATCCGCCGCGGCCGTCAGGTTCGCGAGACGTTGGCGGCTGATCCCTCCAGTGCATCTGCGATCGCCGCTACTCGCGCCTGGCAGGAAGACTGCGGAATAACGGTCAATCAATTGTCCGGAGGCAGTAAGGCCCATTGGCTTGCCCGGTCGTTTAGCGAAGCCTTCCTGATGCGCTCCGCGTCTGGCCGTGCTGTTGAAGGGGCGGCGCCGGCCGAGATCGTCCAGCGACTGCTCGACGTGCTCGAGCAAGCCGTTGCCTCGCTCTCCGGAATGGACGATGGCCCGGGGGTGACTGGATCCTCGTCTGGATCCTCGTCCGCGTCATCGCCCGCATCCTCGGAGATGCCGCCGCCTCGCCGCTTCGAGTTCGTTCACAACGCCGAACTGCGGCCCGTGCTCGAGCAGGCCTACATTGATAGCCGTCGCGCCCTTGAGCAAGCGGACTATAACCTGGCGCTGCTCACTTCTTGCGGAATCCTGGAGGCCATCGTGACCGACGCCCTGGAACACAAGGGGCTGAGTGCGCTGGCTGCCTCGTGCCCGCCTGCAGCGGAGTTGGCCGAAGGCAAGATCGTCGAAGGAAAGATTGCCGATTGGTCGTTCGACACGCGGCTCGCCGTCGCCGAGAGGGCGGGACTTATTCGCAGCGGGTGCGCCCGGCTGCCAACAGTCGCGCGGACATATCGAGATCACACCGATGCCGACGGAGAGCGCGGCCCGAAGGCGATGGTCTCCGATCGTGATGCACGACTGGCCGGGCAAGTGCTTCGTGTGGTGATGAGAGATCTAGATCCCGGCCGGTAGAAGCGCGGTAAACCATCAATCTTCGTTCCGTCAGTCTTCCAGGTCCTGGCGGAACACCGGTTGTGTCGGATCGAGGCTACCATCGATGACGGCAAAGAGCAGATTTCCGTACGCGTTCGTCGCTTCTGGCAGTGAGGCATAGCCGTGTTCCCGCTGTAGCGCTCCACTGGCCGAGTAGATGAGCGTGAAATACCGGCCCGATGAATACTGCAGTTCGAGCAACTTGTTCGGCATGTCGGGATCCCCTGCCTGACCCAGCACGTCCATCAGCGCCACAGTCCATTGCCTGCCCTTCGGGTCAGTAACGACCTCGCGCTCGACGTATTGCCACTCGTCCATGCTCCACAACGGCATATCTATTCCAGTAGCTGATCGAGTGCTCTTGCGACCTGCGCCCCGGTGAACGGTTTCGGGACCAGCAAGACTTTTCGGGCGTTGCGGCAACGGAGGCTCGCGTCAGCCTCCTCCGGTGTGTCACTGATGATGACGACGGGAAGCTTGGCATGATTCGGGTCGTCACGCACGGCGTCGAAGAGCGACTCGCTCATATCGAAGGCAGAACAGTCGAGCACGAGCGCATCGGCCCGTTGCTCCAGAATCAGCTCGTTGACGGTGATGGTATATCCCGCGGCAAAGGCCTCGTAGCCGTGGTCACGCAGCGCAAACGTCAGCAACTCGGCAATCTCCGGCGTGTCGTCGATGAGCAGGATGCGCCGCAAGCGTACGCTACTTCTTGCCGGCTCCGGCGCGAGGCAGCCGCGCCTTCTTGCCTGCGGATGGTTCCAGATCCATGACCCACACTCGCCCGCCGGCCGTGTAATAGGCACGGTGGTCGTTCTCGATCATCGCGCCCCAGGCCTCCAGCGTGCGCATCGCGAACGTGTAGCCCTCGAAGTTGTTGCGCGTGTGATCCAGCACCTCATTCGTGTGCCAGTTGTCAGTGAGAATCGCATCGCCCCCGTGCACGCGAAGGACGGTGTAGTAGCGATCGAACGCCGCTTCGGGTCGCACGTCGCGCGACGACCCGCGCTTCTTGCCTTCGGTGACGATGTAGCTTTCCTGCGGCTCGGGAGCCGCAGGGGGAGTGGTTGCTTCTACTTTAGTATTCATACAGTTTCCGCCACAGTCACGGCTTCTTCCGCAGCCGCCATATTGATCAAGTTTTTCGCATCTGCGGCCTGGAGCAAGGCCTCGGGCAGTTCCACACCCATCATTCGCCACTGTTCGTTGGCAAACCTCTGCAATGTGGCGATGTGCTCCGCGTGGAGGTGGCCGAAGCGTCCTTGCAATTTCAGGTACTCGGATACCGGCCGCATGTTCTGCGGGCGGAAGCTGTAATCATACGCACGCTTCTCTGGGTCCCACTCCCAGATCGGGTAGAGCCCGCATTCGACGACCAGCCGGCCAAGATCGATGGAGCGCGGTGTCTCATACACGAAGCCCTTCTGGCAGGGCGTGTAGACCATCAGGTATGCCGCGCCCTTGTGGTTGAGTCCCTTGCGTACCTTATTCATCAAGTCGATGGGGTAGCCCACGCTTGCGGTCGCCACATAGCAGTGGGGATGGCCAGCGGCCATCATGCGGGCGAGATCCTTGGGAAACAGCTTTTTCGCCTCCGGAACCATCGGGCCGGGAGGGGAGAAGGTCGTCATGCCGCCATAGGGCGTGCGCGACGATGCCTGGATGCCGGTGTTCGCGTACTGCTCGTTGTCGTAGCAGATAATCAGGCAGTCGTGATTGCGATAGAGCGCGCCTGAAATCGACGCGAGGCCAATGTCGGAGGCGCTGCCGTCGCCCGCCTCGCAGATAATATTCGGATAGGCGCCCTTCCATTTGCCCTTGCGGATCATGGCTTCATAGGCGGCGGCGACGCCCGCGGTGAAGCTGCCCGCGCTGCCAATCTGCGTGTGCGCCCAAGGCACATTGTAGGGCGTACACAAATACGAACTGTTCGCGACATACATGCAGCCTGTCGGTCCGACCAGGATCGTATTGTCGCCCGCCGCCTTGCTCGTCATCCGGTACTGGATGGAAGGCCCGCAACCGGCACACGTGCGGTGGCCGGGGACGAACGGCTCGGACGAGGGTAATTCAGGGTTGTAGAATCGCGCCCCCTGATTCGGGCTATCGAGAATCGGCAGCAGCTGCCGCTGAACTTCAATTGCTGACATATCGGTTCCTCCCAATGGCGCCACTATACGGTGGAGGAACGGGCGCCTCGCCCGTTCAGCCGGGCGGAGACCCCCGGCTCTCCACTGTTCTTATTCTTCGAAGCCGACCCAATGCGTGCGCTTTTCTATTTTCCCGCGTTTCTGCACTTCCGTCATTTTCTCAGTCATCCAGTAGAACTCCTTGAGCACGATCGCCTCGCCGCCCATGCCCGCCATGAACGAGACGACGAGAGGACGCTTGGGACTCTCGTATAAAGCCGCACAGACCTCGGCATAGAGCACGCCGCCACTGCTCACGCTGCCGAGTCCCATGTTGGTCTCGATCACACCGACCACTTTGAACTTACTGAGGACTTCCTTCACGCGATCGGTCGGGTATGGTCTGATCGTTCGCAGCCGCACGAGACCAACTTTCAGGCCCCGATCGCGCATGTGCTGAATCGCGAAACGCGCCGTCACTGCGTGGCCGCCCTGCATGAAAAAGACAACTTCGGCGCCATCGGTCATGAACTCTTCAAGCCAGGGGTCGTAGCGTCGCCCGAAGATGTTCGCGAACTCGTCGTGGACCTGCTCAATGACCGCCATTGATTCTTCCATGGCGCGCGCCCGCTCCAACTGCAGCGGCGGACCCTGCTCGGGCATGATCTGCGGCCCGTGCGACACCGGATGCCGCGGATCAAGCGGATACGGATGCTTGTAAGGCGGCAGGAATTCCTTCACCTGGCCCGGGTCGGGCAATTCGACGTCGCTGGTGATGTGAGAAACGAAGAACCCGTCCTGGCAGACCATCTGCGGCAGAAGCACGCGCGGGTCCTCACCGATGCGATAGGCCATCAGGTGATTGTCGAATGCTTCCTGGGCGTCGCACGACCAGCCCATGAGCCACCCCATGTCGCGCGTCGACAGCGCGTCGGTATGCTCGGAACCGAAATCGCCGGGCGGATCGAGGGTGCGGTCGGCGATCATCATCTGCACCGGCATACGACTGCCCGAGATCGGCGAATAAAGCTCGTATGCGAACTGCACGCCGACACCCGAGCTGCCGGTGAACACGCGCGCGCCGCTCGACGCCGCGCCGTGCGCGATGCTCAACTGCGAGTGCTCGCTGTCCGCCACGATGTACTCGGCGTCGAGTTCTCCGTTGGCCACCATTTGCGCGAGCGCCATCATCGTCGCCGTATAAGGCCGGATCGGGTAGGCCGCAATCACATCGACATCGGCGTACTTGGCGGCCTGCGCCGAAGCGACGCAGCCGTTTATCCGGACCGTTTTCTTTTTTCTTTCGGTAACCGTTGCCATGATTTACTCCGATTTCTAAATATTCTTCGCCGCTCGTTCCCCGAGATTTCTCAGCTCTTCCGCCTGCCGTCCGTGCAGCCCCGGCGAGATGGCGAACGCCGTGTCCATGCGCACGACGCCGGTATCGAAGTCGAGTTCGGGTACGCCCTCGAGGCAGCCCGTCGGACATTCCTCGATGCACACGCGGCATCCTTTGCAGTAGTCGAGCAGAATCTTATAGAAACCGTTCGAGCGCGCCGGACGCGCAATGCACGGCTCGGGACAGACCAGATAACAGTTGTCGCAGGCGTTGCAGGTGCCGCAACTGAAACAGCGGCTGGCCTCCTCGACCGCCTGTTCTTCCGAGAACGCCTGAATCACTTCCGCCTGCGTTTTGCGCCGGCTTGCCGGCGGCAGCAGGGTCTGGTGGACGCGCGGGAAGTGCGGGAAATACGTCATGTTCATGCGGTTCAAATCGAAGATGACGTCGATGGGAATCGTCTGCGGCTGCAACGGCTCCCCGCGCAGCACCTTGTCCAGATTGAAGGCGACGCGCTTTCCGTCGCCAACCGCATTCACCACCATCAGCGGCTGACCCGAGCCCAGTTGCACGACGTCGCCCGCCGCAAAAAAGTTCGTGTCGCCGAGACGTCCGAAGCGGTCGATCTTGATCGTTCCGCGCTCGCTCTTGAACTCGTCCGGCAACCAACCGAGCGACGCCCGCTGTCCCACCGCGATGATCACGTTGTCGACGTGGAAGCGTTCGGGGGGGACTTCTCGATTGACGATGATCGGCGAGGCGTTGATAGCGCCGGAGAAGCGCGCCGGATGCAGTTGCAAGGCCTCGATCCTGCCGTTGCCGAGCACGGCGGTCACCGCCCGCCGGTGTACCAGTTCCACCCCTTCTTCAAGCATGTCGCGGAGATCTTCCAGCACGGCCGGCATCTCCTCGGGGGTGGCCTCCACCGTGATCATGGTCACTTCTACGGCGCCTTGCCGCAACGCTTCGCGGGCGCAGTCGATGGCGGTGTTTCCGCCGCCGATGACGGCGACCCGAGCACCCAGCTTGACCTTTGATGTGCCCATGCCGATGTCGCGAAGGAAGGGAAGTCCGTAAAGCACGCCTTCCTTATTCTCGCCCTCGGCGCGCACGCTGTTGGGCTCGGTGAGGCCGACGGCCAGCACGACGGCGTCGTAATTCTTCTTCAGATCGTCCCAGGTAACGTCCTTCCCAACTTCGACGTTGGTCTTGATTGTTATCCCGAGTTCGACGAGGCGCTCGATTTCGCGGTCGAGCACGTGCTGCGGGAGCACCCAGTCTGGAATGCCGCCGCGATTGAGTCCGCCTGCTTTCGGCGATTTCTCAAGGATCGTCACTTTGTAGCCGAGGCGCGCCAGTTGGTAGGCGGCGCTGTGGCCCGCAGGACCCGATCCAACGACGGCGACTTTCTTGCCGTTGGGCGCCCCGGCTTTGACCACGTCGCGTGTCAGTGCCTGTCCGAGATCGCCGAGAAACCGTTCGACCGCGCGAATTGAGATAGCCTCATCGTACTTCCCGCGGTTACAAGCTTGCTCGCATGGGTGGTAGCACACCCGGCCGGTGACCGACGGGAAGGGCATGTCTTCCTTGATGAGCGCGTATGCGTCCAGGTACTTGCCGCGCTTTACCAGGTCGAGATAGCCTTGGATCTTTTCGTTGGTTCCGCAAGCGTTGTTACAGGGCGGCAACTTGTCTCGGTACACCGGTCTGATCGAACGCCAGTTGCCGGTGGGGAACAGGTCCTGCCCCCTTTCCTGCGATGGCGCAGGTGTGATGCCTGCGAATGGGATCTTGAGGCGGTCGGGGATGCGTGTGCCTTTTGTCGACATGTAATCCTTTGATCCTTCCTATGCAGCCACTGGGTTCAGCTTCATGATGTGCAACTGGTCGAGTGCCATTTCGAATGCCCTCTTGTTCGCGATCATCGGTTCAATCGTCTCCATCTTGACGATGCCGGTAGTCTTCACGACGGCGGCAATGAGCGGAGCGGCGATATCGGGCGCGACAGATTTGTTGCGCTCGGCGGCGCCTTCGGTCGAAAGGCGGTCGAGGCCGAGCTCTCCCAGTCGGTAGTAGAGCCATTTGTGGTCGGCCAGGTGAGCGGCATCCACACAGACCAGTTGGGCCAGCCGCTCGGCACCCGGCACGAAACGAATCATGTACTCCGGGGTGTAGTGCGTGTTGATCACCAGCGTTCCGCCCGGAGGCATGCCGCGCATATAATCCCAACCCTTGACCATCGTCCCCTCGACGAGTACGACGATGTTGGGTTGCTCGTTTTCGTAGGTGAGCTCGTTCTCGATCACGTCATCGCTCACGCGACAGTACTTGCGTGTCGGGGCGTTGGTGCGATCGGGATTATCGACGTAATTCTCCATCGCCTGCGCGAACTTGCCCTCGAGTCGGGCGGAGGCGGAAATGGAATTGACGATGTCGCGTCCCTCTTTGTCCATGATGATGCCGCGCGTCCAAACGGTAAGTTCCGTGTAACTCATGATCCACCCTCGTTATGACTTAGATGCGTCAAGGCGCAAATCCCCTGTGCTATTGCTCAGCGCGTTCGCTTTTTTCAATTGCTTGTGGGCAAATTCGTCGAAGAGCGTCACCATCTTCCGCTTCTCCATGTGATCCGGCTCGTGAGACGCGATGGCCACACGGGCCATGTCATTTCCCAGTCCAGTCAAGCCGATTGTCCCCAGACTAGTCTGCTCGAGGGCTCACCCTTGGCCCTTGGCAGAGGTAACCGCCACGCTCAATGTAACGCGATCGCCCTCCCACGAATTGCGAATCGCGAACAGCCAGCCCAAGGGCACACCCCTTGGTCAGAACTTGTCAAGTACGATCTCTTCGATGTCTTCAATGTGCCGCCGCATAGCATCCCTTGCAGCCTCGGCATCGTGGCGCTTGATGGCAGCCAGAATCCGGCGGTGGCCTGCGAGCGACCTTTCCGGGCGCCCTTTCAACTGCAAAGAGCGTTCCCGCGTGTCGCGCAGCAGGTCCATAAGAATGTCGAGCACCTTCAGCACGATACTGTTACCGGATGCCAGAGCAATGCTGTAGTGGAACTCTGCGTCCTCGGCGATGGCGGCTTCCCCATGAGACAGTTTTCCTTCTTGCCGTTGCAGAATCTCTTCCATCTCGGAAATCTCGTCCGGAGAAGCGTGCGTGGCTGCGCGCGCAGCCAACGGCGGTTCGAGCATCTTGCGAAAATCCAGAAGCTCGCTGACCAGTTCCTGCCGGCGCTTTAGCGCATTGGCAAAAGGATTGACCAATGACTCGGCCGATCGTTCGCGAACGATTGTCCCAGCGCCTTGACGCGGTTCAACCATGCCCATCAGTTCCAGGCTTCGAATCGCGTCCCGAATGGAACTGCGGCTTACTTGAAGCATCTCTGCCAGTTCGCGTTCCGAGGGCAGTTTGTCACCGGGTTGCAGTTTCTGCAGAATCAAACGTTCGATCTGCTTGGCGACTTCTTCGTAGACCTTGTTTCTTCGGATAACCTCAAAGTCGGATTTGACCGGCGCTGACATAGGCAGGTGGTCCGATAAGTGGACCAGATAATGAGCAGCAGTATACTCCCGTTGTCAAGCCCCCAGCAAATATTTCTTGTGGATGCCTGGAACAGCCACATCTGTTCGTTTGAAGAAACTTGATATTTGACTACTAATGGAAGCAGGCGATCTATGATCATCGATCAACCTGCTCCGCGCCCTGAGAAAGGTGGAGAAGAGAGCGACGATCCGTGCGGAATGGACTTCTACGACGGCACCACGTCGCGTTCGCCCGCCACCCACACATAAAGCGTCGGCAGCAGGAAGATGCTCTAGGCCTGCTTTCGGGAAACGATGACCCACACCGTGCCTCGGCCCCCGCAGTAGCGGCAGCGTTGCTGGCCCATCAACGTTCCCGTTCCGCGGCTAGCAGCAGGCCGGCGAATCTGGTTTTCATGGGATAACCTCCCGACCGACGGCCATATTCAATTGGGCCGCAGCCGTCAAGTAAGAACCAAGCAAGTTCACGTAGCTGAGTTCCACGGTGCGATACTCACTTTGCGCGTTCAAGAAATCGAGCAGTGATGCGCCGCCACGCTGATACGCAAAGAACACCGTGTCGCGGACTCGAACTGCCTGTTGCAGATATTTCGCTTTGTACGGCCGCAGCAAGATCACATTGCTGTTCAAAGTCGCGTAGGCAGAATCGACATCGCTGAATACTTGCGCCTGGGCTGCATCCAGTAGCCTTTGGTTCCGGTCAATGTCCAGCTGTGTGCGCAGCTTCTCTCCTTGATTCCTGTCGAAGATCCACAGCGGAATGCTCACATTGAAGCCAATGTATTGGTCGATGGGAGGGTTGCGGCCGACGTCAAAACCGAACGTCGGATCGGTTGATCCATTTGCGACCGCAAGTTTGTGATCAGTCTTAGCTTTGTCGACCGACTGCACAGCCGCCCTCAGGTCAGGCCGCGTGTCGACAGCAATCTTGCGGAATTCGTCCACGGGTAAAATTTGTTCACTGAAGTCGAACGGCCCGCTCACGTCAAACTGTTCGACCGGAGTCCGATCGTTCAACAACATGAGCAGCTGGATTTTCGCAGTGCGAAGGTTGACTTCCGCAGTCTGCAAATCGGATTCATACTGGACGCGCTGCAGTTCCAGCCGGTCAAGATCGATCTGCGCAATGTCACCCGCCTTGAATCGTTCTCGGCTGATGTCGAGCACATGGTCGTAGTAGGCAAGATTGTCTTTCGTGAGCTGCAAAACCGACTTGGCCTGCAAGGTTTCGACGAATGCGCCGCGCAAGCTGAAAATCAGTCCCCGCTCCAGGTCATCCTGGTTGGATATAGCGATCGCCGTTCCCTTTTGCGCGCTTTCCAGGCGCAATTCCCGCTTGCGCTGGCGCTCATGCAGATAGCTGGCCGATGCCACCGTCAGCAGAGAGCCGAACGTACTGTGCGGTGGCCCTCCGTTGAACGGATTGATCTGATCGACTGTCAGTGACAAGCCGGGGTTGGGACGAAGAAAGGCCGTGATCTCCTCGGCCTTGGATTCGTCAACGTTCAGCTTGCCTGCCAGCAGCGTCGGATTCGCGGCTTCGAACTTGTCTCGAATCTGCTGCCACGTGAAACTCTGCTGCTGGGCGTGTGCGCTCTTTGCGAGAAAGCCTGCGATCAACAGCGCCAGGAACACCAAGAAGCACTTGACCGGTCGCAAGCGGGTCAACTTTGCGGGAGCCATCCTTACCACCGTGGTCGATCTAGCCATCCACGTCTCTTGCTTAAAGACGGCGGATGAATAAGAGTCTTTGGGTCCGCTTTCCTTTGGTTACAACCGGTGGAGAATAGGACCAATGCGAGGCAGGAAACCATTGCTATCGAGATATCTTTCTTCAAGGCACCACCTTCCGGCCGACTCCGAGATTATAGCGGCTGGGCGCGATCAAGCAAGAGCCAAGTTGATGGATGTGAGCTATCTGAAGATCCCGGCCGCTAGCCTCGGCGCTGCGAAACTCCAGCGACACTCCACTATCAATGTGCTCTCTCCAGGGAGGGAACGAGGGCTGGGCGCGCTCGACCGAAACACTCGAGCGGCGTGTCCGCAGGACCCTTGTCAGGCATTAGAATGTTTAGGGGGCAATAGAGCGCTTGGTGCGTTCTGAGTCCCAGCAAATCTTCGCGCTTTGATAAACGATGTCAAATGAAGAAGCGGGGTGAAAACCTGGCAGAGGATGTTTTATAAGCCTGTGAGGACGCCTCGGTCGTTTTTCTGAGTAGGGCCGGTGGATTTCTACAGCGCAATTCAATACGTGTTGTTTGTGGCCGTCGTTACCATCCTGATGAAGCCCTTGGGCGGCTACATGGAACGGGTCTTTTCCAGGAAGTGGACCGTACTTGATCGTTTTTGTCTTCCTTTTGAGCGGCTTATCTATCGCATTACTGCAGTTGATCCAAATGTGGAGATGACCGGCAAGGAGTATGCGACGTGTTTCGTGCTCTTTGGTTTTGCCGGCACTCTCCTGTTGTATGGCATTCTCAGAGTGCAGCAGTTTCTTCCCTGGTTCTTTCCCCAGTGCCACACGACGCCGTTATCCCCAGATTTGGCTCTGAATACGGCGATCAGCTTCTCGACGACCACTACCTGGCAAGCCTACGCTGGCGAGAACACGATGAGCTATTTCAGCCAGATGGTGGGACTCTGCGCACAGAACTTTTTGGCTGGCGCGGCGGGGTTAGCCGTGGGTGTTGCCTTCATTCGCGGCCTTGCCCGGCAACTCTCCGGCACGCTCGGTAACTTTTGGGTTGATCTGACACGCGCCCTGCTCTGGATCCTGTTGCCGGGAGCTTTGCTGGGCGCCTTGCTGCTCGTCTGGCAGGGCGTTCCGATGAACTTCCGCCCCTATGCGGTCGCCACCACCGTCGATGGTGCCCAGCGGGTCATACCGCAGGGTCCGGTAGCCGCACTGGAGATCATCAAGAATCTCGGCACGAATGGCGGCGGTTTCTTTAACGCGAATGGGGCTCATCCGTATGAGAACCCCACGCCGCTCACAAACTTTCTCGAAATGCTGGCGATCGTGCTCCTGCCTGCGGCTTTGACTAACACCTTCGGCAGGATGGTTGGCCAGCCTCGACAGGGATGGCTTTTCTACTGGGTGATGGTGCTTCTCTTCGGCTCCGGACTGGTCTTCGTTCATCTCCTGGAACAACGAGGCGACCCCCACCTCGCAGGTGTGGATTTCCGAAATAGCCGCGTCCAGTCTGGCGGGAACATGGAAGGGAAGGAGGTGCGCTTCGGCATCGGCGGTTCGACCCTCGTGGCTGTCGTTACCTCCAACACGGCCACCGGATCATACGACTCAATGCACGACAGCTACACCTCGCTCGGTGGCATGGTTTTGCTGGTGAACATGCTGCTCGGGGAGCTCATATTCGGAAGTCTGGGAACTGGCCTTTACAGCATGGTCATGGCCGCTGCGATCGCTGTGTTTCTAGCGGGATTGATGGTTGGGCGCACGCCTGAATACCTGGGAAAGAAGATAGGGCCCGCGGAGAACAAACTGATCATGCTGTATGCTTTGGCCGCGCCGCTGATCGTCCTCCCACTCACCGCGATCGCCGTGAGCACACGGGCGGGACTGTCCGGGTTGACGGTCAACAGCGGCCCGCATGGTTTCACGGGGATTCTGTTTGCGTATACTTCCTGCTTCGCCAACAATGGCCAAAGCTTTGCCAGCCTGAATGCGAACACTCCGTTTTACAATCTCACCACGGCATTAGCGATGATGGTGGGCAGGTTCGGCTTGGCGATTCCTGCCTTGGCATTGGCAAATCTATTTGGTCGTCAGCGAAGTACCCCTTCTTCGTCGGGAACTCTTCCGACCCATTCTTTTTCGTTCGGGGTCCTACTAATAACCTGTCTTATAACAATGGTGGCTCTAAGTTATCTTCCTGCCTTGGCCCTCGGTCCCATACTGGAACGATTGCTTTTCGGAAGATAAAGCGTGTGCGAATCTGGTAGCCGCATCACCTCACTCAGGCTCTTCTAATCTACGGCTGCGAGATCGCGGTGAAGCTCTCCAGCGCGGCCTGACGAGCGCGCAACGCTCTCAGTTCCTCTTCGCCGAGTTTTTCGGCGCAGCCTGCCACAGTCCGCATTCCGTGCTCGACGAGTATCCGGCGGAACTCCGGATCGGGCGTCGAGGCGGCGATGTCACCGAGGGCGCGCAGCAACCGCAAGCTGACCGCCACGTCTGTCTTCGAATACATGCGGATCTGCTCCAAGGCTGCCTCCAGCAGGCGCCCGAAGTGGATCCATCCAATGCTGGCGCGAACGATGCCCGGCGGATCGTAGAGCCCCTCATCCGGCGGCTCTCGGGAGGCGAAGCGGATCAGAATGCGGCTTAACTGATCGACGCAGTTGATGGCGGTGGTGGGGTCGTTGACGGCGGGCGAGATCGCCTTCAACGCCACATCGACAATCTGCAGGACGCCAAACTCCACGTCCTGTTGCAACGTTCGGGTCGGGCCGAAGTCGAACGCGGCCAGCAGTTCGGCGGTTGCCTCGGGCGGCAGACGGTTCCCCTTGGAGACCATCATCAGCGGAATTCCCGCCGGAACGAAGTGGCCGACCCGACGCAGAACGCGGATAGTGACGTGATAGTGCTTCGCAATGGCGACCAGGCGTCGCGTATCGACGAAGCGGATGTAACCGGAATCATGGCTGAAGACGGCCACCTCGCTCGGGTTGGGTCGGAGCGGTTCAGCATCCTTCAGATGGCGGTTCAGCCGGTGCGGCCAGGGCATAAGCTCATCGATCATGGCTTCCGTTTCTTCCGCGATTCTGTCGACGATGTGATTGACGCTGATGGCCTGCGAGATGTGGTGAATGAAAAAGAGCAGCAAACCGACGCAGACCAGCGCCAGCACCATCGCGCCCAGGACGGTGGCCACTGGAGCAAAGGGGTAAGGGAGCGAGCGCGCCGCTGGAAGCGCCGCCAGGCAGTACAAGAAAGTGCCGAGGAAGATACCGAGCGTCCATTGCGTCACGCGGTCCCTGGAAAAACTGACGATGATGCGCGGGGAGAACTGCATCGATGCCAGGGTGAGCGTCATCAGCAGGATGGCGAACACGATCGACACCACCGTCATGATGGAGGCGGCGATGCCCGCCAGAATGACCTGGGCGACTTGCGGGTCGGCGTGCGAAGGGAATAAGACAGTGGGCACCCAGGCGCTGGCGGCGGGAAACTCCTCTTCCAACCACGACAGAAACGCGCCCGCGCAACCCAGCGTCAGCGCGATGGTGAGCGGGCGAATCAAAAAGCCGCCACGCAGGTTATACATGGCGTGGCGAAGCATCAACGGCAGGCTCTTCCTCATGGCTCTATCTGTTCAAGTGTAGTGGGGCAGACCCGCGCGTACACAGAAAAAAGGGGAAACCGCCAGGTCTCGTCTCAGCTCCGCGGGTTTCAGGGTTAGTGCTCGTGTTCATGGCGAGAATGCCCGTGAAGGTGAGGATGCGAGTGCACGACGCCGTCGTGGGAATGACGATGCGCGTGAATAAGGTTTGCCCTCAGAAGCAAGTCAGTGTTTGAGAGAATCTCCGATGGAGTCCCTTCGGCAATTACGGTGCCTGCCTCAAGCACGAAAACGTGATCAGCAATGTCTTCGACAATTTCCAACTGATGCGTAGCTGTGATCACGGTCCTCGCCGTTCCTTTCCACTGTTGAATGAGGTCTACGACCTGGCTCTGGCTCTTCGGATCGAGGGTCGCTGTCGGCTCATCGAGCAGCAGGACTTCGGGGTCGAGGACCAGGACGGAAGCCAGGGCGACCCGTTTTTTCTCGCCTCCCGAGAGCCGGTAGGGCGGGCGATCCCTCAGGTGCGAAATTGACATGAATTCGAGCGTCTCATCCACTCGCCGTATCACGTCTTCCTTACTCCATTGCAGCTGCAAAGGACTGTAGGCAATCTCGTCGAATACGGTCGGATTGAACAGTTGGACATCTGGGTTCGGAAAGACAAGGGCGACGCGCCGGCGGAAATTCAGAGCGAATTCCTCTTGCTGAAGGTGCTTTTCAGTGAGCGCGTCCCCCTTGAATGTGACAGTACCTGCCGAGGGAAAATAGAGCGCATCCAAAATTCGCAACAGCGTGGACTTGCCGGAGCCATTGGCGCCAAGCAGCGCAACCCGATCGCCTTCTCCGATGTGGAGAGTGAGTCCACGGATCGCTGGGATCGCTTCGTAAGAGAAGCTAATGTTTTGCACTTCGAAAGTTGCCGCCAATTCTTGCTTACCTCCCCATCCACACAACTAACCAGCCAGTAAAGAGGAAGGCAGTGAGGCCGACGTAATCGCGGGGTTTCAGGCGGAAGTCGGTCAAGAGACGAACCTCTCCCCGAAAGCCCCGGGACAACATGGCCAGGTACACCTCTTGGCTGAGTTCGATGCTCTTGCTCAGTAGCACTCCGGCGGTTCGAGCCGTCGTTTTGCGCCGCCCAGAACCGCTCAGGACACCGACGGTTCGGCTCTTCCTCGACTCGAACATCTGGTTGGCCGTTTCGATCAGCAAGAACACGTAGCGGTGCGTCATGGCCAGCATAGTGACGATCTCGGCAGGAAGGTGCAGCGAACGGAGCGCCTTCAAGATGTGAGTCCATGCGGTCGAAAGCACCAGTACTGTGGTCAGTGTAGCCGCTGTTTCCACCCGCAGGACCAGCAACAGCGCCGTGCGCACTCCTTGAACGGAGATGGAAAGGTGCAGTGCCGGCGCAGTGAACAGTGGCTCTCCGGGAGTAATAAATAAGGCGGGCAGTGCGATCACGCCCGTGAAGCCTAGAACCACAAGCCAGACTCGTTTAGCGAGTGATG
>Ga0316363_10001271_pt1 | contig 23189 bp, 23 predicted proteins | sample Sb_taG_3_FD_200459 | JGI IMG/M metagenome (GOLD analysis project Ga0316363, IMG submission 200459) | Peat soil microbial communities from Weissenstadt, Germany - Sb_50d_a_PC metaG (v2) (version 2) | ecosystem: Environmental > Terrestrial > Soil > Wetlands > Peat | place: Germany: Weissenstadt...
GCGTTTCCCACATCCCCACACCCCCGGCGACGACTACGGACAAATGTTCAACGAGGCGTTACACTAACACTCCACTTGGTACAAAAAATCGGTCAGGTCAGCCACGCACGCGCACAACACGTTTTTGCAGGTGGGTGTCTCTCTGGCTGGACGCCTGCGGTTGATACTGACCCCGCCAAGCGGTGTCCATGCGACTGCTACACGCAGCGCGAACGTTGCGGATCCTGCAGCAGGGATAAATATTTTGGCTGCACATGCGGCGAAGGGCAGAACGAGGTATGCCACTGAAACGCCCTAAGGCACGTCGCCCACCCATATGCGGGCTTAGTACAGATCGAATTCCGTGCGCGACTGGGGCTGCAGCCTGGCGCTTGTCGATCCCGCGCCCCCTGATTGATGGCCGAGTGGGAACTTTTCTGCCGCAGTGCAGTGTCACTCTTCAAGGTTCGCCGAACCGTCAATCCGAGAAAGCCCATGTTGGCGTTCACAAAACCCGGCGTGATGTCTAAGCCCACACCGCGTTGACTTTGGCGCGTACGGTCTTGGACTCCGCACGCGCCAAATAGCGCATGGTCGAGTCGAGCTTTTCTTTCGGCAGAAACAGTTCCGACAGAACGCCAACTCTGGAGGTGTGGATTGAGGATTTGCGACGGCGTGAAGAGAACGGACATCTACGATTGCTCTCACTGCAAGAGCTACTCTCTCGTCTTGCCTCTGAGGAACGCGATTAGATTCTTTCCGCTGATGCGAAGCATCTTCTTACCTCGTTTGTAACGCTTCGTCTGCGTCCCCATGTCAACGCAGCCCTTCATGGTTAGCATGCGGCGGACGGCCGTGTCGTAGCTCACGTTGAGGAGCGCAGCAACTTCACCGGGCGGGTAGAAGTGATCCGGCTTCAATTCCACTGTTTGCTTTCGAGCACTCTGCTTGAAGCCGCGAGGGCGACGCGGATGCGTGATCAGTTCGTAGATGTTCTTGCCGACCTTGTGAAGATCGGGTTTGCTCCACGAATAAGCGGAAGTCACGGTCACCGACCGCAAACTGCGAATCTCGTCAGGCTGCAAAATGCTCATGCCGTACCAGTTTGTACTACTTTTCGTACTACGTTTCTGCGAAGAAGGAGAATGATGCGAAATCTGAGAATAGTGCGGTTGAGTATTTTCAACAAGTTACTGAAAGCACAAGACTTACGGATTGGGGTCTTTGTACGAGTCCTACCTGAGGAGCCATTCTTTCAGTGGGTTGCAACCTCCGCGATTTGTTTGTGATACGGTGAAATAAAATGATGTTTGGCTGCCAGCGCCCCGCTTCGCTTTGGCTCTGAAGCTCGGCTGCACCCCTTGGCAACTGCAAGGTTGTGACGCTGGGCACGCTCCCAAAGTCTGATCGGCCGTCAGACGCGCGGAACAAAATGGAGGCTTTCGCGTGCCGTCTTGATAGCTGGGAAGCCATCACCGCCTCACCACACCCTGCAAGCCTTCGCCGACGTCATCGGCTGCCCCACCTTGCAACCAAACGCCTTCCCAAACTCCGGCATGTTCACTAGAACGCCATTCGCCCGGAAGCGGTCCGGCGAATGCGGATCCGTCGTCGCTACCAGCCGTTCCAGCTCCGGACGCCATTGCGAACACCAATCCTGCGCGAATCCCAGGAAAAGCTGCTGCACAGGCGTGTAGCCATCGGCAGACTTGTTCTTCAGATCAATGCCATCTTGCGCAGCCCGCGCCAGGAACGCCATGTACGCCAGCCGCATTCCGCCGTTGTCCGCCGTGTTTTCGCCGAGCGTGAGCTTGCCGTTCAGCTTGGTGTCTCCCACGCTGAACTGCGCGTACTCGTCGACAATGCACTGCGCCTTCTGGTTGAACTTGTCGCCATCTTCTTTCGTCCACCAGTCTTCCAGATTGCCATGTCCGTCGAACTGCCGCCCTTGATCGTCGAAACCGTGCGTGATCTCGTGCCCCATGAACAACCCGATGTGTCCGAAGTTCAGCGCATCCGGCTGGGTCGCATCGAAGAATGCCGGCTGCATTACGCCCGCCGGGAAGTTGATGTCATTCATGCTGGGGTTATAGAAAGCATTCACCGTCGGCGTGGACGTGATCCACTCGTCGCGGTCAACTGGCTTCCCGATTTTCGCCAGCTGCCGCCGCGACTCAAATTCCGCTGCCCGCAGATTGTTCCCGAAGGCGTCGCCGCGTACAATTTCCAGCTTGGAGTAGTCGCGCCACTTGTCGGGATATCCCACCTTGTTGGCGATCAGGTGCAGCTTCTCTTTCGCGCGTGTCTTGGTAGCCGCGCTCATCCAATCCAGCGAGTCGATGTCGCGATCCATCGCTGCTTCGATGTCGTGAATCATCCGCACCGCCTTGTCTTTGCTGGCAGCCGGGAATTGCTGGTCGACGTAAGCTTTGCCCAGCGCTTCGGGCAGCGCTCTATCCGTGCTGCGGACACAGCGTTTCCAACGTGCCTGCTGCTCCGGGGTACCCAGCAGCTTGCGTTCGTAGAAATCGAATTCTTCTTCATCCAGCGCCTTGGGCAAAATCGATCCCGCAATCGAGCTGACCAACTGCCAGCGCAGGTATGCCTTGATCGTCGGCAGATCCGTCTCGGCGATGACTTGGTTCATGCCTTTGAAGAACTCCGGCTCGGCGACGTTGATCTCCGTGAATGCGGGAGACCCCGTGGTGGAATAAAGGTGATGCCAGTTGAACGTTGGAGTAAGCGCCTGCAGGTCCTTCATCGGCATCATGTGATAGATGTTGTGCGGATCGCGCTGCGAGGTGACATCCAGCGAAACTTTCGCCAGCGCTGTTTCCAACTTCATGATCGCCGCGGCGTCGCTTGCCGCCTCGGTTTCGCTCGCCCCGAGCAGCTTCAGAATGTTGGTAATGTGCCGCACATATTGCTTCCGAATCTCTTCATCTTTTGCGCCCGTGCGGAAGTAATAGTCTTTCTCTGGAAGACCCAGTCCGTTCTGGGACGTCACCGCAATTGTTCTGGTCGCGTCCCTGAAGTCCTGTTGCGATCCAAATCCCAAGAACGCATTCACGTTGATCAGTTGATAGTGTGCCAGCAACTCCGGCAGCTGCTCCTTGCTGGCGAGTCCATTGATGCGGTCTAGTTCCGGCTGCAGCGGCGCCAGCCCTTTTTGTTGCACCGCCCCTTCATCCATGCAGCTGGCGTAGTAATCCCCAATCTTTCGCGTATTCGCGTCGCGTGACGGATCGTCCGCCCCCGCTTTCTCCAGAATCCCCTGCAGCACCTGCCGGTTGTACTGCTCAAGGTTGTAGAACTGGCCGGAGTACGGCGAGTCGCTCGGAATCGGATGCAGCTTGCTCCAATTACCGCACGCGTACTGGTAAAAATCGACGCAAGGGTCGGCGGCGGTATCCATCAGGCTCTTGTCTAGCCCAGGAATCAGCGAGAAAGTTTGCGCCGGGCCGCCGGTACTAGGTGCGTTGCCGGTTGTCTGCGCGAAGACCATACCAGCGCAGGCTAGGAACAAGAGAATGGCAAGAGTTTTCGTCGTCGAGAGCATCCGTTTCCCCTCCGAAAAGCATGATAGCGGAACCACCGGAGAAATGTCCCCATAGTGCCTATGTGGCAAGTGACCGCGCCTCTGCCTCTCGACTCACAGTCGCACCGTTGAGCGTCAGGTCTAAAGGGAACCAGGAAAATGAAGGCCGGAGCAGTCAGTTGATGCGGGCTTGTGAGTCTCACAATTCACGGGCTTCACGAGGCGGTCACGGAGGTTGCGCTTCTGCGATGCCTCCCAAGGTGATGACAATATCGACAGTGGTTGCAGGCCTGCGTTGATCCGGTCAAACCGCACCGGCGCAGAAGTCATGGCGAGCGCTCCCAGGTCTCGAAAACCGCGAGACCTGGGGCGACCGGCTCAAAAGCGCGATCCCTCGCGCCTTTGCTGTTCTACAAGGTAAGGGCACGTTACTTCTTCGGCTCCAGTATGATTTCCCGCGCCAGGCGATTACCGATGATCTCGCGCCAACTGGCACGTTCCTCGTAGCCCGCGATCATCTTCTGGTCGTTGCTGTTTAAGGCCTGGTTGGCAACCGCCTCTCTCTTGTCCTCGTTGGCTTCCAAGCTCGCCAGGTCCTTGAATTCGGTCATCAGCATGAGGTCGAAGTCATTTGGACCGTGCGACTCGGTTTCGATGACCATATAGTTGAGGATGAGCCCAGCCTTCTTCAGGGCTTCCTGTTCGGTCTTCCAATCGGTCGCCAGGAATTCCATGTACTTCAGGCCGACGCCGGGCTTGGCTTTCACGAAGGCGATGTCCCACACCGGACCATCGTGGAACGACCGCACGGGTACAGCTTGAGCGAGTGAAAAGGTGGGCAGCAGCATGGCGGCAAACGCCAGCACCGCGATAACACGAATCATGTTCTTCATCAGTTGCTCCTTTTTGGATTTCACACAAATCGAAGTGACCAGAGTTACTACTGCGTCGGCCGCCACTTCCACAGCCGAACAGTTTTCCCTGCGGCTCAGACAGATCATGTCTGCGGAGCATGAGAGCGTTGCTTCGTAATGCGGGGCACGAACAGATTAAGAAAGCACGGGCCAGCGGGCCGCCCAATTAACCGAAATTTCCCTTTTAGCTGCCAATCGCCCTACACTATATACCCAGCGAGGGAGTCAAGCGCACTATTTTTCTTTGGCTTGGCCCAGGGCTGCTGCATCGGCTAGACCCGAATTAGCACACGTAGTTGCGCTGCTCTCGTCTTGGGATGCAAAGTCGGCGTCGGCGGCACGGTTGAACGTCTCAGGTCTACGTAATTAACCATCATGAATTGTCATCCCGAGCGAAGCGAGGGATCCGCAGTTTGCGGCGCCAGCCGATCTGCATATAGAAACTCCAGCGCCTCCGGAAACCGTGCCGCCCACGCCGATTCGCTGTGTGAAGCGCCTTCTTCGATGCGAACCATCAGCCGTTGTTCGTCCAATCCAGCCTCGCGCAGGATGGCTTCCAGTTCACGGACGTCGCCAACGATCCTTTCGTCTTTCTCCGCATGCCCCACTTCCCGCGTCCCCATCCCGAGGTAGGTGCGCGCCGGCCAACTGCGGAATCGGCGGCTCTCTTCCAGAATCTTCCGGTCCGCCACAAACAGAGACGGGCTCTCGATCAACAATCGCCCAACCACTCCCGGCGCGGCCAGCTGCGTGTACAACGTGATCAGACCCCCGAGAGAGGAACCGCCCAATCCCGTATTCTCCGGCCCCTTCAATGCCGGATAACACTCTTCGATCAGCGGCATCACTTCACGCTGCAGAAAATCCGGATAGCATTTTCCCTTCGCGTTCAACACTCTGGGATCTCGTGACTTGTACGGAATATATTCGCGAGCCCGGTTCTGCGTGTTGTCGATGCCGACGATAATGAGCGGCCGAATTTTCTGTTCGGCGACCAACCGCGCTGCGGTCTCGCCCGCCTGCCAGTGCACTCCCGCAAAAGCCGTTGCCGGATCGAACAGATTCTGCCCGTCATTCAAATAAAGGACCGGATAGCGCGTCGCGCCCCAGCCGTCATAATCGGGAGGCAGCCAAACCCGCAACAATCGCGTGTTCCCGAAGATACGGCTGCCGAGCTCATGCAACCACACGTTGCCGGCCGCGACCGGCATGGCAGCCGTGGCGTCAGGCTTCGTCTTCAGTTTTCGAGTTGTGAGCCGGGACATGGAGTGAATCGAGCTTTCAGCTGTCAGCTCTCAGCTTTCAGAAACTAGTCGGATAATCGTTGTGGTAAGGGCACGGCTTCACAGGCTACGGAAAAACTCAAGCTTCGTATCAGGGCATCGCTTTAGCGATGCCGCAAGCTCATCGAAATCAGATGCCCCTTTAGGGGCTGGGCATCGGCCACTCGCTACTCTCTCGTTTTCCACCAGATCACCGCCGCCAACATCGTCGTCGTCGCAATCACTGCTAACGAACTCAAACATAAAATGCACCACACTCCCAGCACCCGCGCTTCAATGTAGGTAAGGTGCAGAGCAAACGCCAGGCCCGCGGCGGCAGCGCCGAAAAGCATCGCCGGAGTCTCGTGCCGCTCTCTATACACGGTGGCCAGTCCCGCCAGCCCCGCGTACCCGAGCATCCCAATCAGCGCGACCGGGATTCCAAAGATCGACGAATATTCGCTGCGGTTCACGATATCGCAATTGAACGTTTCCCCGATATCGCAGTACGCCGTCTTTGAGGAGGCATAATGATCCTGCAACGACACCGACGACACCGCGATTCCACAGACCGCCAGAATGGCCACCACACTCATCAGACGCTTCGTCAAACCGGTCACGGCAGCGAGCACCCCGTCCGGTCGCTCAGCTCTTGCAGAGTGAAAATGCGCTCCACTCGTTCGCCGGTAGGCGGAAACTGCCAGGTGGGATAATGCTTGACGCTTTCGTCTTTGCAAACCTGCGACACACCGTGTACGTCGCCTTTGATGCCGCACTCCACGTATGGAACGTACTCGAACGAAGCGTCAAACTTTTCTTTTTGCTCCACGCAATGCGGACACCACCACGCCCCGTACATCTTCACCCCGCGCTCAGTCAGACAGCGCGCGAACGCATCGTGCCGATGCTGGGTGCGGTTGCCGAGATAGTAAGCTAGCCCGAACGCCGCCGCGATCAGCACCGCATAGATCGCCATGCGCCCCCATTTCCGGCTAGAAGTGTTACTCCCCAGTTTTTCCTTTTGCCGTTCTCTTCGCTCTTGCGACATGGATTTTTATATCACGCCTGTAGAGACGGGGCTTGCCCCTCTCCGGAGACGCGGCAAGCCGCACAATCCCTCAAACCACGACCCGGAGCGCCGACGGCAGCACTTCGATCGCCCGGCACTCCAGCGTCAGCACCTCGCCGTCCACCATCACATCCACCGGCCCGTCGAGTCGGAACTCGACCTGCCGAACCGCCTGCCGCTCCGCCAGCGGATGCCGAGTGTGCGTGCCATCATAAAGCGTCGTCAGGTTTCGGATGAGCCCCAGTCGCCCAATCGGTCCCCACCGCACATATTCAATCAATCCGTCATCGGTGACCGCGTCGGGTGCGATCATCATTGTGCCGCCCGTGAACTTGCTGTTGTTAAAAGTCAGAAACAAGCAGCGCCGCGAATCAAACTCTCGCTGACCTTCCAACCGCAGCGGAAACGGTCGCCGATCGAGCCGCGCCAGACAAAGAAAAACAGACAGCAGATACCCGAACTGCCCCAGCCCTAGAAATCGCCGATGGCGCAGCGCCGCCACGTCCGCCGTAAACCCCACACTCAGCAGATTCGTGTAGTAGATCGCCCCATCTTTGTGCGCCAGACGCATGACATCACAAGGCCGCGAACGCCGTGCCTCAAGCGCCTGCATCGCGTGCTCCAAACTGTTCTTGCTGGAAACTCCATCCGCGAAATCCCGCAGAAACGAATTGCCGGTGCCGAGCGGCAGAAATCCCAGCGTAGGAATCTGATCTTCCGCACCACCTGAAACTCCCTGAGACCCAACACCCGAGACCTGAGACCTGCTCTCCGGAAACAGCCCGTTGACGATTTCATAGGAAGTTCCATCCCCACCCACCGCAAGAAATTTCCGATAGCCGCGCCCATACGCCTCGCGCGCAATCTGCGTGGCCTGTCCAGCCGCGCTCGTCTCCGCCGTCTCCAGCGCAATCCCCGCGCGCCGCAGGCGATCCAGAGCTGCTCCCACGCGCAGGCCACACCGCCCGCCACCCGCTGCCGGATTAATAATGGTCAGAAAAGTTTCGTTCACGTTTAAGGTTTGGCTCGTAGCTCGAGGCCCATAGCGATTATTCCCGCACGACTGAAAGCTGACTGCTGAGTGCTGATGGTTAACAAGCTAGATCTCCACCACTCCCGCCCGCACCGCGCTCGCACCGATCTCCGCCGCCAATTCTTCGCGCTTGATCTTCAGCGACGCCGTCCGCGGAAAATCTTTCTCCCACATCAGATACCCCCCCACGCGCTTGAAGTCGCCCAGTCGCCGGTTCCGCGCCACCATCTCCTCGCGCAATCGACTGTCGAACTGCTGATTTCGCTCCAGTCGCACCACAAGCACCAACATCTCGCTACCCAGCGTTTTCTGTGGCCACAAATAATTCGCCGCAAACACGCAGTATTCCTTCGCCGGCAGGCCATCGAACACCGCCTCAATGTCCTCGGGATAAATATTCTTCCCGCCCTCGGTGACAATCATATTTTTCTTGCGCCCGACGAGCTGCAGGTGCCCGCGCCCGTCAACATCAAAGCGCCCCAGATCGCCCGTCAGCAGCCAGCCTTCGACGATCGTCTGCGACGTCTGTTCCGGATCATCCAGATAATGCGACATGACTGCGCGGCTCCGCACCGCCACTTCCCCAATCCCGTCGCCATCCGGATTCAGCACGCGCACCTCGGCCCCGGGCAGCGGCTTGCCTACCGTATCGGCCCGAAATGGTTTCAGATCGTTCAGCGTCACCGCCGTGCAAGCTTCCGTCAGCCCGTACCCGCAAGTCACTGGAATTCCCAGATCGTAGAAGAACTGCAACGTCGAAGGATCCGTAAATGCTCCCCCAACAATCAGCGCCAGCAGTTCTCCGCCAAACGCTTTGTGTACTTGCGGCAGCAGACGACGGCTGAGTTCCACGCGCGGACGTCCTTGCGTCAGCATTTTGTTTAGCCCAATCAAACGGTCCAGCACCCAGCGTTTTCGCGGCTTCAGTTCATCAAACTTCGCGCGCAATCCGCGTTCCAGATTCTTCAGCACCATTGGCACCAGGCCCACATAGGTGATGCGATAGCGCACAAACGCGTCGCGCACAAACTCCGGACGCAGCGTTCGCAAATGAACCACGCAAGCTCCGCACACGAACGGCCCGATAAATCCCACCATGAAATCAATCGCGTGATTGGTCGGCAGAATGCTCAAATAGCGCACGCCCGGCCAAAACGGATACCACGCCGTCAGCGATGTGCACTGCTCCAGATAACTGTCGTGCGTGAGCACGCATCCCTTCGGACGCCCGCCCGTCCCCGACGAATAGACAATGCAGGCCGTGTCCTCGCGCTGCCGCGCCACAAACTGCGGCTCGCCTTTTCTCTTGAATTCCTCCCAGCGATAAGCGCCGCGCAAGTCCGCGCCCGCTGGTGCCTCCGTCACCAGCACAATCTCAACCGTAAGTTTTGCGAACTCCGGTGACTGCGTGATCGCCCGCCACAAGTAGTATTCGACCACCAGAAACCGCGCCTTCGAATGCGCCAGCAGTTGCAGGTGCTCCGCCGCGGTCAATTTGTAATCCAGCGGCACCAGCACGCCGCCGCAGAAAAAAATCGAGTATGCCGAAATCAGCCACTTCGACTGATTCGTCATGATGATCGCCGCGCGGTCGCCAGCCTTGAGATCGGCGTCCTCAAGCGCGCGGCAAAGCGGACGCGCCATTTCTTTAAAGTCAGAGTAGGTAAGCCGCACTTTTTCGCGGTCGCGGTCGGCTTCAATCAGGCAGGTTTCGTTTGGCCAGCGCTCGAGCGCATCCTTGAGCGCTGCACCCAGGCTGGCATATTGGCGGAGATCGAGCATTCAATCTTCTAGTCTCACTACGGAGACATGGAGAAAACCACGAGTTTACCAGAACGTAAACGAAGAGAAGTAAATAGCGTTCTAGAGCCGCGCCTGGATCCGATTCGCCAGCGTCCGGAAATCCGACACGCCCTGCAGTTCATAGTCCGGCAAGTCGATGCGGAAGTGGTGCTCCAATCGCGTCAGCAAGTCCAGCGCCTGCAGGCTGTCGATTCCCAGCGTCTTGAAAAAGTCGTCGTCGGCAGAAAGTTTCTCCCGCGGCACCTTAAAGTGGGCAGCGGCGAGATCAAGAATCTGGTCGAGCGTGTGATCGGTCGTCGGCATGAGTACTGCGCTGTTCAAATTACAAATTACAAATCACCAATTACAAATTCACGGCAAGTACGGCTGCACTCCCTCGTTCTCCACAAACTTCCGCAGCCCTTCTTCGACGGCCGGACGCGAATAGAGGTCGCAAAAAATATCAATCTCCCGCTTCAACTCCTCATACGGAATCGGCTTCACAAACTCCTTCGCGGCCGCGGCCGTTCGCCGGTCAAATTTCCCGACCTGGCTGGCCGTAGCGCGTGCTACCCGCAGCGCCTCACCTTCGGCGGCAATCTGGCTGACCAGTCCGATCTGCTGCGCCTTCATCACATTGAAGCTGCGCCCGGTCAGCAGCAGATCGCGCACCACCGCATTGCCCAAATCCCGCTTCAGACGCGGAATCCCGCCGAATCCCGGAATCAGCCCGAGCCGCAGTTCCGGAAAGCAAAATCGCGCCATGCGATCCGCAATAATAATGTCGCAAACCAGCGCCAGTTCGAACCCGCCGCCAAACGTCACGCCGTGCACCGCCGCGATCGTCGTCAACGGCGCCGCATCGAGCACGTTCATCACCGAGTGAATGCGTTCCAGAAACTCCCGTACCTCGCGCAGGGCTGCGCCCTTTTCCATTTCTTGCCCGCGCTGAAACAACTCGCGCAAATCCGCTCCGGCCGAAAACCCAGCCTTCAACGTCGAATGGACAATCAACGCATGCGCTTCATTCCCCAGTCCGGGCAGAGCCGCCTTAAACTCTTCCAAGTCGTCGAGTGTGAGCGACCCGATTTCGTTGCAAGGATCGCGATGCAACGCAAGTTCAATCGCTCCATTCACGATCTGCCACGAAAGCGTCTGCCCTTTGAAGTCGTTCATGCCGTCTTCGCCGCCTGGCTCTTCGAGGCCTGGTACATCGCGTCAATTTCGTCTCCAAACCGCTCGGCAATCAAGTCGCGCTTCAGCTTTCCATTTGCCGTCAGCAGCCCGCTCTCGATGGTGAACGCTTCCCCCACCAGATGAAACGCGCGCACCTGCTTGTAATGCGGAAGGCCGGAATTCACCAGGTCTAACGCCGCCTGCGTTTTCTCGCCGCTCACTTTGCCCGTGACCAGCGCCGCCAGATATCCGCGCGCGTTGCCCACAACCACCACCTGAATCGCACCCGGCAACTCGTGCAGGATCTTATCCTCAATCGGCTCCGGCGCAATGTTATGCCCCGACCCAAGAATAATCAGGTTCTTGATGCGGCCGACAATCTTCCAGTTTCCGTTCGCATCCACTTCGCCTTGATCGCCGGTATGAAACCAGCCTTCGCGCAGCAACTTCGCCGTCTCCTCCGGACGATTCCAGTATCCCGGAAAAATATTCGGTCCGCGCACCACAATCTCCGCATTCTCCGCGATCTTCATCTCCACGCCCGCAATCGCCGGCCCCGCGCGGCCCGGAATGACCGGCCCATCCGGATCATCCATGGTGCAGATCGCCGTCGTCTCGGTGAGTCCGTACACCTGCAAGACCGGGATGCCAAGCATCATAAAAAACAGTTGCGTCTCCACACTCAGCGGCGTCGAACCACAAATCAGCGCGCGCAGCTTGCCGCCAATCATCTTTTTTCGAATGGTAGGAAACACGAGCCGATTCGCCAGCCCGAGCCACAACCCGTCCCCGGCGCGCGATTTGCCCTCCTGCCGCCGCACCCACGCGCCCTTTGCCTTGGTGTACACCTTTAACGGAAATCCCCCCGTCTTCCAAAGTTGCTCGTCGACAGCTTTGCGCATGCGTTCGAGAAGCGCGGGAACATTCAGAAAATAATCCGGCGCCGCCAGCCGCATCTCCGTGGCAATCTTCCCCAGATCCGTATTCAACGTCAGCTTGTTGCCGCGCAGCAGGCAGGTCAGCATCATGATCCACGAGCCCGCAAAGCAAAGCGGCAAATAATGAAACACGGCGTCCTGCCCCGGACGGTTCTTCGTCGGACGGCTGCGCATAAGCTGGTCCAGCCGTCCCGAAGTGCAGCCCAGCATGTGCCCGACGTTGCCCGCGTTCAGCATCACACCCTTTGCCTCGCCTGAGGTGCCCGAGGTGTAGATGATCGTCACCACATCTTCCTCTGCAACGGCGAGCGCCGGATTCTCCACCGGCCCGCGCGTTGGCGTGAAAACATTTTCGAAGCAGAAATGCGGTGGAGCCTCAGGCCAGGCCTCCACGATCGCATCGGCCAGCGACTGCTCGCCGCAGGCAATCACCGCCGACCAGCAATCCTTCATCATCGCAACCAGTTCGGCTGGCGCCTGCCGCGCGTACAGCGGTACCACGGTCAGCCCCTCGGCCATGATGGCCAGATCCATCGCCACCCACTGCATCGAGTTATGCGCCAGCAGCGCGCACCGGTCGCCCTTCTTCAGCCGCAGCCGCCGCAGATAAGCCCGCGCCACCAGCACCTGAGCCAGCAACTGCCGCGCGCTTAGCGAAACTGCCTGCCCATCGCGCAGTTCCTGCAGCACGATGGCATCGCCGCTCCGCTCCAGGCTCGCAAAGATCTGTTCAAGAAAAGTCATCGGCGCTTATGAATCGTCACCTGATCTCTCGTAGAGACTCGGCTTGCCGCGTCTCCGGAGGAGAGCGCAAGCCCCGTCTCTACCGGCGGAAGAAGCCTTCGGCATCGCTAACCTATGCCCTGATACGAAGCCCGAGCTCCTCCGCCGCGAGCTCTACCCGTACGCCGCCGCCAGTTCCCTCAACCCCTCGCTCATCGGCGGCAGATAATCCTCCCAGCTCCATTCTCCGCGCCGAGTGGGAAACTCCGGATACCGCCGCTGCACTTCTTCTTCGAAATACACGCCCATGCGCGCCATCAATTTCAAATTCCTCACCACGCTCCGCGCGATCCCGTCGGCAATCCGCTCGCTGTCGCGATCCAGAATTTCAATTGCCGCCAGAGTCCGCGCCTCCAGGTCCGGATCGTCCACATTCATCAGCAACTCCTGATGCCCGCGCTCGTTCATCAGATTGCGAATGCGCTCATCCATCGTGATCCCCGCCGACGCCACCAGCACCGGCATCGAAGTCACAATCCCGTGATAGCGCGAAGACACCATCATGCGGCAAGCCCGCAGAATGCTGACCAGTTGGTACATGTTGTAATCGTCCGCGGTCAGCACCGGAACTCCGCCCAGTTTCTCCGAGATACGCCGGCAAGGCCGGGCATCCATGCGTTCGGTCGCCGCCATGATCACGAACACATTTTTCTTCTGGCGGAACGCCGCTACCGCATTTGCTATCGAACTCAAATAATGTTCGTAGGCCCGGTCCGCCTCTGGCCCCGCATGATGAAAGTAGGGCCCGCGGTAGTGGCTCTCTTGGTAAGCGCCGGTCAGGCTGTGCAGCGCGGCCTTCCCCACCGACGCCTTCACCGGCCACTCAAACGGATTGATCGGACACACCACCAGCACCGGCGTCTTCCCATCCCAACCCACATCGCGCAGCGCCTTCCGCCCATACTCCTCGCCCAGCGGCTCAAACGTCCACGCTGTGTCCGTACCCAATTCCGTCGGCACGCCCAGTTCGCGCAGAATCTTACGCGACTCGTCATTGCGCGTGATCACCAGCGAATTCCTGCAATAGCGCCCGCACATCTTCGCGACCAGCGGATCCATCTGTCCCGCCTCGGCGCCGTAGCCGATCGAAAGCTTGTTCTCCGCCGCCGCAATGCCCAGCGACCCAATCATCATCGTCGTCAGCGCATTCGCAAACTTCGATTTGAACATTGAACCCTCACACGCTACCACGCCGTGATGTTTTGGCACTTCATTCGCCAGGAAGGGCGGAAAAATATCCGGCAGCCGCACCTGCGACGTCCCTTCGAAATATCCGCGCGACCGGTCGAAATTAAATGTCATCATGCTGAGGCGAACATTCTCCGGCCCAAGAATCCGCCGGATCTGGCGCAGCATTTCTTCCACGCGCACATCCGACCCCGTATTGCGCGTCCCGTTGTAGCCCGCAAACAGCAGTTTCAGTTTCTCGCCCGGCTGCCACGGCTCCCCCTTGCCCATCATCCATTGAATTTTCTTGCCCTCGATAATGCTCGATACCCACGCTTCCAGAACGAAGTCCATCATGCGGCAGACCCTCCCGCCTTCGTGCTCTGCGGCCAGGCTTGATATGGATATTCAAAGTTGTGCTCGCGGCTGAACCGGAGCAGCGGAAAACTGTATTGCGAAAAGGGCGCCGGCTTGCGCCCCATTTCCGTTGTGACCCGCGTATTGTCGAAAACCGTATTCCAGGTCAGGTACGGCAGAAAGACCTTCATCAGCGCCGCTCCGTGCCCCACCGGTCCTTTGCGGTTCGACAGCAGGTTGACGATGGAGCCGAACGGCTTTTCGAGGATCGGCAACAACAGCGGCACGCGCTTGTTCTGTTCGGCTGCCAGCGCCTTGGTTAATTCCTGAAACGTCTGCGCATCGTTGCCTGAAGAAAGATGATAGGTGTCGTGCTCGGGACTCGCCTTCATGTGCAAAGTCGAAATCGCGTCCGCCACGAAGTCCACATTCACAATGTCAATCTTGTCATGCGGACGAAACGGCAGCACCGGCAATCCCGCCAGGAACACGAACGACCGCACCATGTCGAACTGCGTCGTCTGCGGATAGCGGCTGTCCCCCAACACTATGCTCGGCCGGAAGATAGTCAGCGGCACGTCCGGCAGCAACTCGCGCACCATGTGCTCGCAGAATTTTTTCGTCCGCGCATAGGGATCATAATCCGAGCGTTCCCACTCGATCGACCGGTCTTCCAGAACAACTTCGTGGCTGCGTTTCCCGGCCACCGCCACCGTGCTCACATTTGAAAACCGCCGCAGCCCGTGATAGTACTGCGATCGCCGCGCCAACTGCACCACTTCTAGCGTCCCGCGCAGATTCACATTCAAACAACTTTTTTCCGATTTCCGATTCAGCGAAGCCGCGCAGTGGATCACCGAATCGGTGGTGTGCACGAGCCGGTCGTAATCTCCCGGTTCGAGCCCGAACTGTGGCGACGTAAGATCGCCGCGAAAAATCCGGATTTTCGCCTGCAAGTATTCGTAGAACTTGGGAAACGGCATGTGCAGCTGGATGGCATTCCAAAGCCGCAGTTCCGCGTCACGCGGATCGCGGCCGCGCACCAGCAGATTCAAGGTCGCGTCATGCTGCTCCAGCAGATTGGCGGCGACGTGCGCGCCGATGTACCCGGTCCCACCGGTCAGGAATATTGCCACGTTGCTCCGTTTGTCCCCGTCTTCAGTGCATCGCCATTTTCGCTGGTTGTTGTTGTCGTCGGCACCGTCGGCATCTGCAACACACGCGGCGCGCGCGCTTCCAGCGGTCGCCCTTCAATCAGCGGATACGTCCACCGCCGCAATGCCGGTATATGAATGTCGATCCAATACTCCCACCAGTCCAACCCCGCCGTGTCATATCCGAAAATTTCTTTCTCTTCCGGCGTCAGCGCCTGCGACAACTTCTCTACATTATCCGCGACAAAGTCATGCTCATTGTGCAGAATAAACGGTTCGAACAGCTCCACTAATTTTTCCACGCGTTCGAGGTTGCGCTCGGTTTTGGCGAGCGGCTTCGTCATTGAAGATGGCAGCGGAGACATCACCCGCTGAATCGACTTGATTATCATCTTCTGCGCCGGCGCCGACATGCGGTTATAACGTTCTTTCGAAACTGGAATCGCATCCATCCGCAATCGCAGCCAGCACTCCAGACCTTCCTGCGCCCGATAGTGACGCCGGTGCCCCAGGCTCGTCAACTCAATCGACCGCCGCATGTCACAAGGGTTCGTGCACGACGTCGCCAGTTGGTACAGCGGATCGTGCCGCCGCTCCACCAGCGCCGCGCCAATCAGTGTCATCCCGGCGCACACCGCATCCACTGGAATAATGTCCAGCCGCTTGCGTTCGTTCGAAGGCAGTTGCCGGAACGCCGTCCCCAGCAGATACGACAGTGACGCCGAAGTGTTGATCCCCTCATTCCACCCGCGAAACGGCTTCGCCACCGAGGTCTCGACAATTGCCGGACGCACAATCGCAATCGGCAGCCCCGCGCCATGCTTCGCAATCAGCGATTCCGCCAGGCTCTTGGTGAACGTGTAAGTATTTGGCCAGCCCAACTCCTTCGCGCGCCGGGTGCCTTTTTCCGTAAGATAATTTTTCAACCAGCGAACACGGTTCTTGCGGATCTGGTTTTCCAGTGCCTGCCCGCTCAGCCCTTTCGCGGCGTGCTCTTTCCCCAGCGCCTGTTTCTTCAGTTCCTCGGTAACTTCCGGCCCTTCCACCCGCGCTTCCGCCGACACCACCAACTCATGCAGGCAATGCCATTCTTTTTCCGCGTCGAAGTGCTTCAAGTGCGCCGGCGTGTAATTTGGACGCACCCGCTCACTCACCCGCCCATCGCGCTGCCCCGCCACATAGCAAGTCGACAGATGGAGCAACGCCGCGTGATCCGACCCGCGAATGAATTCGATCAGGTGATACGTCGAATCCACGTTCACCGCCAAAGCGTCCCGCAGATCGGGATTGAAATCCGTCAATCCGGAGCTGTTGATGATCAGATCCAGATCCTTGCGCAGCCGCGCCGCGGTCTCAGGGTCCAGTCCCACGCCGGACTGCGAAACATCGCCCTCGACCACCTCAATTTTTTCTGCCAGCAGGGTGCCCAGCCGGTCGCCGTATTTGTCAAACACCGGATCAAAAACCGGCGATCCTTCTATCATCTTTTCGAAGCGTTTCTGCGCCGGACTCGACTTCTGCCGCCGGATCAGCAGATAGAGTTTCCCGATCTCGGGCAGATTCATCAATGTATCCGCCAGCCACACCTTGCCGATAAATCCGGTGACGCCGATCAGCATCACACGTTTTCCGCCCAGCGCCTTACGCACTGAAAACGCCGCCGGATAACGTTTTTCGTCGAAATACACAATCGGACGAACCCGCGGAGTTTCCACCCGCACCGCCGGCACGATCGCCGAGGCCAGTGCCTTAGGGCCGCGCAAACCAAGCGCGCGCACCCATCGTGCCGGACTCTGCTGCCCGTCCGGACCCGCTTCACGAATCCGCGCAAACATTCCCCGCGGCCGGATTACTGGACTCAGCAGCCGTCCAGTCGCAACTCCATCGCGGAAATCGAGGCGGTTTGCGATAATCCACCGCACTCCCAGATGCCGCGCCAGCGGGCGCATCATATGCTCCAGCCCCTGGCTCACCAGCACCACATCTACGCCTGTCGCCTGCAACGCTTTCAGGTGCCGTACTCCTTCTTCTTTGAGCAGCGGCTTCAGCTTGTATTCGAATTCTTCTTCGCCCAGCAGATCGAGCCGGTCGCGCGTAATCCCGCGCAGCACGGCGTGAACGATCCGAGTCGCAGCGACGCGGTTCGCCGCATACAAAAATGGCCGCAGCAGCGCCATCAAAAGCACCAGGCTGCGGCGCGCCGCGCGCGCGATATACGTCTGGCTGTTCCAGGTAAAAAAGGAGATCGGACGAACCGTGGTCAGCTCCATCAGACTTCCCTCCACCCTCCAGTAAACTGGCGACGAAGGCCGCGGACGACGAGGCGGCGAAGCGATCGGAGGAGCGATGCGCGGAGCCGGCGGCACGCCCACTGCCGGCACGCTGGCGTCAAGCGACGTCCGCGCCCGCCCTCCTTCGAGATTGTTCACAGGTTCCATGAATCAATATCCGGCTGCGCCTTTTTCGAGACAACGTTCCAAGAGAACGTTTCGGGACAAACATTACGAGAGAACTTTCTCTCGGCTTACAGTGCCCCCAGGGAATAGGGCGCAGCCATCCATTTTAACCTCTCCTTCACAAAGCACGAAGAATAACCGCAAGCTCATCTCCGCGCGGGTTCTCACCCCTCCCGTTCCACCCAGCACACATCCCAGTACTTCCCGAACTTCCGCCCATTCTCGCTGAACACGCCCACCACCTTGAATCCGAAGCGCCGATGCAGCGCCTCGGTCGCCGCATTCGGCAACACATACACCGCCACAAAACGATGAATATCCTCGCCCCTCAACACTTCAAACAACTCCGCATACAACCGTCTCCCAATGCCTTTCCCCACCGCCTCCGGCGCACAATAAATCGTTGTCTCTACCGTCGTCTCATACGCCGCCTTCGGACGAAACCGCGTCGTCCCCGCGTATCCCATCACGGCCCCATTTTCCTCGGCCACCAATAGCCGATGCCGTCCCGTCACGCTAAACTGCGCGAACCAGGCTTCCCGCCGCTGCGCCGTGTAAGCCCCAACGTCAAACGTCACCGGAGTATTCAGAACGTAATAGTTATAAATCTCGGTGATCCGCGCCAGATCCCCACGCTCCGCCGTCCGAATCCGCGTCTCGCTCATTGATGTCCTCGAATCTGAATTCCGCAATTAGCGCATTACCCACCCTCCGACCGCTGCTGCCGCAACCAGCCATGCCGAGTTCACTCGAAACCGGAGCAGGGCGATCAGGCTGATGCCGAACACGACCAGCGTTGTCCGGTCCACAATCGACGCCTTCCCCAACTGCATCGCCACCACCGCCATCAACGCGAGTGAGCCCGCGACCACTCCATCGAGCGCTGCCGCCGCCACTGCCGATCTTCGCAGCCGCGGAATCAACGGCCCACTCACCGCTACCAGCACGAACCCCGGCAGAAAAACTCCGACCGTCGCCACCGCCGCGCCCATCCAGCCCGCCACCACGTACCCGATAAACGTCGCGGTCGTAAACAGCGGACCGGGCGTAAACTGCCCCACTGCGACCGCGTCAATCAACTGCTTATCCGTCAGCCAGTGCAGACGCTCGACAAACTCGGTTTGCAAAAATGCCAGCAAAACATACCCGCTGCCGAACACCACCGACCCAATTTTCAGAAATGACAAGAACAGCCGCGCCAGCCCGACTGGAAACGCCGCGCCCATGGCCGCCACCGCCATCGCCCCGGCGGCAACTTTCGGAAGCCCCACGACTTTCTGAAGCCCAACGCCCGCGCCCACCAGTCGGTTCTTCATCGCCAAAGCCGTTGCCGATACCAGCCCGGCAAACACCAACACCAGCACCGGACTGACTCCCAAAAGATTCAGCACCGCCGCCAGCACGGCAATCACCGCCAGCAGGGCCGTCCGCACTCCCGTCCGTCCCAGCTTGCCCAGCGCCTGGATCACGATCGCGACCACGGCCGGCTTGATCGCGGAGAGTACGCCTTCTGCCTTCGGCAGCGAACCATAGCGCACATAGGCCCACGCAATCACCGACACAATCACCGCCGCCGGAATGATGAAGCAACAGCCCGCCACGATCAGTCCGCGCCAGCCGCGCTTCAGTTGCCCCACAAAAATCGCGACTTCGGTCGAACTCGGCCCCGGAATCAAATTCGCAGTCGCCAGCCGGTCCAGAAATTCGGCTTGGGTAATCCACTTCCGCCGCCGCACGAATTCTTCTTCCATCATCGCCAGATGCGCCGGCGGCCCACCAAACGCAATCGTGCCCAGCTTCAGAAATACCAGGGCAATCTCCCCCAGTGAAGCCTCCCGGATTTCCGTCGACTCAGCCATAGTCCATGTGGCGCGGACACTTCTGTCCGCGAACTCTCGCCGAAGCTAGGAATTCGAGGGTACCGCAAATTTGGGAATTTTGATGGAGCAAGAGTTGCCCCGCGCGGCGGACCAACTCCATTGCCCAGAGCCTTTGAATGATTTCCTCAGCCGCCGCCTACTCCCCGAACACCGCGCGATAGAATCCGCCCGCCAGCACTCCGCCCACAATCGGAGCCACCCAGAACAACCACAATTGCGCGAGCGCCCATCCGCCCACAAAAACCGCAGGTCCCGTGCTCCGCGCCGGGTTCACCGAAAGATTCGTCACCGGAATCCCAATCAGGTGAATCAGCGTCAGTCCGAGGCCAATTGCGATCGGCGCAAACCCCGCCGGAGCGCGCTTGTCCGTCGATCCCCGCCACCAGTCCCGCCGAAATCGCGGGATTCAGATGACACCCCGAAATATGTCCAATGGCGAACGCCATCGTAAGTACAGTCAGCCCGAAGGCCAGCGCCACGCCCAGAAATCCAATGCCCAGTTGCGGAAATGCCGCATCCAGCACCGCGGCCCCGCATCCCCCAAACACCAGCCAGAAGGTCCCGAAAAATTCCGCAATGGCCCGCTTCGATAATCTCATATCGCCTCCTCAATCAATGAAGTTTAGTGGTGACCGCTATTCAGTTGCGAATGTTGACTGCGAAATTGTCAGAAATGTACCGCAATCTCCCAAGAATGCTGGAGTCTGCAAGAATGGTAGCGTGAATATGCTTACGCTATTCGGACTGTTCGCGGTGACCGCGATGCTGGTCACTTATGCGCTGGAGAGCCGCAGCACCTGGTTCATCCTGGCGTTCGCCGGGGCCTGCGCGCTCGGCTCTGCGTACGGTTTTCTGCAAGGCGCCTGGCCCTTTGGAGTGGTCGAGGCCATCTGGTCAGTCGTGGCCGTGCGCCGCTGGTATCGCGCCAGGCAATGAAGCTTGCTCAGAGTTTATTCAGCCCGTCGAGCGCGGCAACCTTATAAGCTTCCGCCAGCGTCGGATAGTTGAACACCGTGTCGCGAAAATATTCGATCGTCGCTCCCATGGTCAGCACCGCTTGTCCAATGTGCACGATCTCCGCCGCGCGATCCCCGATAATGTGCACCCCCAGCAGTTTGAGCGTATCCGGATCAAACAGAATCTTCAGCAGACCCTGGTCATCGCCGAGCATCTGCCCTTTCGCCAGTTCCGAGTAGCGCGCCAGCCCGCTTTCGTACGCAGTCTTGCTGCGCGTCAGCTCTTCCTCGGTCGCGCCCACCATCGAAATTTCTGGAATGGTGTAGATGCCATAAGGGATCAGATTCGGCAGCATCCGGCTGGGCTTGCCGAACATGTGACAACCCGCCAGCCGGCCCTGTTCCATCGAAGTACTGGCCAGCGCGGGAAACCCAATCACATCGCCCGCCGCGTAAATATGCGGCACCGCGGTCTGAAAATGCTCGTTCACCACCAACTTGCCACGCCCGTCCGGCTCCAGGCCCGCCGCCTCGATTTTCAGCTTGTCGCTGTTCGCCCGCCGTCCAATCGTGTACAGCAGCGCCTGCCCGCGAACTTTCTTTCCGCTCTCCAAAGTCGCAAAAACCTTGTCCCGCTCTTCGTCGAAGCCCACCGTCACTACTTTCTCCCCGACGCGAAAAACCGTTCCCAGTTGCCGCAACTGGAAGCACAAACTTTCGATGATTTCCCGATCCACAAAATCCAGCAGCGTCGGACGCTGGTCGATCAGCGTCACCTTCACCCCGAGCGCCGCGAACATGGACGCATATTCCAGCCCGATAATCCCCGCGCCCACCACAATCAACTCTCGCGGTATCTCCTCCAGGCAGTGCACCTGATCCGAATCAAAGATGCGCCGGCCGTCCACCGGAATCCCATCAATGTGTGCCGGCCGCGTGCCACATGCGATCAGAATTTTCTCTCCCCGAACCTGTTGCACTCCCTCTTCGCTCACGATCTCAATCGTATGTGGATCGGCAAAGTGAGCCTCCCCTTCGAGTGCCGTCACATAATTCCGCCGCAGTTGCGCCTTGATCACATCCACTTCCCGCGTCATCACCGCCGTCGCTCGCAGCACCAGGTCCGACATCATGATCCGGTCTTTCACCACGTAACCGCGCCCATAGAACGACCGCTGCCGAAAGCCGCTTAGGTAGAGCACCGCCTCCCGCAGCACCTTGCTCGGAATCGTCCCGGTATGAACGCACACCCCTCCCATGGCGAGCCGCCGGTCGATGATCGCGACTTTCTTGCGCATCTTCGCCGCGCAAATCGCTCCCTTTTGCCCCGCCGGACCGCTTCCAATCACGACCAGATCGTATTCGTTCGCCTGCATAAATGTGCGCTTCGCCGCAGCAAAAAACTACCACTTTCCTTACTCCACGCGAAAGGTCTCTTTGGTATTGAATGCAAAATTAAGAGCCCTTTAATAATAATAATAATGTGGGGCGTGCGAGGCTCACTCTGTCGAACGGGCGCCGGATCCAGCCCCGGCAGGGGCCGAACCAGCTTAGCCCAGCGCTTCAGCGCTGGGAGAAGTGGAACAAATGATTCAAGTCCCGGTGGGACGGCCGTGTTCTCCTGCATCCCTCGAAAAGCCGGGCACCGAAAACCGATTTCCGCCGCACCTCCTGCCTTTCATCTCACGCAGTACGCAACAATCGTCCGCCCACGCGGCCCGCGCGTCTTCTCCCGTTTCTCCAGCAGCTTCGTTTCCAGGTCGTCCGGGTCGGCAACCATCTCGCAAGCGGCAATCTGTTCGTCAGTCGCGCCGTGAAAACAAAGTTCGCACACTCCAAGCCCGCCTTCTGCTCGTACGGGAGGACCAAACGTGCGGCACGTCATCGGCCGAGCCTCGTAAAGATCGCACAGTCCTGTCTCCGGATCGAGCACCGGACAAACCTCATCGTTCGCGAATTCCGCGAAGCGCTCTTCCGCCTGTGGACCTTCGTCGAGCACGCCCGTTTTCGCGTTGCCGGGAAACTCCGCCGACAACCGCCCCACCGAAGCGCGCGCCCGCTCGCGAATACGCCTTGCCTTCTTCGTGTCCGTCTTTTCGAGGTCAGCCACCCCCTGCTGCAACCGGGTCGCATCCAGTGGATTAATGGCAAACACACCCACGCAGCATTGCGTGCATCCCGGACGACACACCAGCCACTCGCCACTCCGCCGCGTAACATCGGCCAGAGCAGCGTCCACGATCTGAATCAGCGCCCCATCCGCAGCCGGCAATCGCAGCGAAGCCATGCCGGAAGCATACCGCATAGCCGGAGCCACGCAGAGTGGACGCAATCACAACCCACAAATGGAGGTAAAACCACGGAAAAGCGCTGGAGGATCGGCGGATTTGCCTCTCCTCCAGCCGGGGGTAGTAACCACAGCAGGAGTTATTTACTGTCGCCGTCGTGGTCGACGTCGCCAGCACTCTTCAAGGTGCTTTGTCCTGCGGAAACGCTCCACTCGTCGGAGTCTGGGCTTGAGGTTGAGGCTGGCGAGCAGCCGGTTGTGAAACTTGGTCAGCGTAGCTGGCATGGGCACTGCTAATGGGATTGATCATACGAAGGGGGATCGGCATTGTCTGAGATGTAATAGCTCAGACTTGATCTGACACTGTGGTTAGATCAAGCAGCCGTTTCCGCGGCCGCGCCTCCGCCTGCGCTCCGCTGTGCAGGGCTCCGCTCCGGCTCCGGCGCGGGGATCGGGAA
>Ga0316363_10001273_pt1 | contig 23161 bp, 27 predicted proteins | sample Sb_taG_3_FD_200459 | JGI IMG/M metagenome (GOLD analysis project Ga0316363, IMG submission 200459) | Peat soil microbial communities from Weissenstadt, Germany - Sb_50d_a_PC metaG (v2) (version 2) | ecosystem: Environmental > Terrestrial > Soil > Wetlands > Peat | place: Germany: Weissenstadt...
CTTAAGCCTCGTCTCCGAAATTACCCGAGTTGACGCCGAGCGCTTCCTCCGCGACATGCTCCGCTCCGGTGATCTCGGCGACACGCTGCGCCAGCAAATTGCCGCATCGGTCCTCTCCGCTCTGCAGAAGGGCACCGACCTCAAGGCCACACTCCCGCCCGCCGCGCAGCAGTCCGCCATCCTTCAGAAAGCGCAATTCCAGGATGCCGGAGCCGGCCAGCTGAGCCTCGTCCTCGAAGGTCAACTCCAGTTCTCCGACGAGCAAACCCAACAATTTGCCGCCCAACTGAAGCAGTCCGCGCAAGCCACGCCAGTGCCATGATTCCCAAATCACCCGTGTGGGGACGGGGCTCTGCCCCGTCCAGGGTTGCGTAGGGACGGCCGCCGTCGCCCGTCCAAGCCGAGCGCAGCTCGGCCTCGCCGCGAGCGCCCGAACCGGCAAGACCTGAACAGGTTGCGGAAAAGGTCGATCCAGCGCCTGATTTTGGGTGGCGCAGCGGTTTCCAGCCCCGGAGGGGCGAACTAACTAAGCCCAGCGCTTCAGCGCTGGGAAAAGTGGGAAGAATGAGCTAAGTCCCGGAGGGACGACCCAATTCTCACGCACCCTCTTCAGCGCTGCGATAACTGGCATGTTTTCAGCTCCAGCTTTAACCGCTGCGGTCAGACTGTGGCGCAGAAAATACTTCTTCCGCAGCCTCTTGAAGTCGGAGCTATGCTTTGTAAAGTTATGCAAAAACTTGTCCGAATCGTGTTTCCCGCGCAACTTTCCGCTCATAATTCCATTCAAACGTACAGACAGCTCGTCTTGAAAAGGAGATTCCCATGCTCAAGCAGTGCCTTCTCATTCTTCTCGCGGCCAGCCTAATCTCGATCGCCGCGCCTTTCGCGGCGGCCCAATCCAACGACAGCCCGTCCAACGCTCAGCCATCCGCGCAGGGCAACGGTGGCTGGCACCACGGCCCGCCCGACCCCGCCCAGCGCACCCAGGAACTCACCAGGAAACTCAAGCTCACCTCCGATCAGCAAACCAAAGTGCAAGGCATCCTCCAGTCCGAACACTCCCAGATGGAGAGCCTGCACCAGGACACTTCTCTTTCCCAGCAGGATCGCCACGCCAAAATGATGGACATCCACAAGAGCAGCGACACGCAGATCCGAGCGCTCCTCGACTCAACCCAGCAGAAAAAGTGGGACGAAATGCAGGCCAGGCGTGAGCAATGGGGACAAAACCGCCACCACGGCCCGCCCGACGCCGGCGACCGGCAAGCCCCACCACCCCAGTAATAGCTATCTGTAACCCGCTGGTGGAGGACGCCCGTGTGGGGACGGGCGCCCTCGCCCGTCCAAGCCGAGCGAAGCCCGGCAGGTGTCTGCGACGACAGCAACTCTGGATTCGCCGCACGTCTTCTAGCTCAGCAATCTAACTTCTCCCCAGCCCGATCCGCCCCGCGTGCCGCCCAATCTCCCCGAGAATCGCCAGCCCAAGCTCCAGCGCCCTCCTCCCATCCTCCAGCGAAACCACCGGACGCGACCGCTCCCGCACCGACTGCAGGAAGGCCTCGATCTCCGCCAGCAGCGGCTCCTCCGCCGTGATCGCAGGCTTAGCCATCGAAATCTGCGGATTCACACTCGGCCGGGTGGCGCCGCCCGCGCCGCCCACCGAGAACACCAGCACCTCCTGCCGTCCATAGTCGATCGAAATATACTGTCCCGCCTGAAAGAAACGCAGCTTGCGCACGCGCTCCGTCGAAACCCGGCTGGCCGTGAAGTTGGCCACGCAGCCCGATTCGAACTCGATGCGCACATTCGCGATATCCACCTTGCCCGAAAGAATCGGCAGCCCCACCGCCCGGATTTCCTTCACCTCCGACTTCACGAACGTCAGCACAATGTCGAGGTCGTGGATCATCAGGTCCAGCACCACGTCCACATCCAGCGCCCGCGGAGAAAACACACTCAGCCGGTGCACTTCAAAAAACATCGGACGCTTGATCAGCGGCAGCGTAGCCCGCACCGCCGGATTGAAGCGCTCCAGATGTCCAACCTGCGCCACCCGCTTGTGCTCGAGCGCCACGCCAATCAGTTCGTCCGCCTCGCCCAGCGTCGCCGCCACCGGCTTTTCGATCAACACGTCAACCCCAGCTTCCATCAGAGCGCGCGCCACCTCCAGATGCAGAACCGTAGGCACGGCAACCGAAGCCGCTTGCACTTCGCTGTGCGTAGTCAGCATCTGCTCGACCGAGCCGAACGCTTCGCAGCCAAACTCGCGCGCCACCGCCTCGGCCCGCGCCCCATCCAAATCGACCACCCCCACCAGCCGCACGCTGCCCGCCTGCTGCAGCTGCTGATAGACCCGCGCATGATTGCGCCCAAAGGCGCCCACGCCAATCACCGCCACATTGATCGGAAATACTTTGCCCGGAAATACTTTGCTCGGAAATTCTTTGCTCAGATGAGTGCTCCGGAACGAAGAAATAACGCGCTATTGTCGCAGTTCCAGCCCCAGATAGGAAAGCGCAAAAAGGGACGGCCGCCCTCGCCGGGGTCCCCAGACCGCGCGCTTTTCGCGGGCTGGGGTTGTCGGCCGTCCAGCGCGGCAAAGCCCCGCACAGGCTGCGGGAAAAATTTGGCTTCGTATCAGGGCATCGCTTTAGCAATGCCGGAAGGCCTCAAAAATCAGATGCCCCTTTAGGGGCTGCATCTCGCCATCCGACTTTTCTCCGCAGCCCAGCAAGCCGCAGGTTCTTTACATCTTCTTCAGCAGCGCAATCTGCCCCGCATGATACAGCTCGTGCTGCACCACGCCATGAAGCATGTAGTAAAAGGTGTAGTGTGCGCCCTCTTTGCCCGGAACCATATCGTCAAGCCGAGATTCCGGAAGAGAAGCCATGGCCGCGACCAGTTCCACGTGACCGCGCCGCACCTGCGCCAACGCCTTGCGCCATGCAGCCTCGCTCGTATCCCGAACCGGAGGAAAATTCTCCGCATCGGAGAGCTCCACCGCCGCTCCGCCCAGACGCCGAAGCACGGCCCCATCCCAAGCCGCAACATGCAGCGCCAGTTCCCAGATCGTGTGCGCGCCCGCAATCGGACGAGCCGCCGCCTGCGCCGCCGTGACGCCCTCCAGAATTTCAAACAAAGAATCGCCATGCCAAGCCTCGCCATTAAAGGCGCGGAGAAGCTGGTCGGCAATGCGAGCCGCTTCAGACCGATCTGTTTTGGACAAGGAATGCCTCCTTTTCGTAACCATACATGAATAACGGGTATTCAGGTATACTGCCTTTGTGATCTCCAGCTTCGGGGATGCGGCGACTGCCGACATCTATCACGGGAGCGACACCAAAGCGGCCCGCAGGATTCGGCGCGAGCTTTGGCGCCGGGTGCAGCAGAAACTCGATTTGCTGAACGCTTGCACATCCATTGATGACCTGCGAATACCTCCCGCCAACCGGCTGGAGAAGCTGAAAGGAGATCTCGCTGGCTCTTACAGTATCCGCGTGAACCAGCAATATCGAATCGTCTTCAAGTTCGCGAACGGCAACTGTGAAGAGGTTCGCTGCGTAGATTACCACTGAGGAACCGGCCGCCAAAGGGCGATCGGTAAAACAAATCAGGGTCGTCAGGCCCACACAGGAGAAGCAACTGATGCTGCCAGAGTTTCGCATCGCAACCCATCCCGGCGAAGTCCTGCTCGCTGAGTTTCTCGAACCGCTGCGGCTCACTCAGGCCCAACTAGCTCGCGCTCTGCGCATTCCTCTGAACCGCGTCAACGAACTGGTTCGCGGCAAGCGCGGCATCACACCCGAGTCCGCCCTTTTGCTTTCGGAGTACTTCGGGAATTCTCCTGAGTTCTGGATGAACCTCCAATCCGCGCATGACCTCTCTCGCGCGCGCCAGGAGATGCGCAAAGACATGCGCAAACGCCCCGGCGGAATCGCGCGAATCAAGGCGCCCGCGAAAGCCCGCCGTCGCGCTCAGGGCGCAGACTGATCATTGAAGTCTAAGCAATCCAGCCTGACGAACGAAGCCTACTCCGCGCACACCGCGATCCCCGCATCATCCGCCGCCCGCGTCATCGCCTCGCCATCCAGCAACAGGCATCGCCCCGCGTCCACCGCCAGGCAACTCGCACCGGCGCGCGCCATCGTCTCGATCGTCTTCACCCCAATCACCGGGACATCGAATCGCCGGTCCTGCCCGGGCTTTGCGACCTTCACCACCGTCAGCGCGCGGCTCAGCGTCGAAGCCTCGCCCGCCAATACCGATTCCGATTCCAAAGACAAAGACCGCATCAGCAGCCCCGCCCGCTCGATCGTCGCATCCGTGCCTTCCATCGCCTCGACCGCCACGCAGGCCGCTCCCGCGATCACCACCGTCTGCCCAATGTCGTATTCTGCCAGCCGCCGCCCCACCGCACGTCCGTATTCGATGTTCTTCCGTTCCTGCGCGCTCGGAGCCCGCTTCGTGAGCACGCCCGTTTTCGCCAGCAGCGGCTCCAGCAGCGCGGTCGAGTTCTCCAGCATGATGCCCTCATCCGCCAGCAGCTCCGCGACCGCGCCCAGCAGCGAGTCCGTATTGCGCGTCGCGAGCGAAAGCAGCAGCTTCGCCAGCCGCCAATCCGGCTTGATTGCGGAAAAAATCTGCTTATGCTTGACCTGCCCCGCCATAACGGCGCGGGTGACGCCCTCGGCCCTAAAAATGTCGATGAGCTTTGACAACTCGCCCAGAGAAACCCAGTGAACGGAAGCGGCGCCGTGCGACGAGATCTCAGGGAAAGTCTCTTCCTTGATGGCCGCCACCACGACCTCATACCCCTGAGCCCGAGCCGCATCCAGCACCAGAAAAGGAAACTTCCCATTGCCCGCAATGAGGCCGAGTTTCTGAATGGAGGCCATGCAGATGACAAGTGTAAACGACTCTGTCACTTACCACATCTGTGGAGGGCGGATTTCGTGGAAATTATAATAAAATGAAGTTTACTATTGACATTATTAAGTATTAAACGCAATATATTAACATTAGTGAGTTGAAATGGATATATCTAAGGCGACGTGCTCGGATTGTAACCGCCCTTTGAAAGTAGCCCGCATGGCCTGCCCGTCCTGCAACCTCGTGCTTGAAGGCAGCTTTGAGGTTTCCCCGCTGGCCGGGCTCAGCGTTGACGATCAGGCCTTTGTGATCGCCTTCGTCCGCCACCATGGTTCGCTTAAGAAGATGGAGAGCCTGTTCAACATCAGCTATCCGACCGTCAAGAATCGTTTGAACGCAATCGGGGCGGCGCTCGACCAGAATTTTGCGGCGCCTTCGCCCAACCTTTATGTGCTGGAACAGCTCTCTCGCGGCGAGCTCACCGTCGAGGAAGCTCTGGAAAAATTGAGCTGAGAACGAACAAAATTTAAGGAGGAAGTCATGTCTGAAGAAAGAAAGAAAGTGCTGGAGATGTTAGCGAAGGGCACAATCTCCGTTGCCGACGCCGAGAAGCTCCTCGAGAAAATCGCGGAGCCAGCTTCTGCTGCTGAAGCGAGGGCGGAGGCGCAATCCTCGTCCGAACCCGGCAAGCCGCGGTTCATGCGAATTGTCGTGGACAAGCCGGGCCATGAGCCGATCAACATTCGCATGCCGTTGTCGTTCGTGCGCACGGGAAGCCGTCTGCTGGCAGTGCTTCCGCCGAAAGTCAATGAGAAATTGGCCGAACTTGGGGTGAACTTTTCAGCTCGCGGCGCGATGAACGAAAAAGAGTGGGCCGAGGCCGTCGAGGCCATGAACATCGATGTCGAACAAGGAAACGGGAAAAAGGTCAGAATCTTCTGTGAGTAGCGCCGGTTGCTACTTGATTACTCCACGTTCTGATTCCTCGATGAAGCGGATGAGCATCTCCACATCCTCCCCGCCATCCGCTTCCGCTTTCAGCTTCTCCAGCGCCTGCGAGGTATTCAGCTTCGAAGCCAGCAGCACCCGATAAGCATGATGAATTTTCCCAATCCGTTCTTTAGTAAATCCCCGCCGCTCCAAACCCACGGCATTCAATCCATAGGCGTGCGTTCCCCGCTCCGCCGACGTCTTCGAAAACGGCAGCACATCCCGCGTTATTGTCGTGCCCCCGCCGATAAAGGAATACGTCCCAATCCGCACGAAGTGATGCACCGGACACAGCGCCCCGACCGTTGCCCAGTCTTCCACGGTGACGTGCCCGCCCAGCGTAGCCGCATTCGCCATGATGATGTGACTCCCAATCTGGCAGTCGTGCGCAATGTGCGTATAAGCCATGATCAGGTTGTGGTCGCCGACGCGGGTGCATCCCCCACCCTTCACCGTGCCGCGGTTGATGGTGACAAACTCGCGAATCTTGTTATGGTCGCCGATCTTCAGCCGAGTCGGTTCGCCCGCATAGCCGATATCCTGCGGCGCCAGGCCAATCGAAGTGAAAGGGAAAAAACTGTTGTCCGCGCCGATTGTCGTGAGACCTTCGATCACGACGTGCGACGCCAGACCGCAGCCCTCGCCCAGTTCCACCTCGGGCCCGATCACGCAATAAGGCCCAATCTGGCACGACGGATGTATCTTGCTTTTCGGATCGACGATCGCCGTAGGATGGATGGACATCGTGAAATTTGTAATTGGTGATTTGTAATTTGTAATTTGGATCGGCGACTTTAGGTTTCAATCACCAATTACAAATTAGAAATTACAAATTCTCTTCCTCAGCCGCTCCCGCACCCGCATTCCGCGGCACCAGCCGGCAAGTGACGGTCGCCTCGCAAACCACCTTGCCGTCCACGTACGCCTTGCCTTCCAGACGAGCCGCCGTCTTCCGCCAGGCCCGCACCACCACTTCAATCCGCAGCTGATCTCCCGGCGCCACCGGACGCCGGAAGCGCGCCTTCTCGATCCCGGTGAACACCATCAGCAACTCGTCGCGATTCGGAACCTCAGTCAGCAGCAGCAGCCCGCCCGCCTGCGCGATCGCTTCCACAATCAGCACGCCCGGCATGATCGGCTTTTCCGGAAAGTGTCCCTGGAAAAAGGGCTCGGTGATGGTCACATTTTTCAACGCGACAATGCTCTTCATCCGCACCAGTTCGACAACCCGGTCGATCAAAAGAAAGGGATAGCGATGGGGCAGGATCTTGAGAATATCGCCAATTTCCATCGTGGTTATCGACGGCGTTGCCGCTTCAGTCGCCGCCGCTTCAACCGCCGCTTCACTAGACTGGTTCATGTCCGTCACGCGTTTCGTTCAAGGCGAAGATTATACTGTAGCGCACGTTCATGATTTCTCATCCGCGTAAATTCCAGCTGACCCCTACCCATCCTCCGCCGCCACGCGCCCCCGCCCGGGGACACTCCCCCCCGTAACCGTTGCTCTGTGACGCACGCCCTAGACTCGCCCATCCTCAACGCCGATGATCAACCCAAGGGCCCTGCAAGCAACTCGCTCCACCGAGCCCCCGGAGCCAATCCATGAATTCGCCCGACGCCCAACCCTCTAACCCCGCTCCCACCGAACCAGATCGCCGCCACCATCCTCGCTACACCGTCCAGGTCCAAATCGAAATCCGCCAGGAAGGCAGCGACGTCCCCATGCGCCTCGAAACCACCGACCTCAGTCGCGGCGGCTGCTACATCCAGCTGATCATGGCCCTCCCAATCGGCGCACGCGTGCAAGTCATCCTCTGGCTCGGCGGCTGCCCCGTCGTCATCCAAGGACGCGTCGTCACCCGCCATCCCCAATTCGGCAACGGCATCATGTTCGTGGATTTCGAAGGTGAGGGAGATCAACTCCTGAACCGTTACCTGCAGGCGATCACCACCTAGCAGATAGCAGAGGAATGAACCGCCAAGTAGCGCTCTCAGCCCGTTTGTCGATCAAAAAATCAAGAGCGCAAGCTGCTCGCCCGTCCGAAATAGCACCGCCATCCCACTTATTACTCTCCAGATTCCCCCACAAATCAAGGCACCCAACTGGGCACTGGCCACTATCCACTGCTGCTCTTCCCCATCAGCACGATCGGCAGCGTCAACCCATCCCCCAGCGGCACTTCCGCGGCCCCCAACTCCACATACCCCTTCACCCGATAGAAAGGAACTCCCGTCAGCGTCGCTCCCATCTCCAGCCGCCGAAACCCAGCCGCCCAAGCCGCCGCCTCACAAGCCTCCAGAATCATCCCGCCAATTCCACGCCGCGCCCACGCCGGATGAACAAAAAATGCCCGAATCTTAGCCGCGTCCGTCGCCGGATCCAGCAATGAATCCTCGCGCCCCGCAAACTGATCGCCGCCAAACAAAGTTTTCCGTTTGCTCCACCCGCCGCAACCGACCAGCAGCGCCCCTCCCGAGGATTCCGCTCCCGAAGCGTCCATCGCCTCCGCCGCAAAATAAGTCCCATCCGCAATCAATTGCGTGTCGACGCCATACACCGTCCGCAGCGCGTTCTCCAATTGCGCCGCCGAATAATCCCCCGCCTGCAATCCCCGCACCGAAGCCTCAATCAATTCCCGAAGCAAAGGAATATCGCAAGCTTCCGCCAACCGAATGCGTATCTTCATAACCGACGGCTGAATAACTGACGGCTGATGGCTGACGGCTGACGGCTATCTCCGCGCCGCCGCGCACTCCGCGCAAGGACAAACTTCCCGCAGATAGAACCAGGAATAAATTCCCAGATCGTGCTTATCGTTCCACGAAAATTTCAGCGCGTACTTGCCCACGGCCTCCGCCGACAGCGCTTTCACCGCCGGCTTGAACATCGGCAAAGCCCCAGGCGCCAGCTTCGGCTTCTCGCCCGCCTTTCGTCCCGATTTCCCCCGCTCCTCCTCGCAAAGCGCGCAAGGACAAGCATCCCGCAAGAACGCAAACGTATAGACGGACCGGTGCCCATCCTTCCACTCAATCTCCATCCCCGTCCCCGTCGTCAAATGAATCACCACCGACTTAGGATCGTTCCCCACCCGAGGCGTAAAATTCGGCAGCGCCATGAATTTCAGTATCGCACGTGTGGCCCGGACCGGACCTGCCCGCGAGCTGTTGAAACCGGGCGCGTAGTTGGCGTTGGCCAGGGAGCCGTCGCCAGCTCCCGAGGCTCCCGCGTCGAAGGAGAGAAGGAGTAGGTCAACTCCGAACTAATACTGAGCGAAAACCCAGTCCGCCAGCTCAAGATGGGCCGAGACACGACGTGTGCGCGTCAGAAAGACAGTTTCAATGTGAACTCGAGCGCGCGTGGCGAACCGAGAGCGAACACGCCCGATCCTAGGCCCAGGCGGTTGCTGGCGGGCTGCTCGCCAGGGGTGCCATTGATCGAACCCACGGCTCCGTTCAACACGCCGCTCAGCGGACTTACCGGGCCGTTAAAATTGGCGAAGTTCATTACGTTGTAAAAGGAAATTCCCGGTTCCACCTCGACGTGCTCCCTGAATTTGTAGATCCAGTTCAGGCTCAGGTCCATGGCGTGCAGCCAGCCCATGTTGGCCTCATTTGTCGGCGCCAGTGGGACGGGTTGCTGCACGCCTCCGAGCGCAACCAGTTGCCCCAGAGTGACCAGACCACTCTGGATCAGGGTCTGGCCGGCGGGCGTAGGCACGCCGGCAGCGATGCTGTTGTTGTAATTCTGGATCGCTGTGTTGATGTTGTTGGCCTTGATGCTGCGGCCAAAAGAACCGATGCCGGTTCCGGGCAGCACATCTCCATAGCCGCCGTTGGAGGCGAAGCTGCCATCGCCGGTGCCGTCGCCGGTTATATCGGTCACAAAAATTCCACCCGGAAGTCCCGTGGGATTGAGCGTGGGAGTGGCCGGCAGCGGGCTGTAGAAATGGCCGATCAAACCGAAGCGGAACTTGTAGGGTAAATCCATCGATCCGCCAAACGAAATCTGATTCTTGCGGTCAAGCCCGTTGGGACCAAGATACTTGAGGGGGTGGTTGAAGTCAGTGGCAATGTTGATGAAATCGTTGTCCGTTGCCATGGCCACGTATCTCGACAGCGAATAAGAGACCTGCAAGTTCATGGCCCGAATGTAGCGGGTGGGATTCTTCAGATCCTGTTTGAGGGAAAGCTGCAACCCGTTGTATACCGCGCGGCCGCTGGGGAACAGCATCTGGTTGGCGCCGACGTTGGGATTGATGCCGGGGAACGCGGCGCCCGTCGCCGGTGTGAGACATATGAGCCCACTCGGTCCGCAGGTGAAGGCGGCTGGAAGTCCGCCGAGGGAGGAATATCCCGAGTCGAGTCCGCCCGAAAGCGGGTTGCCGTTGGCATCGAATTGCGGTGCCGCGAAGTTCGACATGGTGGCGCCTGCTGCAATCGCACAGTTAATTGCTGCGGCTGAATAACCTCCCACACAATTAAATTGCGCCGTGGTAATCGCGATAGCGTTCTGTGCCGCAGCAAGGTTGAAGAAGCGCGCATCGCCGACGTGGTTGGTGTCGATGGCCAGCAGAGTGTGCGTCTCGATGTTGCGGAGGTAATCCGCCGTGACCACCATCCCCTTGCGGATTTCTTGCTGGATACCGAAGTTCATCTGCACCGAACGAGGGCTCACGTAGTTCGGGGCGAGCAGATCTGTGCCAGTGGCATCGAGACCATCCGCAAGTGAGTTGTTGATATAGGACGGATTGCTGGCCGGTCCAGCCGAAACCGTGGCCACCTGGTATTGTTGCTGATTCGCTTTGATCTGTGATGCGACGCTACCAATGGGCTGCCCGCAGATTCCAGACCAATCCTGAGTATTCCCGTTGGGTAAGGTGAAGGAGCCGCCCGTGCCGTTTGAGCAGACCGTCGGGTTGGCGAGGAACAGTCCACTCGTCAGGCGCGCGGGCCGGTCAAACTCGATGTTGTTCCAGATCGAGTTCTCGTAAAAGAGCCCAATGCCGCCGCGAATGACGGTTTTGCCGGTGTGCTTCGGATCCCAGGCGATCCCGATCTGCGGAGCAAAGTTCTTGTTGGGTTGGTTGACGCGGCCGCCCAGGCCCGCGCCGAAGGGAAAGTTCGGAATCGCACCCAGATCGGCGTCGGAGCGTCCGGTATCACGCACGTAGCGCAGGCCATAGGTCAAGGTTAGATTCGGCTTAATCTTCCAGGAGTCGCCAAAATAGAAAGACAGCCGGTTGTCAGGACCAGAGCCACCGGCGGGAAACCCGAAAGCTGGAATTTCTGAGTCGTAGCCTTGCCCGTTGCCCAGTTGCACCGTGGTCACCGGATAGTTGAGAGGGTTGGCGGCGAAGTTCGTCGGATTGCTGGGCGGTCCCGGGAACGGGCAATTCGGCGCACAAGGGGGTTGGGTGCCGGTCGCCAAGGCGGCTGAGCCGACCGCGGGTCCCAGCGCCAGGAAGCTGGCAAAGCCGCCACCAAAAATGTGATTCAGACCGCCGCCGTAGCGGAGAATGTGCTTACCCACGGCTTTGCTGCCGTCATACTTGAACTGATGGTCAGTCTGGTAAGTTTGCTGGGGCGCCAGGAAGCTTGGTCCGGAGCAGAAAGGGTCGACGCCCGGAGTCAGGCAATCGGCATCGCTGCCGATGGCAAGTTCGATGCCGGGCAACGGGTTGTAGATCGACGATCCCGCAACTGCATCGACAATGCCGTTGCGGAACTTGGTGTAACCGAAACGAATACTGTGGGTGAAGCCGCCGGTGATAAAGTCCAGTCCCACCGCCTGCACCGGCGTGTGGTTCACGTTGCCGAAGGGCTGAAAGGCGTTGGGAATAGTCCCGAGCACACTATGATTCTGATCGTAGGAAAAACGGTAAAACAACTTGTAATTGTTGGTAATCTGCCAGTCGAGCCGGGCTAGTCCTTCGGCTTCGCGGAAAGGGGAATCGAAGCTTCCGGTAAGTGCGCTAAAGTTGCCGCTGGATAGCACGGGATCGAGCAAGTCTTGCTTGGTGCGTTCCGCGTCGATGAAGAAGAAGACCTTGTCCTTGATGATCGGCCCACCGAAGTTCCCGCCGTATTGGTTGCGCTGAAAGTAATTGGTGCTTCCGCCGGGCAGGGCCGCGTTGAGCGACTGATCGCGGAAGTAGTAGTAACCCTCGCCGTGGTACCCGTTGGTTCCCGACTTCGTGGTCACGTTGACGGAACCGGACGAGGTCAATTCCGTGGAGAGATCGAGCGAAGACTGCTGGATCTGAAATTCCTGGATGGCGCCCTCTGGAACGTTTTGCGTAGTCGTACCCACGGTCTCGTCGCTGATGTCGAGGCCATCCACTTCAATACGGGCGGTGCGCCCGAAGCGTCCGCCAAAAGATATGGACGAGAACCCATTCTTGGTGGGATCGAAGTTTCCGCCGTCTTGAATCTGCACTCCGGGCTCAAGCTGTGCCAGATCCAGAAAGTTCCGGCCATTGATCGGCAGGTTCTCGATCTGTTGCGTGGTCAGGACGCCTTGTATCGTCGCCTGCTCGGTGTTGACGGCAACGGCGGAACCCTGCACCTCCACCAACTGGTTCGCCTGCCCGACCTGCAGCTTGGCATTACCCGACGCGGTGACTCCCACTTGCACGGTCACCGGGATCTCAGTCGTCCTGAAGCCCGGGGCCTCGACGCGGATCGTGTAATCTCCGGGGGTGAGCGCTCCCGAAGTGTAGGCGCCGGACGAGGTCGTGGTTACAGTGATCAGACGCCCGTTGGATTTGTTATTAATGGTGACTTTCGCGCCGCCGACAACCGCGCCGCTCGGGTCAATGACTGTGCCTTGGATGCTGCCGGTTGAGGCGGTGGTTTGGGCTGATAGGCTGATCTGGAAAGCGAGCAGAACTCCCAGGGTTGCAAGCGTGAAGGCTGCATGATTCCTCAGGGGACGCCACGGAGGGAAACGGAAGCTGCCTGACATGAGATCATTCCTTTCAGAGATCACAAAAATGCAAGCTACGCCGTCGTTACGATCATCGGCATAACATATTACATTACAGCTAAACCCGTTGTCCTTGCTGATCGGTGATCGTGCCCACGATCTATGCGGTCGCCTGTTGTGCGGTTGCGTCTGTTGCCAACAACAGGGCCATGCACAAAACCACCACTGCTGTCACTAGCTGTTCTGGTCTTCCTGTCTGGGCTCGCATTGGGAGTCTCTCCGATGCTGCTTTTTGTGAAACGCGAAAAGTTTGTGCCCCCGTTACTGTTTTGTCAACCACGTGCCGGTGGCCAGATCGCTAGCGTGGGGATAGCCGCCCCCGGCTGTCCAAGCAAACCCGAAGCGCCGCCCACGCTCTCACCAAGCTCCCTCAAATCACCTTGACTCCCGCAAAACCCCGGAGTATAAAACCCACGTAGTGACTGTCCGCCCCCGCCCGTCCAAGCCAAGGAAAGTTCGGCAGAGTTTTCGCCAAGGAGCCCGGGCGACACGGAAAAAAATCAGGGAAGAGCGCAACCGTCGAATGCAGCTCTCCGGAGCACGTCCGTGTACCAGATTTCCCAGTACCCTTCGAGGGAGAGAAGAACCGAGAACGCCTTTGGATCTCCACAATCGGTTGGGGCAAACTCCTTCAACAGTTCCCTGGGAAAAGAGATTCTCCAGCGCTGGCTCTGTTTGTGCTGCGCGACGGCTATCGGCACAAGCCGCGCAACCATGGCCTCGTCCTTCAGATCTTTGGTGTAGGTCGGCTCGCATACGACTGGGGGCTTCCCCTCCAGAATTAGCAGACGGACGGGTTCTAGTTGCGGGCAGTTCTGAACCTGTTCATCCGACAGGAGGCGATACCTTCCGGGTGGAAGGATAAGCAACCAAGCCTGGACATTCGTTCCCGTCATCCACGGTATTTGGTCGGAGACATGCTTAGGCAGAGTTATGCGATTGTCAGCAGGATCAGGGGACGTATGTACCGGAACAAGTGGCTCGTCAAGCATAGAGGATCTTTTCCCCGGCTTTGCCCGGACATACATTTTAGCGTCAATGTGTGTTTACATACACATAGAAATATTTCTCTTGACTTTTCCCGGATTTGCCCGGATTATACTATAGGTTGGGTTAAGGCAAGATGGTGCGCGATATCTAGTATAATCGACTCGCCTTCCTTGCGTATAATAGCGAACAAAAGGCGAATCAGCTCTACGTTAGCGCTCCCCGAGGATGTGATCTATGACGCCGATTGATCTACAGGACCGCGCGCAGTACCTGTCGTTGGCCTTGTTCGCTCAAGAGATGGTTTCCGTCTTGATGGAGTACGTCGACGAAAACGAAAGTCGGAAGCTCAAGACGGCCCTCAGAGACGCCCTGAACTCGCTAAAGGGGGCAGAGCGCGCATCGGTTTCTTCCCAACGGAGGGCTGCCGCGTTCGCAAGCTATGAGCAGCTCAGAACGCTAGAGGAGGTTTGGAAGCCAGAGGAACGCGCCAAGGCTAAACAGATGATCCAAGCGATCCTACGTGAGCCCGAGAACCCCAAGGTTAAGCCCGCCGCGAACGATCTCATCAATCTATTCTCGAAGCTCCAAGATCAGGCTCTTTGGAATTTCGAGCAGCCACGGCCCGTGTCACCGGGAGCGATGCAACGGCTATGCAAGCTGGCCTAGCAGCTCTTCTCCATGACGCCGCCGTCCTTCACAGATTCGCCGATTTCCTCGAAGAATACTGCAAAGAACAGGAACGTTCGCAAAGGTACATCGACGCGTCTGGTGACTTTTTTCGGTACGCAGAGAACCTTGCCCGTGGAATAAAGGTTAAACTCCGCAGCTATGTGGAACGCGCAAGCCGATTTCCGCCAGAGATCGCCGCAGCAAGGGTAGCGACGCTCCGCCGGGAGATGCTGACCTTTAAGGATTACTTGCGACTGCTGCACACTCTGATCAAGCCAGCGGCTGACGCACACACCCTCAGTATTCCGGCGCCCCTCATCAACCTCGCGTCTGATCAGCTTCATCAAATCGAAGGCATGAAGGACTCACGTATAGTCGTCCTGCTGACCCCGCAACTCATGTACTTCCAGAGACCTCACACCTATGTAAAGGAGGATGCGGGACGTGTGGAGAAATTCATCTCCCAGGCCAAGTTCCCCACAAAACTCGGGTTCATTGAGCTCCCGTACTCCCAGGGGACAAGCTTCTTCACCAACCTTGCCATCTATCACGAGATTGGTCATTTCGTGTACGAGGAGCTCTCAACTCTGCGCCGTAAAAACCCCCACATCGCCGCCCTCGAATCGGTCAAAGACAAATCTTTGGCGAAGTTCCCGCTTCAGAAGGACCCACAGGTCCGCAAACTCGCGGAGAAGATAGTAGAATCTTGGACGCAAGAAATCTTCTGTGACCTATTTGCATTACGCCTAGTGGGACCGGCCTTTTCTTTCGCGCTAGTGGAGATTCTCAGCATGCTGGGTTCTCTTTCACGGCAGGCGACAGTTACGTTCGACGAGGAACACCCCGCTCCTGCATGCAGGTTCGCCGAGCATGTCAAGTTACTTCGTAAGGACTCATGGTGGGACGCAATCGCACACTGCGAACCGGAGCAGAAGAAGCTTCTCGAAAAGCTGGCCGAGATTCCTAGTACTGACTACAGGGTTTATTCAGACGACTCGGGGCCAAAGCGTCTTATGGGTGCCTTCGTACACTCGATTGTCCCCGCCATTGAAAAGCTAGTGCGCCAAGTGACGCCAAGAGCTGCGCCGGCGGCAAAGCGGTTTGTCGACACGCGCAAAACGATCAAGGACTGCCTTAGCGTCGGCGTTGTCCCTCACAACACCTCAACCCCACCTGACCCTGTATCCATTATCAACTCGGCGTTCTGTTTTTATCTTACTGCGCTTCCCGACATCGTGACGACATTCGAGGGAGTGGCGGCCGAGAATGACGTAGAGATTCGAAGCAGGTGGACAAAGAAGCTTGAAGACTGGACCATGAAGGCAATAGAAGATTCGCAGGTCCGGAGCCAGTTTGAAAGGACACAGCGCGATGGTCCTTTCTAAGAAAGAAATCCTTGACCGCATGCAGAAGTTTGGAGTAAGTGACCCAAGAAGTCTTGTAATCACTCCTCTGCTTTACAGGAAAGAGAGCGACGTATTCGATGCTGACTCGGTAGATCTCAGGCTGGGTAGCTATTTTCTGCTTCCAAAAACATTAGACCAGCCTTTCTTCTCCCCAGACAAAAAGTCTGCGACCTCTCTCCACGTTAAGGTCCACGTGCCACTGGGTCGATTCTTGGTTGTTCCCGCGCACCAGACAATCTTGGGAGCGACCCTCGAGTTTATCAAGCTGCCACGTGATGTTGCCGGGCAGGTGCTGACGAAGTCTTCCGTGGCACGCACTTTCATCATTGTTGAGACTGCCCCGTGGATCCATCCGCAATACCGCGGTTGTCTGACTCTGGAGATCGCGAATGTATCCAACACCCCTGTGCTTTTGTATCCAGGACGCTTGATTTGCCAACTGGTCCTGATGCACGTCGCCAAAAAGATAAGCGCCCACGGGTCGAAGGGCGTCGGGGGCGGACGCGAAGAGGACGCTAAGCCTGACGCGAGCTACTTCGGCCCGGTCTACCCAGAGGCACCAAAGTTCCGAGATCCCGAGGACGACCTGCTCAAGATTGGCATCACAAAAGTCTCCCGGTTGAAGAAAACTCAGCTGGACTGGGAGGCCGGGAAGTGGAAAGAATCCAAGATGGAGGTCGAAGAATGGTAAAAAAGAAGAAGGCAAAGAAGAAGGCTCGGTCCGCACGGCAGCGGACTGCTAAGAAGGCTGCGAAGCGTATAACGCCGAAGAAAAAGAACGGAACCTCAGGCACCGGCCCAAGGCTGTTTTGACGTGCCGCTTCGGAAGACGGGGGGATGACAATGAAGCTTGAAGACGCGCGTGCGGCCTACGAGACACTCTCCGGCAAGGCGAGCGATATTGTCCGGCAGATCAGCCTTGCCGGTGTCGGCTTGATCTGGATTTTCAAGTCTGGGACCGGCAGCTCGCTTTCACTCGATCCTCGGCTTTTGAAGGCTGCCTTTTTCATCTTTCTGTCGCTGCTGTTTGATTTTCTGCAGTATGTGCTCGGAACAAGCATTTGGTTTGCGTATTTTCGCCACAAAGAGAAGCAGGGTACGAAGGAGGGCGCTGAGTTTCTGGCACCCCCGCAGCTCAATTGGCCGACGTGGGCTGTGTTCTATCTCAAATCAGCCATGATGCTGGTCGCGTATGGTTGCTACATTATCCCCTTCTTAGCCTCCAAGTTCGGGGCCTGAGTCCCGTCCCAACTATGAACGCACACTTCCGCAATCACTCCCGCTAGAATCTCTCCAGGTTCTCCATGGACACCGCCCGCATCGCCGCCCTCCTCGAACCTTTCCTCGAGCCACCGCTTGCCGAATCCCAGCTCGATCAAATATCGATATACATCGATCTATTACTTCGCTGGAACGCCCGCATCAACCTGACCGCCATCCGCCAGGAAGAAGAAATAGTAACCCGCCACTTCGGCGAGTCTTTCTTCTTAGCCCGCCATCTCTTCCCGGCTTCCTTAAAACCCTGTCATCCTGACCCTGAGCGAGCCGAAGGCGAACGACCTATGCAGCAGTTGAACCATTCCGGTGGAGCGGCGGGCGTCCCTGCCCGTCCACCGTCCACTGGCAACTGGCCACTGGCCACTGGCAACTGCCCTCCACGCGTCCTCGACATCGGCTCCGGCGCCGGATTCCCCGCCCTTCCCCTGAAGATCTGGGCCCCAAGCATCCACTTGACGCTGCTCGAATCGAATCACAAAAAGGCCGTCTTCCTCCGCGAAGTGGCCCGCGCACTTACATTGACCAACATCAATGTAATCACCGGCCGAGCCGAAGCCACCCGCCCAGGCCCCGACTTCCCCCCCGCCGACGTAGTGACCCTCCGAGCCGTAGAGCACTTCGAAACCATCCTGCCGCAAGCCGTAACTTTCCTGGCCCCCAAAGGAACCCTAGCCTTACTAATAACCACCCCCCAGATCCCCCAAGTGTTGACCCTGACCAAGCTGAGATGGCATCCCCAAATTAGTGTCCCAAAGTCACGTTCAAGGGTATTACTGCTTGGATACAGGCCGTAAAGTAGGAAATATATAGCAATTATTACCGGCCATAGTGGTCTGCGCCGCCACTTATAACCCGATAATTTAAGTAAAAGTGGTACATTTGTGGCATAATCTCATTATGAGACAATAGCAGAATTAGTGTTCCACGTGGAACACTTCTCAAGTTTTGCAAGCCCCCGACCCTACGAGCCCATCACAAACCCTCGATGTGTTCCACGTGAAACACAACGCATGAACGTTCGAAAACGCGAAATGTTCCACGTGGAACACTCGTCGCGGTTGCACAAAAATCCGGCATTGATTTCACAGATGCGTTGGCATATTCTGACGCGCAACACACAGAAAACAAAATCATGGGACGCGTCATCGCGGTTGCCAACCAGAAGGGTGGCGTCGGCAAGACTACGACTGCCATCAACCTTGCCGCTTCACTCGCCGCTGCCGAGGTCAACACGCTGCTGGTGGACTGCGATCCGCAGTCGAACTCAACCAGCGGTCTGGGCCTGGTGAAAAATCCGGAACGCATAAACATCTACGACGTGATCATGGGCGTGGCCTCCGCGGAGGAGGCATTGCAGCTCACCGAGCTCGAGCAGCTCTGGCTGATTCCATCGCACAAGAATTTGATCGGCGCGAACATCGAGCTGGTGTCGGCGGAGCGGCGCGAGTATCGTCTGCGGGACGCGCTCGCCAGCTTGCTTGATCGCTTTCAGTTCATCGTGCTGGACTGTCCGCCGGCGCTTGATCTGCTTACGTTGAACGCGCTGGTTGCCGCAGATGGGGTGCTGATCCCGATGCAGGCGGAGTACTTTGCGCTCGAGGGTGTGTCGGAGTTGCTCGACACCATCGAGCGGATACGAGCCGAACTGAATCCTGCGCTGGTGGTCGAGGGTGTGGTGATCACCATGTTCGATGAGCGGACGAACCTGGCGCAGCAGGTGGCGGAGGAGCTGAAGAAATATTTCGGAGAGAAGCTGTGCACGACTACGATCCCGCGGAACATACGGCTGGCGGAGGCTCCGAGCCACGGGCTGCCGGCTCTGATGTATGACGTGCGCTCGCGGGGAGCGGAGAGCTACATACGTCTGGCGAAGGAGATCCTGGACCGGCAGGCGAGAGTGGCGAGCGGGCCGGGAGAAGCGGCTTAGATCGATGGACATAAATATTTATGTTCGTCGATATATTCGCGGGGGTTGGCGAGGTCTTCTTAGGTCTTAGGTTTGAGGTCTCAGAAAACCACAGCGGCTGAGGGATGAAATAAGACAAAACGGAGAGAGACGGATGCAGACTACATCGAATGCGGCGGTTGATAAGACGGCTGAGAATACTGGGGCGGAGAAGGTTCGCGAGAAGCTGGCGGAGAAGCGGCGGGCTCTGGGGCGGGGGCTGGAGTCTCTACTGCCGGGGCCACGAGTTGTGGCGGCGCCTCCCACCCTTCCGCAGAGTACGCGGAAGGATGGGGCACCCGATGCTGCTAGTTCTCAGATCCCAGATCCCAGTTCTCAGGAACCCGGCTCGTCGTCATCCTCGTCTTCCGACGCTGACGCTGGACGGGCGGGGACGGTCTTCGCTCCAACCGATGCGGTGCCGGGGACTGTGGACGAGTTGCAAGCGGCGGCAGCGGGGCAAACACCCGACGGCGAGCACGCATTTGAGCTCGCCCTGGATCAGATCCAGCAGAATCCGTACCAGACGCGGTCGGATTTCGACCCGAATGCCCTGGCAGAGCTGGCGGCTTCGATCCAGGCGCAGGGGGTATTGCAACCGATCGTGGTTCGTCCAGCAGCGGTGCGGCCGGCAGTAGAGGGCCCTGGAAGCAGGGAACGGTTCATCCTAATTCTGGGCGAGCGGCGTTTTCGCGCGTCGAAGATGGCAGGCAAGACGACGATCCCGGCGATCGTGAAGCGGGTCTCGGAGCAGCAGGCAGCGGAGATGACGGTGGTGGAAAACCTGCAGCGGCAGGACCTCGAATGCCTGGACCAGGCTCTGGCCTTCGCCAAGCTGAGCACGGAATTCAGACTGACGCAGGAAGATATTGGGAAACGCGTGGGCGTGTCGCGCGAGCAGGTATCGAATTATCTGCGTTTGTTGAAACTGCCTCCCGAAGTGCAAATGGCGCTGCGGAAAAAAGAGCTGACATACAGTCACGCGCGTTTGTTGCTCGCCCTGGAGGACGATAGCCAGATCACGAAAGTGGCACGGGTGGTGATCGCCAAGAAGATGTCGGTGGCGCTGCTCGAACAGATGGTGATGGATAGTCACATCCCGAAGAAGATCCCGGAATCGCGGAAAGTGGGCGGGGCGCGGTGGGTGGATCCAAATGTGCGCGCGGAGCAACGGTCGCTGGAGGCGGTGCTCGGGTTGCGGGTGCGGATACGGGATCGCAAGGGGAAGGGGAAAATCATGATTGAGTATGGGACGATCGAAGAGTTTGACCGGGTGGTGACGATGTTGAAGGGGAACTGAAGCGCTAGCGGACTGGCCGGGGCACGATCCGCGGCACCGGAGGGGCAGATTGCTGCCTTTGTTTCCGTTCCACGTATCTCTCGACGAGCAAGACGATGTGCTCCTTTTCTTCAGGCAGCAGAAGCGGCCATGCGCCCTCGATTGACTGCAGCTCTGGATCATTTTTTCTAGTTGCAGGCACGCGGCCAAATTTTCGATTTATCTGCTCGGTGACTAGCATGTCATTCATGGCTTCGAAATTGAGGGCGAGGACACGGCAGATCTCGCGCAGGAGGAGCTTGGCGGGGGGCCTGTCGCCCTTGAGTATGCCTCGGACCGTCTCATACCCGACCTCTATCTCTGCCGCGAGCTGTTTCGGGGTGAGAGGCGCTTCCTTCATTCGGGTATAGAGAGCGAGTGAAAGTGGCGTTTTTGGTTTGATCTCCGGAGGCACAGAAGATTATTGTAGACATACAAATAATTTTGCTGTATACAACAATATATTGTGGTTGTTTACAACTGACCCATATTGGTGGTAGCCAGAAGGGGAAGTTGGCTGGTATAAAGTTGTCGGATCGCGGTTTCCGCGCAGCTGTCCCCTTCTAGAATGAATGTGTGAGGCTCAAAATGTATCCCGAACATCGTTTTTCCGACTTGGCAGACTCACTCAGGAACGGCTTTCTTCTAGATGACATCGTTCTCGCTCTTGCACGAGCGGAAAAAGGGGAGTCGTTGGGTGAAGAGGAGCGCGGAGTGCTTGAGAAGGCAGTTTCCATGTTGCAGTCTGCCGAAACGGGCTACCATTGGCTAGACAAACCTGAGTTGACCAGCGAGACAAGCTCTTGCGCGATGCTATTTGCAAGGGCTGTCAGTGCTCTCCCGGCCATCCACGAAACGGATGCGTTCCTAGAAAACATTTCGGATCTAAAGGCCACAGCGAGCCAGCTTTCGAAGGGCGGCTCTCCACCTCCCACTGAGAAAATTCAATTGCTCAGAGCGTTTTTCCATAACACGTCGCGATCGGAGCTAGATCGAACAGACCAGTTGGTCGGAGAGGGCAGCGTAGACGTTCGGAGATGGACGGTTATAGAAGAGTAGCCGCGCTGAAGATCCAGGCGGCGCAGGATAGGACCCATGCGGTCATAGAGGAGGTGGCTCGCGTCGAAAATAAGGTCTACGTATCGCCTGGATCGCAGAATATTTTGTGTTTCGTGCGCGATGCGGCAGCAAGGATCGAGGTTCTTCTAGAGGATCAGAAACCCATAGCAAGTTCCAGCCCTCTAACAGAAGCTGATCTGGAAATCCGGCTGGATCGAACCACGAAGCTCCTTCCGTTCTTGTACGAGTTGGTAGGGTTTGTGGAGGGATCAGACGTACATCACTCCCCAGGTCAACTAATACCCGCCCTGCGCCGGTACTCTCAATTGATTCTTCCAACTTCCGAAATAGTCGTGAGTTCCAAGGCCGAGCTGAACTATTCAATACAAGAGATCGCTGGACCTCTAAAAAAACTGTTTGGCGCGATGTCTGTGAAGAAAAGTTGTGATTTGCTGCCGGAACTCCTTTTTGTTGTGAACATTCCAGCTGTGGAGTCAGAGCAAATTCTGATTCATGCTGTCTTGGCGCACGAGCTCGGGCATGCACTTTATGACAGGCGAGAGGTCGCGAAGGGTCTTCTGCCCAAAATTAAGCTAAACGAAGATCTGGTTAAGAATTTGGCAAAGACAATATATGAGGGTCAGCTAAAGCACGGCAGCCCAACTCCAGAACTGCGGTTGCGGGAGCGGGTCACTGAGGAAATAACGATAAGGGTGAATGGTTGGGTCAAGGAACTTTGTTCGGACGCGATAGGGGTTCGTTTGTTCGGTCCTGCACTTTTTCTTGCTGCGGCGCATTTGTTCACATCGTTCATCCATATCGATAAATGCAGCGCGACGCATCCGCCGCCCCGCCTTCGTATCAGGCTCATGATCCGAATGCTCAAGCAGCTTTATCCCGTGGACAAATGGCGAGGAGAGCTACAGTCCTTTACGAGGGACTGGGATGAGGTATCAGCAGGTCAGATTTCTGGAGGGAGTCGCTATGATCAAGTTGCACAAGAAACGATCAATGAGGCGGCGCTCGACCTAATCGCTGACGCGAGCGCCGTTGCAACTTCGACGGCTAAATGTTACACGCCTCAGAAATTCGATCACGACATGGCAAAGCTCGCGCCTTTCTTTCTGAACCACATACCACCCGGAGAGATGGGACCGTACGGCCGAGGCACACCCGTCGAACTGGCATCCATAATAAACGCCGGCTGGCACGTTTACCTTTGCGATTTTGAGAAGTTCAGAAGAAGTCTGCATCCGCAAGATAGTGGCACACGTTTTACTGCCGCAACGAAGCTGCATGAGCTGGTACTAAAGGCCCTTGAGATTTCCGAAATGAAGACAGCCTGGGAAGAGGCGCGACGTGATCCTAAGCGCGGAAAAAATTAGAGAACTGCTGGAGAGCACTAGCGAAAATCCGGCGGAACACCTCGTCATCAGCCCGCTGCTCGATGTAGAAAAACAGCTGAAGCCGGGGACTGCGTCAGTTGATGTTAGATTAGGGCAGCGCTTCCACGTGCCGCTGAGGGCAAAATTGTCGCAGCTAGATTTGTTGTCTTGTCTTGGTTCAGCCTGAAATGGAGAAGCAACGTTCTCCGTTAATGAGTATTCCGCCCTACGGGCGGGGATTTTCAAGGCATGGGGGTCTTTCGATCC
>Ga0316363_10001275_pt1 | contig 23117 bp, 14 predicted proteins | sample Sb_taG_3_FD_200459 | JGI IMG/M metagenome (GOLD analysis project Ga0316363, IMG submission 200459) | Peat soil microbial communities from Weissenstadt, Germany - Sb_50d_a_PC metaG (v2) (version 2) | ecosystem: Environmental > Terrestrial > Soil > Wetlands > Peat | place: Germany: Weissenstadt...
GAACCGCCCTTGCCGCCGCCCATGGGCAGCGTGGTGAGCGAATTCTTGAAGACTTGTTCGAACGCCAGGAATTTCAGAATGCCGAGGTTCACCGAGGGATGGAAGCGCAGTCCGCCCTTGTAGGGGCCGATGGCGCTGTTCATCTCGATGCGGAAGCCGCGATTGACTTGCACTTTGCCTTGATCATCGAACCAGGGCACGCGGAACATAAGGACTCGTTCGGGCTCCGTAATACGCTCTAGAATCTTGGCTTCGCGATACTCAGGGTGGCGCTCCAACACGGGCCTCAAGGACTCGAACACTTCCATGACGGCTTGGTGGAATTCCGGTTCGGCTGGGTTTTTGGCTTTGACGAGGTTGAGAATCTGATTGGTGTAGTCCGCCCCAGCTTTAAACTTGGGCGGTTCCATCACTGTACTCATAGGCTTGCCTCCGAATTTTAAGTGATAAACGGATTGTCAAACACAGGACACCGCAGGAATTGCGGCTGTAATAATTAGATGCCGGGAGGAGAAGTTCTGCCGTGATTGGCATCACCTCATTTCGTGACAATTAGGCACAAGGCTCTGTGCCTGGAACGCCGTGCTTGGGAGACCGGAAACCCCGTGGAATGTGTCCGTTAGCGACTATGACAAGTTTACTTCCTGGAGCCAGGTTTTACAACTGTCACCTTTGAAGGAAAGAGACGGGCTTACCCCGTCTTGGGAGACGCGGCAAGCAGCGTCTCTACGGAAAAGAAAGAATGTACGCCGAAACCAACTGCTTAGAACCATGTGCGCTGGCGGTATTCGCGATAGGTGTCGCCGAACTTCGCTTCCAAAACCGCGGCTTCGCGGCGCGCGCGGATGATCTGCACGGGAATTAGCACCGCCAGAATGACCAGCAAGCGAGGCCGCCCCACCATGAGAACCATCCCTACCACGGCAAACATTCCGAAAACATAAATAGGATTGCGGATGCGCGAGTAGATGCCGCGGGTGACAAGCTCACTCGCTTTCGGAACCCAGGAGAACGATCGGCCCAGCGTGTAGCGGGCGAGAATCACGCCGCCGAGGCCGATCAAACCGAGCAGCAGGCCGAGCCATCGCGCTAGCCCGTGCCGTCCCGGTACAGACTGAAATACAAAGCCGAAAGCCCACAGGCCCACAACCAACGGCAGCCAGACGTGCCATATCGTTCCACGATCCATCTTCACACTCTCCTCAGTTCTAATCGACGAATCCCTGGCGCACGGCGTGGATAAAATCGGTATATGCGGGCTCCGTGCCGGAAGCGCGCATCTGCAAAGCGATCTGCCCGCGATGATACGCCGAGTGAAAAAGTACGTGCGTCAGCACGTCTTCTACACGGCTGGACCAGGCTTGGCCCTTGCTGTTGCGGTATTCGACTTGGTCGTCGAGCGAGCCGGGCGGGAGCTGCGTCCCAAGCTGCGTCGTAAACTGCATAAGATAACTTCGCCATGCCGAAGACATCTCGTCGGCCAGCGCCACACAATGCTCAATCGTTGAAACAGGCCACACCGGCATGCTCTGGCGCTGCTTCAGGATACGTTCGAGCCAGAGCTTCTGCGCCGAGAGAATATGAGCCATGCGTCCGACTGTGTCCGGGGAAACAGATCCGGCAGCACGCATCGCCGCGAGGCATTCGCGATTTGCCCAGTAATCGTAGGCAAACATCCGAAGAAAATCCTTGATGTCCACAAGCACTCCCTTCGACGAGACGCGTCGCAACGCAGAGTGGCAGGCGCGTTGCGACTGGCTGCACAAAGACGATACGATGACTGACGCTACGATGACAAACGGCCGTTTCTGTTCCACAACCTGAAGAACGGAAGATTCGAAGAAATCTGCTCATCACCAACACCGGCCATTTACATTCCATTCACATTCCCGTTTTATGCTAGCTTCTTTACAGTTACCAGCTGGTCTCGAATGGCGTGAGTTTCCATGACTCGAAAACAACCGTCCGCAGCTCCACGAGTGAAGCGGCGCTCGACTTCGACGCGATCCCGAGCGGCGGAAGCTCGCACCCGTCCCGCTGACACCCGCAACCAGGACTTTGCGGAAGATGAACTCCCGTCCCTGGTCGTCCGGGGCTGCCTGATCGCCCGCGACGCGGTCTTCAATGTCAGGGATTTTCTCGCGGACGGTTCGCGTCTGGCATTTCTCGCGATCAAAGATTGCGAGAAAGAACTCGATCAGATCGAACGCAAGATTGATGAGCAACTGCCCGAAGCCATCACGCGCGTAGGGGAAGCCAAGGCGCGTGAGTTGCTGGCATGTTTGAAGTTCATCACCGACCTCGAACGCATCGGAGACCTCGCCTACAGTGCGGTCATGCATCTGCAATCGCGCCGCGAAAAATTGCCGGCGGCGGACTCCGGTCAGCTCGTGGAGATGGCTTCTCTGCTGTGCGCAATGCTGGAGCAGGTTCATCAGGGCTTCATTAAGCGAGACGTGTCGTACGCGCAAACCGTCCTGCAATCCGACCCGGAAGTGGATCGCTTGTGCCATTCCTTGTTTCACCGGCATCTGGCCGAGCCCAACAGTCCGAGCGGACAGAAGAATTTCGACATCCTGCTCGCCGCCCAGGCGCTGGAGCGCGTCGGCGATCACGCCAAGAATCTAGCGGAAGAACTCTACGGCCTATCCGAAGGCCGCTCGCTGCGCCACAATGCCAGGAAGCTCTCGACCGCCTAAGAAGGTCTGCACACCCACTTCAATGGAAATCGTGCGACACCGTCTCTGCCCGCGTAACCCGGAGCGGCGAAACTTTTTCCGCCCGGATGTGGATTACGTTGTCTTGATTCTGCAGAATTCCCTCGATCATCAGGAAGCGCTCGGAAATCAGCAGCACTCGATTCTTCTGCAGCAGATCGGGAGCGATAATCGCATTGGCAATCCCCGTTTCATCTTCCAGGCTCATGAACATCATTCCCTTGGCCGTCCCCGGACGTTGGCGGGCAATCACGCATCCGCCGATTCGCAATCGCCGCCCATTCGGAAGGTGCGCCAGATCGGAAGCGCGATAAATCCCCATCCTTTTCATCTCTGCCCGGCGGTACTGCATGGGATGAGGCCCGACCGTCAGCCCGGTAGCGCGAAAATCCGCCACCAATCGCTCTTCGTGCGTCATGGCCGCCAGCGGAGATTCCCCATCCATTTCCGGCAACTCATCCAGCAGAGGCCCCGACCAGCGCACCGCCCGCTCCACCTGCCAAAGCGCATCGCGGCGATGAAGTGTGCTGTTTTGAACTTCGCTGGCAACTGGCAACTGGCTACTGGCAACTGAATTCAGCGCCCCAATTTCCGCCAGCGTCGTCAGCTCATCCTTCCGCAACTCGGGCACGCGACGAGCCAGATCCTGAACCGAAGCAAACGGCGCCAGGCTGCGCTCCCGAGCCAAAGCCTGCCCCGCCGGCTCACGCAACCCGCGCGCATATTTCAAACCGAGGCGAACTGACGGCTGATGGCTGACAGCTGACGGCTCTAAACTGCACTTCCAATCCGACCGCGTCGCATCTATCGGCAGCACTTTCAATCCGTGGCGCTGCGCATCTTTCACAATCGTCGCGGGATGGTAAAAACCCATCGGCTGATTATTCAGCAGCGCCGCCGTGAACGCCGCCAGGTAATGGCATTTCAAATAAGCGCTGGCATAGGCGATCAAGGCAAAGCTGGCGGCATGCGATTCCGGAAATCCATAAAGCGCAAATGAAGTAATCGACTGGATGATCTGCTCCTGCGTTTCGCCGCGGATTAGGTTGCGCGTCATGCCGGCGCGCAGTTTTTCTTCGATCACTTTCATTCTCGCCTCCGAACGTTTGAAGCCCATGGCGCGGCGCAACTCCTCCGCTTCGCCGCCGGTAAAGTTGGCGGTGATCATGGCCATGCGCAGCAACTGTTCCTGAAACAGCGGCACGCCCAGCGTACGGCCCAGCACAGTTTCGAGCGACGGATGCGGATACGTGACCGCCTCTCGACCCTGTCGCCGCTTAAGAAATGGATTGACCATATTCCCCACGATCGGTCCCGGCCGTATGATCGCCACCTGTACGACGATGTCATAAAATCGCTGCGGCTTCAGGCGCGGCAGGCACGCCATTTGCGCCCGGCTCTCTACCTGGAACATCCCCACCGTGTCGGCTTTTTGCAGCGTGGAATATACGACAGGGTCGTCCGCTGGAAGGTGCGCCAAATCCACTTCTTCGTGATAGTGATTGCGAATCAGTTCGAGAGAATCTTTCAGCGCCGCCATCATGCCCAGTCCCAACAGATCGACTTTGATGATGCCCATGTCCGCGCAGTCTTCTTTATCCCACTGCACGACCACGCGGCCCGGCATGGAAGCGGGCTCCAGCGGGACGACCGAATCCAGACGGCCTTCACAAATGACCATGCCGCCCGAGTGCTGCCCTAAATGCCGCGGCAGGTCCTGCGCCGCGAGACACAACTCGAAATATTTGCGAAGCCGCGGATGCGCAAGATCGAGACCGGCATCGCGCAGACGGCGGTCGAGCGCGTCATTCTCGTCCTTGAATTCCCAGGTGGCGACCGCCGCTGAAATTCGCTTCAGCGTATCTTCGTCGAATCCCAGCGCCTTGCCCATTTCGCGCGCGGCCATGCGGTTGCGATACGTGATCACGTTAGCGGTCATGGCAGCTCCGCGCTGCCCATAACGTTGATAGACGTACTGAATTACGCGCTCCCGCTCGTCGCCACTGGGCAAGTCGAGATCGATGTCGGGCCACTCGCCGCGTTCTTCGGAAAGAAATCGTTCAAACAATAATTCCATGCCGATCGGATCCACCGCCGTGATGCCGAGCGAGTAACAAACCGCGCTGTTGGCGGCCGATCCTCGGCCCTGCGCCAGAATGTTCTGTTCGCGGCAGAAACGCACCAGGTCCGAGACAATCAGGAAGTACCCGGCGAGCTTCAGCTTTTCGATCAAGCTCAATTCACGCTCGATCTGCCGCCGCGCGCGCTTCTTCAACTCCGCATCCGCCCGCCCATACCGGCTCTGCATTCCTTCCCGCGTGCGCTCCCGCAGAAACGACATCATGGTTTCCCCGTCCGGCACGGGATAACGCGGAAACTCGTATCCCAGATCGTTCAGCGTGAACTCAAGCCGTGAAGAAAGTTCAACCGTGTTTGCGATGGCATGCGGAACATCCGCGAAAAGCGCTCGCATTGCGGCCGGAGACTTGAGATAGCGCTCCGCATTGCGCGCCAGCAGACGTCCGGCAGTGGCCAGCGTGCGATGATGCTGCAGCGCGGTGAACGCATCCGCCAACTCGCGCTCCCGAGGCGCGGCATAGTTCACGCCATTGGTCGCGAGTAGCGGCAGGTGCAACGCTTCCGCGATCTCGATTGCAACCCGGTTTCTGTACTCTTCCTCGCGATGAAAATGCCGTTGCAATTCGACGTAAACATTGCTTGGGCCAAAAGTAGAATGACCAAAAATCTCCGCCAGTCGCTTCACTGCTTCAAACGCCGCTTGCGGTCCACCTTGCGCTAGCGCCACAGCCAACGGTCCTTCTTCTCCACCGGTCAGGCAAATCAAACCGTCGGCATGCTCAACGAAATCCAGACCCGACGCGCAGGCTCCTTCTTTGCGCCCGACGCGCAGTTTCATTTTCGTAATCAGGCGACAGAGATTTTGATATCCAGCGCGCGAAGCGACCAGCAGCGAAATCCGCGAACTACCCGCAAAGAATTCGTGTGGTTGAGATCGATTGTCATTTGTGAGAAGTGTTTCACGTGAAACACTTTTAAGCGAAAACAAAGGACTTAGCGTCACTTCCGCTCCAATGTGCGCCTTGATCCCCGCCTTTTTTGCGGCGAGATGGAAGCGCGGCGAGCCGTACATTCCGTCTCGATCGAGCAATGCCATCGCCGGCATTCCCAGGCTCGCACACATCGCGATCAGTTCCTCTGGAATAGAAGCCCCTTCGAGGAAGCTGAACGCGGAGCGCGAATGGAGTTCAACGTACATCAGTTGCCAGTTGCCAGCCTCCAGTTGTCAGTTGCTTTGACTGGGAACTGACAACCGGCAACTGGCAACTGCTCCTAGTCATACATTCCTTCTACAAACCAGTTCCCACTTAGCTTGTCCTGCACTAAGCGATACAACACGAGTCCAGTTTCGGCGGGCACGGCGATGTCCCACTCCTCGCGCGACCAGCCTTCCTGTTCCGACCAATCACCGGAAGAGCGCCAGGGGCCTGCGGTCCAGACGATTTCGCCGACAATGTCCTCGCGCTCGAGGCATCGCAGTCGCACCGGCTTCGCTTCGCGCACAGTGACGCTCGCGCCGAGCGGCGGACGAAACAGGCGCAGGGCAATCACCGCGCTCATTTCTTCTTTTGCGTTTTCTTTTGTGTTTGCCGCGAGCTCACATGCACTTTCATTTTCTTGCATGGATATATCCTTCTTTCGTTTTCCAGACTGCTTCACTTGGGGCTTTACGGGCGCGGACTCTGCGGACGCAGGCTCTCCAGGCGCGAAGTGCCGCACCGCAAATGCGCCTTCGCGATGCGTATCCAGTAATTCCACCGACCCCGCTCTTCCCTCGCCGACAATTCCTGCAATGCGCGCCAACGTGAGCTCCAGTTTTTCGGGCTCAGGAAAAACCGGCTGAAACAATCCACTCTGCAGAGCTCGCGGCCGCGCCGGATCCGCCGACAAATGAATCTTCACGATGGGCGCTCCCGGCGGATGCGCCTGCAAATCTAGCTGCAATAATTTAAGAAATATTTTCGCGTCCAGCATGGGCGCCGGCAGCCGCAGCGTGCGAGTGAACTTTGGGGTGCGTGTGCGGGTGGGCGTCTGGGTGAACGATGCGCAACCGTTCGGCTGTGTCGCCGCGAGTTCCAGATTCAGATGCAACTCCCGCGCCGCCAGCGCGCGCGCGCTCAATCGTGCGCACACTTGCTCCAGCATGCGGTTCAGCAAAAACGCCAGCGGTTCCAGCAACACGATGGGATATTCCAGCTCCACACTCTCGGCAAAAATCAGCCGGGGTTCCAACACGCGCAAGCTGCGCGGCGCCGCGCCCCGCGCCAGCTTTTGCAGACGGATTCCCTGCTGCCCAAGGCGCTCGCTGACCGGAACTTCGGGAAGAGCCGCCAGCGCGCGCAGCTTGCGAATGCCCCAGCGGTCAAACGTTTCCACCCAGCGTGCGGCCTCCTCCGCAGCGGAAGAAAAACTTTCCAGCAACACATCCACCGGCAGATCTCCCAACCGCTCGGCTTCGCGCCCTTCGGGAATCAAAGTGACGCCGGAAAAACCGCGGGCTGCGAGCAATGCAGCATCCGGATTCGCGGCCACGGCAAGGTTCGCCTTCAGTCCCATCTGATAAACCCGCTGCGCCAAATCGCGAGCAATCTTAGGCAGCGGACCGAGCAACGGTTCAAGGCCGGCGAGGTTCAGAAGTACGGTGCCGGGCGACGTGTCTTCCACTTCGGGAGAGAATGATTGCGCACAATCGAGCAGCGCAGCGTGTGCCGACGTTTCCTGCGACTCGGAGCGCGCACGCAGGACCAGGTTCTCCCATGCTTCCAGTTGTGACTTGGTTGCGCCTATTTCCACGCCCGATTGCCGCGCTCTTTCATTGAGCGCCACCACCTTCTCCAATGGAGGCCGTCCGATGAGCACCGCGACCGAGCGGGCGCGTAACTCGGGCTCGAAGCGAATGATCGCTTGTGCGGAAAAATCGGGGATGAAGATGCAGGCAAACATGGTAGTTCTCAGTTCTCAGCTCTCAGTTCTCCGTAGATGATTTCGAACTTGCGGCATAAGTTATCCTGCCCATACGGCTCGACTTTTAAAACTTGCTGTCGATTGCACTGGCTTCCGTTCCGACTTCCTTTCCAACCGCGAGCGCAATAACTCAGCGGTGATTTCGAATTGGTCCAGTAGTTCTGAATGCGGCAGCTCCGCATGCGCCGGGCAATTCCCTGATTGCTGAGAGCTGACAGCTGACAGCTTTTTCCCCGATCGCTGCGCGCGAATAGCGGACACTCTAAGCAGCACCGACGAGCAACTTCCCGCAATCGGCTGCTGTTCCAAAACCAGCAGTGCAGTGGGCGTGTGCTCAATCGCGCGGCGGAAGCGGAACCACGATGCCAAAGGAATTCGCCGCGCGCTCGATACCGGAACATCGCCGAGATCGAGAGCAATCATTCCGAAACCATTGCTCTGCAGCAGCAGGTCGGTGACTTTCAGCATTTGCGCCAGTTGCGATTCCCAGCGCTGGACTTGCGGATTTTTCCATCGATTTTTCCGTCCCGAAAATTCCCCGGCGCGGGAGCCGGTCCTAAGCGAGTTACGAAAAAATTCTGTTTGGGGAAGAGACGTAGAATCGCAGCGGCTAAAGCCGAACCCGTTTTCGGTGATTTGCGGTATGCCTGAAGGCATACCCTGATACGAATCGGCTGAAAGCAAATCATGATAGGAATGGCCCGTTTTTCCGCAGCCGGTTAGCGCAGCCGAAGGATGCTTGCGCGAGGGATATTTTTCTCCGCATCGCACCCACAACAAACGGCTCATCTCCATGCCCGCAGCCGCCGCCGATGCCGGATCGAAAGCATTGCTTGCATCCACCAGTGCGCAAACTTCTCCTCGCGCGGTGGCGCGGGCCAGCGCGAAAAGCACCACGCTGGTTCTTCCCGATGAGGCCGTGCCGCAGATTTCCGTGAGGCAACCGCGAGCGAGGCCGCCGGTCAACGAGTCCAGTTGCGGAATGCCGCTCGACACCATTTCCGTCGCCGGACGCACCTCGAGGCGCGAAGCGGGAACGACCGCGGCCAGCTTGGGGATGGCACCCACCTGGGCCAAAATCTCCGCGGTCTGCTTCGCAGTCGAGGGCAGAGAAGAGGGCGGAGAAAAAATAAAAGGGCGGCCTGTGGCCGCCGATGAAAAAACCGGAGAGGCAGACATACTTTTCACAATTATCAGGGAGCGCGGAGGGCAGGATGAGCCCGGGCGAAAACCGTATATTCGCTTTTTATTCGCCTACACAAATATGCCTCATCGGCCGGCCGTTTGTCAAGAGGTGCATCAATTCTCCCATAAGAACGTCTGGACTTAGGTCTGTGCCCCGGTTGTCTGGTTGATGCGTCATCGTGGTCTCTTCCTGGGGACCTGGTTACGTTACAGTTCCCCCTTGCAATCGCGCCACTTCTGCCTACAATCGGTTGGCTACAGTTGGACTAGGGAGACATCTGACGCCGCCAATGTGCTCGAAGCTCGGAGGCGATTACAACCACAGCGCAATGGCAAGAAGGGAAACACATGGCCACTACAAGCACGCCCGTTCAACTTCACAGGTCAGTCCAGGAGTTTCTGAGCCGGCCCAGAAAGCTGCTGATCGGCGGCGAATGGGTCGAAGCCCGGTCGGGCAAGACTTTCGAAACCTATAACCCCGCGACGGGCGAGGTCTTGGCGCAGGTGGCGGAAGGCGATCGCGCTGACATTGACCAAGCCGTGGCGGCGGCACGCAAGGCTTTCGAAACCGGGCCGTGGCCGGATATGTCCCCTTCGGAGCGCGGACGTCTTTTGTGGAAGCTCTCCGACCTGATCGAGCAGCACCACGAGGAACTCGCCGAACTTGAAACCTTGGACAACGGCAAGCCGCTCCTCTTCTCGCGCATCGTCGACGTCCCCACCGCAGTGGACGTATTCCGTTATATGGCTGGTTGGGCAACGAAAATTGAGGGCGCCACGATTCCGATTTCCATGCCCGGCGCCAAGTACTTCGCTTACACGCTGCGGGAACCGGTTGGGGTTGTAGGGCAGATCATCCCATGGAATTTCCCGCTCATCATGGCCTCGTGGAAACTCGCTCCCGCGCTCGCTGTCGGGTGCACGTGCGTGCTTAAGCCGGCCGAGCAAACACCGCTCACGGCTCTGCGGCTGGGGGAATTGATCCAGGAAGCGGGCTTCCCGGTCGGAGTGGTCAACATCGTGCCGGGCTTCGGCGAAACGGCCGGTGCCGCGCTAGCCGCGCATCCCGACGTGGACAAGATCGCCTTCACAGGCTCCACCGAGGTCGGTAAGCTGATCGCACAAGCAGCCACCGGGAATCTGAAAAAAGTCTCCCTCGAACTTGGCGGGAAATCACCCAACGTGGTTTTTGCCGACGCCGACTTAAATGCAGCCATTCCCGGAAGCGCCAGTGCCATATTCTTTAACCAGGGGCAGATCTGTACCGCCGGTTCGCGCCTGTTCGTGCATAAGAGCATCTTCGACAAAGTCATCGAAGGCGTTGCCGAGGAGACTACGAAATTCCAGGTTGGCCCCGGCATCAACCCGTCCACCAACCTCGGGCCGCTGGTTTCGAAGGAGCAGCTCGCCCGTGTTTGCGGCTATCTTGATTCCGGCGCCAAGGAAGGCGCCAGGGCAATCGTAGGCGGCCACCGGATTGGGAACACGGGATATTTCGTTGAGCCCACCATCCTGGTCGACGTGAAGCCGCACATGAAAGTCGTACGCGAGGAAATCTTTGGTCCAGTCGTCACTGCCATTCCGTTCAATGACCCGGACGAGGTCGTCAAGTTCGCCAATGACACGATCTATGGACTGGCGTCGGCGGTCTGGACCCGCGATATCGGCAAGGCGCACCGCATGGCTGCCAAGCTTCGTGCCGGCACGGTGTGGCTCAATTGCTACAACGTCTTTGATCCAGCCTTGCCTTTCGGTGGCTACAAGCAGTCGGGATGGGGGCGCGAAATGGGCCATGCAGCACTGGAGCTGTACACGGAAGCCAAGTCGGTCTGCGCGCAACTTTAGAATATTCTCAAACAAGCCCCCGCGCATTCTTCCCAGCGGAGAATCGGGATGACACCAGGAGTCGATTTGCTGGCCTCTTACTGGACGATCTCGGCAGGCCTTCCCCACACCGGCCGGGAGTATAGCCCGTTCGATTTCAAAGATCGTGTGCAATCGGCTGCCAGAGCGGGCTTCAAGGGCTTTGGCATTTGGCATGCCGACCTCCAATATGTTCTCGAAAAGTACAGCCTCCATGAAATGAAGCAGATCCTCGATGACAACGACATCCAACACGTCGAGTTGGAATTCCTGACGGATTGGTTCCTGGAGGGAGAACGCAAGAAGTTATCGGACATTCGAAAAGCAAATTTGTTCGAGGCCGCCGAAGTGCTGGGCGCGCGTCATATCAAGGTTGGCGATTTCTTGCAGGAGCCATGCTCTCTGCCGCGCCTCATCGATGCGTTTGGCATTCTGTGCGAGGAGGCCGCGCAGCACGGCACAAAAATCGGCTTCGAGCTTATGCCCTTCGCCATGATCCGAACGCTGGAGGAGTCGTTGGCGATGGTGAAGGGCGCGGGAGCACCCAACGGCGGAATTGTCTTCGATCTGTGGCACGTGGTGAAGCTCGGCATTCCGTATGAAGAAGTATGCCGCGTGCCTCTGGAATACGTGGTCGGCGTGGAGTTGAATGATGGAACTATTCATTCGCCTTGGAGTCTGCACGAAGACACGACCAACCACCGTCGGCTCTGCGGCGAGGGAGAGTTTGATGTCCGGGGCTTCGTTCAGGGCATGCAGAAGGCGGGCTACACGGGGCCTTGGGGGATTGAAGTTCTGTCCGCTGAACTACGGACGCTGCCACTCGAAGAGCTGACGACGCGCGCGTTTCGCACGACGATGGCGCAGTTTGGGTAGAATGCTCGGGGATTCGGGTCTCTGCGGCCATAGAGACTGAAGTTTGTAGCATTGTGAGTTTTCACTGCGCGGTCTTCGTGTGTGGGGGCAGAGTTGATTATGCTTGTGAATCGTATTCGAATCCGGGTCGAGTTCGGAGATTGTGATCCGGGCGAGATCGTCTTCTATGCCAACTATTTCCGCTGGTTCGATCACTGCACATCGGCGCTGTTTCGTGCGGCGGGACTGCCTCTGCGGCAGCTGTTTAAATCCCATGGTGTCGCCGGCATTCCGCTGGTCGAGGCGCGGGCGCGGTTTATCATCCCGTCCACGTATGGCGACGAACTGGTGGCGGAATCCTGCGTCACCGAATGGAGAAAGAGCAGTTTTGTGATTAGCCACAGATTCCTGCGCGATGGTGTGTTGGCCCTGGAGGGCTGGGAGACGCACGTGTGGGCGGCCGCCCATCCCACGGAGGCTCACCGGATGAAGAGCGTGCCTCTGCCCCAGGAAGTGATCCGGAAACTCTCGGCTGCGAAAAAACGCCCTGGACGGAAGGGTTGAGAGTCATGCGCAAGCCCAACGTTGGAGTTATTGCAGTCGTTCTCGGTGTTCTGGTTTTCCAGGGATACAACCTCTCCCCTGCGCAAGAAACGAAATCTCAGGCAGCGGCGTCAGCAAGCGTGAGCGACGCCCAGATCGTGAAGGCCGAGAGTCAGCCGGGAAACTGGCTGACCTACGGGCGCACGTATAGCGAGCAGCGCTTCAGTCCGCTACTGGCCATCAACGATCACAGCGCAGGCCGGCTCGGTTTGGCGTGGTACTTCGATCTCGATACCCACCGCGGGCAAGAAGCCACTCCCCTCGTTGTCGATGGCGTGATGTATTTTTCGACCGCATGGAGCAAGGTGTTTGCGCTGAACGCCGCGACGGGCGCTCGCCTGTGGTCCTACGATCCAAAAGTGCCGCGGCAGTGGGGAGCGAACGCGTGCTGCGATGTGGTGAATCGCGGCGTCGCCGTTTGGCAAGGGAAAATCTACATCGGGACTCTCGATGGCCGGCTGATTGCGCTTGACGCCGCCACCGGCCAACTGGTTTGGGAACAGCTCACCATCGACCCGCAGTGGCGCTACACCATCACGGGCGCGCCGCGCATCGTGAAGGGCAAAGTGATTATCGGCAATGGTGGCGGCGAGTTCGGCGTGCGCGGATACGTGTCGGCCTACGACGCGCAGACGGGCAAGCTGGCGTGGCGCTTTTATACCGTGCCCGGCGATCCCTCCAAACCGTTCGAACAACCGATTCTCGCGCGGGCCGCCAAGACGTGGACTGGCGAATGGTGGAAGATCGGGGGCGGTGGCACAGTTTGGGACGCCATAGTCTACGATCCGGAGCTTGATCTCCTGTACATCGGCGTCGGCAACGGCGGACCGTGGAACGAGAAGTACCGGAGTCCGAAGGGCGGCGAGAATCTTTTCACTTGCTCCGTCGTCGCTCTCAAGCCGGACACCGGGGAATACGTTTGGCATTATCAGGAAAATGCGGCTGACGACTGGGACTACGATTCATCGGAACAGATGATTCTGGCCGACATCCCCCTCGAAGGCAAACCACGAAAAGTGCTGCTGCACGCTCCGAAGAACGGCTTCTTCTACGTCATTGACCGGGAGAACGGGGCGCTGATTTCAGCGAAGCCCTTCACTTTTATCAACTGGGCCACCGGTATCGACATGAAAACCGGCCGCCCGCTTGAAAGTGAAATGGCGCGTTACCCCCGCGTTGACTCACCGCCGATCTTTTCTCCGCCAATCGTCCCCGGGCCGTTGGGCGCGCACAGTTGGCAGCCGATGTCCTACAGTCCGCTGACCGGCCTGACCTACATTCCCGTCAATGAAGTCGGATTCAAATTCAAGTCGGAGGAAGATTTCGAGTTCAAGAGTTTGGCGTTGAATTTCGGCATCGACATGGTAGCCGCGGGACTGCCCCAGGATCCCAAGATCAAGAAGTCGATTCTCGACAGCGTCAAAGGGAAATTGGTCGCGTGGAACCCGGTGCAGCAGAAACAGGCGTGGGCGGTGGAGCGGCCGGGACCGTGGAATGGGGGGACACTGGCCACGGCTGGGAATCTCGTTTTCGAAGGCACGGCCGCGGGGCGCTTTGAAGCGTATCGCGCGGACACGGGCGAGAAGGTTTGGTCTTTTGATGCTCAAACCGGAGTGATGGCAGGCCCAGTGACCTACACCGTGAATGGCGAGCAGTACGTCGCGGTGCTCGCAGGCTGGGGCGGAGTTTTCCCGCTGGTCTCGGGCGAGGTTTCGTTCAAGTCGGGACGAGTGCGCAACGTCAGCCGGATGCTGGCGTTCAAGCTGGATGGGAAGGCGAGCCTCCCGCCGCTGCCGCCGATCGAAGAACCGGTTTTGAATCCGCCCGCATCGACCGCAAGCACGGCGCAGATTCACCACGGAGAAGCGGTCTACCAGCGGTTTTGCTCCGGATGCCACGGCGACGTCGCGGTCAGCGGAGGAGTGCTGCCGGATCTTCGCTACTCCACCACACTGGCAAACGAGCGCTGGTTCAAGATTGTTCGCGACGGCGCATATCAATCGCTGGGCATGGTGGCGTTTGGCAAGGAAGTATCGCAGCAAGATGCGGCTGACATTCGCGCCTACGTCATTTTCCGTGCCAATGAGAGCGTGAGCGAGGCGAAGGCAAAAGCTGCCGGGGACGCGGAGAAGGTCAAGCCCTGAAACAACTCGGACGGGCGAGGACGCCCGTCCCTCCATGCACGTGAGCCTACTTCGCGCCCTGGCGCGCCAACTCGCGCTCGATGATGCGGCGTGCGTGTACTCCGCCGGCATCAATCTTGAAGTTCAGCAGGGCGCGGTCCGGCCGCCGCAGAATATTTTCCTGCTGCGCTTCGAGGATCTCTGTATCTTCGGCAAACACCGCGGCTTGACCGTCGCGAATACGAAACGTCAGGCCGCGGTCGTCCGTCTGAAAATTGCGGACCATGCCCCAGTGATACCAGGTGGAAGTTTCACTTTCCGGGGTCATCAGGTTGACCACGATCCCGGTCACGCCTTGGGAGCGGTCTCCGTCCTCCGCGCCCGTGCCTGCCAGCGCCACTCCGACGTCGATCATGACGTTCGCCGGTAAAGTGAAATTGCAAATCTGCCAGCGGTCGCACTTCTCAAACGACCGCAGATTCGCCGCCCAGAACGGCGGCGGATCGATGTTGTGCATCCAGCGCGTAACACGCACTGAAGTGGCGTCGGACGTGACTTTGATCGGAGCTTCAAGAATTTCGTGTTGGCCGATACTGGAAGGGTGCACAAACGTCTCGTGCGATAGGTCCATCAAGTTGTCCACCAGGAGTTGGTAATTGCACTTGAGGTGGTAGGTGCTGCCTTCGAAAACCCAGCTCGGATCCGAGCACCAGGAAAGATCCGGAATTCGTTTCTCGTTGGCCAATGCTGGGTCGCCGATCCAAACCCAGACGAAGCGGTGCTTCTCGGCGACAGGGTAGATGCGCAGCTTGGCCTCTTTGTGAATCCCTTCCTGGCCGGGCATCCAAACACACTGGCCACAGTGGTCGAAGCGCAGCCCATGGTACTTGCACACCAACTGGTCGCCTTGCAAAAAGCCCTTGGAGAGCGGCAGCAGCCGGTGGGGGCAACAATCTTCAAAGGCCGAGAGCGCACCGCTGGTCTGACGATAGAGAACGATGGGTTCACCGCAAACGATGCGTCCGAAGGGCGAGCGTCTGATCTCGTGATCCCACGCTACCGCGTACCAGTAGTCATGCAAAAACATCGGCTCCCCTGAGTTCGTTTTATGGCGCGGACTGCTTCCGCGCTTTGCTTTACAGTCCGGCGTCGAATGAATCGCCGGCCGTGGTGAAGAAGTTGATGCTTACCGTCGCCAACTCCGACGGCGGAAACTTCGCTTGGAATCGCGGATCGGCTTTCAGGCCGGCTTCTTTGGCAGCATCCAGAAAGACCGCTAACTCCACGAGATATTGATCGGAGAACCCATGGGTGCCGTCGTAGGCCACAGCCGGCGTCTTGGACAAATTCGCCGCCGCGACTCCCGGAGGCAGCGTGTGCAGTTCCAGCGCCAGCAAGCCGAACCGTCCTACATATGGCGCCCACCGCCGCAAGTGGCGGGTCAGATTTTCTTCCAACTCGTCACACCCAATCTCTTCGCCGAGGTGGGCGAACGCTCCGGTGGATTTCCCGATGCGCGTCCCTCCCGCATAATTCGCCGGCGGAATGTAGGGCCGGTTGTGGTCGAGGAAAGAGCGCACGTGGAGCAGATCGTGGACGTCCAGGTTCAGTTCTTCCAGGTCGCTCGCCAACTGCGCCGGCCGGTTAATGTCACCCGGGATTACGTGATAGACGGGAATGCCAGCTTTCCGCAGCGTTTGCTTGGCGACCCTGCGCGCCACCTTGTTGAAATCGGCGCCGACGAGGATTAAAGGATGTTTGTCGAGCACCTTGCCGCGCTCGGTTTTGTTCTTCACGGCGAAGTACAAATGTTCGAGAAAGCTCCCGTCGCCGCAGCCCATGTCGCAGATGCCCCGAGGCTGCAGATGCAGCGGCCGGTTGAAGATCTCGACGATGATCTCGTCCACTTTCTTGAAATACGTGCGATGCGCACCGCCGCTGCCCCAGACATTCATGCCGCGGTTGACGAGCAGTTCCACTCCGCTTTCGTCCATACGCGGGATGCGGGAATTGCCGAACAAGAGGGTACTCACATTGTCGAAAAGCGGGAGGTACGAGACGGTGACCCCGTAGGAAGTCGCAATCTGGGCGGCGTAACGGCCGCACGCGGTCAGGCTCACGGAATTCTTGTCGCGCGCGATCCATCCCTGCGCGGCCAGCAGGTCGAGGATGCAGGCAAGGCTCGCGCGATTCGCGGCAATGTCACTGAGGTCCACCGGCCGTGGCTGGAGTTGAGCCAGAATCTCGGCGCGCGCCAAGGCAACCATGGCTGGGCCGATGAGCAGGCCATCGAGGTGTTCGCGAATTTGATTGCGTACCCGGCTGACAACGGGGTCGGCGTCAGGTTGCAGGCCCCAGCGCTCTTTCGACCGGCGAACCAGTTCCTGCAGCGAGGGGAGGACGGGACGGTCGGATGCTCCAAAAAGAAAATCTTCCAGGAAAACCGCCTTCGCAACAAAAGAGAGCACTTCGCCGTACAGAAGTGGCGCCGTGCTCACTGCGACTCTTCCTTCGGCCGTCAGTGCGTAGCGTGGGGCGTGTCCGCTTTCGACTTGCTGTTTCAGCCAACCGCACGATGCCAGCAGGCGCAACGCGACTCGCAAGTAACCGCGATTGGCACGAGTCTCTTGCGCGACCCGGTCGAAATCCACCCACTCGCCAGCGGATCCGAAGAGATCGAATACTCGCCGGTCCCATAGGGCTTTCACCGTGGGCGCCAGAACAACACCCGCGAGGTGACCAAATACGACGGCGCGAACCTGTGCCTTTTCTTCTTCGCCGATGAATGAGGTTGTCACTGCGGGTTGCATTTCTTAGCCTTGTTCTGAAACTCGACTCCCGGCATGGCAGCGGCCTACGCCCTGCCCTCGAACAGATTCCTTCCCTCGACTAGCGCGCGCATCTTGCGATCCGCCACACTGCGTTGCAGCATCCAAAATCCGCAGTCGGGATGGACATAGTGCAAACGCTCCGCGCCCAACGTCTTCACCACCCGCTCGATGCGCGAGGCCACTAGGTCGGGCGATTCCACCTCGTTGTCTTTGATATCGATCAGGCCGATGCCAAGCGCGATTTTCGGATCCAGATCGGTGAAGACCTCGAGTTCGTCATAGCCGCGCCGCGCAAATTCGAGCACGAGATGGTCGGCATGTAGCGAATTGAGGAAGGGAACCAGATCGCGCCAGAAGCCGCGGAGCACCGGCTGCCCACCGTAGTTGCCGAAGCAGATGTGCACGGCGCGCTTGTTCAGGATGCCGTCGAGAACGTGGTTGATCGCTTCCGCGGCCCAGGATGAATCCTGCGGGTAGCCGGCGATGCAGGCTTCATCGAGCTGGACCGTATCGGCTTCAATTGATTCCAGCTGGCGGCGCAGCACGGCGGCCAGATCCATGGCCAGGTCGGGAATGTCTTTGTAGTAACAGTTCGTCACCATGCGCGACAGCATGTGGGGGCCGGTGCAAGTGAACTTCAGCGGCATTTTCGTGAGCGGCGCTACAAACTCGTAGTCGCGGGGCAGATTCAGCGTGCCCTCGCCGATTTTGCCGGCCACCATGCCTGCGGTCAGCAAGCGAGCCGCCGAGGCACGATCGGAGCGGAAGCGGTCGAAATCCGAGAGCGCAAAATGGCTGCGGATTCCTTCCATTTGCGAGACGAAATAATCCACCATCCCGTTAGTCTCCGGATGGCTTGGGTCGAAGCGCATCAGTTCACCGTCGGTCAACAGGTCCAGACCGGCGAGCTCCTGGATCTTCAACACCGCCATCACCGCATCTCGAAGAACCAGCCGCGAAGTATTACCGACCAGCCACGAGGGCACCGGATAACTTCCCACAACAGTAGCTTTGATATTCGGATTCATGTCGACTCCTGCTTCGCGGTGCAGCTGCCGGGTGGAGCGCCATCATACTCCCGTGCAGCGCCCCTTCGTAAAAGGCACTTTAAAGTAACCAAGTAAGGGCACGTAAAAGTAACCAACTAACTCGTAACATACCACTTCTAAGGCCAATAGTTTTCACTTGTGGTCTGGCTCGGACTGGATTACAGTGATGCCGCTTTCTTACCCTCGTGTACTACGGCGAGGCGGAGTGAGGCCGTCGAACCAAGTTGTTTCGATGATGCGCCATTCGTGGAGGTTGCCGTGTACCGCAGTGATGTAGTCGGAAGTCTTTTGCGTCCCGCGTATCTCAAGGAAGCCCGCGACCTGTTCGCAGCGGGAAAACTCACGGACGCCGCGTTCAAGAAAGTGGAAGACCGGGCGGTCGATGAATGCATCGACCTGCAGATTCTCGCAGGCATGGAAGTGATCACCGACGGCGAGGTGCGCCGCTACGCTTTCTATGGGCACCTGATTGACGCCGTCGAAGGATTCGACAAATACGGCGGCTGGGCAATTCCTTTCCGGGATGAGAAGGGCGAGCAGTTGGTTTTGCCGCGTCCGGTGGTCGTTTCCAAGCTGCGTCGCAAACGGCCTCTCTGCGCCGAAGAATTTACTTACGTGCGCGCGCGCACCAAGCACCCGGCCAAAACCACCATGATCAGCGCGCAGCAGGCCTCGGCTTACTACGACAGCAGGAAATCCACCGGGGCTTATGCCACCGTCGACGCCTACCTCGCCGATTTGGTCGATATACTGCGCGATGAAGTGGAAGAGTTGATTCGCCTGGGCTGCACTTACATTCAGATCGACTCGCCGCAATACACCGCACTACTGGATCCGGAGCTGCGGGAGGGGTATCGGCAGCGCGGCAACGATCCCGACCGGCTGCTGGATTTGTCGATCGAAATGGACAATGCGGTGATCGGCGATCATCCCGGCATCACCTTCGGCCTGCACCTCTGCCGCGGAAACAACCAGAGCAAGTTCTACGCCGCCGGCGATTACGGACCGATCACAAAAGTGTTTCGCAATACAAAGTTCCAGAGATTCTTGCTGGAGTATGACGACGAGCGCTCAGGCGGTTTCGAGCCGCTGCGCCAAGTGCCAGCAGACCGTACCGTTGTGCTCGGTCTGGTGAGTTCCAAGAAGCCAAACTTGGAGAGCAAGGACGAACTCAAGAAGAGGATTGAAGCCGCCTCCGCCTTTGTTGCGCTGGAGCGGCTGGCCCTCAGTCCGCAATGTGGTTTCGCCTCCACCATTGAAGGCAATGCCGTGACGGTTGCGGACCAGGAAGCGAAGCTGCGCCTAGTGGCGGAAACGGCGCAGGAAGTGTGGGGCAGGTCCGTCCCGCTGGCGCGCAGAGCTTGAGGAGATCGATGGGGCACGGCCTTCGCACGGAATGGTCCGCCTCCGGGTGAGGGCGTTGTGGGTTTTGAATGGTGGGTTGGGTCAAGAATCCGGTTGTGATTAAGGTTGTGGGGCAAACTCCGTGTTCTGCGGTCGGAGGAAGGGTTGTTTTGCAGCGCAAATCAAACGTACGTTCGCTCGAATGACAGGAGATCTATGAAATCACGTAGGTTGTCTGCCTGCTTGTGTGGCCTGTTCCTAGCCTTGGGCTTGACTCAATACGCGACAGCCCAAGCTACGATCAGCTATGCCCTGCTGAATGGAACCGTGACGGATGAGGCGGGGCGAACAATTGCCAAAGCCACGATCACGGTTCGGTCGCGGGACACCAACCAGACCTTCACCGCGCTATCGAGCGACGCCGGATTTTACGCGGTGCCCGGTTTGCCGCCAGGGCGCTACGAACTCTCAGTGAGTTCCACCGGCTTCGGGAAATACACGCGCACCGGCGTGGAGTTGACGGTCGGTCAAACCGCCACCATCAACGTGACTCTCAAGGTGGCTGGGGTCAAGGAAGAAGTTGTCGTTAGCACTGAGGCCCCAGTCGTGGAGACGACCCGCTCCGAGGTGAGCCAGGTCATCGATACGAAGCAGATCGCGAATCTGCCCATCAGCGGCCGGCTTTTCACCGACTTCGCTCTGCTCACGCCCAGCGTCGCCACCAGCCGAACCAGTCTGGGAACGACCTTCACCGAGTTCGAGGTCACGCAAATCTCCTTCGGCGGCATGCGCTCGTTCAGCAATGAAATCACGGTGGACGGGGCCGATTTCGTCAACACGATTAGCGGCGTGCAGCGCGCCACTCCCCCGCAGGATGCCGTGCAGGAATTCCGCGTCGTGAACAACAGTTTTGGCGCGGAATACGGCCGTGCGCTCGGCGGCATTGTCAACATCGTGACCAAGTCGGGGACGAACGAGCTTCACGGCTCGCTGTACGACTACCTCCAGAACAGCGCCACCGACGCACGCTCGCTGCTCCAGCCGGCGCCGTTGCCTCACGCCTTGCGCGAGAATCAGTTTGGCGGCACCCTCGGCGGCCCGATCCAGAAGAACAGGACGTTCTTCTTCATGAACTACGAGGGGAGACGGCGCGGCGCTTCTCCCACCTACGCCCCGGATCTGTACGCCAACATTGCGGGGATCGATTTGGCCAAGAGCTATCTGGGTCTTTCGCCCGAGGGCTGCAATCTTAAGCCCGCGGATTGCATGGGATCGCCGTTCTCGTATCTGCAAGGGGTTCTGAAGACGGTCGACAACGACTACGGCTTTGCGAGACTCGATCATCAGATCAACAACGCTAATCGCTTCGCCCTGCGCTACGTCGTGGAGGATGCGCGCGACCTCGGCGAACTCATCGGCAACACTGAAGATGGCGGCGGCATCGGCACTCCAAGTGGGGCGCGTAATCTCTTCATCCGCGACCAATCGCTGGTGGGTACGCTGAACTCGGTATTAAGACCGAACCTGGTCAACACCGTGCTGGGACAGTACTCCAGACGCCACTACAACTTCCCCGGAGGCACAGGCGAGCCGGACCTGAGCGTCGTCAACGACCTGGAGTTTGGACACAACTTCGGCACTTATGACGCGATCTACGAGAGCCGGGCACAATACTCCGACTCCATCTACTGGGTCAAAGGCAATCATGTCGCCAAGTTTGGCTTCGACGGGAATTATGTCTGGGGTCAGAACAACTATCCCGGGTTCACCCCGGAAAGAATCCAGTTCCCCAATCTGGATTGCTTGGGCCAGTTTGCCACTTTCGTCGATTTTGGAGGCGGCCCGCCTCTTCCTCAGTTAGGCAATCAGGCATGTCCCTTGGGCCCGTCCAACGAGGGCGTCTCCTTCCTCTATTTCGGCGTCGCGCTGCCCCGAACCGGTTTCACAAATGGCTATAATCCACCCGCCGCGACCGGTGCGGGATTCGGAGGCGGCTGGCCCAGTGCATTCCCAACAAACATGTACTCGAACTACACCTACACCCTGAACCACGGCTATTGGGGCCTGTTTGCGCAAGATCAGTGGCGCATTATGCCCAAGCTGACACTCAACTACGGCTTGCGGTGGGATGTCGAAACGGGCCTGGGGAGCACGATTAACTCGGACTACCACGGCTTCCAGCCGCGAATCGGGCTAGCCTTTTCTCCGGACGCCAAAACCGTGATCCGCGCCGGCTACGGAATGTTTTTTGATCGCCAGAACCTTACCTTCTTCTTCACCACCGGAAACCAGAAGACGATCCCCGGGTTCCTCTGCTATCCGGCGGGTGTGGACCCCAGTTGCGCCGCAGCCGGAGCCACGTCCGTCAAAGTTCCGATGATCCACACCGGAGCGCAGAACGGCGGCTGGCAGTTGAATGGGCTACCGGGTGAGCCGGGAGCTCCGGCACAATTGGTCGCCGAGAGCATCCTGGCGGGGAATCCGTACGGCCCGCAAGCGCTCTCGGGCGTGTGCCCCCCGGCCTGCGGCGTGGGCGCCGGCGGCATACAGCGCAATGGGGGCATTCCCTATGCCTACCAGGCCAGTATGGAGATTGATCATGAATTTGGAAAGGGATTGACCCTGCAGCTGGGCTACCTCTTCGTGGGAGCCCACAAGCTGGTCCGGGGAAACAACATCAACGTGCCCTGCCCCCTGGGCACCAGCAAGCCGGGAAATCCTGCTGATGTCCAGGGCTTGCTCAATCCAGACGGCAGTCTGACTCCCTGCCAGGGCACGCCTACTGTCGGACCGCTTGGTCTTGGACCATTCTTTGCGGCCATTCCTTTCCTTCCCGTCCCCGGAGCCACAAGTACGTGCCCTCTTGTATTCCAGAGTCCCATCCCCGATCCTGGAAGTCCGACGGGGTTTGCCTGCATCGGTAATCCCACCGGCCTGCAATTCGCCGGGCCGCCGTTCAACCCGACCGGCCTCAGCGCCGGCCTCATGGACTACAACAACAACGTGGCCAACGCCGTCTACCACGGCCTGACTTTCACCGCGCTTGAGCGCTGGGGGAAGTATTTCAATCTGACTGCCAACTACACCTACTCACATACCATCGACAACGGAAACTTCACGACTTTTATCAATCTTCCGGAGAACCAGTTCGACTACGCTAACGAGCGAGCCAACTCCAATCAGGATGTTCGCCACCACTTCGTCGCCAATTTCACTGCCAACGCACCCGAGCGTAGTTTCCTCCGCAACTTCCAATTCAGCAGTATCGTCACGTTGCAGTCCGGGCGCCCCTTCACCCTTTTTGCCGGCAGCAATGTTTTCGGGGACGTAGCGGGCGGCGCCACCGACCGCGTGGGAGGTCCGCCGTTCGCGGGAAGTTGTGCCTCGGTCTCGAACTGTTCCACCACGGTGAGAAGAAACACCTATGTCGGTGACCCACTCTATACTTGGGATGCACGCGTATCCCGCTACTTCCAGGTCTCGGAAACTCTCAAGCTCACTTTC
>Ga0316363_10001278_pt1 | contig 23086 bp, 31 predicted proteins | sample Sb_taG_3_FD_200459 | JGI IMG/M metagenome (GOLD analysis project Ga0316363, IMG submission 200459) | Peat soil microbial communities from Weissenstadt, Germany - Sb_50d_a_PC metaG (v2) (version 2) | ecosystem: Environmental > Terrestrial > Soil > Wetlands > Peat | place: Germany: Weissenstadt...
ATCTCAGGTACGTCGCGTTCGGTAGCGCGCCCATGAGGTAGTTGCCCAGGTCGCCGCCCGTTGTGCGGTGGGCCTCATCCACAAGCACGAAGATGTTCGGCCGGGTGTTGATGTTCGCGGGAATGTCGTCAAATTTGTGGATCATGGATACGATCAGGCCCCGGCGATCCGCCTTGAACAACTGCTGGACGTGGTGTTTGGATTGAGCAACCACGACGTGGCCGAACCCGATGGCGTCCAGGTTGTTGTACAACTGCCCTTCCAGTTCGTTTCGGTCCACCAGCATCAGCACCGTGGGATTGTGGAGCGCAGGATCTTCGATGAGCCGCTTGGCGACTGTAATCATGGTGTACGTCTTGCCACTGCCTTGGGTATGCCAGATCAGTCCTCGAATCTTCTTCCGATCCTTGGCACGCTCAACGCAGCGTTCGACGGCTCGCATTTGGTGTGGCCGGAGGACTGCCTTGCCAAGTTCCCCGTCCGTGCGCGTGAAGAGAATGTAATCGCTGATGACCTTCAGCACGCGACCCGGTGAAACAAACGTCTTCACCAGGGCCTCGTAGTTGCCCGCCTGCTCATCGCGCCAATTGAACAACCCTTTGCGCGATAGGCTCCACGTCGCCCCGTAATAGAACTGGATCAGGTGGGTGAGGCAGTGAAGTTGCATGACGGCGAGCAGTTCGGGCCCGTGCTGGTGGTAGTAGCGGATGTCGTCCAGGGCTTCAGCGATGCCGTCCATGTGGCTCGCGCTTTTGGTCTCCCCCACGATCACCGGCACGCCGTTGATGAACAGCATGATGTCTGTGCGAATGTCCGGTGGCGTGCCGTTCGTGAACGTGAATTCATCGGTGACGTGGAACGTGTTGGCGTCCAGGTTCGCCGGGTCCATGAGCCGGATATTGCGCTCCCGGTTTTCGGCATCTACGAAGACGGTCTTCAGGCCCTTCAGGTATTCCCAGGCGTCCAGATTGCCTTCGATGTTCGGCCGCACCCGTACCAGCCGGTCGCGGATCTGTTCGGCGCGGGCGGCGTTCACGACGCCGGGGTTCAGCGATTGGAGTTGCTCGATTAGCACGGAATCCAGGATCGGGCTTGTGATCCCGCGCCGGAGATCGAGTGCGTCATCGGGCGAAAGGTAGGTCCAGCCTGCGTCGCGGGCGTAACGAAGGAATGGGTTCTGGACCGCCGATTTTTCGCCGCCGATGGGCATTACGCGCTTCCTACGGCTTCGGCAAATTGCAGATCTTGAACGCGCACCTTGCCGGTCATCACATTATGCAGCATCGAATCAAACAGACCACTCAGGGCTGCACGGTGGCTCTCTTCTGCCTTTAGCTTACGGTTAATAGTAGCAATGATGGCAACAATCCGATTTTGGCCTTCCGAAGGTGGAACGACGACAGGCCAGGGCTCCAAGAATCGAATATTGATATTCTTCTGCGTGCCACGCGGTGCCAATCTGTCCATTTCGTGCTTCTGCGTGCGTAGGTAGACGTTCAGGTATTCATTAGACAATGAGTGCTGCGGCGTTATTCCCACTAAGCTATCGGGAAATGCGCTGTCAAATTCCAGGATCCCGCAGTCGCCGATATTCGCCGCGATTGTCAACACGATTGTTCCCTTTGGGAACACGCGGCTGACTGAGAGGCCCAGATCATTGAGAGTCTGGGAATACTCGGATACTCTGCCGTCTGATTTTGTCACATCGCCGGTTTGAATGAACGGGATCGCGCCTCCGTAGAATCTTGGGTCATTTCTGGGCCGGTGGGCAAACTTTCCACGCTCTATAGCTGCAACTTCATCCAAGCGGGAGACTTGCCATTGCGCAGGAATCGTTCCGACTTTCGTGTCCTGCAATTCGATATTGTCGGCAAGATCGGCGGCAACAGGACCGTACCTGAACAAGTGCCGCACTAACGTCTGCCTTAGGGCCTTCGCGGCCCCGATCACCTTCTCCGTCGCTTCCTTCGCCCGCTGCACCGTGCGGAGCACATGGGCGATGGCACGCTGTTCGGGGAGGGGCGGAAGGGGTACAGGGAAAGCCTTCAGTTTCGTTGAATTAATGCACGCCAAGTGCGTGGTTCGATGCGCAACCGATAGAAAATATTTCTTTCCGTAAGGGCTTTTGAGTCAGATATGCCAGAAACTCAGGCGTCAAAACCGCCTGATTGGGACGAACTGCAAAAATGTGATTCTGGTGTAGGCAACCGAAAACTTCGCCGTTCCACAGAAATCCGCGACCTAGCTTGTCGAAATCGCCGCCCTCGGTGAGCACAACGTCGCCAACTTTAAGCGAGAATCGGGCAACCTCTGATCGTCTGACAGTGATCTGCTTTATCTCTGACAAATCGAGATAACCATCTTGCACGTTTGCTACTCGCAAGTAAGGCAGTTCAATGGAGTCCGCTGGGTCGATTGTTCGTCCCTTTGTGACTCCGGTTTGTACTTCGGCGCAATCGCTCAGGAGTGAAATCGGCCAACGGCACGGAATTGGACCAAAGGACGTTTCACGAAAACGGCCCCCATAGATATCGTCATCCGTTATAGAAGAGGCATCCAGTCCTTCAGCCATTTCCCAATTCCCCAAACCCCAACTGCGCCAGCACCTTGTCCAATTCCCGATCCGCGTCGGCGCGTTCCTCTTCCGCCTCACGCAGGAGCACGACGGCTTCATCCAGCGGCATCACATCCGCTTCCGCTCCGGTGGACACATACCGGCTCGGCGACAGGTTGTAGTCGGCCTTGGCAGCTTGTTCTCTCGTGATGATCGCGGACAGTGCATCTTCGGCCTTCCACTCCCGGTACACCTGGGCGATGCGCTCGACGTGATTTTCCTCCAGGTAGTTCTTGGGCCGCCCTTTGGAGAATAGCTTGGAAGCATTGATGAGCAGGATCTCACCCGGATGCCGCTTCTTGCGGTTGATGACCATCACGATGCCCGGCGCAGTGGTGTTGTAAAAGAGATTCTCCGGCAGCAGCAGCACCGCCTCAACCAGATCCTGTTCCACGAACGCCTTGCGGACGGTCTGCTCCTTGTTGGAGCCCTGGTTTCCGCTACCCCGGCTGACCGCTCCGGTGTCCAGGACCACGGCCATGCGCCCGCTCGGCTTCAGGCTGGCCGCCATGTGCTGAACCCATCCCCAATCCGCACTCGATGACGGCGGCGTGCCATATGCGAACCGGCCGTAGGTATCGTTCTCGTAGGTGCTGGCATCGAACCGCTGGTTCCACATCGGATTTGCGGTCACCAGATCGAACCGCCGCAATTTCCCGTCGCCTTCGGTGAATGCGGGCCGCTGCATGGTGTTGCCAAGTGCGATCTCCGCTTCCATATCGTGGATGAAGGCGTTCATGCGGCTCATGGCGAAGGTGGATGCGTTAATCTCTTGCCCGTGGAGCTTCAGGGGCGACACCGATGCCGGGAGCTTCACCCGGCCATTCACGCGCTTCCCTTTGGTTTCGAGCAGCCGTAGGTGGCACTTGATGAGCAGACCACCCGATCCGCAGCATGGATCGTAAACCGTCATCCCCGGCGTTGTCTCCAGCAACCGGGCCATCACGACGCCGATCTCGCGTGGTGTATAGAATTCGCCCGCGCTTTGCCCTTGGCCTTCGGCGAACTTGCGGAGGAGGTATTCATAGGCGCGGCCCAGGATGTCGGGTTCCACGTCGTCCAGGCCGAGTCGGTATTCGGGGTTGTTCAGAACCTGGACCAAGTTCGCCAAGTGCTGATCGTCCACGATGCGCTGTCCGGCAGCCGTGGCGTTGAAATCGGTCACGTCGATCACGCCGGATAACCTGGGATTCTCGCGGGCGACGGCGCGCACGGCGTCTGTCAAGAACTGGCCCAACCCAGTCGTTGTGGCAGCAATCTTGGGCCAGCGCGCCTTTTCGGGGATGTAGAAGCGCACCAGCTTGTGATCCTGCTTTGCCAGCTTGGCGGCTGTGGCCGGATCGCCGAAATCGCGGGCCAGATGCGCAACCTCATCGTCGAACACGTCCGACAGGCGTTTGAGGAAGATCAGCGGGAGGATGTAGTCCTTGAACTTCGGCGCGTCGAGCGGGCCCCGGATGGTGCAGGCTGCATCCCAGAGCCAGGATTCCAGCGCGGGTACGTCCAGGCCGTTGCCGTTCGGTTTCTTTTGGTTGTTTTGCGTGCCGGGCATTTTGTGGGTCCATACCGCCAATAAGGAGGTTGAGGCTAACCAGCTTTGGCATCGCGCAGCAGCCGTGCGCAATGCGTGCAGCAGAAGGAATTCTAGCACCGGGCGCGAACGTCGGCGGATCGGAACGCGCTCACAGCCCCTTTGCCAGATCCACAATCCGGCAGCCCAACGTATCGGACACGATCTTCAGCGTCTGGAGCGTGACGTTAAGTCTCGTCCCCGCTCGATCTCGCCGACGTGCGCCCCCAATCGCAGCATTTGCCGGTGCGAGTGAAGTTGCGGCCCCAGAGCCGCAATTGCGGGCCAGGGTGTGCCGCCAGCCGACCGGAGATCACCGGGCCCCTGTACGAGATGAAAAAAGAGTAGAACTGGATGAGGCTCGTCAGCAACGCGGGAAGGAGCGAACCGATGGTTAACCGGTACGCACTTCCGGCAGGAGATGTGCTATTGGGTTCCAGCGATCCGCTTTTTGAACCGTAGCCCTGCTTTCAGTGGAAAACATCGTTATCAGACCCTGCGTATCACTCCTGCGATGGCAGCGGGCTTGAGGGATCATATATGGCCGGTCCAAGAACTGAAAGTGTTGATGGATTAAGGCTGCCGAATGAAAAAAAGGCCGGTCTCGGGTTCGCGCGCCGTTCGTCGCTATAATTGCCGATGTCACGGGCGTGTCTCATAGCCACGTGGAAAGAATCTATCGCCTTCCCAAACTCGTCATCGGGAGCTGATATCAAGGACCAAAACAGTTTACGAAAGCTGTCATCTACCCAGGCGATTACGTCTTCACTCTGTTTCCCCACGACCCAAGATAGATGTTCAAATGTTCCATCGTTTCGCAAAATCGAAGTATTCGTCAGGCCACCAACACCCTCAGCGGCTTGTTTAGCACGAGCTACCGCATAACTGGCTATTGCGTGAGCGTCAGAAACATCCATATTATTTCTAAAGAGCGGACCAACTATGAATTGTCCAATGTGAAATCCAGATCCGATAAATTCATACCGATCAAAATGAAACTTGGCTCCGTGCCATGTTGTGAACAGCATCGGCCTGCAATTAGGACACCAAGTAGCGAAGATCAGTTGATATACGCTGTCACTGCTGGGATCTGGTGCTTGAGAGACGTGAGTGCGGTATGACTCATTGACGCAATCACCTATGACATTTGCCATTTGGGCGGGGCTGACGATGCTCTGCTTCTTTGCGTAATAGATTCTGTCAATACAGTTCTGGATAGCGGCCCGCGCCAACTGCGTGTTCCCGGAGTAAGAGAACATAGCCTTACCAGTCTTCATGTCAGGCGTCAAAATGATTTTTGATTCATGGATTATTGATACCCCGGCGGCCCCGTGCTCCGTGTCCGCGCAAATCAATATTCCGTCCTTAACGCAGAATCCCGCCGCTATCGTCACGCGCTTGCTCCTCCCGAGAGGATACCGCATCTGCTTGACCGGTTGCGGAACAAGTCTTTTTGGAACAGGTGGGCGGATGGGTGGCGCTAGCGTGAGCCACCTCCCGCAGGTTTTGGCGCGGAGGTCAAGCCTCTAGAAAACGAAACTAACCTACTACCAGTACGTACGTGCCGGGAGCGACGGGGATCATGCTTCATTCTCCAACGGGGGGCAGCGACGCCAAGCACATCGCTGCTTCGCCGATGAGACGAACAGGCCGCCTTACCTACGTCGCTGCACTGGCTGCCGCACCCGCTGCTTCATCGCGCTGCTTCTTCTCGCGCATCACGACGCTCTGCTGGCCGCCCTCTGCGGCAATCGTGATGAGGCTCCGCCCCAAACCCTTGAGCGGGTTTTGCCAGCGGACGTTGCCGGTTGCCGGATCAAGGCAGAAAAGCTCGCCTTTGGCGGCGGCGTAAAGATCGCCATCCTGAAGAGTGACGTTGACGAAGTCGCCTCCCAACTTCGACCTCCACAGTTCGCTCCCCGTACTGCGGTCGAGAGCAACGACGGTTCCTGCGATGCCGATGAAGAACAAGTTGGTCTGGGCCATTTGCGCTCCTGTCGCGGCCATGGTAGCGCGTGGGCGTTGGCTCCAGGATGCGTCTGCGCAGAACCCGCCGAATGGTCCACGCATTCCACCGTCTCTTGGTGGCGACAATTCCAACGATGTGGCGCTGGTGAAACAGTAAATCTGGCAGTAAACTCCCGGCGTGCTCCGTGCCGGGGTACCTAACCGTCGCCCCAATCATCCTCGGTCTCCTCGGCCCGGTCGGGATCGTCAAGCACGTTACGGGTGAACCGGACGGCCTTGCCCTTGCGGGATTGGAGTTGTTCGGGGGTGAGGGACTTCATCATGGGCAGGGTGACATGGATGGGGCTGGTTGCCGAGACGGAGAATTGAGGTGGGGGTTTTCCGGCCTTACTCAAGCACTCGACCTATCAACAAAGACTGATTGGAGAGTCGCCGAACCGTACTGAAAACTGTAGTGACACACACCTAAGGCACGAACCACTACGTCTTGCGGCGCTAAGCCCTTGCTGTGTCGGCAGCAGGGGGCGTCGGCGGCATCTTTTCTCTGTAATGCTCCACAAGGGCGAATGCGATGTGTTTACCAAGAAACCTCACGTTCAGCGAAACCACGGTTAGGAGAATGACGAATGCACCGCAAACAGCCCACCAAGCACCCTTTACCGTGTCAATGGTTTCCTTAACCTTCTTCAGGTCTGTTTCGAGTTGGCCTATTCGGTACTCATTTAGATTTCCCTGTTCAGTCATCTTTCCGAAATCAAATCCAGACGGCGAGACTGGCTCGGTAGGTATTTTAAGACCAGAAACGACATCGTTCTTTGGGGCACGCTTCTCCTGTGCCCAAGAGGCCTGACAAAGGCAGAGAATCGCGATAAACGTTATGAGCTTCACGGAGGACCTTCTAAGGGCGCAGGCGCAATGGCTTGGCTACCTTGGCTTCATCCACAGCTTTTTGAGTTTCCGCTAAACTAACCCCTTTGGCACGAAGTAGGTTTAGAATGTTTTCGTCGAGTCTCAGAATGTCAATTCCTTGGATCATTAACTGATCAGCTGCAATCTGATGCGCAAGGACTTGATTGAAGCCAGCCACTCCCGCTGTTATTGTCGGAGTCACATACTCGAAGTTAGGGTCCAGTGTCCGCTCTACCTTCGTGGTTGCTACATCCTTCGTCCCTTGCGCGTGTACTGAAACCTTCCCGTCCATGTACGAAATTCCTATCAAGATCCCAGCGAACAGAAAAACGAGGTTGATTGTACTAATCTTGAGGTACGTCTTGGCGTCAAGCATGGTTGTTCACCGTCAATACGACATTAAATGTTACCACTTAGAACGACCTCCGTCCAGCGCCCGTCAGGCCTGCCTGCGGCTCTGCGTCCAAACGAACGATAGTCGTTGTAGTGGTCCAGGGGTCACTGATTTTCGATGGCTTCCAGGGCCCTGCGCTTGGCTTCCACGCTGACGCCGCGGCCAGACGTGTTTCGAGGGCCTCTCCGGTCCCTCAAACGCCACCTCACCCGTTCACGCAGCACCTGCCGGGCATCCTCCTGCTCCAATTGCGTCATGGCTTCATAACCGGGAATCGCCTGGGGATAGATCCGCCGCCAGATCTTTTCAGCCCGCTCACCACTGCCGCCTGAAGTTTCTCAGCAACCGAATCGCGATGGTGGCGCTTGGGATTCCAGGCCGGCCGCGGCGACGTGGTTTCGGTGGCAGTAGGGCTGTGAAGAATTGACCGGCGCGTTTCCGGTAGAGGGGATGTTTCCTCCCAGCCGACTCAGGCTGCCGGGCGCATGATTGGCCAATAGGCGAGTACTTCGCCGGATTCCTTCAACCGACTCGATCGAGAAGTCAATTCCTCAGAGCGAGCTGTTTCCAACGCTGCGATCGCAAGCCGCTGAAGGTCTGCAAACAGGTCGGAGCGCTCGTCGATGGGTACGTTTTCGAACGCCAAGAACCTTCGAGCAATATCTTCCGCTTCCCTATGCAGTTCGTCCATGTTGATGATAACTTGCACTTTTATTTCCAAAACTGGTGGGAGTACGGTTGCGGAGCGCTCAATGAATCCTGATACCCTTCGTTAGCGGCCGATTCCTCGCGCTTTAGACTCGATGCCGGCATCGCCACCTGACCCGCTCCCTCAGTTCTTCGCGGGCAGTCCGCTGTTCAACTTCGGTTATGGTGTTGTAGTTCAGAATGGCCAGAGGGTAAACACGGTGCCATATCTGTTCTGCCCTCTCGCTCGGGTACTGGCCCTTAAACCGGTTCAGCAACCGAAACGCAGTGGTCACGTCTGGCCGTCCCGGCCGACCGCGGCGACGTGGTTTGGGAAGCAGCAGGGATCGGAGGAACCGCGCGGCGCGGTCCTTCAGTTTGGGATCCGGAATGAAGAGGTCCCGGTGGCGCTGGTTTAGCTCCCTGGCGAAACGAACGATTTCCTTCCGGACCTCCTTTGGAAGGGGAGGGCTTGGCCGGCGTCGTTTCCCCTTTCTGGGTGCGGCGGCCGCGTGGTTCCGTTTTTGGCTTACTCCGCTTCGATCAGGGCGTCCAGTTCGGCAAACCTGGGGTCTCGATACTCCCCTGGTGCGCCACAACCTTGAATTTGTGGCGTAGCATTGGGTGCCTCTGGAAGACCTGTAGATCCGGCTCGGATGATAAAATTTCCGCCGCTGGGTTGGCGCCGCTCCATTCAACCGCTCTATGACGCCGACTTCGGCGCAAAGGTTGCGGGTCGTTATTCAAACGGACTGGATCTCCATCATCGGCATCATTGGGGAGGTATGACCCCCATAAACGCCAAAATAAGAAGCGGGCGGGAACGGGGTCAGCCCAGGGCATTCGACACCCGGGCGTAGGCAAACCGGCCACGAATGTTGCGGCTGAAATAGCTCCCTTTCGAGGGGGGCGAGCAGTAAAGCGGCATGTATCTCCTTAGAGATGGGAGGCGAGGCGGCTCGCAACGCAGCGCCGCGGGATCTACACCTGCTGGGGGCTGATGTTTTGGACGTCGATGCTGATGCTGGTGCTGGCGCCGGTCGAGGTCAGAATGGCGGCCGTGTAAACCGCAGTGACATTAAGCGCCAAGTTGCTCGAGAGTTCGAGGAATCCGATATTGAGCGCGTTTGGCGCGAAGTTGGGTCCGAGGTTGCAACAATCGTCCATGGTGGCGGAGTCAGGCGGCAAGGCGATGGTGGCGAAAGGCGTAGCTGTGACGATATTCGGCTCAAGCCCGACCGTTTGATTATTATGGACGAGCAGCATAATCCGCTTTTGAATGTTCGCTATCGGCGGCGGTATGCTGGGGGGGCCGGGGGGGTGGAAATTATGAATGTTGATCTCCGTGGCATAGGCACCCGGGCGCACGGGGGTACAGGTTGTGCTGGGATTCTGGATCCCACAAACAAACTTCACGCTGTAGATGAACGACATGGTACGCTCCCTTTGCGGCTTTTGAGCCGGTCTCAATAATATCGCGGGCCGCGCCCCGCGGCAACCTTCCAAGATCAGCCGCGCTGCTGAGGCCGCGAAGCTGGTCATGGTAAGGAATGCAACGCCAGTCAAAAGTCTAATCTGAATCGTTCGATTTTCTGGCGGTCTCCCGCAAGAAGCACGACATGTAGATGGTGGTGAAAGGACTAGCACATCTCAATTTCTACGAACAGCGGTCCGTGGGGGTCCTGTCGTTCCTCATCGATTCGGTGTTCCGAAAGTAACCCCTTCCAGACCAGGGCGGCCGCGATGACGGTGATTTGTGAGGCTCGGCGGCGGTGTTCCCAAACTCTGGAGTTGTGGGATGGGTCCATCGTGCGGCAGAAACGCGTCACCAGTCCGATTTTGCACTCGTCCGATAACCCCACTTTTCTGGAAATTGGTCATGGACGCGGCGGTACAGGCGGTCAATGGGGACCTGCCGGCCCCGCATCACCAATCCGCGTGTATAATTAGCCGAAAAGATTACGTTCGTCGAACTTCGTTCAGGAGGCTTGCAGGATGAGCGCCTATGACGCGATTACGGAAGCTTACAAGGCCTTCGCGAAGGCCTATCACAGGGGAGATGCCGAGACAATATCGCGAATGTATACGGAGGATGCAGAATTGCTTATCCCAGAAGCACCGATTCTCAGAGGCAGGGAGGCAATCGCTCACGCTTGGGAACGCATCCTTGGGTCCGGCGGAAACAACGTCCGAGTGGACATTGGCGAGGTGCAAGAGAGCGGCGACTGGGCATACGAAATCGGCCGATTTTCAGCCAGTACGCCCAACGGCAGTGTTTTCCAGGCCGGCAAATACATCGTTATCTGGAAGCGATACTCGGGAGAATGGAAAATTCACCGCGACATCTTCAACTCGGATCTGCTGCCCGCCCAAGATTCGACGCCGCTATAGTGCGCCTGTCAAACCGAATGATCTGGGTGTCATTCGGTAATGTTTTCCGATAACGGCTGTGAAACGGGTTATCGTCGAAGTGGAGCGGATCGGGCCGGCTTCATGCGGGCCGGCCAATGTCGTGAAGCGCACTGTTCAAATTACCGCGTTGCAGGTGATGCGGAGGGGTTTGAATACCTTATGGATCGGACGAGCCGAAATGCATTAATCGTTTTGTGTTTGTTTGTCGCTGAGGTCTCGGCGCAAACGCTCGGGCCGCACAGCGGCTTTCCGAACGTGCCCCCGCAAGCGGTCGCGGCTAGCCCCCCGGTGGGGAACGGAACCACTCAGTCGTTCTCGTTTAGCTTCGCGCAGGGCGGCTTGGAGAACATCTTCAACGGAGGGCTTATCTCGCCCCGAAATTTCACCGTTCTGGATGTCCTGATTAACTCGGCGCTCGATGGGCGGAATTCCTGCTACCTCGCTTTCGTGCCGACCTACAACGGAAATTCATCGACCGGCGGCTCGCTGTTTCTGGTGGACAACGCCGGCGACGCGGGCGGGCCTTACTCCGGAGTGACGCTCCCGGGAACCGGCATCATCAGCAACAGCCAGTGCAGTATCGACGCGAGCGGCAGCTCCTGGGCGAACAACGCGCTGACGCTCGCGATTACATTTCTAACACTGGGATTCGCGGGCAACAAGGTGATCTACATGGCGGCGCAGGACACGCAGGAGGATTCCGGCTGGCAGCCCATGGGGACGTGGACTGTAGCGGGAGGATCGGCGAGCGAACCATTGATAAATGGGATTACTCCCGCGCGCAGCATGGGCTACTCGCAAAGCTACACGTTCACGTTCACCGATCCGAACGGCTGGCCGGATATCAGCGTGGCCAACATTCTGGTCAACAACGCGATCAACGGGATCGGGGCCTGCTACATGGCGGTGGTGCTGGGGTCGGCGGGGTCGGGGACGGTGTTTCTGGTGGATGACGCGGGCGACTCGGGCGGGCTATTCACGGCCGTGACCTTACCCGGCTCCGGGAAGGCGTCGAACGGCCAGTGCACGATCTGGGGTCAAGGCAGCTCGATATCGGCCAGCGGGAACACGCTGACGGTGACGCTCTCACTCACGTTTCAGCCGGCGTTCGAAGGCCCGAGGGTCATCTACGCCGCCGTGCGAGGGGGCGCCGGGAATTCGGGATGGCAGCCGGTGGGGACGGTATTCGTGACGCTCGTTGCGAACTCCACCCCGCCGTATCTTTTCTCCATTTCGCAGCTCACGCCGCCGTCCGTGCGGGAGGGATCGTCCGCGTTCACACTCACGGTGACCGGCAACAGCTTCCAAACGGGGGCGGTGTGTCCAGCGGTTTGCGGAAGTGCGTGCCCGTCGCCGAGCGTCGTGTCATTCGACCACGTAGACATTCCGACGACGGTAATCAGCACGACGCAATTGCAGGGGCTCGTGCCCGCAAGCCTGCTCGCCATGCCGCGAACTGTCGATGTCGTGGCACGGAATCCGATTGTCTATCAGTGCCTGGGGACCGTGAGCGCGAGCTCCGCGGCGGCTGGGTTTACCGTGACGCAGTAGGAGAGTGGGGCAACGTGGAAGGATGCGCTCATCCCGTTCCAGAGGTGTCAAGGCTTCCAGGGTGACCGCGTACCGCCGCTCCTTCTGATCTCCGCGCTTCGCTACAAGTCCTATCGATATAAGAAACAGAACCTTGTTCAACCACGATTTGGGGCGAGAGGGTTGGGGCGGTTGCATTCAGTCGGCGGCCAGCGGCAGAACGGAGATGACGATCTGAAATGAAAAACCTTGGTGTTTTGACGTCAATGCCCGGCTTCTTACCGATCTTCAATGGTGTAAAAACGGTTTCTGGAAAAGTGGGGTTGAATCGTTCGGCACCTCCGTTCCAAATGCCCGTTACGAAACCTTTGGACCGTTCCCGCAGCGTCCTCACCACGGTCCCAACGCCCAGCCCCAGAGACTCTGCAATCTGCCGATAGGATCGCCCCTGGCGTCGGAGCCGGACCACTTCTTCCCGGTCTAATACCTTCTGTGGCCGGTGTGGTGGCAGGTCGCGTCCGGAGCGGCTGTGGACCGCAATCGGCCTGCCAGGGTCTCCCCACCTCGCGTACGGGTTGAGAAACTGGATTGCCACATCCGATTAAAGCGCATCCTGAGCGCACAGGAAGGCTCAGGATGGTTGTGGGGCCCGAATGATTCTGCCTAATGAAGCCGCATGTCCGCCGCAACTGTCAGAAGAGACCGATGATCACTACACGCACTTGTACTTCGGACACCTTGGAAGTCGCGGCAGGTAGCCGGGCTGTTTCCCGTTAACTAAGAGCTGATAACTGCGGCCTGGGCCTTCTGCTCGGCTGCGGTGCGCAAGGCCGAGAGGTACTCAAGGGCCATTCGCTCTGGTTGTGGACGTATTCGATTCCGGCGGGCCTTCCGTTCTCCTGGCCGGGGTGACAGAACTCCCAATCCACGTAGCCCTTGTATCCGGACGAGACCAGCGCATCAACATAGGCGGGATAGGCCACTTGCCGTCCCCAAAAGTGTTTGTCGAAATAGCCGCCGGCCACAAGCTCCACGGTGCCGTCCCTTCGTCGCGCAAACTCTCCGTTCATGTGTGAATGGACTTGTAGATCTCCGGTGCACGTCACCATTTCACGGGCATGCTCCGGTGAATCCGCTTCGGGCTCAATGTTGATGTCCATGCACCCCTTGAAGAACGGAGAGCCGACCTCCTCAATCAACGACAGCACGTCTTGATAGCGGTTAACGACATCGGGACCATGATTCTGCATCGCCAGCACAATTCCATAGTCCTCAGCCACCTTGCAGAGTTCGCGCATGGACTCGACGACGAAGCCGCGCCGCTCGCCCTTCCAAAATCCGTACTGGTTGTAGCTGTACGTGTCGTCGTAGGTCGCGAGGCCGTCATAGAGGGTAATGCCGCGCCACGCGGCGAAGATCTTGCAGATCGGCGATCCCAGATCGTGCGCGAGCTTGATGCACTCCCGCACATAACAGATCATGGCCTCGCGCTGGACGGGTACCGGACTCGAAAGGTCACAATTCGGCGAGACCGCGCACAACTCGAGACCTAACTCGCCGGCGAGGTCGCGCAACCGTGTTCTATCGTCTGCAGAGAGATCCATCGGAGCTGCATGGGGGCGCTCCGCATCTAATTCCAGTCCTTCCCAGCCTTGCTGCTTTGCCAAGCGCACCAGACTGAAAACATCCACCGCTTTGCCCCGGTACCACACTCCGCGGTATGTGATGCTGTATAAGCCGATTTTCATTGCTGCCTCCTGTGCGGCCGAGCCTTGCGCCTGCTAGGTTGCGCCAGTGTAGGTCCGCTCCCTCCAATTCTGGCGTCACGCTCGGGTGCATGGTGCGCCACCGGCCACAAAGAAAAATTGCCCTTCGCCAGAATTTCCAGGTGCTCTTGACTCGCCATACCCGGCCAGCCATCGTAACATCGCGCACCGCCAGCCACGACGCCGGCCGCTGGCTCTCTCGCCCTCGATTCCCCCTCTGCATACACAAGGAGCGAGACCGTTGACATTTCGAAAAAGTCTTGTCAACCAGATCTGCCTGAAAACACAAGAGTTAAGTCCACGTTGACAAAACAGACCCGTTTTTCCGTAACTCTTTTACATTTGGCCTCACGTGGGAAGGTTTACGGAAAATAGGTCGAGTTTTGTCAACGGATTGATAACTCGTTTGTTCTCATGAAGATCTGGTTGACATTTCGCAAAGCGTTTTGTCAACGGTCTATCAAATTGGCCAAGGTGATATACACGTGACGGAGTGGAAGCAAGGTCCATCCTCAAGACCGGCACCCTCGTCCTGTGTTTTTGGAGGAGCGGAGCGGGGCGAGGCGGGTGGTGGGTAGGACCGGTGGACGGACTGGTCGGCGAATTGGCGGCCGGCAAGCGTTGCGTTGCACGAATGGATTCGTTTTGTGGGCAGCGTTGGCAGAAAAGGAGTGTCGTGTCCGATTTGTCCTGTGCCGGCCACTCTGTACCGCTTCGATCCTTGCAGCCTTGCCGACATCCTTCACCCGCCAAAATGGCCCCACTTTTCGCCGCGATCGACATTCCCCTAACGCCGCAAAATTCCTCCTGGTCGCCTGCTGCTCGCAGGAGGTCTCGGGGCGATTCGTGGGGGACATCGGTACCATCTCCCTGTTACCGCTCGAGAAAGAACTCGTTCGGGACGCAATCGCACATCTCTGAGCCAGCCGCGATATACTAAATCCAAGGACTTAGCGCCGCTATGGCATGGTCGCCGGGCGATTCGCTCGTGATTGGCATCTCATCGCGCGCCCTCTTCGATCTCGACGAAGAAGACCGTGTCTACCGCACGGAAGGAACGGATGCGTTCATCGCATACCAGCGCGCGCACGAGAACGATATCATCGTTCCCGGTGTCGCGTTTGGGCTGGTTCGCGCACTGCTGGGCCTCAACAAACGGCTCCGCACGGCGGAAAAGCCGGCCATCGAGATTGTGGTCATGTCCAAGAACCATCCTGACTGTGCAATCCGCATGGTCCGGTCACTCGCGCATCACGGCATTCAGTTTCGGCGCGCTGTGTTCACAGGGGGACAAGACCTGTTGCCACACCTTCGTGCGCTGGAGGTGGACCTGTTCCTCTCGAAGGAGGAGCCCGCCGTCAGGGCTGCACTGCAAGAGGGTATTTCTGCTGTTCTGATCTATGGCGGGCCGTCACAAGTAAGCGCGTGTGATGGTGTGCCAGTGCTCGCGTTCGACGGTGACGCAGTGCTCTTCTCGGATGAAGCCGACCGCGTCTATCGGGAGAAGACGCTAGCTGGGTTTGCAGAGTCAGAGCTGAAAAACGCAGGGATTCCACTGCAAGCTGGCCCGCTGCGGCGTTTCGCGCAGGCATTGGAGGAGCTGCGGGCTACACATCCCATCGACAGTCCCCCGTTTCGTATCGCGCTGGTGACCGCGCGCGATCTCACGTACTGTGAGCGGCCGATGCGTACCTTGCGCGGGTGGGGTATTCGAGTGGACCAGGCGTTTTTTGTCAGCGATATGTCAAAGAACGTGGCGCTTGCAGCACTCAAACCGCTCATCTTCTTCGATGACAGCCCGAAGAACTGTGCGGAGGCAAGTGCATCAACGCCCACCGTCCAGGTGCCGTTGCTGGAACCGGTGCTCATCCTGGCTCCAGTCACCCCCACGAGCGTATCGGTTGAGCGGCCAGCGCAATTTGCGACGGTATGTAAGTTGTTTTTGAAAAAGAGTTTCAACGAGCACGAACAGACACTCCTGCAATGGCACGAGGAGCACCTGCAGGGCCTCGGAGAGGATTCCTTTCAGGCATTCATCGGTGAGTTGGCGCGCAGTGCCAAAGGGACTCCACGCGGTCGACAACGGCGCTCCGCAGGTGCCACAAACGAGGACGCGGCCAAACTGCTGCTGTTCCTTGAGAACCTCCTGCAAAAGTACACGCACACCTAGAGGGGGAACGACTCGTGGACTCCCTTGATTCGTTCCTCGCGCACCGGATCGAGAAACTCGTGGCTGCCCAGAGTGCCCCAATCGACCTGCAAGCGGTGGCTACAGAGTGCGGCGTGCTGGCAATCGAGCAGCGCGAGATGATACCAGAAGCCGTCATGACACCAGACCGCGCGGGGTTTCACATTTACCTGCAAAGCAATTTCGCGCACGCATCCGGTGCGCGCATCCGCCAACGTTTCTCACTGGCGCACGAGATAGCGCACACCTTGTTCTTTGAACGCCGGGACGGCGCAATGAAACCCCTGCGCGGAGCACCCACCGGCCACCGGCTAGAGGCAGCGTGCCACAAAGGCGCCGGGTTGCTCCTTGTGCCCGATCGCCTCCTGCGCAGCGCACTCAAAACTGCGCCTCAGCCGCTGAGCGCCGAATACATGCTTGGGTTCGCACGGGATTTTGAAGTATCCGTAGAAGTGATCATTCGGCGCCTCAACCAAGTAGAAGCATTCGGCAACCGATTCGCTCCCGTGCTGCTGCGACGACACCAGAAGGATGGCTTCACGATTGAGTACGCCGTCTATCCGGCATGGCTCAAAGCCATTCTGCCAACGCCACGCCGCGGGATGGATTTTACCCGCTGGTTTGGCGCCGGAAAGAATCAAGCGGCGAACGCGCCAGAGCAAGGCGGGTCGACTCTCGGGCCAGCGCGGTTGACGCGGCGAACGCCACAAGGACTGCTGATTGCGCATCCCGTTGACATCACGTTATCGCTGCGCATCGTGGAGCTACGCCTGGAATAGCGGCAGAAGATCGCAAACCCTCGACATCGACCATTGAGGCCACGAGCCTCCGGCGCGCCGGCGCGGACCCATCGCGCGATTGCGCGCCGGAAAGGCGACGAGATCGACAATCGCGCCGGCTGCGCCGCCAGCGCCGCGGGCGGCGGTCTCTGTTCGGTTCGGCGCGTTCCCCGCCGCGGGGGCTTGCCGGCGCCGAGGGCGCGTTCGACGGCGGCGAGTCCCTCGATGCGCTCGCGCCCGGCGCGTTGGGCCGCCAGCAGAAATGAAAAGGCCGGGCCGTTGAGCATGGCCCGGCGCCGATTCTGGAACCGCAGCTTCAATCCACGAGCGAAGTTCGGCACGCCTGGAATTGGAACAATTGGAACAAAACGGCTGATTAAGAGTGTGTTTAAGTTGTTGAAGAAATGGTGGCCAGGGACTGAATCAAACCGCCCCCGCTAGCAGTTTCAGGGCTGCACTCCGCCACCGCTCGCCTGCCGCTGGCTGCCAGGCGTACTGCATCGGCCCGCTCGTCGGCGATCCGTTAATCGGCAGGATGGCGCTTCTGGCACAAAGGTTCTGGGGACGAGGACCAAGCGGAACGGGGGGCGGACGCGAGGTGAAAGGGGCGGGCGCGTTCTGCAAGGGCCGTTCCATGTGGCTCCCGGACGGCAGTTTGTAGTATAGTCGGCCGTTAGTATGAAAATGTCGAATGAAATAGACCGGCGCAGCTTTCTGGGGGCCATGGGAGCGGCGGCCGCGCCACGGGTGGCCTCGCCAGCGCCGGACAAAAAGCAGGTCATCGGCATCCAGATCGGTTCGATCTCTTTTTTGGATGAAGGCGTCGAGAAAGTCCTCGATGTTTTGCAGGAGAAGGCGTGCGTGAACACGCTGTTTCTCGCCACGTTCACGTACGGCAACGGCATCGCCAGCCGCCAGCTTCCGGGTCACCCCATCCCGGATCACGGAGTGCAGGCCTATGACGACCACTTCTTCGGCGGCAACTATGCGACGCCCCACCCGCAATACTACAAAAATACGGTGATCTAAGGATACCAAGGCGCCCGATCACGGCAGTCTCGACATTCTCGAAATGGTCATCCCAGTGGCCAAGAGGCGCGGCGTAAAAGTGTTCACCTGGAGCGAGGACGTCTGGAACCCGGCGGTTCGAAGCGTCGAGAAAATTCAGGAGAAGGACCTGTACGGCAGGAACGCCCGAACCGTCTGTTTTAATAACCCGGACCACCACAATTTCCTGATGGGGCTCATGGAGGACTTCACGCGCTCCTATGAACTCGACGGCATCATGTGGGGTTCGGAGCGCTACGGCGCATTCGGCAACATGGTGGAGTCGGTTCACAACCGCAACGGAAACGATCCGTCGCTGGTGACCTGCTTCTGCAACTTTTGCCAGGAGAAGGCGCGTGGCCGCGGCATCAACGTGGACCGCGCGTTTGAAGGCTTCCGCACGCTGGAAGCGTGGGTGCGGTCCTGCCGCGGCGGCAAGCGTCCAACCGACGGCTACCACGTCACGCTGTGGCGGATTCTGTTCCGCTACCGGCTCAAGCCGGAAGAGGAGTGGCCGGACGGCGACAACAACGTCATCATCTACAAGACCGAGTCGGTGATCGTAGAACTCACCACCGACGTGGGCCTGAAGGGCATTGGAGGCGCCTCCCGGTATAACGGGCCTGCGGAGATGAAGGAGTACGCCGAGGCCGTGGTGAAGCCGGCCATCTTGGACAAGAACCCGTTCGACGTCGAATACCTCGCGGCCGGTTTGTGCGGGCCACGGGCGCGCGGTGTGTGGGCAGGAGTGGACACCGCCATGTGGGACATCATTGGCAAGGCAAAGGGGCTACCGCTCTACAAAATCCTGGCCACCGACACCGAGCCCGTCACGCACATCCGCATGTACGCCTCGGGCGGCGAGTTCACTTGGCAAAAGGGTTCCCGCTTTGTGGGACCGGACGACCTGGTAAAGCAGGCCCGGCGCCACAAGGCCGCCGGCTACACCGCCTTCAAGTACCGGCCCGGCGGTGGCTTCGCAAGGCTGGGCATCAAGATGGCGGATTTCATCCCCTACATGCGCGACCTGCGCCAGGCCGTGGGGCCGAACTTCGACCTAATCCAGGAAGCCAATACAAGGTGGTCGATGGAGCAATGCATCGCGATCGCCCCGGTGCTCGAAGAGCTGAAATACCTCTGGTGGGAGGAGCCCACGCGCAAGAACGTCGACGACTACGTCAAGCTCAAGAAGTACCTGTCAAACGTGAAAATCTCCGGCGGCGAGACCATGCCGAACCGTGCCACCCTGGCCGAATGGGTTGACCGCGGCGCCTATGATATCGTCCAGCCCGGTTGTGACGACGCCGGCGTCACCGAGTGCTGGCACATGGCACGCATGGCCGGAAGCCGTGGGAAACTGATCTGTCCCCACAACTGGCAAGACGGACTTATCACTGCGGCGAACGCTCACCTGCTTGCCGCCGTCCCGAACCGATTCCTGTTGGAATCGAACATGACGCCCAACCCGTTCAAGGAGGGGTTGTTCAAGGAGAAATTCCAGGCGGTGAATGGCTACATCGACGTACCCCAAAAGCCGGGCCTGGGTGTGGAACTCAAGGATGGTCTGGAGGAGCTGTATGCGCCCATTCCGGGCAACTGGAACATGCCCGACCCGAACTTCCCGCGGTAACTCTGGATCGTTTTGGGCGTGTCGGTCGGCGGATGCAAGCCGGAGTGGTAAGCCCTCCTGGCCGAAAGGGCCAGCCGGACGGTCCGACGTCTCCGGTCACCACGCTGAAGACCGCGTGGAGGAGAGTGGGCGACAATGCCAAGGTCCTCGGGCGCTGGCACGACAACCGCCGCACCCTCGTCACCGAACTCGCAGAGGCGGGCGCCGGCGACGAATTGACATACTGGTACATGGACGTTCATTCATGAATCCACTTCCCACCAGTCGTGACGGCTGGCTGATCGAGATCGCGCGAGCGCTTCGCGACGCATCCGAAGCGATCCTTTCGGTCCCCTTGCCGGGGCGTCTTTCGGCGACGCCGGACTCTTCCATCTTGGCCCGGTGATCGCACTCAAGTTTCGGGGAATGCGGCGATCAAACCACGTCTTGCGCGAAATCACCGAGGCGGCACTGGCCAGCTACGTAGCCACAGCAAGCGAGGGATCAGGCTCACTGACAGATTCTCGTGTTGCTTTCGCTTTCACTTACTTGACGAGCCACTTCGCGCTCGGCCTGCTCACCGAACCGCAAGTTGCCGAGCTGATGGATTACATCGAGAGTCACCCGGACGCCTTGCGTTAACTCAGTTCGTGCCCAAGCCGAAGCGCCGCTGTCCCATACAAACGTGTCCACCGATGGTGGATTCGCGGGATATGGCCGGGGTCCTGCGGCGCCGGTGGGCCGCGTTTGAAGGGACCACATCCCACGTCAGCCTGGTCAGCCTGGCCGCCGCCGCGACGGGGCAGGTTGGGGCGAAGCTGGCTGGTGTCGGAGGAAGCGCCAGGGACCGACGAGGTCATCATGAGCATCGCCGGCCACATCTCGGGTGCCATGTTATCGTGCTACAGCCACGTGCGGAAGTGCGGAGCGGCCGATCCTGGCGACGCCGAGACGTACATCCTGACAGCACAGGAGCGAGTCACTCCCCATGCGGAAGGAGATCGATCCCAGGATTGCTGAGAACATAGTCACCACCGCCGTTAGCAGGGTTTGGTTTACGCCGAGCGATAGGATTGTCTGTACTCGACGCGTTCTCAGGGAAGCAATAGCTGCTGCGATACAGAACGCGTACGAGATCGGCTTTTTGGCGGGCCAGGAGGTGGACCTTCGCAACAGGACTCGACCCGGGAGCGTAGACAGGCCGCCGTGGATGGACATCCGTCTAGATGACAAGGCAGCCATGGTCGGCCTGCAAATTCGGCTCCGGCCCATCATGCTGCGGTCGCTCCACCTAGCAGGCTATCATTGCCTCGGTGATCTGCGTTGGGTTTCCATCGATCAGCTCATCCAGGTTTTCTACATCGGGCGGAAGACCGCCAAACAGATCCGGGCTGCCATTGAGCGTCGTGAGGATAAGAATGTTGAACAAGGATAGTAAGGATAGAGAGCTTGCGCGAAGATTCTGTGCGGCTTTCGTGAGCCACCAGATGGGCGTCACCGTCGCAACCCAGTACAAGAACACGCCGGAAGACGTTGGCGACCTGTGGTACTTTCTGGCCGCGTTAGCAAAAGAGTTGGTGACAAAGAACCAGGATGCGCTATATGGAGACATGGGCCGCTTGGCGACGACAATTATTCAGTAGGCCCCCAGGGGTCCCCGAAAGTTCCAAAAAAAACCGTGTCCTCGGGGCGTCTAAGTACCTGTGTTGCAACGCGATAGCGGCCACAGCCGAGACGCTGGCCACGGAGTCGCGCAAATCCGGCGTGGGCGACGAGGTGTTCATGAGCATCGGGGGCCACGTCTCGCGGGCCATGCCACCGCGGTACTCCTTACGGGCGGATGGAGGCGAAGCGGCGGGCGCTCAACTTTCGCGTCGAAGTCGGACCCGCAGTGGCCTATATCCTTTCGGGGCGGTGACGGCGCACGTGGTGGGGGACCTGCGGACGGGTGAGAATTTCCATGTGACTAACGGCGTCGCTGGTGGAACACGACTCCAACCTCAAGCTGCGGTCGGCGCGGCCGTTGAGCAGCTTCGACAGCGGCGGGCGCGCAACGCCCGTTACCTTCGCGGCGCCGTACACGGACCATGCGGCGGTGGGTCGGGCAAGAATCCGGGACTTCGCACGGGGCTTATCAGCACCCTCCCCGCCTCCTTCATGGTTGCCTTATCGTTTTTTCTGGGGCAAAGGGCGTGAAAAAGGCAGGCCAGTGGCTCCATGAGCCCGAGACGTGACCGCCCTATCGGAATACGAGGTTAGTCGTCGATGAGCTAGAACGGGTTGACCTGTGGCAAATGAATCTTCAGCTTATAGCAAATGTAGAGAACCAGGATCGCGCCCAGTGTGGAAAAAATGAGGCCGGCGGGATGATATCGTTCGTTTGTCGAGCGCGAAAACATGTGGGCAACGCCGCCGCCGATGATCGATCCGATGATGCCGAGCACGATCGTCCAGAAGATCGTTATGTGCACGTGCATCACCGATTTCGCGATAACCCCCGAAATTAGCCCGATAAGAACATACCAGATTAAGTGAAACATACTTTTTCCTCCAGCGTTTGCCTTCAGCCGGAAATTCCATTTTGGACTTCCAGGTCCCATTCAGTATAAACCAAACCGCCATCCTTTGGTCTTGCGAATTGCATTTTTCCCTCCCGGAGCCGTCTTCGCCCCAACAAGGAGCGGTTGTCGCCCTGACAGAAAAATCCAGAACCGGGAAACCTTGTTTTTCAGCGCATTCCACAGACACCTCGCGGACCCTCACCTCCTCGCAGCCTGATTTCGCTGCGCCCATCGCCTACATCTACCCCGTCGCCACCGGCAAGGCGGCCCTGAGCAGACGGCGACCGATCACGCTCGCGAGTTCGACCAGCGCCGTAGCGCTCCCGCCGGCCAATCGCGCGACCACGCCCGGTGGAGCGCGACGGAATCGACCGCCGCGCCGGCGGCGCAGGCGAGAGCCGCGGCTGGCGGTTCCGGTTTCCGTTCGGCGTGGTCCAGCGGCGGGCGGTTCGGTGCCGAGAGCGCGTTTGACGTCGGCGCGGCGCGGCGGGCGCATCGCGCCATCGCGCGGCAGAAGACGCCGGAGACGAGATTCCGCGTTAGGGGACTTGAATGCGAAGCCCGGCGGCGTCGCCCGGTCTCGCCCGTGGGCCCAGCGCGACCGCGCGGCGGATTCCGCTGGAGGCTAGGGCTGCGCCAACAAAAGCGGATCCGGCCCGCCGGATCCCGTCGTCCCCGAGTCGTGAGGCGCGGCCGAAAGTCGCGGCCGGCAGGCGCGCATTCGGTTCGGCGCATCCCGGCCACGGGCGCTGTCTCCTGTCGAGAGCGCGGTCGCCCGGCAGGTGCGGTGTCGAGACCGGGGTCGTGCGGCTGCCATGCGGGGTTGCCGAAGGGCGTGCCATCTGTTATCACTTTGTTTGTCGAGCAAGTCCAGGGCGAGGACGCACGCCCGTGGCTGGCCGCGTCAGTCTACCGGCCTTGGCGGAAAGGTATTTGTTTACCAGCCTGAGAGACCTCTGAAATCGCCCGCCTGAAAGATTTCGCTGGACAAATGATGCGGTTTAGGCTACCGTATGGTTGGATGAAACCGATTGTCCGGCCCACCGCCGAAG